>Ga0172370_10000119_pt1 | contig 108321 bp, 99 predicted proteins | sample LakKiv5m_FD_114538 | JGI IMG/M metagenome (GOLD analysis project Ga0172370, IMG submission 114538) | Freshwater microbial communities from Kabuno Bay, South-Kivu, Congo - kab_022012_11.5m | ecosystem: Environmental > Aquatic > Freshwater > Lake | place: Democratic Republic of the Congo...
GGCTCTGCGAGGCGGTGGCGGGACGATTCATTCCTCGTCGGGATTGGTTTCAAAAAAGGTTCGCGCAAAGTGTAAAATATCACCGAAAACAAAAACCCCCGCTTTATGGCGGAAGTTTTTGAATTCATTAATATTATTTTTTCAGCAGCAAATCAACATCGGCAGAGGTCTTGGCTATGTCGGCCTCGTTTTCGGAAAGGAATTTTTCATTAATGGCCACTAGTTTATTTTCCGTCCGCTCAAAGTCGCGGCCGATGCGGCTGGCCTGTTGGTCAAAGTTGTCGACCAGATCATCAACATCCTTTTGCAAGGTGTCATTGCTGGCTTTCATTTGCGCCAGTAGCGCCTGGGCATCAGCTAAAACATTAGTTTGGCTAGGCATATAATTAGAGATATTATTTTTTCTTAGCCATCATGGCGCGGATGGTGGCTAGCCGTTGTTTGATGCTTTTTTTCGCCACGCCGTTTTTGACATAAAAATCAACAATTGATTTTTCAAACCTCCCCAAATCAACCTGGCCAGTTAGGTTTTTTTTGGCAATCTCGCTTAAATCTTTTGAAGATAAGTGCCTCAAATCATCCAAGTACAAGTATTTAATATATTTCTTGAAGTAATCCTGGGGCGTGATTTTTTCCGTATCTGCCGGCATTTCCAATTGGTCTTCGGAAGTGTTGAATTCCACGCCACGGCTGGTCCAGCTTCTTTCGCTGGGCTCGGGTGCGGTCTTATCGCCGAACATGCCTTTGCGCATCTCGCTCCAATAGACCGGACGACCGGTCACGTCCTCATAGGCGCCGGCCAAATCGCTCCAGGGATTGATCAAACTCTCCAGGTGATTCATCTTGTCGCTGCAGGTATGGATTTTCTTCTTGGTCTCACGCATAATCAGCTGACGCCTTTTGATTTCCCCCTTGATGTCAGCCATGGCGGCTTTAAGTCCCGGCCTCTGCGCCCGCGGCACTGAAGTGTATTTCAATTTCAGATCGTCAAGCTTGCCTTGCCAGTCCACCAGCTCGCCGCCGGCCTGATCCATCTTTTCCCTTAAGTCGCGAATGACCAGCTTGGCCGAATCCAAACGCTCCTGGTAGGGATCGATTCTTTCCTTGACGGCATTAGCCACATCCTGACTGCGCTCCACGATGCGGTTATGGCAGGCCTCCTTGAGCCCCTCCATTTTCTGCAGCTTGGTGATGTATTCGCCGCGTTCGGACTTGATTTTACCCAGTTTTTTCTGCGCCTTAAAAAGTTGCTTCTGCGCCTTGGCTCGCTCCTTCCAGGGTCGGCTGACATCATCGCGAACGCTGGTATAAGAGTCAACAACTGCCTGCTGTTCTGCCAGTTCCTGGTTGGCATCATTGGTGTACTGCTCGAATTTCATGGCTTTTTTATTGCGGTGGCCGAAGAGCTTGTTGTCAAAGAAGTTTTTGAATCGGGTGAAGATGCGGCTGGTCAAATCATATTTGGCGCCCTTTACTCCTCCCGTTTCATAGCCCAGAATCCTGTCGCCCCAGTTGTTAAGCCGTTCCAGCTTGTTTTTAATGAAACGGGAAAAAATATTTTTTCTGGTGGTAAATTCCACGAAGTCGGCATCTGTCGCCTCAATTTTGGGTTCTCTTTCTTTTTTTGGCGCTTTTTCTTTGGTTTTTTCTTGTTTTTTCTCTTCCTTATCAATTTCTTCCCTTAATTTCTCAAATTCTGGAGGAGCGGGTTCTTTTTCTGGCTGGGAAGATTCTGACGTTGGTTCACCCGCCTCTTTTTTAGACGCTTTCTTTTTTGTTTCCTTTTTAGATCTGGTTGCCTCAGCCTCGGTTCCAGCTTCTCCTGCAGCTACTTCCTCCATTGGTTTACCCATTAGGTTTCCTCCCCACTGGCGATAGGCGGCATCGGTTTCATCAGTCGGTTTAGGAGTTTCCATTGATGCTGGACCTAATTGTGGCCCTTCCGGATGGAGGATGCCGCGGAAATCTTCATTTTGTTCTGCCTCATGAGCGCGAATCACTTTTTCTTCATCCTCTCTCATTCTTTTGGCTGTTTCATCGGCCTCGGCCTGTCTCAACTCCTCTTCTGTTTTGTTTGCTTTTTGGCCTTTTTCCACTCTTTCGCTCTCTTTTAGAGTTATTTTTTTCCCTTTTTGTTTTTCAGTTTCTTTGGCTGCTTCCTCCGCAGCTTGTTCAGCTATTATTCTGTCAGCAATTCTTTTTTGCGCCGCCTCCGAGGCTGCTGCTATTTTTTCTGCCAGTACCATGGGGTCTGTCTCTCCAGCAGCCGCTGATAACTGGATAAATTTTTTGGCTAGGACGTTAAGTGTATCCTGATCTTCGGCCTGAGCCATTTGCTCCAAAGTCTGCTGGATTTCAACTTTTTGAAAATCCGGCGGTTGCCATTCTTTCACATCATGTTCTCCCTCTTCTGATTTTTTGATAACCGGCGTGGTCGATGATTCCGCTGGTTGGCTCTTAAATTCTTTCTGCCATTGTTCAATAATGCTGCCGTCTTGGTAATTATCAAGATCTTTCTCCATCATTATTAGGATATTTTCCAGTTCAAAAATTATGGCTTCTTTAGATAGAGAAGATTCGGGATTTTTTATTTCTTGTGCCACCGCTTTCAGACGAACAGCATACTTATTTTTCCAATACTCCATTGATTGCAACTTGTCAGGAGCAATTGAATCTTTTACGTTCGCTATTAGTTCATCGTATTTCTGGCTTCTTTTTTGAATTTTTCCTATCAGGTCAGCGATTTTTTCTTGTTCGGCTGCTGGTTTTGGTGATGTTTCTGGCGTCGGTTCAGAAGCTGGAGTTTCTGCTGGCTCTCCCACTGGCAGATTTTCCGGTGCTGGCAGCTTATTGCCTCCAGTTTCACCTTCTGTCGGTTGGCCTTCTAGTATTTGATCCCTACCTGGCTTATCTGACATTATTGATTTTGTCAAAACTTCTTCATCAATATCTTCAATTTTTTTCACTAAGTCATCAGTTGTTCCTGCGGCCACTTCTTTAATTTCTGTGTCTGTTTTTTTAGCCAAACTTTCTATATTAACAGTATTATTTTGTAAATTTGCTGCCTTAGTTTCTGTTGGTGTTACATCGGGGCTGGGCTGCTCGGCTATGGCCGCATCTGTTTCCGTTGTTATTGATTGAGAAACTCTCGTTGCCTCATCCTCAATTTGTTTGGGTTGCTCTGGCGTAACTTCAGGAGCGACAGCTTCCGCGGCTTCTGAAGTGGGAATTTTTATTTCCGGCGTTACTGTAATTTCGGCTGGGGTTTCAGTTTCCGCTGGTGCAAGTGGCAAATTTTCTTTTATTGCCCTTAATTGATCTTGATTAAAACCGCCGCTGGCTTCTGGTAGTTTTTGCTCTTCATTCGTCTTCGCCATATTATTTATTTGATACTTTTTAAAATCGCCGAGATTTTGTCATTATCGGCTCGTTTGTGGATGTCGGCAATAATTTGCCGCCTTTGTTTTTTCAGGCGGTCTAATTCGCGCGAGAACTCCTCGTAAATATCATTGATTTTCTTCAATTTTTGCTGGAGCAATTTTTGTTGAGTAGTGGCAGGCATAAGAATAGTAAATGGATTAGATCCTCACGCTTTTCGCTTCACCCTGCGGGCTTAACGTTAAAAGCTCAGGATGACATCTATTTGATTAAGAACTAATTGTTATTATACCATATTCTAATAAAAATATCTATTGTGGATAAGATTTTGTTGACTAATGCCGAATGTGGTATAATAAATACACTATGCCAAAACAAAAGACCTATTTTAAAATACTTATTTTGTTTTTAATTGCGGTTTTTTTTGTCACAACCGGCCTGGGTTGCAAATTATTAAGTTCAGAACAGCAACAAGCCATTGCGCCCACCACTCTGACTTATTGGCGTGTCTGGGATGACAGTGATGTTTTTGCTAATGTTATTGCCGATTATCAACTCGTACATCCAAACATCAACATCCAATACCGCAAGTTCCGCCAGGAGGAATTTGAGCAAGAGCTGTTAAACGCCTTAGCTGAAGACCGTGGGCCAGATATTTTTTCTATTCCCGAGCCGTGGCTGAAGAAATACCAAAGCAAGTTATTGCCCATGCCGGCGCAACTCAAAATGGGCTATATCGTGGAGCATAATTATTTTGGCATCAAGAAGGAACAGGCGGTAGAGGTGCGGACAGAAAAAACTCCAACCTTATTTTCACTCAAAGATCAGTTTGCCGATGTTGTCAGTGCCGATGCCGTCATTGACAATCAGCTCTATGGCCTGCCGTTATTTTTGGACACCATGGTGATGTATTATAATAAGGATATATTAAATCAGGCCGGCATCAATGTCATTCCTTCCGATTGGCAGGCCTTTCAGGAGGCAGTGGTCAAAGCCACTAAGTTTGAAACCGAAAATATAATCTTGCAGTCAGGCACAGCTCTCGGCACTGGTTTTAATATACAACATGCCTTTGATATTATTTCTCTGTTGATGATGCAGAATGGCGCCATGATGTCCGACAATATGGGCAGGCCGACTTTTTTTTCCAAGGTCGTCCAGAGTGGAAAAGAGGTCAATGCCGGACTTAACGCCCTGCAGTTTTACGCGGATTTTGCCCTGCCCTTGAAAAATGTCTATTGCTGGAACAACACCTTACCCAATTCTCTTTCTGCCTTTATGACCGGCAAGGTGGGATTTTATTTCGGCTACAATTATGAGTTGGACCAGATCCGTTCCCAGTCGCGGGTAAATTTCGGCATCGCGCCGATCCCGCAAATTTCCGGCAATCCCTCGCGCAATTATGCTGATTATTGGCTGGAGGTGGTGTCCAAGAAGTCCAAATATCCTAATGAGGCCTGGGATTTTATTTTGTTCATGAATAAGCCGGAAGAGGTCAAGAAGTATCTGTATAAGACCAATCGTCCCACCGCGCAGAAAGCCCTGACTGCCGATCAGGCCAACATTGAGGATTTGCATGCCTCTTCCCAACAACTCTTGACTGCCGCCACCTGGTACCATGGCCAAAATATTACTGCCGCTCAGCAGGCCTTTAGGGAAATGGCCGAGCAATTTTTGCTGGCCACCGATCAATCTTCCATTTCCAATATCTTAAGTATTGCCATCCGCAAGGTTGCCCAGACAATAATCTCTCCCGGCCAATAAAAAGCGTTCACTTTTCCGTAGCCGCAATACCTTTGCTTATGAAAAAATTCCTAATCCCCGTATTATTCTTGACATTATTTTTACCCACAGCAGTTCTGGCTAATCCCATTACTTCAGGATTACTGCAGGGCGTTCCCTGCGCTCAGCCCGCCGCTGGATGGGAGGTGCAGAATTGCGGCTTTTGCGATCTTATCCGTGTCCTGATTAATGCCTCCAATATAATCGTGGCCTTTTCTGGCGCCATCGCCCTATTGATGTTTGTTTATGCCGGCGTCTTAATGATAATCTCTTACGCCTATCCGGCAGGCATTAGCAAGGCCAAGGACACCATCAAGTATGCGATTATCGGTTTGTTTTTTATTTTTGCCGGCTATACTGTTATTAATTTTATACTTATGGCTTTTGGCGGTTATTCCAATATGAGCGTTTTTACCTCTGCCTATCAGGGAGTTACTCACAAGTCAGTGGAGCAGTGGGGAGTGTGCAAGTCAATCGTCAATAATAATTAATGCCACATATCAAATATGACTAAATATAAATTACTAATTAGTTTTTGTTTGGTTTTTGTCCTAGGTTTGTTATTTTTAGTTGCTTCTGCGGTGGTGATTAAAGCTGCTTGTGATCCAACTATTAATGATTGCGGTCCAACTGATGTTCCAATAGAAAATCGGTTTGGAGGTACTGGCAATAATTCCTCTGCCAACACCGCTGGCAATACTAATGAGGGTGTAACTCTAAATAATCCTCTTGGGCCTAATAGTTCTGCTCATCCCATTGGTGATCTGGCCAATCGTTTGATCAAGACCGCTCTGGGCATTTCTGGTGTCCTGGCGCTTTTGGCCTTTGTTTATGGCGGCATTCTCTGGATGGTGCCTTTTGGCGATCAGACCGGAAATATCAAGAAGGGCAAGCAGATGATGGTCTGGGCCGTCTTGGGCCTAGTGGTGATTTTTAGCTCTTATGCGGTGATAAACTTTATTGGCACGGCCTTGGGCATCAGTCAATAGATGTCTTTTGTTTTGACTTTATCCACTTGTTAACTCAACTGATAGTCGTGTATAATATAAAAGTAAGTAAACTCCTCTAAATTAGGGGAAAAAGAGAGGGGGTGAAAACATGAAAAACAAATTAAAGAACTTAATGACCGGAGCATTGACCGCTGGCTTATTTGCGTTACCAATGATCGCGGGAGCAACTACAGGCATAAACGCTCAGAATTGCGGCACTGGAGAAGGTCAGATCCCTTGCGTGGGCGATTTGGGCTTGGGAAATGCCACCCTCGGTCAGTTAGTTACTGGAATCATCACCTTGATTATGGGACTTCTGGGTATTGTCGCCGTTTTGATTATTCTCTGGGGCGGTTTCATCTGGATGACTGCGGCTGGTGAGCCCGATAAGGTGGAAAAGGCCAAGAAGCTCATCTATGCTGGTATTATCGGTTTAGTCGTAATCTTCGCCGCCTATGCTATTGCCACATTTGTCTGGAGCACTATGGCGGGTTTGACTAATGCTACTTTTGCACCTTAATCTATCAAATAAATTTTCCCGATTGGGTCGAGGGCGACTTAGTTGCCCTCTTCCTCTGAGGGATTTCGATCATGAAAAGAACATCCAAACAATTTGCGGCAGTGGTGTTATGTCTGGGGGTCGGTTTGGTTCTGCTTTGGCCATCCCTCCTGTTGGCTTATGGCGGGGAACTCAATGCCGCTGTACAGGGCACTGGCATAGCCAATAAGAAAGATGTTTATTCTATAATTGGGTTGATTATTAATATTGTTTTGGGAACTTTGGGGGTACTATTGTTAGGCGTGATAATTTATGCGGGAATTCTTTGGGGCCTGCTGTCCCAAGGCGATCCTGCGCAAATTAAAAAAGCCCAAGCCATGATCAGAAATGCCGTCATCGGAATAATTTTGGTTTTCGCCTCTTACACCATTTCTGTTTTTGTCATCAATGCTCTGACCAAGGCCTCCAGTTCTTCCAGCGCTTTAAGCCCAACCAATACTGTGTGTCAGCCGGGCACCACGCCATCAGGAGGAAGTTATATTTGATTATAATTTAAAATAAAACTATGAAAAACGTTTTCAAAAAGTATGGCAAGCATCTTTTGTCTTTAGCCGTGGTGTCGACGGTTTTGGTCTTGCCGATGATAGTGGCGGCCGGTACCATTGAAGAAAATATGCGAACAGCAGCTGGTAATTTGGCAACTGCTAACAGTGGTCCAGACGCTCTTTACCAAATGATCGGTTTGATTATTAACATTGTCTTGGGTATTTTGGGAGTGCTGTTGGTGCTGATCATTATTTGGGCTGGCTTCTTATGGATGACTTCTGCCGGCAAGCCGGATCAAGTGGAAAAAGCCAAAAAGATGATTTATCAGGCAGTGATCGGCCTGCTTATAATTTTTGCCGCTTATGCCATCGCCAGTTTTGTCATTTATAATTTGCAGAGCATCACTGGTACCACGGGTTAAATTATAATCTAGTCAATTTAAAAAGAGTCCCGCATTTTGCGGGCTCTTTTTTTGTATTGTCATCCCTTATTCCCGTTGTCATCCCGAGCGAAGCGTGGGGATCCGGTGGTTATTTTTTATTGTCATCCCGAGCGGAGGCCGTAATCGGCCGACCGTGGGGATCCCGTGGCAAACCATGAGATTGTTTTGCCACACCTAATAACTCCTCTTACAAATCCTTCCACTTTAGATTAAACTTGTTTATTAAATCAATTTTTCTCTTACGCGACCATGACTTAATTTGTTTTTCTCTACCGATGGCCTCATTAATACTTTGTCCATAATCATAATAGACTAACTGATCGCAGTTATACTTTTTAGTGAATTCACTCACTCGATCTGTCTTGTTTTTATGTTCCCAAATGCGCCTAACTAAATCACTGGTTACTCCCGTATACAAAACTGTGTGCCTTTTATTAGTCAAGATATAGACGTAATAATATTTAGTCATAACGTGATTCTGACACGGGATCCCACGGTCGCTTCGCTCCCTCGGAATGGCAAAGGGAAAGTGAGATGATAGATGGAAGAAAATCGTAGAATACCAGATTAATATTATCTTTCTAATTCTTGCTTTAAATAATGTACCCAGTGATTAAGGGCGGGATTTTGCCTATTTAGTATCGCCAGATAAAAGCTGATCCAGCTGCCCATAGTCAATATCTCCAGCGCTTGCATCAGTGGCGGATTCTGTCTGGCAATAATTTTTAGATTAAAAATTTTACGATGATCCAGTGTCTTTTTGGTTATGGCAAAGCGCCTGGCGATTCGTTCGCTGTAGTCGGGCGAGACCAAGAAGATAAAAGCAGTATCTCTGATGACTCGCCTGGGAAAACCAAGGGCGTCAAGAAAATGATGATTGAGTTCGGGTATTTTATATGGGCTGGCCAGTTGTTTGGCGCTTTCATTGATTTGATTAGCCAGGATGTGAGCATTGGCCGAGAGGTGCTCGGCTGCCACCACATAAATATTTTTGTTGATGAGTTTTTTTGCCAGTTGTTTGGCCTGGTTGCTCATATTTTTTGACTCAGGCAGGAGTGATGAACCCAAATCAGCCAGCTCCTGAGCCAAGGCGTTTATTTCTCTAGTATTTATTTTGATCAATTTTAATTTAGTCAGGACTGATAGAGCCGCGCCTAATTGCGAGCCGACATCATAGCGCGGCTGACTTGATGGATTATAGATCGGATTGATTTTAAGATAAGCCAGTCGGTATTGCCTGGCCAGGCGAGCAATTTTGCCGCCAGTGGAAATGCAGATGATCTTTTTGGTCAGATCCCTGGCCTGTTTGAGGCAGGAAATCGTCTCCTCGGTATCGCCGGAATAACTATTGATGATCACTAACGTCTTGTCGTCGACAAAAGCCGGCAGATGATAATTGCGAACCAAGACCAGCGGCTTTTTGATCTGGCGGCTGAAAACCCGCTTGGCCAGTTCCGAAGCCAGGTTGGATCCGCCCATGCCGCAGAAGACGATGTTAGAGGCCTGGCCGAAGGCGCTAGGGATCCTTAGTTGTCTGCCGGTCTCCCAGGCAGTAGCGAGTTGCTGAGGTAGGTTAGCGATGGAATCGGCAACCTGATTCTGATCCAATTTTTTTATGGCTCTGAGGTTATTGAGATTCATATGCTTTTATTTTATCACATTTGACAGCCAGGCGGAAATATCCTAAGATAATTAATTCTTATGTTTGACTCTTATCGCCAAATTGATCAGGCTATTGAGCGCTCAGAGCGCATCGTCCTAATCGGCCATCGGCGGCCTGATGAGGATGCTTTGGGAGCGACCTTAAGTTTTTATCTTTACTTGAAATCACTGGGCAAGCAGGTCTGGGTTTTTTTGGCCGATTTGCCGCCCTCCTACCTTTATTTTTTGCCAGCCATTGATGAGGTCACAAGCGATCCCGCGGTTTTCGGTGATTTCGTCGATTTGTATGTTTTTCTCGATTGCGCCTCGTTGGCTCAGGCCCGCCTGCCAGCGCCTGAAAGCGCAGCTGATGGCGGGCAGGCCCGCCTGCCCGAGGGCGCGCTCAAACATAAAAATATTTTGAATATTGACCATCACTTTTCCAACAATCATTATGGCAGCATTAATTTGGTTGATGCCAAAGCCAGTTCCACCTGCGAGATTATCTATAAATATTTTGTCTATCGAGGCAAGGATATTGACAAGCAACTGGCAACTTGCCTGCTGACTGGCATCCTGGGTGATACTTCCGGGTTTGTTCATTCCAATACTAATTCAGAAACAGTGCACATTGCCTCAGAGCTGGTCAAGCGCGGCGTCAAGATCAATCAGCTGTTCAATTTTGTCATCAGGAACAAGACGATCGGCGGACTGCGGCTCTGGGGCGAGATTTTATCTCGGATACAAATCAACAAGGAGTTGTCCATCGCCTATACTTACATCAAGGAGGATGATTTCAGGAGTCATCATGTGGCCGAAGACGAGCTTGATGGTCTGGCAAATTTCTTAAATGTGATTGTGGATGCCAAGGCCACGGCTGTTTTCCATCTCTGGCACGATAAAACCAAGGCAAGTTGGCGCACCAAGCGCGATGATCTTGATCTCTCTGCTTTCTGCCAGATCTTCGGCGGCGGCGGCCACAAGAAGGCGGCTGGTTTCACACTGGATTGGCCGGTGGTTGAAAAAGATGGCAGGTTAGTGGTATGATGGAATATATGTATCTAATTCCAACTGTTTTAGAAAAACCCTCGCTTGGCGAGCGCGCCTATGACATCTACTCCCGCCTGTTGAAGGATCGGATAATTTTTTTGGGTGCGCCGATTGACGATGCCGTGGCCAATACCGTCATAGCCCAGCTGTTGTTTTTGGATAATGAGGACAGCAAGTCAGACATCAAGCTCTACATCAATTCCCCGGGCGGCGCCGTGGCGGCCGGTCTGGCAGTTTATGATACCATGCAGCATGTCAAGGCTGATGTCTCTACTATTTGTGTGGGCACGGCCGCATCCATGGCTGCTTTAATCCTCGCCGGCGGTGCCAAAGGCAAACGTCTGGCTCTGCCTAATTCCGAAATCATGATCCATCAGGTCATGGCCATGGCCGAGGGGCAGGCGACAGACATCAAGATTCGCGCCGAGCATATTTTAAAAGTCAAAGCCAAGTTGGATAAGATTCTAACCAAACACACGTCGCGTACTCTTTCTCAAATCGAGAAAGACACCGATCGGGATTATTTCATGTCGCCTCAGGAGGCGATTGACTACGGCCTGATCGATAAGGTGATAGAATAATCAAATCAATTTTAAAGCCCCGCTTAATTAAGCGGGGCTTGTTATGATTTTAATCCTTTTTTAACTGTCTTAAATTCCTCAGATATTTTTTTGCTGTGTCCAGGATATTGACAGTGCTTTGTCGCCCCTGCTGGCGAAACTCCGACCAGTTAACGGGAATTTCCTTCACCTTAAAGCCATTTTTTATCGCTCGGGCAATTAGTTCTGTGTCAAAGAAGAATTCATTGTTTTTAACTTGCGGCAACAGGGTTAGGGCCGCTCGCTCGCTGATGGCCTTGAAGCCGCATTGGTAATCGCGAATTTTTAGGCCGAGATAAAATCTGGTCAGGTAACAATAAGTTAGGGAAGTAATTTGCCTCAAAAGTGATCGCTGGAGCTTGGACTCAGGCAGAAGCCGCGAACCAATAGCCATGTCAGCACCTTGCTTGATGGTTTTTATCAGAATTGGCAGAGCCAAGAGGTCAGTGGCCAGATCAATATCCATATAGACATGAATATCGGCTGGGGTGGAAGTCCAGGCCTGTTTTAATGCCCGGCCGCGGCCTTTTTGTGTCAAGTGGAGATAATTTATACCGGGCATTTGCGCCAGCTCGCGACCGATTTGCTCTGTTTGGTCGGTTGAGGCGTTGTCAGCAATGGTGATGAGGCAGTCATAATCAGGCAGATTCCGGCGGCAAAAATCTCGCACTGCCAAAGTACTCTGCTTGAGTATGGCCCCTTCATTATAAACAGGCAGGACAATATTGATTTTCATAATTAATTGATTTGATAGACGGCTAAGTCCGGTGCGACAAAGATGGGCTTGAGACGTTTGTCATCAAGAGAGATTATTTTGCCGGACTGATCCCGGGTTTCCAGTAATATGAATTTGGCCCGGTACTCATCATGCGCCAGGTCGTAAAGATTGCCAAGGTTTTCCGGCCTTAAACTACTGCTTAATTTGTCAAACAATCCCGGGTTGTAAAGATAACTGAAAGTATTGTCCAGGCCCAGGGCATAAGAATTCACATCATCATAATAAAACAAAACAGGAAAATCGCCGAAGTTGAAATTCAAGACCAGGTCGTGATTAGCGGAACGCCTCTTTATTTCTTCCGCCGCCAGCCGAAGCGAGTCCTGGCGATAGGCAGGGAAGGCGTTGGTCAGAGTCGTTTTTATCACTCCTGGATTATAATTGCTTGAGGGAGAAAAAACCGCTATCGCTGCTGTTATCAGGCAGAAAATCAAGAAAGATTTGATCGCCCGAGGGACATTTAACCAAGACCTTAATTTATTCTTAATTTTTTGCCAATCCTCTTGAACTGATGCCAACTTATTAACTCCTTGCAGCAGCAGAGCACTGGCTAAAATCATGAGTGGCGCCAAATATTCAATCATGCGGTTGGATTTTATTGTGGCCGCAAAGATGATAATAACTGTCCAGATGAGAAAATGTATTCTTTGACTTAAAATGCGCCAGTATTGCAAAAAGATGACAGTGACAAGAGCCAATGGCACAAAGACGATGAAAAAATTTACCGGTATGAAACTAGACAAGTTAACGCGATACCATTCATTGCCCACAGAAAATTTATCTTGGTAATTTACCAAAGCAATCTGCCAGATGTGCACATAATAAAAATACAGGTTTTTTGGCCAGTAGGGGTTGAGAACTATGCCCAAGAGCAGGCCACCCGTTGTTGTGGCCAGTAATTTGAGATTATCACGTTTTTTTATGGTGATGAAAGTCGTTTGCCCGATTGCCTTTACCGCTATCAATATTCTTTTCAGTCGTAAAAATTCAATCAGGCCCTGCCGTTGGCTGATTAATTCGTAAACCACATCGCTTAAGACATAAATAAGAGAGAGAAGCAGCAGTAAGAACCAGCCATCATAACTCCAGACATAAATAAATCCCAGCGGTACCAGCCACCAGTATTTTTTTTGCCAGATTAAGTAGAAACCAGCAAAAAACAAGATAAGAGCCAGCGGCTGGGCCTTGATCAAAGAGAGGCGCGCCAGAAGAAGCGGAGCCAAGAGGAAGGAAAGCGTGAACCAGAAGGCGCGTTTGATTTTTAATTTTGTCAAGAGGTAGAAGAAAAACAATACGAAGCCGGCAGCCAAGATGACATGCCCCAATTTGGCGCCAATAAGCGGCGACAAGAACGAGACAAAGGGTGCTAAATAGGCATGGTAGAGGAAGTGATGGTCGATATAATTATTCTGCAGGATGGAGAGCGGCAGCCAGAGAAAATTTGTGATTATGCCATTAGTGGCGATCAGCACGGCCATCTTGATGTGGTAATACGAATCAGGATCGGCAAAACCGTCAAAGGCCTGAAGATAGCCAAAAAGCGACAGGAACACGGCAAAAATAATCAGCCCGGCCAGTCGCCAGTTTTTGTCCAAATAGTCGGAGAGTTTTGTGAGTTGATCAGCCATAACCCTTGTATTATCGCATTTTAGCTGATATTTGCCAAGATAATTAACTATTCTGGAACGATTGACGTTAAGTATCTTATATGCTATACTGCTTATAGTAATTAATAATAACTGGCTGGGCTAGAGTTTGCCGGAAAATTGACGAATCAGGAGGAATTACTCAAATTTAGATATTTTCATGTTCTGCTCTCACCGAAATTTTATTATCAACTTGATATAACCATGACGACTTAAAATAAGTCGTTTATTTGCTACTGATATAAGTTACGGTGATTTCGTCTCTTAATCCTAGTTTGAATTTAGGGTTAAACCGGTTTGCTCTCCTTCCAGAATAGAAGGAGTAAATATGGGAAGGATTATCGTTGCCACCATCATCCTGTTCGCTTTCGCGGCGGGATTGATCGGCGGCTATCTCTGGCGCAAATTCTGGGCGCAGAGACGCAAGGACAGTGTTGAGGCAAAAATTGAAAAACTGATAGTTGATGCCAAGGCCAAACAAAAGGAAATTTTGTTGACAGCTCAGGAAAAGTCACTCAAGGTGATTGAGGACTCTAAGATCGAAGGCCGGCAGATCAGGCAGGAACTTGATAGCGCCAAGAAACGTCTGGAAAAGCGCGAGTCATTGTTCGATCAGAAATTATTGGATTTGGAAAATCAGAAGTCGGACTTGGCCAACAAGGCCGAACGGATCAACCAAGCCAAAGAGGAAATTCAAAAAATCAAAGAGGAACAGTTAGCCAAACTGGAAAAGATCGCCGGACTTAGCAAGGCCGAGGCAGAAAAAATTCTGATGGACAATACAGAGAAGATGATCTCTGATAACTTGGTTCAGCGTATTAAGAAATTGGAAGACAATGCCGCGGAAGAATTAGACAAGAAGGCCAAGGAGATGCTGTCAGTGGTGATTGAGCGCTGCGCCTCCAGTCATGCCGCAGAAACGACTTCCTCTACCGTGGCCTTACCGTCGGATGAAATGAAGGGCCGCATCATTGGCCGCGAAGGCAGAAATATCAAGAGCATTGAGCAGCTGACGGGCGTGGAAATCATTATTGATGACACGCCTCAGGCCATTACCTTGTCCGCTTTCTCGCCGATCCGTCGGCAGGTGGCCAAGAAGGCGATTGAAAAATTGATTTTTGACGGTCGTATACATCCGGGACGGATTGAGGAGGCGATCAAGGAAGCCAAGCAGGAGTTGGCGGTTGATATCAAAAAGGCCGGAGAGAACACTGTTTATGAACTAGGCATTGCTGGCCTGGATCCGAAATTAGTGCAGATTTTGGGACGGCTCAAGTACCGCACTTCCTACGGTCAGAATATTTTGAATCATTCCACTGAGGTGTCGATTCTTTCGGGCATGCTGGCCGAGGAATTGGGAGCCAATGTTGCCGTGGCCAAGAAATCAGGACTCTTACATGACATCGGCAAGGCGGTCGATCATGAGGTGGCCGGCACCCATCCGGAAATCGGCCGCGACATCTGCAAGAAATTCAATGTGCCGGAAGAAGTGATTGTCGGCGTTTTTGAACATCATAATGACAAGCCCTCCACTCTGGAGGCGATCGTCGTCAAGGTGGCTGATGCCATCTCTGGAGCCAGAGAAGGCGCGCGCAAAGATTCCTATGAGAATTATATTCAGCGGCTGGAGGAACTGGAGAAAATCGCCACGGGTTTTACTGGCGTGGAAAAAGCGTACGCCATTGCCGCCGGACGCGAGATTCGCGTCTTTGTCACTCCTGATGAGATTGATGATCTGGCCGCAGTTAAACTAGCCAAAGAGGTGGCGGAAAAAATCGAGGCCGAGCTCAAGTACCCGGGCGAGATCAAGGTGAATGTGATTAGGGAGAAGAGGGTGGTTGAGTATGCCAGATAATTTTGTTTGATACTTTTCTCTAGAAAAAAGTATCGCAAAAAAGTCGCGCCTGCTAAAAATCATGGCCAAATTTTCTGCTTCGTCTCGCCAAATTTTCTGACGCCCGATTACGGGCTTGCGAAAATTTGTTGCTCGCTCCCACAGAAAATCGGCACAAGATTTTTAACGGCGCAATTAAAATACGATAACAGAATTAATTAAATTCTATGTCAAACACTATTCTCTGGATTATCCTCGCGATAATCGCAGTCATCGTCGTCTGGCTGGTGGTTGTTTACAACGCGCTCATCACTGCCAAAAATCGCACCGATGAAGCCGCCTCAGACATTGATGTCCAGCTTAAGCGCCGGTATGACTTAATTCCCAATCTGATTGAGACGGTCAAGGGTTATGCCGCGCACGAGCAAGGCACTCTGCAAAAGGTCATTGATGCCAGATCCGCCGCCATGGCGCAATCTGGCCATGACGCCAAGAAGGCGGAAGCGGAGAACGCGCTGTCGCAGACCTTAAAGTCAATCTTCGCTCTGTCGGAAAGCTATCCTGATTTGAAGGCCAATCAGAATTTTATGAAATTGCAGGATGAGCTCTCGGACACTGAGAACAAAATCCAGGCGGCCAGAAGGTTTTATAATGGTAATGTGCGTGATTTCAACATCAAGATCCAGGTCTTCCCCAACAATTTCATCAACGGGCTATTGAAGTTCAAGTCATATGAATTTTTTGAGGCCGCCGATGGCGAACGCGAGCCGGTACAGGTGAAGTTTTAAAAACTATTTAATCAAGGCCCCGATTTACTCGGGGTTTTTGATTTTTTTGCTAAATTAGCTTATAATGAAAATGACTAAAAATATTCAATTCGTAATTCGTAATTTGAAATTCGTAATTATTAATTATGTACAACCAAATCGACTCCAACAAACGCCGCACCTGGGCGCTGATCATAATCTTTGTGGCCATTGTCATGGGCCTGGGCTGGTTTGTCGGCTATTATTTCAATTACGGCTATGGCGCCATCGCCTTTGCTGTGATTTTCTCATTGGTGATGACTTTGTTTTCCTATTATAATGGCGACAAGGTGGCTCTGTGGACCGCCAATGCCCAGCCGATTCAGAAAACCGATAATCCTTATGTTTATCGCATCGTGGAAAATCTCTGCATCACTGCCGGCCTGCCGGCTCCCAAGGTCTACATCATTCCCGATGAGGCGATCAATGCCTTTGCCACCGGCCGCGATCCCCAGCATGCCTCTGTTGCCGTTACTGTCGGTGCGATCAATAAATTGGAAAATGAAGAACTCGAGGGCGTCATCGCCCACGAATTGTCGCATGTCAAAAATTATGACATCCGGCTGATGACTATAGTCATTGTTTTGGTGGGGCTGATTTCCATTCTGGCTGATTTGTTTTTACGCGGCTCGCTCTTCGGTTTCGGCCGCAAAAGTGATCGTGATCAGGGTGGCAACTGGCTGATGATTATTGGCATTGTTCTGATTATCCTTTCGCCAATCATTGCCCAGCTGATACAGCTGGCAATTTCCCGCCGGCGCGAATATTTGGCCGATGCCTCCGGTTCGCTTCTAACTCGCTATCCCGAGGGCTTGGCTCGGGCCTTGGAGAAAATCGCCAATGACAAGAATGTTCTGGATCAGACCTCTTCCGCCACAGCCCATCTTTATATTTCCAACCCACTCAAGAATTCCGGCCGTTTGTTCGCCAATGCTTTCTCCACGCATCCGCCGATTGAAGACAGGATTAAGCGGCTGAGAGAAATGACCTTGTAATCAATTACGAATTACGAATTTCAAATTACGAATTAAAATTTTTCATGATTAAGATATTATTCATCTCTGACATCGTAGGTAAGATCGGCCGCAACGCGGTCAAGGAATATTTGCCGACGTTTAAGAAAAGATATCGGCCGGATTTGGTGATCGCCAACGCGGAAAACCTGGCGCATGGCATCGGCGCCACGCAGAAGACACTAGATGAGATGAAAGAAATTGGCATCGGCGTCTTTACCTCAGGCAACCATATTTGGGAGAAGGGCGGCAGTGACGAGATGTTGGATAATGAAAAAAATTATTTGGTTCGCCCGGCCAATTATCCGTCCAAAAAATCTGGACAAGGACAGATGGCAATTAATATTGGCGAAATTAAGCTAAATGTGGTAAACTTAATGGGCAGGGTATTTTACAGTTGGGAAAATGAAAAGAAAGAGGTTTTGCATGATCCTTTCAAGACCTTGGATAAGATTGTTTCTGTTGATAGAAGCGGCCTGTATCTGGTGGACTTTCATGCCGAGGCCACCTCGGAAAAAGCGGCCTTGGCCAATTATTTTGACGGCAGGGTGGCGGCTGTCATCGGCACGCACACTCATGTCCAGACCGCGGATGAGAGAATCCTTGAAGGCGGCACGGGATTTATCAGCGATGCCGGCATGGTCGGCTATTATGACTCGGTCATCGGCGCCGACAAGCAGCAGATTTACCATTTGTTTTTAAAAACTGGCCAGTCATCCAAAAAGCATGATTTACCTTCTGTCGGCCTGGCGACATTTAACGCCGTTTACATAGAGATTGACGAGGACAGCCGGAAGACGAAGAAGATTGAGAGGATTAATGAGTTGGTGGAGGTGAAATAATACAAATTTGAAAATAACTAAATGTTATATGAACAAAGCAGAACTCGCGCAAAAAATTGCCGACAAGGTCGGCATCAGCAAGGCGCAAGCTGACAGCACCTTGGACGCTCTTACAGACATCGCCACCACTGAGATGAAAGCTGGAGGCGAGGTGGTGTTAACCGGTTTCGGGACTTTTTCCGCCCGCGCCAGAAAGGGCAGAGAAGGCATCAATCCCAGGAATCCTCAGCAGAAGATTGCCATTCCGACTGTGGTGGTGGCTAAATTCAAGGCCGGCAAGAATCTGAAGGATGCCTTAAAAGGCAAGAGCGGCGGCCGTCCGGCCGCAGAGCCGGCAGCAGTTGAAACGCCAGCCCCAGCCGAGCCGGCAATGTAATTGCTTATTGTAAAAAACATATTTTTTTTAAAAACCCCGCTTCAGGCGAAACGGGGTTTTGTGTTAGAAATTTTTTACCATGTAAGTCCCCTCCAATCCATAACCGAGCTTTCTGTAATACTCTCTCACGCCGATGCCGGAAATGACTGCTATTTTTTTATAACCATTTTGCCTTGATATTTTCTCTGCCTCAGTAATCAGCTTCTTGCCCAGCCCCAGATGCTGGACTTCACCCGATTTTCCTAACTCCGCCAGTTGGCCGTAAGTATGCAGTTCGCGAATTATCGCGGCATTTTGCAGTTCTGGCAATATTTCTTCCCATCCTTTCCAAGGAGGGGTTAGGGGTGGTTTGGATGCTGTTTCATAACCCCTCCTACCCCCCCCTTGAAAGGGTGAGGAATTTAATCGCAATCGTAAAAAGGCGTATAGCACCTTTTTATCTGGCGATTCAAAACTCAAGAAATATTCAGTGCCTCCTGAAGCGTGATATTTTAAAATTCGTAATTCGTAATTCGTAATTCGTAATTTTTTTTGTTGATGTCCCGCCTCCCTGCATCTGATGCACTGGCACTGCCAGCCGTCTTTTTTTGCCTGTTCGCCAATGAGTTGGCGCAGGTTGGTGGTTTTATTGCCGGCGATAATTGACTCTTCTGGAATATCGCGAATCAGCCGAGTAATACGCACCCAGGGCGGGGTGATTTTTTTGATTTTTATTATTAAATTAGCCAATTGCTTTTTAGTGTAGGGTTTATATTTGCCCTGCTTATATAATTTGTATAAATCAGCGTGCTCATTGACCACGCAGGGATAAATTTTTACCATGTCCGGCATCCAGTCGCTATCAGTATAGATTTTTTCAAACATTTTAAAGTCCTGAGACGGCGTGGAGCCGTACATGTTAAGCATCAGGTGCAGGTTAATTTTGAAGCCGGCATTTTTTAGTCGTCTTATCGCCTCAAGTCCTTGCGCAGCTGTGTGTCCGCGGCGATTTAGCTTTAATATTTTATCATCAGTATGCTGGACGCCGAGCTCTACCCGCGTGCAACCTAATTCACGCAGACGTTTGATTTCCTTGCCGGTAATAAAGTCCGGCCGGGTTTCCAGAGTCAGGCCGATTAAGCGGCGCTTGACTGTCTCATTTTGTTTTTGAGCAACAGTCAGCGATTTTGATGTTTTCCCGTTAAGCGCTTCCAGGCATTTTTTAATAAACCACGACTGATATTTGGGCGAGTGAGCCGACCAGGTGCCGCCCATAATAATTAGCTCTATTTTGTCAGTCGGATGGCCGTTGGCAGAAAGTGCGGCTAGCCGCATTTCCACTTGGCGATATGGATCGAAGCCGTTTAAAATCGCGCGCATCACTGCCGGCTCGTTGGACAGATAACTCTTGGGCATGCCATATTCGGTCGGACAAAATAAACAGTTGCCAGGGCATGACTGTGGCTTAGTCAGGACGGAAATCACGGCCACGCCAGAAAGCGTGCGCACGGCGCGTTTGATTAGCAGTCGTTCGATTTTTGCCTGCGGCTTTATTGTATTATCTTTCACCAGGCGGCGGTACTCGGCCAGTAGAGCCGATTTTTGCGGCGGCGGCAATTTTAATTTTCCTGCCTCACCTCTGGCAATATTAAGCAAATCCGTCTCGGTTGATGGCTTGGACTTGATTATCTTAATTACTATGCTTTTTAGTTGGTTTTTAGCCATAATTGTGAGAAATTTTGCACGAGTTGTTTTTAGAAAAAAGTTATTTTATCCAAATTTAGATATTTTGTGTTTAATTCTGTGGATAACTATTTGACAAAATTTTATAGGTATGATATAATTATATATTGGTAAACTGCCGTGTTGGCAGAGCCAATTTACCTCGCCATAGCTGTAGCGAAGGCGGGTTAGCACCTCACAATGGTTGGTCTGGGGTTCTGGCATAAAGCCGGAATGAGGGACTGGCCAAAGGAGAATGGAAATGAGCGCAAAGAAAAGCAGAACGGAAGCAATCGTATCGGCGATGGGAGTGTTGTTGTCCTGGATTACCACTCTTGTCAATGATGTCCGTGAGTTGGGCGGCGAAATCGAAGATATCTATCGGCTGGCGACAGAAGACGGACGCGACACGGTCAAGGCCATCGCTCGTCTCATCGTCGAGGCCGGTCAGAAAGCCCGTAATTCCTACTCTGTCCTCCTCGACGCCACCAGGTCCCTGGCTGATCTGGTTGCTCTCGGCCGCTATGACTGGGTTAACTCAGACATCACTGCCGAGCACTTCCCGGTCAAGAGCCAAGGCAAGAGGAATGTTAGAGTTGAACTTTGGTGGCCCAACAGGTATTTCAACAATGGCGACGAGGTGATAGCCGAGCTGGCCAAGCTTAATGACGAGCTGGCCAAAGAGAACGCCTCATATAGTTATCGTTTTGCCTTCATCGAGGAACTCCTGGCTCTGGGAGCCAGCCAGCCGGAACTCCAGCGGCAATTCCCCATTGCCGCCTTGGGATCAATCTGGCTTGTTTCTGATCCCTTTCGCCGCTTTGCTTTCCTCGACAGGGGCGGGGCTGGGCGCGTTCTGGGCCTGTTCGGGGTGGGGCTCGTTTTCGACGGCTCTTGGCGCTTCGCCCTTGTCCGCGAGCCTGCCCGCATTGCCTGAGCAAAGCGAAGGCAGGCGGGCAGTTGACCCCTTGACCTCCTGACTTCCTGACCCCATTCCACTTTCTCGTCCTTTCCAGCTGTCCCGATATCACATTGGGACAGCTTTTCTTTTTGTGAAAAAAATTGTAAAATTACAAACGGGTTAATATTTCCCCGGTTACGGCTTGGGAATACCTGAAAATAAAACTAAACTGCTCGGTGCCGAAAGCCAGAGGATTTAAAGATCCCGAATCAGATACAGCCGGAAGAAAATTCAACCGGCAGTGGTACGGACGGCTTTCGGCATAATTTATCGGCTTGATTCTGATCACATTCGCCGCTTTGCTTACCTCAACAGGAACGAAGCTGAGCGCGATCTGAACCTGAACAGGATGGAGAACGATTTCAACGACAATTGGCGCTTCGCCCTTGTCCGCCAGCAGTCGGTTTTTGCGCTGTCGCCTCAGGCGGCGGCGTTTTTTCTAAATTAACCATCCATCTGTAAGACAGGCGGCCTATCTCCTCGAGTTTTAGCGCCAGTATTTCAAATTTGTTATTATCCATAATGCCCATTTCCCAAATCAGTTTGAGAAAAAATTTCAGCAGATCATTGTCATGAATGGCTCGCTTGATCATTTCCACCTTACTCGCTTTTGGCGCATAAGCGGCCTGATGTAACCATGCCATAAGTGTTACGAATAAATCGTCTATTCTTTTGCCGATAGTGAACCGAGAGATCTTGGGCAGATGATTCAGCCAGGCATGCCAGAGTTTGTAGGCGGCTATGGCGTCTTGCAGAATTAGCAGATCGGCGTTTCGTTCGACATTTATTTTATCATAATTACTATTTTGCTGTCTCATAATTTTGACGAGATTTCCAGTTTGGGTAATCTGTTGCTATCCTGGCGGGAGTTTGTCCGCGGCAAGAGGAAAAAGCGGGAAGTGCTGGAATTAGAATTGCGGCTTATCTCTCATCTTAACTCGCTTCGTAACGACTTGGCAAGCGGCCGTTATCGCCATGGCGGTTATTTTGCCTTTAATGTCTGCGATCACAAATTCAGGAATATCCATAAAGCCAGTGTCCGGGATCGCCTGGTTCATCATGCGGTTTATCGGATTCTTTATCCGCATTTTGACAGAAGGTTCATTGCCGATTCTTATTCTTGCCGTCAAGGCAAAGGCACTCATAAGGCCATAGATCGCTTTCGGCGTTTTGCTTATTCCGTCAGCCGAAACAATACCAGAACCTGCTGGGTGCTCAAGGGAGATATCAGGAAGTGTTTTGCCAGTATTGACCAGATGATTTTAATTGACTTATTGAAGCGAGAAATATCTGATAGTAAAATTTTGGATTTGCTTTCAGAAATCATCGGAAGTTTCCATATCAATTCTGGCAAGGGTCTGCCTTTGGGCAATTTGACCTCCCAGTTGTTAGTCAATATCTATTTGAATGAATTTGATCGGTTTGTCAAACATAAGATAAAAGCAAAATATTATCTTCGCTACGCCGATGATTTTGTCATCATGTCTACTAATCGGTTCTGGCTTAGCTCTAAAATACCGCTGATAGAAAAATTTCTACGACAACAGTTAAAACTCACGCTTCATCCTGATAAGATTTACATTAAGACATTATATTCCGGTATTGATTTTCTCGGCTGGGTCAATTTTGGTGATCATCGAGTGCTTAGAACAGTTACCAAGAAGCGGATGTTGAAAAGAATCGCCAGATCTGATAATCCCCAAGTCATCCAATCATATTTGGGACTGTTAAAGCACGGCAATGGCTATAAATTAAGGAAACAAATTTTAGACAAATCGGCCTCTTGACTTTTCTCTCTTTCTGCTGTATAATGGTCTATTAGGACTTTGACACTAAAAATATAGTGATTTGGATATTTTGGATATATAGTAGGGGTTTTATAATCAACAGCAACCCGGCTCCTGCGGAGCCGAGGTAAAGGAGAAAACCAGTGAAGGCGAAAAAAAGAAACAGAAAGACGAATGCGCAAATCGGCAGTGCCATCAGGCAGGCAGTCATCGCCGTCGGAGGTAAGAGGAATGACGCGGAACTTCTGGTCGGCAATCAGCCGCTCTTAGCCAAGTTGGCCGCCATGATTGTCACCGTTCTTCATCAAGTTAGCGAAGTGGCTATCGCCTCCATCACCCATTCCTACTCTGTCCTCCTCGACGCCACCAAGTCCCTGGCTGACCTGATCACTCTGGGCCGCTATGACTGGATTAACCCGGACATCACTGCCGAGCACTTCCCGGTCAAGAGCCGAGGCAAGAGGAATGTCAGAGTTGAACTTTGGTGGCCTAACAAATACTTCAAGAATGGCGATGAGGTGATAGCCGAGCTGGCCAAGCTTAATGACGAGCTGGCGCAAAAGAATGCCAGTTATCGCTATCGTTTTGCCTTCATCGAGGAACTCCTGGCTCTGGGAGCCAGCCAGCCGGAACTCCAGCGGCAATTCCCCATTGCCGCCTTGGGATCAATCTGGCTTGTTTCTGATCGCATTCGCCGCTTTGCTTGCCTCTACGGGGGCGGGGCTGAGCGCGTTCTGGGCCTGGGCTGGATGGAGTACGATTTCCGCGACGGTTGGCGCTTCGCCCTTGTCCGCGAGCCTGCCCGCATTGCCTGAGCAAAGCGAAGGCAGGCGGGCAGTTGACCCCTTGACCTCCTGACTTCCTGACCCCGTGCTCTGTTCCTTCCAGCTGTCCCAATACCACATCGGGACAGCTTTTTTTTGGTAAAATCAATAAAACATGTTAAAGTGATTTTGAATATGAAACCAGAGCAGGCGGAAAAAATTATAAATCAAAACAAGGAAATCTATAACCAGATCGCCAAGGATTTTTCTGGCACGCGCAAAAAATCTTGGCAGGGTTTTGAAAATTTCAGTCAATATGTTAAAGCAGGAGATAGGGTCTTGGATCTGGGCTGCGGCAACGGCCGGATGGCCGATATTTTTCAAAATAAAAAAGTTGAATATTTGGGGATTGACAATAGCGAGGAATTAATAAAGATTGCACGAGAAAGATTTAGGGATAAATCGTGGATAAGGTTTGAGGTCGGGGATGTTATTAAATTGTCATCCCGAGGAGCCGAAGGCGACGTGGGGATCCCGTCTGATATTGAAGGAGACGGGATTGCCACGGTCACTTCGTTCCCTCGCAATGACAATTTTAATTTAGTTCTAATGATCGCTGTTTTGCATCATATTCCCACAAAAGAATTACGGCTGAAAATATTGCAGGATGCTTTTACTTTACTCAAACCCGGCGGGCGGCTGGTAATTTCCAACTGGAATTTGTGGCAGATATTCAGCTGTCATTGCGAGCGAAGCCCGAAGGGCGAAGCGCGGCAATCCCGTTTCTTTAACTCGAGATCCTCACGCTCGCTTCGCTCACTCAGGATGACAAAGAGATTTCGTTATTACAAATACCTTTTCAATTATGTCGAAAAATTTCGACAAGGCGACTGGAATATGTCTGACGCCTTTGTGCCCTGGAAACCGCTTGGCGGCAATAATCTGCGTTACATCCACTCTTTTGGCAAGAGCGAACTAAAGAGATTGCTGAAGAGAGCTGGTTTTAAGATTGAAAAAATCGGTTTTGAGAGCAAAAACGGCCGGCCGGCGATGATTCTTACCGGCGACAATCTGCTGGCCGTGGCAGTAAAAAAATGATAAAATTAAACCATGAAAATTAATTCTAAAATCTTTAAAGAATACGACATCCGCGGGGTATACCCGGCTGAAATCGGCGAGCAGACGGCCTACGCTCTGGGTTTGGCGTTTTCAAAAATCATCAAGGCCAAAAAAATCGTGGTGGGCCGGGATGCCAGAGATGAATCAGAAAGGGTCTTCTGGCCGCTTGTCGCCGGCCTGTCCAAGGGCGGGATGAAGATTTCCGACTTGGGGGTCTGTGCCACGCCCGAGCTGTTTTTTGCCGTCGGCGCAAAGAAATTTCCCTGCGGCGTCATGGTAACCGCCAGCCATTCTCCTTCTGGTCAAACCGGCTTCAAGTTCTGCGACGGCCGTGGCCGGGTTTTCGGCAAAAACACCGGATTGAAAAAACTGGAGCAGGCGGCGAATTTCCGCCAAAGGCGGATGCGCCTATGGCGCAAAGAAATCTCCGCCAAAGGCGGATGCGCCTATGGCGCAAAAAATCAGGCCATAGATTTTACTTCAATCGCCAAGGACTACAAAAATTTCTCCCTGTCATTTGTCAAACCAGCCGAGGTCAAGGACTTTAAGATTGTCTTGGATGCATCATTCGGCTCGGGAGCGCGCCTGGGCGACGTGATCTTTCACGCTCTGCCGCTTTCCGCGGTCTATATGAATTTCCGTTCGGGCGACAAATATCCTGACCACGGATTAAATCCCTTGCTTAAGCCCAATCAGCAAGACATGATCAAACAGTTGCGTAAGCACTCGGCCGATCTGGGTGTGATTTTTGACGGTGATGCCGACCGGGCAATATTTTTTGACGAAAAAGGCAATTTTGTCGAGCCGTATTACATCAACTGCCTGCTGTCGCAGATCATTCTGCAGATGAAAAGGGGAATCACCATCGCTGCCGACGCGCGGTTGGGATTGCTTATCGCCGAGACAATCAAACATAATGGCGGCAAAACCTATGTCCAACGTTCCGGCTATGCCAATTTCATCAGCACCATGAATGAAAAAAAATTCTTATTCGGCTGCGAGAATTCCGGGCATTTTATTTTTAATTTCGCCTTGAAGTCGGGCGGCCGCCAGTATGTTTACGGCGACGCGATTATTCCGATACTTTTGATTCTTAAATACCTTAGGAAAAATAAACTGAAATTGTCGCAGGCGATCAAGCCGTTTGCCGAGGCCTATAAGATTTCCGGCGAATTGAATTTTCCCGATGTTGATTTTGCGCGCCTGGAGCCGAAAATAAGAAAGTATTTTTCAGGCGCTAAATTTTCCAAGGTTGACGGCCTGTCGGTTTTCGGGCCTAAGCGGCAATGGTTCCTTAATATCCGTCCCTCACAGACAGAGCCGTTAGTCAGAGTTAATATTGAAGCAAAAAACGACAAGCTGCTTAGGCAGATTAAGGAAGAGGTCTTGGCTTTGATAAAATAGAACCATTATTCATAAAATCGTTCTGACATATTGTCAGGCGGTTTTTTAAGCTTGACAAAAACTGCAAAAGTGCTAAGCTGGTTTAATACCCAATTAGCGACTTAATCAGCTCAAAGGAGTATTATCGGTCTTTAAAATTAAGATGATAAGTGTTATTAACCTCGATCTTTGATCGTAAGGAGTAGGGAATGCCCCAAACAAATCAGCCCGACAGCTTGCCCGTCGATCCAGAAGCCAAGATTTATGTCTTGGATACCAGCACGATTTACAATTCAGTCGGCATCATTGATATTTTGAAAGACAATGTCATTGTCATACCGATTTGGGTTGTGGAAGAGTTGGATAACGCGAAAAAAGGCATCAGTGAGAAAGCCCGAATCGCCCGCACTTTTTCCAAGCTGTTGGATCAATACCGCCAGCTGGGCCCGTTAACCAAGGGCGTACAAACCAAATTGGGCGGATTGCTGTTTGTGGCCTGCGAAATGGCCAAGTGGGAAGAGTTGCCCGAGGGTATGCAGAGTAATAATGACAATCGTATTGTCATGGTGGCGCGCAAGTGGTCTCAGGATTATCCCGGTCGCCGCGTAATAGTTTTGAGCTGCGATGTTAATCAACGCATCAAAGCTGACGTCATGGGAGTGGAAGCGCAGAACTATCAGCATAATGAAACAAGTTATCTGTTGGATCGCCTTTATTCCGATATTACCAGAGTGAAACTTAAGCCGGAGCAGGGGGATTTTTTCTCACTGCTTTATCAAAAAGGACGCATACCGGTCGAGATGTTCAGCGACCGCCAATTGGATGGCCTGCATCCCAATGAATGTTGCTTCCTCGGTTTAGACGATAAAACCGTGATGGTGATTTATAAGCAGGACAAGGAATTTGTTCTGGTGCCTAAGCCGAAGCTTCAAAAAAGGGACGGCAGCGAATTGATCAAAACAGTGGGAAACTACCAGGCGTTCGCTCTGGCCCTGCTGACTGATGAAACCATCAGAGGCCTATCCTTTGACGGTTTGCCCGGAGCCGGCAAGTCGTTATTGCCAATTTACTATGCCCTAAAGAGCATTGCCGAAGGCAAGTATAAGCATCTGGTGATTTTTCGGCCGTATGATTTCGGCGGCATGGGCTATTTGAAGGGCGACGCCGAAGAGAAGTTTGATCCTTTCACTGGTGCCATGATCGGTCGGATTGTTGAGGCCTTAAAGTCACTAGAAAAAGAGGGTTACTCTTTTTACAGTGATCGCGGGATTTATTCAGTCGATTCCTTGAGGCGGGATGAGGGCGGCTTGCTAGATATCAAGCCGATTGATTTCATCGCCGGTGATACGTTGATGGATTCGGTAGTCGTAATTGATGAAATCCAGAATTATACCTGGGATGAAGCGCGTTTAATCTGCACCCGTGCTGGCGATGGCTGCAAGGTAATTGCAACTGGCGATTTGAGCCAAATCAAAAAACGCGACAATCTTGATGATAACGGCTTGGTTTGGGTGATCAAGCAAAATATTGCCCATCCAGAGGCAGCGCACCTGTCTTTACGCCAGAATGTCCGTCAGGGTCCCTCAGCCATTTATTCTTAGTACTTCAAAGCTGTCGAAAAGTTTCGACAGCTTTTCTTATCTAAAAAAACCGACCGGCTAATGCCGGTCGGTTTTATGAAAATATTATTTACTCTTTTTCCTCAGTTGCAGCTGCCTTGGGCTTGCGGCCACGTTTCTTAGGCGCGGCTTCTGCTGTCTGGGCAGTTTCGGTTTTTACGATTTTATTTTCCGCGGCAGCTTTTGCGGGCTGTTCCTTCGACCCCGCTGTTTCTTCGGTTTTATGTGCCTTGGGTTTGACCAGGGATAATCCAAGCCGATGATTTTTGGGATCTAAAGAGACGACATAAAATTCCCTGGTCTCGCCGACCTTGGCGATATCCATGGGATTGACGCTGCCCTTGTCGGACAATTGTGAGACATGGGCGAGGCCCTGAATGTTTTTTTCCAGTTCCACAAACAGCCCGAAAGGATTTACCTTGATGATTTTGCCCTCAACTTTGTCGCCCACTTTGAATTTCTGCTCTATCCCCAGCCAGGGGTCATCCTCCAGTTTTTTCATTGACAAAAATATTTTGGAATTCTCAATGCCGATAATTTCTGCCTTGACTCTCTGCCCCACCTTGACGAAATCATGGGGATTGTCAATTCTTTGCCAGGCGATTTCTGAAATATGAATCAGGCCTTCCAGTTTGTCTGCGAATTCCACAAAGACGCCGAAGTCGGTGATGGCCGTAACCGTGCCTTCCACTATCATGCCGACTTTATATTTACTAATGACGTCTTTTTGTGTCTCTTCCCAGGCCGCCTTCTCTGAGACGATCAGCTTATCTTCCTGCTCGTTGACGTCCAAAACCTTGACCTCGAATTTTTTGCCGATGTAGGTCTTGAGGATTTCGAAAATTCTGTTCTTGTCGCCGCCAGGGACTCTCGGGTAATGCTCAGGCGATAATTGCGACACAGGGATAAATCCGGTGATGCCCTCCAACTTGACCATCAATCCGCCCTTGTTGGCCTCGGTGATGACAGTGTCAATAATCGAGCCAGCACGCATTAGATCAATTAAGGTCTGCCAAGATTTCTGCTTGCCGGCGTACTGGAAGGATAATTCCATTTCACCATTCTCGTTTTCCAGTTCAATCACTGTCGCCTCGACGTGATCGCCCACTTTCAGGTTTTTGTACTGGTCGCCCTCGTCGTAACGTTCGCGGCCTCGCACCACGCCGCTGGCCACGCCGCCTAAATCGACATGGATCTCATTCTTGTCGATGGCGATGACCTCGCCTTTAACTAGGTCGCCGATTTTGGGCAAATTAAAATACTGCTTCTCATCAAGCAGTTTTGCCATCTGTGAATTTTTGTTACCAATAATCATATAAAAAAAGCCATGCTTTAGCCTCGAAGGGGCGCGGCTCCCGGCTGACTTGACCGGGAATCTGGCCCTATTTCTTCCGAAGCCCTGCGTTTAACGACTTGCAGGTTGATTTAGTTAATAGGGGAATTATAGCAAGGAGCAGAGTTTGTGTCAAGATGGCAAAGTGCTATAATAATTGGTGATGCCAGAGCAAAAGAAAAAAATTATCCTGACTGGCTTGGGCGTATTTTTTGTTATTTTTGGCATTGGGGCAATGGATTATGCCATCTATCACAGCCATCCCGATTGGATTTTGTTCATCTGTTATCTCGGCCTGGTGATTATGGGTATTGGCATTTTGATTAATCATCCAGAGTTAGTGGCCAGCCAGTTAAACATCTTGACCGTTCCGCTTCTAATTTGGCTGGCTGATTTCTCTTATGTTTTTTTCAGCCGCCAAAGCTTGTGGGGCACGACTGATTATTTTTTTGCCTCGGCTTATCCCCTGGCTCGGCTGATTAGTTTGGAACATTTTTTTATCCTGCCGTTAGGGTTTTATGCCTTGTATTTGTTGAAGCTCAAAAAGAATTATTCTATCATTTTCAGTTTGGTTTATTTGCCGATAATTTTTGTGCTGACGCGCTTTTTCACTAATCCCGTTTATAATATCAATTGCGCCTTTCGCTCCTGCGTTTCTTTTATTCCCACAACTAGTTGGTATATTTTAACCTGGTTTGCCGTTATTGTCCCCTTGACGTTTATAGTTTATTTGGCGACTTTGCTTATTTCAGCTTTTAAACAAAAAATTTAAATACTTCTTATTGGTCTATACGTTTTTTTGTCATGTGTTATAATTAAAGTATGATAGTTTAAAATAAAATTTATGACTAAATTACGCACCAAGCAATCAGCCAAGGTCGAAACCAAGAGTGGTTTGATATTAGCACTGATTATCGGCCTGGCGGGCTTGAGTTTTTTTATCGCTAATCTGATTAAGGTTGTTCCCCAGGTCGGCCGCGACATGGTGGCGGCTTCCACTCCGCCTGAGTTAAAAGATCCAGCTACCATTATGGGTTATTGTGTGACTTCTGGTGGTTTAAGTGTTAATGGCCATAGGATGTCAATGAAAGATTGTTTGAATTTAAATGTATGGTATTTATTTTGTGAAGATAGGCCGGATTTGCAAAGAACTCAACAATCCTGTTATTGTCCTAATGGTATTAAGAGTGCGTTGTTAGAGAGTTATATTGATCAAAGAGATTCTTTAATTTTGGATTTAAATGATGGAACTATTAATTCTCAGGATCTAACTAATCAAAGTAATTTTAGACTCGCCACGACTTTAAAATGCGCCTGTCCGGTTTATCATGCTGATAATCAACCGACCAATTCGCAAACAGTCATGAGTGGTCCCTTGGGAGTTATTGGAACCTTTAATCTTGTCAGTAAGGCCGGAATTTTATTTAGTAAAATGAGTCCAAGTGAGCCAGATGCTCAAGGAGGTTGTCGGATGTTGCCATCGAACTGTTCAATTCAAACTGATTCGCGTTCGCCGAAAGTTGGCAGTCTTGTTCCAGTCGCTGAACCCTATACTGATCCACATACCGATGGTTTGGCGTTTGATATTTCTTGTGGGGAAACTGAAACAACTAATGGCACTGGTTGTGGCGGTCAGACAAAGCAGGCCCTTGATAGTGTAATGGCAGCCAACCCAGGTTTTAATATTATTCAAGAGTGCACGGTCCAAGAAGGTAATTGTAATCATCCCCAAGCCAGCCCGCGTAGGCAGGTTCTCCATCTTGATTTATTTTTTCAAACACCCCGACCCAATACAGGAGGAAATTCTTGCTTATTTCAGAATTGTCAGTGGCCGATTAATTGCACTTCTCCCGTATCAAATTCCTAATTATAATAAAGACGCCCTCGTTGTTGTTATACAACGAGGGCGGTTACATGTTCGTTCATTTGCCAATTTGGGGGTGGCAAATGATTTTTGCTCTCTCTAGTTGAGAGAGTTTTTCTTTCACCCCATCTGTCTTGGCATGGCCTAGGCAGAGGCGGGCGAAAGCCGGCTGGCCATCGCGCGATTTGACCCAGAAAGAGTCCGGACCAGACGCGCCGATACCGTAGATGTTCACGGCGGACCACTTGCTTCCTTCCCGGGCGTCATCGTCGGTTACGCGGTTGATTTGCATCGCTTCATACTTGCCGATTTTGGCATTGGCGATGAAACAGAATACTCCGCGTTCGTCTATGTAAGCCACCCAAACCGTGTGGGTGAGTTTGGCCTGCTTGATATCGTAGTCGGGATCGAATATTTTCTCGACTGCCACCCGAGGCAACAGTGGCTGGTTGGTCTCGAAGTTGAAAGGAACTTTCTCAAATGGCCGGCCACTATCAACTAGGTCACACTCGCCGTAACCAAGTAGTGTATACTTGGCTTCGCCGATACCTTTGAGGCAGGTGCTTGTGAACTGCTCATTATTAGGATTATAAACTGTAGCCGCAGTGATCGACAAAAGTATCAAAAACATCGTTTTCATTTTATTCTCCCTGTAAGCCATGCCTGCATCAAGCAGAGGCGATTCGGTTATAAACTAAAGAACTTTATAAAGACATTATATCATATTTTATTTTTTTTGTCAATAGTTTTGAGAAATTATAAAATTTTTATGAGGTTAAAATGTTTAAAATTAGCAAAATAGTCACTATGGAAATTAACTGGTAATTATGATATAATTAGGTTTATTAAAATATTTTCTAGAAAAATGGCATTTATCAAAAAAATTGAGGATTTTGTTTGCGACAATTGCGGCTGTAAGGTCTCGGGCCAGGGCTACACCAATCATTGCCACAAATGCCTCTGGTCCAAACACGTTGATGTTGAGCCGGGCGATCGTGCAGCCGAATGCGGCGGCCTGATGCGGCCGGTGGATTTGTATTTTCGCCATGGTGATTGGATTATCAGCCATAGGTGCGATAGCTGTGGCTTTGTCAGGAATGACAAGATTAGGCCGGAAGACGATTTTGACCAAGTGGTCAAATTAGAAAAAGAAATCGCTGAGAAGAAAATGAAACGGGCAAGTTAGCCCGTTTTTTTGAGTTGACAAATAGGCATAAATGAGGTAAGCTACGATGTCATAGGACTTTACAATTTAAATAGTATAACAGGGTAAGCCAATTCCTAACGGAGCCGAGGCAGGGAGGTACAAAATGATTATTGATATTCATGCTCATACATCCAGGCATCAGATGCGCGATTTGCATACAGCCAAGGCTGATTTAGATGACCACGCCGCAGTACAGGAAGTTGGTAGTTGAGGAAATTAGAAAATTTATGCAATTAGATGGCGGAGTGGAAAGGGTGATGTTTGCTACCGACTTTCCGATCCAGTCATATGTTGATACCTTTGCGCTGGTGGAAGCGCTGGGACTCAAGCCATCATAAAAAGAATTATTATTGTCAGAAAATGCCAGGCGGATTCTGCCGCGAGAAGGAGGAAGGCGATGAAGTGCCTAAGGGTTTTGGTTACGGCCGGCGCGACCCAAGTGCCGATTGACCAAGTCAGGGCGATTTCCAATATTTTCCGAGGTCGAACCGGCACGCTGATTGCCCAGTATTTTGCCAATAAATTCCATGATGTTACCTTAATCACTTCAAATGTCGGCATCCTGACGCATTCCGGCCGCCGCAACATCAGGCGGGTTGTGGAATATCGGACTTTTGATGATTTACTGGAAGCGATGCGCCAAGAGGTTTGCGATCCCATCCCTTATGATATCGTTATTCATTCAGCGGCAGTCAGCGACTACAAGCTGTCCGAGGTTTGGGTGAAAGACAAAGATGGTCAGTTGTTGCCGATTGATAACAGCGGCAAAATTTCATCAGACAATTCGGATTTGTATTTGCATTTGATTCAGACGGAAAAGATCATTAATTTGATCCGCCAGCCCTGGAGTTTTGAGGGGTTGCTGGTCAAGTTCAAGCTCCAAGTCGGCCTGAGTGATAAGGAACTCCTGGCCATTGCCCGCAAATCGCGGCGTGTCAGTGAGGCCGATTTCATTGTGGCCAATTGTCTGGAATGGTCTAATCGTCGCGTTTTCATAATTAACAGCCATGGCCGGGCGATTGAAGTCAGTCGCGATGATTTGGCGTCGGAGCTTTATAGTCAAATTTGTAAAAAACTGCGGGCGAAAAAACAAGGAGCATGAAGATGAAAGTGCTTTTGGGAATCACCGGCAGCGTGGCGGCGACGTTGACGCCTAAAATAGTAACTAAATTACTAAAGGCCGGACATGAAGTCAAGGTTGTAGCTACAGATCGCGGCTTGTATTTTGTACCCCCGGATTATATTTGTAGGCCAATTGTCCCGGAAGGTGTCTATCAGCCGATATACATTTGGTGTGAAACTGAGAAGAGGGTCGAATTAGTTGAAGTGTTCATAGATAAGTATGAATGGCCGGCTTGTGAATTCCATAAAGGCGATCCGGTTCAACACATTGAGTTCCGTACTTGGGCTGACGTTCTATTGATCGCTCCGCTGACAGCCAACACTTTGGCGAAGATTGCCTTTGGCATCTGTGATACCTTTTTGGCTAGTATCGCTTATGCCTGGCCCAAGGAGAAATCGGTGGTTTTGGCGCCAGCGATGAATACAGTAATGTGGGAAAATCCGATTACAGCTCGCAATTTGGAATGGCTTAGACCGGTATTTCAATCCCTGACAGTTATTGATCCCATTGAAGGGAATTTGGCTTGCGGCGGTACCGGCAAGGGCGCCATGGCCAAAATTGATGATATTGTTGCTGTCGTAAATAGTTTATAGTTTGTACTTTGCCGCTGGAGCATCCGGCGGTTTTTTTGTTCGCGCCAATTATGGTATAATATATAGGAATACAAATTACGAATTATGACCGGGATAACTTTTATTAATTTTATTTTTTTCGTCGGCTTGATAACCGGAGCTATTTTATCGTCGATTTGTTTTTATTTGTTTGTTTTTTGCAGTCGCAGGTCTAGGGCCAACCATGAATTGGAACAAGCCAACAAGGACCTGCAACGCCTGGACGATGCCAAATCGGAATTTTTATCCATTGCCAGCCATCAGCTCCGCACGCCGACAACTGTCATTAAGGGTTATGTTTCCATGATGCAGGAAGGCAGTTTCGGCAAGCTGCCTAAGACGGTTCAGGAAAATCTGGAAAAAGTCCATTTGGCGACGGAACGCCTGCTTAATCTGATTGAGAATCTTTTGGATATCTCCCGCATTGAGGCCGGCCGGCTGGAGTTTGACATTAAGCCGGTGGATTTGGCCAAAGTCGCTCAAGCGTTGATTGATGATTTTGAAACCAAGACCCGAGCCAGGGGTTTGAAGATCGGCTTGTTTTCTCCCGCTGGATTGCCGACAGTCGCCGCTGATGTCAATAAAATAAAAGAGGTGGCTTCCAATCTTATTGATAATGCTGTTAAGTATACGACCAAGGGTGAGATCGCCATTACCTTGCACCAGGAGGGCTCATCTGTTGTTTTTAATGTCACTGACACCGGCATCGGTATCGCGCCCCGCGATTTGCCGTTGTTATTCAATAAGTTCGCGCGCGGCCAGGACATGAAAAATCTTCATCCCGAGGGCACGGGCTTGGGGCTCTATTTCGCCCGCGTCGTGGTAGAGAATATGGGCGGCCGCATCTGGGCCGAGAGCGGCGGCAAGGGTCGGGGCAGCCAGTTCTGTTTTTCTCTGCCGCTCTATGATAAGAAAAAAAGCAAAAAAGTTAAAAAATAAATAACTCCGATTATCTCGGAGTTATTTTAAAATATCTTATTTTTTATCTTCAATTTCTTTTTTTATTTTTTTAATAAACTCTTCTAGCTTTTGCGTTCCCAAGTCGCCTTGGCCGCGCTTGCGGACGGCAACTGATTTGTCTTTCATTTCCTTATCGCCCACGATCAAGATGTAAGGCGTTTTTTGTTTCTCGGCTTCTCTGATGCGTTTGCCCAGCGACTGATCGGAATTGTCCAGTTCCACTCTGGCGCCGGCCTGCTTCAGTTCGGCGCTGACTTTTTCGCCGTAGCCGTTGTATTTTTCCGAGACCGGAATGACAATGGCTTGCACCGGTGAGATCCAGACAGGAAAAGCGCCGGCATAGTGCTCGATTAAAAATGCCATCGTTCTTTCCAGACAGCCGATTGACGAGCGATGAATGACGATCGGCCTTTCTTCTTTGCCGTCTTTATTGATAAAAGTCAGTTCAAAACGTTCCGGCATGACAAAATCATATTGAACGGTGAAAGCTGTTTCCTCGCTGCCCGAGACCTTTTTTACTTGAATGTCGATTTTTGGACCGTAAAAAGCGGCCTCATTGGCGGCCTCGTAAAACGGCGCCTTGGTTTCCTCTAACACCTCGCGCAAAACACTCTCGGCATAATCCCAGGCCTTGTCGTCCTTGTAATATTTTTTGGTGTCTGATCTGTCGCCCAGAGACAGGCGGTAGCGGTAATCCTTGCCTTTGACCAACCCCAAGGTTTCGTTGATAAAGTCAATCAATTCCAGGACTTCCTTAATGACCTGTTTGGCCTGATCCTTGCCAGCGATGATATGGGCATCGGCCAGACAGAACATTCTGAGCCGCGTCAGTCCGGACAGCTCGCCGCTTTTCTCATAGCGGTATTGGTGGGCGATCTCGCCGATGCGGTAGGGCAGTTCGCGGTAGCTGTGCGGTTCTGATTTGTAGAACATGAAATGATGAGGGCAAGTCATGGGTTTTAAAATCAGCTCCTCCTCGTCGATTTTCATCACCGGATACATGGTGTCTTTATAGTAAGGATAGTGTCCTGATTTTTTGTAGAGATCGACTTTGGCCAGATCGGGAGTAACGATGTGATGATAGCCGCGCTTCAGCTCTTCGTCAATGGTAAATCTTTCCAATTCTCTCTTGATGGTGGCGCCTTTGGGCCCGAAAGTCGGCAGTCCCTTGCCGATAAGGTCGGAGAAGACGAATAACTTCAAGTCCTTGCCGATTTTGCGGTGATCCCGTTTTTCCGCCTCTTCTACTCGAGTCAAATAATCCTTCAATTCTTTTTGAGTCTCAAAAGCTGTGCCGTAAATCCGCTGGAGCATTTTGTTTTTCTCGTCGCCCCGCCAGTAGGCGCCGGCGATTTTTGTCAGTTTGAAGACGCCCAGTTCCCTGGTGTTTTTGACATGCGGGCCGCGGCATAGGTCAGTGAACCCGCCGACTTTGTAAAAGCTAACTTTCTTTTCACCTTCTTTTTCAAGGTCTTTTATCAGTTCCAATTTATACGGCTGGCTTTTCATTTTTTGGAGCGCTTCCTTGATCGGCAGTTCTGATTTTTCAAAATCTATTTTCTGTTTGATTATTTCTGACATTTTTTCCTCGATTCTCGCCAGGTCTTCGGGACTGAAGCTTTTGTCTCCCAAATCAAAGTCATAATAAAAGCCGTCCTCGATATTCGGCCCGATGGCGAATTTCACATCAGGGAAAAGCTCACTTATGGCATAAGCCAGGATGTGGCTGGTGGAATGGCGGATTTTGTCCAGTTGTTCGTTCATATAAAAATAGTTATTTTCAATTATCCGTCATTCCGGAATTTTCGTAAGCGATCCGCCAGCTGGCGGGGAGCGGGAAGAAATATCCGGAATCCAGATTATAATCAAATTTTTAACCTGGATTCCTGGTCAAGCCAGGAATGACGAATAAAGAAAGGCATAACAACAGCTAATACAGCCGTATTCTAACATAAGTCCCGCCAATTGACAAATATTTTTGCTTGTGGTAATAATATTATAATAATTACAATGACTAATGACCAATAACCAATGACCAATGATTAATGCAATAAATAATTAATCATTGATCATTAAACATTAATCATTTTGAAATTAGTTCATTACATATTTGAATATAGAAAAAACCGCGAGGAAAGGAGAATGGAAATGTTTTTTATCGCAGGTCAAGAGGCGATCGATACTACTGAGTATCAAAAATATATTGATAGGGTAGTTAAAAAGATTAACCTCAAAGAGGCAGTGATAGCTGATAACACCAAGCAGATCAAGCTGCTGCAAGATGAAATTAGCCATCAAGTAGAATTAATTAGAAACCAGATTGAGGTTGGCTTAGGTTTTAGCGATCCTTTGCTCAACTGGCTCTATCTCATTAGTTCTCCCGCCCATCATCAGCAGTTTGAGGCGCTCACGGCCTATTGGCGCGGACTGGAGCAGAAGTTCAGGGATTGCCAGGGACAGCTGGTGCTAATCACTCACGAGCGTCTGACCGGTGGCGAGATCACCAAGCATTACTTGAGCGGGAGCTTGGCTGGTAGAAATATGCTTGGCCTAATGCCCCCGCCCCAGCCGTACTACTATTTAGCAGGATTTGATCTGGGGATTATTGAAGGCGAGATGTCTTTTGATTTTGCTAGGGCACAATGCTTTTTGCCTACCAATGGTTATTTTAAGATTGAAACACCAGAGAAGCCGTTGTTTGTTGAAGGTCGCTTGCCCTTGCCGCAAGTATTGTTTGTTGGTCGTTCTTCAGAGTTGTCAGTATCAGGTTTGTTGCCAAGTTTAGAATTGATGCGGTTATTTCCTGTTCAGATTGATAGAGACAAACAACGTTATCAGTTTGCTGTTGGCGACGAAGATATCTCCAAATTGACTCTTGATGACGGTTTGAGATTTACGGTTAAAGCCAGAGATAAATTCGCTGAGGCGGAAAAAATTCTCCGCGCCAAGAAGGCGGCGCGCGAGTCGCAGAAGCAATAGAACATTATTGTCAGTCCCGATTTGGTCGGGACTTTTTTGTTGCTTATTTTGTTAGAATATGTTACGATTTATTAAGATTTATGGTTTATTCGATAGAAAAAATCAAAGAGGAAATAAGATCGGCCGTGGCCAAGGCGTTGGGCCAGGAAATCGCTCTGGACAAGATAGAAATCGCCAAGCCGCCGGAATCAGCCATGGGAGATTTCAGCGTGCCCTGCTTTTATCTGGCCAAACTGACGCGTATTTCTCCCAATCAGATTGCTCTTGAGCTAAAAGCCAAGATTCCAGCCAAGGGCGCCATCAAGTCGGCGCAAAACATCGGGCCGTATTTGAATTTTTATCTCAGTGAAAAATATCTGGCCAAACAGGTGATTAAGGAAATTGAGAAGGGTGGCGCGTCTTACGGCGGACATAAGGGCGACAAGGAAAAAGTGATGATTGAATATTCCCAGCCCAACACGCACAAAGAATTCCATATCGGGCATTTGCGGAATGTTATTTTGGGATCGGCTTTGGTGAATTTGTACCGCGCCATAGGTAAGAAAGTCATCAGCGTCAATTACATCGGCGATATTGGCTCGCATGTGGCCAAGTGCCTCTGGGCGCTGGATAAATTCCACAAGAACGAACCCGAACCGACTGAACACAAAGGCCAATACCTGGGCAAGCTTTATGCCGAGGCAGTGCGGCTGTGCGAGGAAAATGAGGAATACAAAAAAGAAGCGGCGGAAGTGCAGAAAAAATTGGAAGCCGGCGATAAATATTTTATTGCTCTGTGGAAAAAAACCAGGACCTGGTCGCTCGAAGAATTCGACGGGATTTACAAAATTTTGGGCGTGAAGTTCGACAAGGTGTTTTTTGAAAGCGAAGTGGAAAAGCCGGGCAAGAAAATCGTGGCCGAACTGCTCGTGAAAAAAATCGCCGAGTATTCCGAGGGCGCGGTGATTATTGATTTGGAAAAATACGACCTTAAGAAATTCCTGCTACTCAAATCAGACGGCTCCTCGCTTTATTCCACCAAGGAGCTGGCCCTGGCCAAGCTGAAATTTGAAAAATACAAAATTGATGCCTCCTATATCGTGACTGACTCGCGCCAGAGCTTTTACTTCCAGCAGTTTTTCAAGACCCTGGAACTCATCGGTTTTCACAAGAAGACCGCCCACATTCCTTATGAATTCGTCACTTTGCCGGAAGGCGCCATGGCTTCGCGCAAAGGCAATGTGGTGCTGTTTGAGGATTTTTATGATCAGGTTGTGGAATTGGCCAGGGCTGAGACCGCCAAACGCCATACTGACTGGTCAGAGGCGGAGATAAAAAATACGGCGCAGATTATCGCCTTGGCGGCGATCAAGTTCGCCATGATCCGCACCAGCCGCAAAAATCCCATTATTTTTGACATCAATGAGGCAATATCGTTTGACGGTTTTACCGGCCCCTACCTGCAATATACTGTCACTCGTATCAGCAGTATCTTGCGCCAAGAAGCGGCCAAATCTGATAAGGCAAAGGCAGTTGATCTGAATAATTTAAACCAGCCGCAGGAAAAAGAACTTTTGATCTCGCTCGCGCAATTTCCTGAAGCCATTAGCCAGAGCGCGGCCGATTTTGAGCCCAGCCATTTGGCGCAGTATCTTTTTGATTTGTCGCACGTTTTTGCCAGCTATTATGAAAGCGTCCAGATATTAAAAGCGGAAGAAAAAATCCGCCAGGCGCGCCTGTCTCTAATTACTGCTGTCAGACAGGTGCTTACAAACGGCTTGGCGGTTTTGGGCATTGACACTTTAGAGAGGATGTAATACCACTGTCATCCCGAGGGAGGCCGTAACCGGCTGACCGTGGGGATCTCGTGTTTCTGCCACGGGATTGCCACGCTCTCCGCCAGCTGGCGGATCGTTCGCAATGACAATATTACCTGTTAATTTATAGATAATAGTGTTATAATTAAAAGTGGATAAATATATAATATGCCTGGAGGAAAATACAAAATCGCCATTGTGGAAGACGAGAAGGATCTGGCGGAAATCTATAATCTGAAGATGAACATGGAGGGCATTGAGACAATCGTCATCCATGACAGCACCAAGGCCTTGGATGTCCTGCGCCAGAGCAAGCCCGATTTGGTGCTTTTGGATATTCTGATGCCGGATATAAACGGCTTCCAACTGTTCGAAAAAATTAAAGCCGATAAGGATTTGAAAAAGTTGAGGGTTTACATTTGGAGCAATCTGACGCAGAAGCGCGATCGCGAGAAGGCGGAAAAACTTCATGTTGATGGCTATTTGATCAAGTCGGATTATACGCCTGCGACCCTGGTGGACAAAGTCAAGGAATTGTTAAAAAAATAATTACTACTAACTACTAACTACTAACTATATACTATGAAGCCAGTTATCAGCGACGCTTGCATCGCCTGCGGCACTTGCGAGGCGATTTGCCCGGAAGTTTTTAAGGTAACCGATGTGGGAGGGAAAATGATGGTCACAGTGCTGGATGCGGATTATGCCACCTTTGAGGCCAAGATCGATGAGTCGATTAGCGCCTGCCCGGTCCAAGCCATCAGCAAGGGGGAGTAATAAAATTTTTCAAGGCGTCTCTGCAAAATGCGGAGGCGTCTTTTTTTGTTCAAATTTAGGTATTTTATTATTGGGGATAACTCACTTGACAGAAAATTATAGATATGATATAATTAATTGATAATCCCATAGTGGGATTTCAGCCGGTCCGGCTGGCATAACGCCGAAAGGACAAAGCACTTCAACAAAGGAAAGGGAAATGCCCATGTCTAAGAGAGCTGGGAATGTCCAAGATGGATTAACCGCAGAACAACAGCGTGATTTGCACACCATGATTATCAAGGCAGTGCCTACTGATATATCTCGTGATGTTTATGATGTTTTGGTTGCCAATCAACGTGGCCTCAACCGCGCAGTGCGGCGGTTGCTGTTACCGTCAGCCGGTCAGCCGCAGGTTCTCCCCGCCCTTAAGCATGACCCAGACACTCTGGCGCAGCTGGAAGGATGGGAAAAGCACTACCGCGATGTCTTCGGTCTGGCCGTTGACTTTGAAGGTGTCTTCATCCCCGTCCGGCGCGATTGGGCCAAGCGACTGTTTATCACACCGCAGGGAATGACCTGTAATTTGGCCTTTGCCAAGAACAACGAGATGTTTCCTTGCTGGGCTTGGACCAGCGATCTGGACGCAGCGGTCAAAGGCCTCAATGACCGCGAGCCGGTTCAGCATTACGCCATCTGGATTCGCGGTGATGTAGAACCGGACGAAGTAAATATGACCGCCAATCAGACGCAGGCCATCGGTTTCTCGGGCACGGTTTTGCTTGAGGATATCTTGATGGAAGGCAAATACTTTAAGGAAACGGGCGACCATCTCAACAAGAGGAAAATCACTCGTTGCGACGGTTCGCGCTCTTCCGATGGCAACGTGCCGTACGTCGACTGGAGCGGCAGCGGGTTCCGGGTTTTCGGGTGCGATCCTGACTTTCCGGATGACTACTGGCGCCCGCGTTCCGTAGTTTCCTGATTTACCCTTTCAACTTTACCCCTTGTACCCTTGATGCCTGTTCCGGCTTGCCGGAACAGGCATCATTTCGTTATACTGATATTAAGGTTGATACAACCAATCCTAATTAGGATAGTGGTTTACCTTTTTTTACATATCAGGAAACTGCTTAGTCGATTCTGGCGGGCAGCCGCATGGTAAAGCCCCAAACAGAGCCGGCAATGAGCCGGAAAACTCAGAAAATTTATTTTTAATTTTCGGTGATTAATGAAGGAATCGGCTAATAAATTGCGGTTCGCGCTATTCCGATGGCAACGTGCCGAACGTCAACTGGAACGGCAGCAAGTTCCGGGTCAACAGGTACAATCCTGACAATCCGAATGACTACTGGCGCCCGCGTTCCGAAGTTTCCTTAGTTTAAGAGAGTCCTACCTGGACTCTCTTTTGTCGACCAGTTTAGCCAGTTGTTATTCATTTTGGAGATTTCAATCAATTGTTTCGCCAATCCAAGATAGCGGCGATTGTCAGTTATTTCCAAATCGGCGGTCAGCCGCACTAATTGCTTTATGGTTTCAATTTTTATTCGCTGTCGTTTAAGTAGTGGCGGTTTTTCTTGCTTAGACGAATAGGCCGCTTCAATAGCCAGCATCAGAGCATCTAAGCAAATGTCTTCAATCCTGTGTATGAGACCTAGTCGATCGCGTTTGCTGATTTGCTTGCCTAATTGATAAATAGTTTTGTAAAGCCCAATAATTTTATGAATCAATGGAACATAAACAGAACTAGTAGAAATTTTATTATTCATACTTTTAAATCGATTGTTTCTTTAGAGAATTTATTTTCCTGTTGGCGCGAATTTCGAAAAGGCAAAAAGAACAAATTGGACGTCTTTATTGAAGCGATCGTTGGCAGTTTTGTTGTGGATAATTTTCCAGAGAGAGAGAGAGAGTTAAAGGATAAAGTCATAAAACGGGGCTTGCCGATCGGCAATGTTACCAGTCAGATTTTCGCTAATATTTATCTTAACGAATTAGACCGGTTTATCAAATATCAGTTGCATGTAAAATATTATTTCCGCTATGCCGATGACTTTGTTATTATCAGTGACGGTCCGAACTACTTGTATCATTTATTAGATCTGATTGAAGAATTTTTGACAACTGAATTATTGCTGAATTTGCATGCTGATAAAGTCAACATTAGAAAATTCCGTCAGGGAATTGATTTCTTGGGTTATGTCATTCTGCCTTATCATTCGATCTTAAGAAATAAAACAAAAAGACGGATGCTGAAGAAATTAGTCATTCAATTTGACCGTCTTGAGTTTAGGGAGATTACAGTGGAGAAATTCAATCAAATTGTGCAGTCATATCTGGGCATATTAAAGCATTGTCGGGGATATGATCTGAGTAAAAGAATAAAAAATGTTTACAATTTAGATTCTAATATTATATCAAGTTTAAAATGATGTTGAATTTTGACTTTTGCCGCAATTTTTGGCATTATTTAGATATTATGAATGAACAAAAAGTAAATCCCATCGTCGAAAAAGAAAAAGAAATCCAGGAGTTCTGGGAGGAAAAGGAAATATTCAAAAAATCATTGGAGCAGACCAAGAATGGTTCGGCCTATTCTTTTTATGACGGCCCGCCTTTTGCCACCGGCCTGCCGCATTACGGGCATTTGGTCGCCAGCTTGATGAAGGACGTTGTGCCCAGGTATTGGACCATGCGCGGCCGTTATGTGGAGCGGCGCTGGGGCTGGGACTGCCACGGCCTGCCCATAGAGAATATCGTGGAAAAAGAGCTTGGCTTTAAAAGCAAAAAAGAGATTGAGGACTATGGCGTCGGCCGTTTTAATGAATACTGCCGCAGCAAGGTTTTGACTTACGTGGAGGAATGGAAAAAAACCATCAAAAGGTTCGGTCGCTGGGTGGATATGGATAACGCCTATAAGACCATGGATACGCCGTATATGGAAAGCATCTGGTGGGTGTTTAAGGGACTCTGGGATAAGGGCTTGATTTACGAGGGTCACAAATCCATGCACATCTGTCCGCGTTGCGAGACGACCTTGTCGCAGTCAGAAGTGGCGGAAGGGTATCGTGATATTAAGGATATCTCCGTCACTGTCAAATTTTTAATCAAGAAAACAAAAAAACAAGAAAGCAAAAAAACAATTGATTGGCCGGAACAAACTTTTATTCTGGCCTGGACGACTACGCCCTGGACTTTGCCGGGCAATGTGGCCTTGGCTGTGGGCGAGGAGATTGATTATGTCTTGGCGGAGAAGAAGAATTTAGAAAAGGGCGAGGAGGCCGAGCATTATGTCTTGGCCAAGGCCGCTTTTGATCGCGCGCTGGTGGATGAATATAAAGTTATAAAGGAATTCAAGGGACGGGAACTCGTCGGTTTAAGTTATGAACCGCTTTTCCCTTATTATTTGGATAAGGATTTGAAGCACAAGGAAAATCTTTATACCGTCGTCAGCGCTGATTTTGTCACCACCGAAGACGGCACGGGCGTGGTGCATATTGCGCCGGCTTATGGCGAAGAGGATTTGCAGTTGGGCAAGGAAAAGAACCTGCCGTTCATCCAGAATGTGTCTTTAAGCGGGCATTTTATTGAAGAGGTGAAGGATTTTTTCGGCCTCAATGTCAAACCGGTCCATGATACCAAGGAGACCGATCGCCGCATCGTGGAATACCTGAAAAAAAACAATCTGCTTTTTGCCGAATACGAGTATGAGCACAGTTATCCGCATTGCTGGCGCTGTGACACGCCGCTTATCAATTACTCCACCTCCTCCTGGTTTGTAAAAGTTACCGCCATTAAGGATGAGGCGCTTAAGCATGCCCAAAAAATCAACTGGTCGCCGGCGCACATCAAGGAAGGGCGTTTCGGCAAGTGGCTTGAGGGCGCGCGCGACTGGTCGATTTCCCGCCAGAGATTCTGGGCTTCCTGCCTGCCGATTTGGCAGTGCGAGTGCGGCCAAATCAGGGTATTCGGCTCGCTCAAGGAATTGGCTGAGGCCAAATTGGGCCGCAACAAGTATTTCCTATTGCGGCATGGAGAGTCAGAAAAGAATCTGGCCAAAGTTTTTGATACCAGTATTAGCAAGTATCCATTGACTGAGGAGGGTGTACGCGAGCTTTCTCAGACTGTAAAGAAATTAAAGGAGGAAAAAATCGATTTGGTAGTTGCTTCTCCGACTTTGCGCGCCAAGCAAACAGCGGAGATTGTCGCCAAAGGACTGGGCGCAGAATTAATTATTGATCCGCGTCTGAATGAAATCAATTCCGGCGATTTCGAGGGTAGAAGCGACAGCGATAAACTGGCTCTGGAGACCTTAAATGTCTGGCAGAGCGATTACTTCTGGCGCTACCCGGGCGGAGAAAGCGCCACTGACGTGGCAGAAAGGATGCTCGATCTTTACTCGGAATTGGATGAAAAATATCAGGATAAAAATATCGTCTTGGTCGGTCACGAGTACGGACTGAAGATTCTGCTCGGCCGCCTGCGCCATCTGCCTGACGGCGATATCTTTAAGATGCTGAGGATCAAAATGGGAGAGTTTGTGGAGGTTGAAGACACGATCATTGATCTGCACAAGCACGTGGTTGACAAGATCACCGTGGCCTGCCCCAAGTGCAATCAGGCGATGCGCCGCATCCCCGATGTGCTTGATTGCTGGTTTGAGTCCGGCTCCATGCCCTATGCCCAGGAGCATTATCCCTTTGAAAACAAGAAGAAGTTTGAGAGTAATTTTCCGGCGCAGTTCATTGCCGAGGGCGTGGATCAGACACGCGCCTGGTTTTATTACCTGCATGTCATTGCCACCGCGATCAAAGGAGGAGCGGCCTTCGAGAATGTAATCGCCAATGGCATTGTCCTGGCCGGCGATGGCAAAAAAATGTCCAAAAAATTGGGCAACTATACCGAGCCAGAGATTATCATGGAAAAATACGGCGCTGATGCCCTGCGCTATTACCTCTTGACTTCGCCGGTCATGGCCACGGAAAATCTGAATTTTGATGATAATGGCGTCAAGGAGGCGATGCAGAAAGTGGTGATGCTGCTTAATAATATTTTGAATTTTTATAAGTTGTATGCTTTCCCTCCCGTCATCCCGAGCGAAGCGTGGGGATCCCGTGTAACAAAAAATAAAGACGGGATTGCCACGCTCGCTTCGCTCGCTCGCAATGACAGTAATATTCTAGACAAGTGGCTGATTGCCAAATTGAATAACCTGATCAAAGAGGTTACAGAGGCAATGGAAAAATATGATCTGCCGCGCGCGACCAGGCCGATTGCCAGCTTTATTGAGGAGTTTTCTACCTGGTGGCTCAGGCGGTCTCGCAACAGATTCAAGTCAGATGATGAGAAAGATAAAAAGCAGGCGCTTACGACTTTTCAATATATCCTGTTGGAGTTGGCGAAAGTCATGGCGCCGTTTACGCCCTTTGTCGCCGAGCGGGTTTATCGCGAGGTCGGCGGTAAGAATAAGTCGGTTCATTTGGAGAAATGGCCAATTGCTCATAAGGCTGATGAGAGTGTTTTAAAAGAAATGAATTTAGTGAGAGAAATTGTGGAAAAAGGTTTGGCTCTTCGAGCTGAAAGAGGTATTAAAATTCGCCAGCCGCTCGCCTCAATGACTCATCCCTATCTTGGTTTGTCTCATGGATCAACAATATTGATATCCGATGAACTTAATATTAAAAATATTATTGTTGATAAGAAATTAAATGATATTGTTTTGGATTTTAACTTGAATGAAGAATTAAAAGTCGAAGGCGCTCTGCGTGAACTGATCAGGACGATCAATAATTTGCGTAAGGAGGCCGGCCTGACGATTAAAGACCAGATCAGAGTCAGCTGGCAAAGCGATGGCGAAGTTATTAAAAAGGTCTTTGCTGATTCGGCGTTCAGTGAGGAATTAAAAAAAGCGACAATCACGCAGGAACTGGTTGAGGCAGAAAGCGATGCCAAGCCGGCAAATATAAATGGCGAGAAAGTCAAGATAAAAATTGAAAAGGTCTAATGAAAAAAACAAAGATTATAATTATAATATTAGTTATTTTGGCGGTGGTAATCGGCGTTTATCTTAACCGCGCCTACGCTTTTATTTATTCAAAATTCCTGCTGATTCAGCCGCCGGCAGTTCGAGATTATATAACTGAGAAAACCCTGACCGAAAAATCACAATTGATCACTTATGTCGCCATAGGCGATTCGTTAACTTCAGGCGTGGGCGCCTCATCTGTTTCCTCCACCCTGCCGGCGCTTCTGGCTGAGAAGATTGCCGCCACCAGAGGCATGGAAGTCAACGTTAAGAATCTGGGTGTGCCGGGTGCGACAAGTTTTGAGATTCTGACCGGTTCGGTTATTGATGCCGGACAGTATAATCCGGATATCATCACGCTTTTCATCGGCACTAACGACATGCATAATTTTGTGCCGCTTGAGAAATTCAAGAGCAATCTGACTGCCGCGGTCAAGGCGTTGCAGTATTCCACCAAAGCAAAGATCTATTTGATCAATCTGCCTTATCTGGGCGCGAGTGACTTGGTTTTATCGCCATATGATCTTTATTTTGATTATGAGCTTGGCCAGTTCAATGCCATTATTAGCCAAGTTGCCGAAGATACCAGCGTTCAATTGATTGATTTATATGACGCTTCAAAAAAAGCGTTTAAAGATGATAAGAATGTTTATTCGCTCGACCGCTTCCACCCCTCAGACAAGGGCTACGAGTTGTGGTCAGAGATAATTTATGATCAACTTAAGTAACTACTGGCAGGCGCAGACCGCGATTTTTGTTGTTATTTTCCTGATCGCGGTTTTTATTTCCCTGCGTAAGAAAAAATCAGGCGGCGCCATGCCCAAGGAGACATCTAACGAGCTGCGCGGACTGGCGATTTTGGGCGTGATTTTCGCGCACCTGACTTACGGCAAATTCTATGGCACGGACTTCCTTTTTCCTCTGGGAATCTGGAGCGGTATCGCCGTGGATTTATTTTTCTTTTTATCCGGATTCGGCCTGGCCGCTTCCTCGATTTATCATCCTAAATCCGTTAAGGATTTTTATCTCAAGCGAGTGGGCAAGATTTATCTGCCGCTCTGGCTGATGTTAGTTGTTTTGCTCTTGGCTGATGCGCTGTTGTTACATCGCCTTTATCCTGCTCAGGAAATATTTTTTTCTTTTATTGGATTTTTTCCACAGGCGAATTTATTTGACTCAATCAATTCGCCCTTGTGGTTTTTGACGCCTTTGTTGTTTTACTATCTGATTTTTCCTTGGCTATTTAAAGCCAAACATCCTCGCCGCAGCGTGGCTTTGGTGTTTGTTGCCAGCGGGCTGCTCTTGTGGTCCGGCTGGTCGGTTTCCCGGCAGATTCTGGAGTTTTATCGGACTCACTGGCTGGCCTTCCCTTTGGGCGCTTTATTTGCCGCGCTTGTAGTCACTCCCAAGGCCGTCTGCGGCAATTGTGGTCGAAACTTGCATTGCCTGTTGTATCGTTGGTGCAAAGCAATCTGGTCCAAAGTTACTGGCCGCAACATCAGAACCAAGCCCATGGCTCAAGCAATTCTGAAATTTAAGTCACTAGCCACTATTTGGCGCTTAATCGCCTTAGTTATTCTGGCTCTTCTGGCCTGGCAGACAGCTTATCATTCAGGTGTCGGCCGCGGACTGATTTTAGAGCAGGTCTATGCTTTATTTACCATGATCTGTCTGATCTTTTTGTTTATCATCAAGAAAAACAAATTAGCCATATTAGAAATTGTAGGCATCTACTCATTTGAAATCTATCTGATCCATTGGCCGCTTATCAGCCGTTTTGACATTTTTTACAAAGTCCTGCCGCCCTGGCTGGCCACGCTAGTTTATCTGCCGATGCTTTTGCTGATTGCCTGGCTATTTAGGAAGGTTATGGAATCCATCAGCAAGATTTATACGATTTAAAAAAGCGATTCACTAAAGGTCGCTTTTTGTAAAATTAATTTCTAACAGAATAAATTATTATTAAACTTTTTCTTTGGGCTTGCTGAAAATTCCGGGATTAGCTTTTTTCAGTCCTTCAATCGCCTGCCATTCTTCGTCGCGAACCCTCTTAGCTCCATCGGCCAACTCCCCCTCACTGGGTATGATTTCAAAGATCTGGTCTCCCTCGGCTGTTTGTTTGACTAACTTGCCCTTTTCTCTTTCCAACATATTCATTGAGTTAAGTGTTAATTATGGTTAAATTATACATTAAGAATATTAATTTAGCAATATTTGTTTTTCGATTGATTTATGTTAAAATATAAAGAAAGATATGGCTGTGAGCGCGCCCAACCAGGTTAGTCAGCTTACCGAAATTCCCGGTCCAGATAATGGCTTAACTAAATCCAGAGTCAAAAAACACTGGGGCCGTTGGCTGGTGTTGGTATTAGTTTTATTAATAGCTATTTTGCTAGTTGCGTTTTTATTTGCCTTGTCAGCCGAAATATCCAGGCGAGACAATGAGCTTAAAGGCGTTATTGACCGAGCACAGAAAGGCACTAGCGCATCTATCATCACCAGTAAACTACTTACTGGTCTGGTTGATAACTTGGCCAGCTCCAGCCCGGCGACAACAACAGTCAATTTAAATGAGGTGGCGGTTCAGACCAGCCCCAAAGATTCAATGCGCCAGCTGGCAGAGAAATTAGATCGACCACAACTGGGCAATGCTTCTTCCAGTTTGGTTATTGTGGAATTTGCCGATTTCAATTGTCCTGTCTGCGAAGCGGAATTCCCCATTATCCGCACCATCACCAATAAGTATGCCAAAGATCTGCTGTTTATTTTCCGTAACTACCCGGTGATTAACGATAATTCAGCGGTCTTGGCTCAGGCCTCGTTGTGCGCCAATGAGCAGGGCAAATTTTGGGCCTTCCATGACCGTCTTTACTTTAGCCAGGGAAAGATTGCCACAAATGATGATTTTAAAAATTTAGCCATCATGTCCGGTCTGGATTGGACTAAACTGCAGGCCTGTCTTAACAGCCAAAAGTATACCAAGCAGATTTTAGATGATACGTCTGATGCCCTGGATTTGGGTGTTAAGGGCACGCCGACATTTTTTGTCAACGGGCATAAATTGGAGGGGGCGGTAACAACTGAAGTGTGGGAGCAAATTATCGCAAAATACAAAGAACTGAACAAAAATAATTTATGATTGAAATAAGAATACATGGTCGCGGCGGGCAGGGATCGGTGACAATGGCAGAGCTTTTGGCTGAGGCCGCTTTTTACGGCGGCTGGCAGTCGCAGGCCTTTCCCAGTTTTGGGGCCGAGCGCCTGGGCGCGCCGGTGGCCGCTTTTGTGCGGCTGGACAAGAAGCCGATCCGCCTGCGCAGTCAGATCTATTCGCCTGATTATTTGATTATTCAAGATGCGACTCTTCTTAACGATAAGAGTTTTTTTTCTAATGTCAAACCAGGGACGATTGTCTTGATCAATTCCGCGCAGGCGAATAAATTAATTTTTCCGAAAAACATCAAAGTTAGGTCATTGGATGCCAAGGCGCTGGCTCTGGAAATTCTGGGCCGGCCTATTATTAACACGATTTTATTGGGCGCCTTTGCAGGTATGACCGGACTGATTGAGCTTGCGGCAGTGGAAAAAGCCATCCGCGGCAGATTCAAGGGCGAGTTGGCGGAGAAGAATATTGAGGCGGCCAGGCGAGGATTCGAAGTGATTGCTAACAACTAATTATGAAAATACCAGTGACTGCCCAGCCGGGCACAAGCACAAAAATCAAAACGGGAAATTGGCGCGAGCTTTTTTATCCCGAAGTTAATCATGAAGTTTGCATTGCCTGCAATCAGTGCGCCACAATTTGCCCCGAGGGCATCTGCTTTCAGACCCAGGACAAAAACTCCAAGGGAGTGAAGTTTTACGAAAATGATCTTGATTATTGCAAGGGCTGCTGGCTGTGCGCCGAGATCTGTCCGGTCAAAGCCATCACCATGAGGCAGGAAAAGAAATAATATTATGAAGAAGATATTAGAAGGTAGCCGCGCGATCGCGGAGACAATTAGAAACATCGGCGTGGACGTGGTCTCGGCTTATCCTATAACGCCGCAGACGCATATTGTCGAGGATTTGGCACAGTTTAAGGCAGACGGCGAAGGCGACTTTGAATTTGTGCGGGCGGAGAGTGAGTTTGCCGCCGCCTCGGTTTTAGTCGGCGCCTCGGCAGCTGGCGTCAGGACTTACACTGCCACATCGTCGCAGGGTTTGCTGCTGATGACCGAGGTCTTGTACAATGTTGCTGGCATGCGCCTGCCGATAGTAATGACCTGCGCTAACCGCGCTGTATCAGCTCCTATCAATATTTGGAATGATTGGGAAGATGCGGTCACCATGCGTGACAGCGGCTGGATCATGCTTTTTGGCGAGACAGTGCAGGAGGTCTGCGACTTGCATCTTCTGGCTTATAAGTTGGCGGAACAGTTGCGTCTGCCGGTGATGGTCAATCTTGACGGATTTATCCTGACTCATGTCGTGGAGCCAGTGGATATTGACGAACCCTCAAAAATAAAAAAATTTCTTCCCGATTTTAAGCCGGCAGAAAAATTGGATATAAAAAATCCCCTGACTTTCGGCGCCTTTGTCATGCCGGAACATTACATGGAAATCAGGCAGGAACTTTCTGATGACATGGCGGCCAGCAAGAAAATCATCACCAAGGAAATGGCGGCGTTTAAGAAAATTTTCGGTCGGCCGCTTACGTTTGTCGAGTATTATGGCGATAAAAGTGCTGATACCGTTATAGTAACCATGGGATCGCTACTCGGCACAATCAAAGAGGCGGTTGATGAATTGAAAAAGCAGGGCAAAAAAGTCGGCGTGGTCAAAGTCGCCTCACTTCGGCCGTTTCCCGGTGAGGAATTATTAAAGCTTATCGGCAGCAAGAAAAACATTTTGGTTATTGACAAGTCAATATCCCTGGGCGAAGAAGGCATCTTGGCCGGAGAAACCAGGCGGGTTTTCTATGGCCAAAGCAGGGCCAAGATCGTTGGCGCGATCATGGGTTTGGGCGGTCGCGATATTACCAAGGAGATGATCAAGAATACAATCACCCTGGCCAAACAGGCCAAAGATAAGACAATTTTTGTCGGAAAATAATTTTATGCCGAATAAAAAATACAAATCTCCCTTGCCTCACTTGCTTAATCCGGGCCATAGCGCCTGCGCTGGTTGCGGCATGATTATTTCTTATCGCCTGGTTTTGGATGCGGCCGGACCCAACACTATCGTCACAAATGCCACCGGCTGCAGCGAGGTGACAACCACGCAATACCCCATGACCAGTTTCAAGGTGCCATGGATCCATTCTTTGTTTGAGAATGCCTCTTCGGTCGCCAGCGGTGTCTATTATGCTTTAAAAAAACAAAAGAAAGAAGACATAAATATTATTGCTATCGGCGGCGACGGCGCGACTTTTGACATCGGTTTCGGCCTGCTTTCGGGCATGTGGGAGAGAGGCGAGAACATCCTTTATGTCTGCCTGGACAATGAGGCCTACGAGAATACTGGTTATCAGACCTCTGGCTCCACGCCCCTGGATGCTTCCACCAGCACCGCACCGGCCGGTAAAAAGTCCTTTGGTAATCCCACCAGGAAGAAAGACATGATCAAGATTGCTCTGGCGCACCGTCTGCCTTATGTGGCCACGGCCACTATGGGCTATCCGCCAGATGTGATGACCAAAGTCAAAAAGGCCCTATCGATGAAGGGTCCGAAATATATTCAGCTCTATTGTCCTTGCATTCCTGGTTGGAAAATCGAGCCCAAAGATACTTTGCCGCTGTCGCGCCTGGCTGTGCAGACAGGATATTTTCCGGTTCTTGAGTATGTTAATGGCGAGTTGAAAAACAAAATTAAAATATCCAGAAAGATGCCGATTGAAGAATTTCTAAAGCCGCAGAAACGTTTTCAGCATTTATTAAAGCCGGAGGCGGCAGATGAGCTGGCTAAGTGGCAGAAGATGTGTGAGCAAAATATCAAAGAGTTCGGTTTGATTTAAAATACAAAAAAAGAAAGGAGGTGAGATTTATGTTTGTTACTGCTCTTAATTTATACTATGGCGGACAAGGCTGGGGCATGATGAACAATTACGGCGGCTGGGGCATGATGGGTGGTTGGGCTGGTCCTTTATTGGGTTTGGTTTTTATCTGTTGGATTATAGTTTTGGCGGTCTGGATTTTGAGTTTGGTCAACCTTTATTATTGGGGCATGGCTGATCGGGCAATGTTTGACAAGAACAAGGAAGACAAAAAGATGTGGTTCAAGTTGTTGGTGCTTTTGCCGATAGCATCCGGCATCGTTTGCCTGATTCCGATAGTCGGCTGGATTTTGGGTTTTGCCGGCTTTATTTATTGGATTGTTATCAATCTGCAGTTCTATTTTGTCTTGAAGCCGAAGTTGATGTAAGATTTTGCAATTTACCGTAAGATTAAAATTTTATTCATTATTAGCGAGAGTAAAAACTTTTGCTGATCTTTTTTCTCAGCATGTTAAAAGACCCATTGCAGGGTCTTTTGTGATAAATGAGCTTAAGCAGTTTGTAGCACCTCACCGCATAATTCGCAAATTTTTTTGCCATCTCTATGGCTGGTGACACCATGGAGACAGCCAATTTCGTTATAGTTGCAGTGATCGCAGCCTATTACCAAATCGCCAAGTTGCTTCAGGCATCCGTCCGGACACTTGGGGCATGAGCGTCCCTCACGCCCAATATCATCAGGATGATGGCTCATGGCCTTCTCCTTTAGAGGTTTGTCTTTTGCTTTCTTGCGAGTTAATTGGGCGGGCGAAATACCTACTAACACTATACCTGGAATAATTACGATGTCGCCAGCATCTTCCACACTATCTGGCTGTAATGTTTCTATTGCTTCTTCAGTACTTATTAGTCGTTTCTTTTCTTTGTCTTGAGACATTATTTTCTCCTTGACTCGGCTATCCGCCAGCTGGCGGAGAGACGGGCTTACCGGGTTGTAAAATGTACTAAGAATTAGTAAGATTAATACCACGCTGATGTTATAATAATTAACAGTTAATGTCAAGGTCTATGATTGCCTATTTGCGCGGCCAAGTAAGATATAAGTCAATCTCGTTAAAAAAGGATAATTTTGTCGTGATTGACGTTAGTGGCGTCGGTTATAAGGTTTTTGTCTTAGATAGCTTTATCAATTTGGCGCGTTTAGGTGCGGAAGCAGAGGCCTTTGTTTATACCCAGGTGGCCGAAGGGGTTTTGGATTTATATGGTTTTACCAGTCGCGAGGAATTGGAATTTTTTGAATTGCTACTTACTATCTCCGGCATTGGCCCGCGTAGCGCCTTGGATATTTTGCGCAAAGCCAAACTGGAGGATTTAATCAAGGCCGTACAAAGTGGCAATCATGAGGTGCTAAGCAAGGTTTCCGGCATCGGTCCAAAGACAGCAGAAAAAATCACCATTGGTTTGAAAGATAAATTAGGCGCTGGAATAGGAACTGGTTCAGCCGGCTGGAATAATGATTTTGGCGATGCCCTGGATGCCTTGGTTAATTTGGGCTATTCTCCGACTGATGCTCGGAATGCCCTAAATCAAACAAGTTCGGCTGCCGCTGGCGATAAAATCAAAGAGGCATTAAAGATTCTAGGCCGTAAGTGAAATAAAAATTATCTTAATTTTAAAACTCACCCGTCATATTCGAGTGAGTTTTTTATTCATGTCTATTTTTTACGCAAGTGAAAATGGCGCGCGATCAGAATGATTATTACTAGAGACAAAAGTAAGGTGATACCCAGAGAAAAATACTGCGAGTATTGGCGTACCTCCTGCCAGTTTTCGCCCAGCCAAAAACCCAGCCAGAGCAAGAAGGTGTTCCATAAACCCGCACCGATGGCAGTATAAAAAGAGAATTTTTTTAGGTTCATTTTGCCGATGCCCGCTGGTATGGAAATCAAGTGTCGTACCACCGGCACGAAGCGGGCAAAAAAGATTGTTGCTTCGCCGCGACTGTTAAACCAGTGTTCGGTCTTAGTCAGATCTGTCTCATCTAGAAATAGGTATTTGCCCAAATGCCGGACAAATTTGTCGCCGCCATAGTAACCCATGACATAGGAAATCAGCGAACCGAGCAAGCTGCCTAAGGTGGCAGTTAAAATTGCCAGCCAGAAGTTGAATTGGCCGGTGGCCACCAGATAGCCGGCAAAAGGTAAGACCAATTCTGAAGGCAAGGGTACGACCATACTCTCCAAGGCCATCAGAAAAACCAGTCCCGGATAACCGAGAGCCAGAGTGAGGCCTACAGCCCAGCCGCCGACAGTCGCAAGAATTTGATGGATTAAAGCCATGAGATAATTATAAAAGAAAAAAGCCGGCCAGGCAACTGGTCGGCATACATGAACTATTTTTTTGTGGACAATTCTGTCCGCGCATAAGAGGAAATCTTATCCAGCTCGGCGCGGATAATGTCTTTGATATTGGCAGTGTTCTTAGCTTCCGTTGGCAGTTCTTCTTCAACTGCGGCGATTACATTTTCAGCGCTGAATGCCTGAGGAACGGCCACGGCATTGGACCAGCCGTTTTTTCTGAGCGACTCAATGTTGTCCTGGATGATTTTGGACACCTTTTCGCTGTTAAGCAGGATGCTGCCTATGGCTTCTTTGGCTTTCTTGTTTCCCTCAGGTTGGTTCTCCAAGGCATCCGTTTGTTTCTTGAGGATCTGCTGGTAGGTCTCAGAAATAACCAAAGGCACTTCAGCCGGAGGGACAATTTCAGGAGCAAGTGACATTCTTGCTTCCTGGAGCCGTAGCGCCCTTTCATTATTAAGCGAATAGCCGAAGAATACAGCCAATCCCAGGGAGCAAAGTGTGATGAAAATCAGGGCGTATGACTGTATTGCGGTCAGCCGGAATAGATGCTTGACTTGTTGAGTTTGCAGGTTAGTACCGGCGGCTTCAGTTAATTTGGCAGTGGCCGCATCGACTTTCTTTTCCACCTCTTCTTCTACTTTTGCCTTAACAACTTGTTCGACTTTTTGATCAACATGACTAGCGACTTCGACTTGCGCTTTGGCAACACGCTGAATAACTTGCGCGCCAACCTCTGTTTGCACGGCCGCGACTTGTTCGGCGACTTGCTCAGTCACTTGCGCCGTCATCTCCTCTTTGGCCGCGGCGACTTGCTGGCCGACTTCTTTCTCAACTCTTGCAGTTGTTTCATTATTATTGCCAGCGGCTTCAGTAATCGGTTCTTGCTCGTCTGGGGTCATGTATCCCTCTCCTTTTTGTTGTTTTATTGGCTACTAAGTGTAAATGTGCAAATGTTCATCTTGTTATATCATATAATTAAAATTTAATCAAGAGGCGGCTGATAATTGATAAAATCAAGCCCTTTTGCTAAGATGACAGTACTGTTATGAAAGAACTGATTAAAAAATTCGTACCTGATTGGCTATTGGCTTATTATCATAAGTCGCTCGCTATTCTGGCCAATTATTATTACGGCCGGCCATCGGAAAAGATGGTTGTTATCGGCGTGACAGGCACCAATGGCAAGTCAAGTACGGTTTTTTTTATAGCCAAAATTTTAGAGGAGGCAGGATTTAAGGTTGGCGCCATCTCCACTGCTCTGATCAAGATAGCTGATCATGAAGATTTGAATGCGACAAAAATGACCATGCTCGGCCGTTTTGCCACGCAGAAATTATTGCGAATAATGGCTGACGTCGGATGCAAGTTTGCGATTATTGAAACCTCCTCGCAGGGCATTGAGCAGTTCCGCCATTTGGGTGTACATTATGACATTTGTGTCTTTACCAATCTGACGCCGGAGCATATTGAAGCGCATGGCGGGTTTGAGAATTATAAAAAAGCCAAGTTAAAATTGTTTAAACATCTTGAATCATTAAAACACAAGAACATTAAAACACAAGAACATAAAAACATTAAGACAATTAAAAAAGTCATTGTGGCTAATGGCGATGACAAATATGCTGGTGAGTTTTTGGATTTTAAGGTGGATGAGAAAATAGTATATTCAATTACGAATTACGAATTACGAATGATGAATGAAAATGATAAAAAAATCAAAGCCCACAGTATTAGTTATGAAAAAGATGGCATTAATTTTAAAATTGGCGAACATGAATTTAATTTAAAACTATTTGGTCAATTTAATGTCTATAACTCCTTGGCGGCGATGGCCGTGGCGCAGTCGCAGGGGATTGATTTAGGTGTTTGCAAACAGGCCTTGGAGAAAGTCAGCGGCGTGCCTGGCCGGATGGAATTCATAGATAAGGGGCAGGATTTCAAAGTCCTAATTGATTATGCGCCCGAGCCGGAATCAATGCGGCAATTGTTTGAGACGATTAGATTGCATAATTTTATTTCGGAAAATAATAGAATCATCCATGTCTTCGGTTCATGCGGCGGCGGCCGCGATGTCAGCCGCCGGCCGGTCTTGGGCAAGTTGTCCGCCCAAAACGTTAGTATTCAGATTATCACCAATGAGGATCCTTATGATGACGATCCTGCAAAAATTATTGATCAGGTGGCCGAAGGCGCGATTAAGGTAGGAAAAATTCTAAGCGAAAATTTGTTCAAAATTACTGACCGTCAGGAGGCAATTAGGTTCGCTTTGTCGCAGGCACGATCTGGCGACTTGGTTTTGTTAACCGGCAAGGGTTGCGAGCAAGCAATTTGTGTGGCTAAAGGATGTAAGATACCTTGGGATGAGAGGGAAGTGGTGAGAGCAGAATTAAAAAACTCGTCCCGATAAATTGGGACGAGCGGTAAGGTACGTGCGATGTGATTAATAAGTTGGCGGCGGAGCGGGCGCTTTGGCGATTTTACGTAATTTATCAATATCCTTATTGAAGCCAAGCGTACCACAGGTTTTGCATAGGCTGTGCGTTTCCCTGCTATCACGTCCATTGCATTCCGGGCAAGGATCAATAGTTCTTAAGGCAAATAGCAATGCCTCAACCGCTGCTTCCGCATCCTGACTGATTTTTTTGTTGAGTTCCAATAATTTATGTAGACGCAAAAGCTGTATGGCTCGCTCTTTAGCTTTTTTAATCGCCACTCGGCAAGTCGGTTTATGGCCACCAAGATTTGGATATTTATCCAGACATTCATAACAATAGCCGCAGTGAGTATCAATTGACTTACTGTCCTTACAGTTTGGACATGTGCCTATATAAGCCATCACTTTTCTCCTTTACGCTGAGTCACTGATTTAATTGAATTTCTCAAGGCCATCTGGGCCTTTTTTAGTCGCTCGGGAAAATCGCTCTCTTTGAATTTCCTCAGCCACTCCTTGACCACGAACCAGCCGCCGGCGCGGATCCAGGCATTTCTGTGATGCTTGTCGCGCCAGTTGATGTAGGCCTGTTTGATCCATTTGACGCGGAAGGTCGCCAGAGTGACCACAGAAGGAAAGACAATCCGCGGAAAATGAAAGATCCAATTCCAGAAGACATGAGTAATATTTCGGAATCCATAGAAATCGTGCATCAGCCAGCGCCCGGCTGCCTGCAGATCTTCAGGTGTGGTTCCATCCAGCGGATCATAGAGCGGAAATTGCCCGTCATAATATTCCCAACCCAGGCGCTCCATAGGCAGTAATCTGCCCTCTTTCTCCAGCCGATCCCTCAACTCTGTCCCCGGCAGGGGCACAGCCAAAAGGATTTGGATGGTATCGATTTTTGCTTCTTTGATGAATGACTTAAGCCGCAGGGACTTGGCCATTAGTTCGGCCTTAGCCGTTTCATTTGGTTCGCGCTTTTCTTCCAGCTTGTGCGGATAGGCGAAAATGAACATGCCATGCACGAAAAATCCCGCCTTATGCCAGAGCTTAGTCCAATGTACCATGTCATCCGCAGAATAGCCCTTACGCATGTCGCGCAGTTCCTCGGTAATCGGCGATTCATAGCCGATGCAGACAGTGTCAATTCCCGCGGCTTTCATGGCCGTAATCAATTCGCGATCTTCCGCGATGTTGATGCGAATCTGGATGGTGAAAGATAGTCGCCGGCCGATTTTTTTTTGATAATCAGCCAGCAGCTTTAGGGTTTGGAGTGCCAGAGTGTGCTCTTCGGGATCATTCAAGTTTCCGCCGAAGTGATCGTCCACAATAAAGAAATCCCTGGCCTGAAATTTGTTTACCAGGTGAGCCACTCTTGTTAGAAATTCTTCAGCCGGAACAAAATCAGGCTTCTCTTTGACCGCGCAGAACTCGCAGTTGAACGGGCAGCCGCGGCGCCAATTGATGGGGAAGACCTTCATTCTGGCATATAGCAGTAGGCCGAAATCAGCCAGTGGCTGAAGGCGGCATGCTCGCAATTTGGCTGGCGGATTTCTTTCTATCGCCTCGCCATTCTTGTAGGCCGCATCACTAATAGTACGCCAATAATTTGATAGCATCTTGGCCAAGTCAATCGTGCCGACGCCAGCAGATTGCGCACTTTCAAAACGTGAACTGATTGCATAGTCAAGAAACGTCTCTCCAGCATGCGGTTCCGGATTATCTTTTAGGCCGTTCGCCTCGCAGAGCAGGTCATAAGCCCTCATAATCTCGATGATGGCTTTTTCTCCGCCATCAAAAGCCACCAGGTCAAAGCCATTAGCCAGCGCTTCCTCAGGCAGAGCCGCCACATGGAATCCGCCAGTAACAGTAATTACTCCCTGCGATTTATAAAACTTGGCCAATTGGTATGCGCGCGGCATTGACGAGCTCATTGATCCGTAAATGCCGACGATGTCAGCCGGCCGCTTTTTTTGCAGGAGTTCATGATCAATGTGACCGTCAGCCGCATTAGGCGGCCAAGTCCGGCGCGAGCAATTATTCTCATCAATCACTTCCACTTTCCAACCAGGTACTTTGTTGGCCGACGAAGCGACCAGTATCGGTCCCAAGGCCGTGGTGCGTTTGGCGATGCGAGTGTAGATGTTGAATTCAGGATAGGCAGGAATTATCAGGCGCAACAACCGTCGTCTAGGCATACCTTTTCCTTTCTTTTGTTTTTTGATTCGTTGGTTGGTGGATTGTTTTCTTGATTTCTTGTTTTAATGTTTTATTGATTGATTGTAAGGTGCGTTTAATTTTGCTAAAATGATTATAGCAGAATATAAGAATATTTCAACTCTCTTGACATGAATTTTTTTTCCCTGTGGATAACTTTATTCAATTACGAATTTTAAATTACGAATTACGAATTGAAATAGCACTTTTTTGTTTAAATTTACACCTATCTGGAAGAAAATTTGACAAACATAAAAATATTTTTCTAGGGGTCAAAAAATCTCTTGACTTTGTTTATTGTTTCTGTTAATATGCTTATAACAGATTTTTTGGCATTGTTAATAATTCCCAGTCGACCTTCTTTTAAAAATTTAAGAGAAGGATTGTGTCAACTCAGGGAAGGTCACTAATAAATTCTAAATTAGTGTCTTTAGTCACCACCACAACTCAATAAATAAACTTCTAAAACTCATTTCTAGTCATTAAAATTTGGCTAAAATAAGAGAAATGAGGATTTTTTTATGTCTAAGCAAAAAACTATTGGCACACGCTTAAACTTTGCTCATCAGTCCAAAAATGCTTTTCAGCCGGCGGACTTGATTGAATTGCAAAAAAAATCTTACGACTGGTTTTGGAAAATCGGGTTGAGAGAGTTGTTTGATGAATTTTCTCCGATTACCGACTTTATCGGCCGCGATCTGGAGTTGTATTTTTTGGATTATTATCTGGATGAGCCGAAATTCGACGAGGTGCAGAGCAAAGACAAAAATGTCACTTATGAATCGCCGCTCAGGGTGAATGTTAGATTGGTCAATAAAAAAACAGGCCAGAGTTTGGATCAGGAATTGTATTTGGGTGATTTTCCCTTAATGACAGATCGGGGTACTTTTATCGTCAATGGCATCGAGCGCGTCGTGGTATCACAGTTAGTCCGTTCAGCGGGCGTGTTTTTTACCTCAACTCCCCATGTTGATTACAAATTATACGGAGCCAAGGTTATCCCTAATCGCGGTTCCTGGTTGGAATTCGAGACTGATCCCAACAAGGTTATTTGGGTGAAGATTGATCGTAAGAGAAAAGTCGCGGCCACGGCTCTACTCAGAGCTTTTGGTTATTCTGCCAGTGAGGAGATTTTATCGCTGTTTGAGGGAACGGAAGGCGCCAAGGACTTCTTGGAGGCGACTTTACACAAAGATGCTTCTACTTCTGAGGCAGAGGGCTTGATTGAGGTTTATAAGAGGATCCGCCCAGGGGATCTGGCCGCGCCGGATAATGCCAAGTCGCTTATCGATAACATGTTTTTCAATTTTTCGCGCTATGATTTCGGCACGGTCGGCCGCTACAAGCTGAATCAGCGGTTTATGGAAGAGCGTGAAATTATCAAGGAAACCCGTATTTTGCTGCGCGAAGACATTATTAATATTATAAAAGAAATTATTCGCCTGTCATTGGCTCAGGAGGCGCCTGATGACATCGATCATTTGGGCAATCGCAGGGTTAAGGCGGTGGGCGAATTGGTACAGGCTAGGTTTCGCGTGGGCTTGGCCAGAATGGAAAGAATCATTAAGGATCGCATGTCCACTTTGGATGTTACGACTTTGACGCCGACCAAATTGATCAATGCCAGGCCGCTGGTAAGCGTGGTCAAGGAGTTTTTCATGTCCTCGCAGTTGTCACAGTTTATGGATCAGGTAAATCCGCTGGCAGAATTGGAGCACAAGCGCCGCATCTCGGCCTTGGGCCCAGGCGGATTGTCGCGCGAACGTGCCGGCTTTGAGGTCCGCGATGTGCACCCCACTCACTATGGCCGCATCTGTCCCATTGCCACGCCCGAAGGTCCCAACATCGGCCTGGTCGGGCACTTGGCCGGATATGCTCGCATCAATGATTATGGTTTTATTGAGGCGCCGTATTACCGCGTCATCCATGATGTCAAAAATGATGGCAAGTCAGCTGTGGGGGAAATCGCCAGAGCCGATTTAAAATCCGCAAGCGGCGAAGTCGCGGTTTCTGCGGGGGAAAAGATCACCAAGGAAGCTGCCAAGACGTTGGCAGAAAATGCCGAGTTAAAGGCCATCGCTGTCAAGCCGCGCGTTACTGATGAGGTGGTTTATATTGATGCCATCGTGGAGTCCCGTTCCACCACCACCCCCTACACCACCGCGCTGGATGAAAATGGCTATTTTACCGAAGACAAACTGGAAGCCCGCGTCAGGTTGAATCCGACCATAGCGCCGGTGGAGCAGATTGACTTTATGGATGTCGGCTCTAATCAGGTCGTGTCCATTGCCACTTCCTGCATTCCGTTTCTGGAACACGATGATGCCGTGCGCGCACTCATGGGCACAAACATGCAGCGCCAGGCCGTGTGCGTGGTGCGGCCGCAGACGCCGCTCGTCGGCACGGGTTTGGAGAAAATCGCCGCGCAGGATTCCGGGCATGTCATCCTGGCCAGGGAAGACGGCAAAATTGTGGGTTTGCATGGCAATAAGATTGAAATATTAAACATTCATAATAAGCTTGATACTTATCGTTTGAATAAATATATCCGTTCCAATGCCTCATCCTGCATCAATCAGAAACCAATAGTGGCGATCGACCAGGTAGTGAAAAAGGGTGATGTCTTGGCTGACGGTCCCGGTACTGACCAAGGCGAATTGGCTTTGGGCCAGAATGTGCTGGTGGCTTTTATCCCATGGCAGGGCTATAACTATGAAGATGCGATCATATTATCCGAGCGATTAGTCCAGAAAGATCGTTATTCTTCAATTCATATAGAAAATTACGTCTGCGAGGTGCGCGAGACCAAGCTCGGTCCGGAAATCGTCACCTCTGATATTCCCAATGTCAGCGAGGAAAAATTGAAAGACCTGGACGAGGAGGGCATTGTGCGCATCGGCGCCTTTGTCAAATCCGGAGACATTCTGGTGGGCAAGATCACGCCCAAGGGCGAGACAGAACTGTCAGCTGAGGAAAAATTGCTTCGAGCGATTTTCGGCGAGAAGGCCAGAGATGTCAGGGATTCGTCTTTGTATCTGGAGCATGGTTCTTCAGGCAAGGTGATTGATGTCAAGATTTTCTCTCGCGAGAACGGCGATAAGTTGACAGCGGGAATGATAAAAATGGTGCAGGTTACAGTGGCCTCTTTGCGCAAGGTGCAGGTGGGCGACAAGATGGCCGGCCGGCATGGCAACAAGGGTGTCATCTCCAAAGTCGTTCCCGTGGAAGACATGCCGTACCTCTCAGATGGCACGCCAGTGGATATAATTCTTTCGCCTCTGGGCGTTGTCTCGCGTATGAATCTGGGGCAAATTTTGGAAACGCACTTGGGTCTGGCGGCTCGAGCCCTGGGTTATCGCGTGGCCACTAATGTTTTTAATGGCGCCACCGAGCATCAGATTCGTGAGGAGCTGGTCAAGGCCGGCTTTCCTGAAGATGGCCGCATCCAGCTTTTTGATGGCCGCACCGGGGAGAAATTCCATCAGAAGAGCACTGTCGGCCAAATCTATATGCTCAAGCTCAACCACTTGGTTGAAGACAAGATTCATGCCCGTTCCATCGGCCCTTATTCGCTGATCACTCAGCAGCCCCTGGGCGGCAAGGCGCAGTTTGGCGGCCAACGTTTCGGCGAGATGGAGGTCTGGGCTCTGGAGGCCTATGGCGCCGCGTCCACTCTGCAGGAAATCCTGACCATCAAGTCCGATGACATCCTGGGTCGCAGCAAGACCTATGAATCAATCATCAAGAGCGAGCCAATAAATAATTTATATATTCCCGAGTCGTTTAATGTCTTGGTGCGCGAACTAAAAGGTCTGGGACTGAATGTGGAATTGTTGGAGGGCCAGAAGCGGGTTTCTGATGTTGACGGCAAGATTGAACAGGCATTCATTAAGGAAGATGAGGAGTAGAAAACTAAAATTTCAATGACCAATAACCAATTCCCAATGACCAAAATTATAATTTAATGTTTTTGTTAATTGGTCATTTTAAATTGGTTATTGTAATTAAACTATCTTATGTTCAATCAAGAACAAGTACCAAATATCCATTTTGACGCCATCCGGCTGAAGCTGGCTAGTCCTGATGACATCCATGCCTGGTCGCATGGTGAAGTCATCCGTCCCGATACCATCAACTATCGCACGCAAAAACCGGAAAAGGACGGCCTGTTCGCCGAGCATATCTTCGGGCCTATTAAGGATTGGGAATGCTACTGCGGCAAATACAAAAAGATCCGCTACAAGGGTATTGTCTGCGACAAGTGCGGCGTGGAGGTCACGCGCGCGGTGGTTCGCCGCGAGCGCATGGGCCATATCGACTTGTCCTCGCCCGTGGCTCATATTTGGTTTTTAAGAAGCATCCCGAGCAAAATCGGCCTGGCCTTGGATTTGTCTATTCAGAATTTGGAAAAAGTAATTTACTTCGCCGATTTTATCATTACCAATGTCAATGAGGATTTGAAAGTCCAGACATTTGATCAGCTTAAAGCCGAATACAAGCAGTACCGCAAGCAGATTGAAGGCGATTTTGAGAACCGCGCCAAGCAGCTCTCATCCTCGGACAAGGACAGTGGGAACAAAGAAGACGCCTTGAATCAGTTGATCAAAATGCGCGACGAGAAAATGAAAGAATTGGAAGATACCATGCTCATGGCTGAAAGCGAACTCAAAGAAATCAAACCGCTTAAGATAATTTCCGAGCACTCCTTTCATGAGCTATCCTTGAAGTATGGCCATATTTTTGAAGCGGGTATCGGCGCCGAAGCCATTCGCGATCTTTTGTCCAAGATCGATTTGGAAAAAACCGTTTCTGAGCTGAGCGAACAAATCAAGACCGCCACCGGTGCCAAGAAAGACCGCCTGATTCGTCGCGTTAAATTTTTTAATAATTTAGTCAAGAATAAACTCCGGCCCGAATGGATGGTTATGACGACTGTGCCGGTGATTCCGCCGGACTTGCGGCCGATGGTGCCCCTGGACGGCGGCCGTTTCGCCACCTCGGATTTGAATGATTTGTACCGCCGCGTCATCAATCGCAACAACCGCCTGAAGCAACTGTTGGAACTCAATGCCCCGGAAGTCATCACCAGAAACGAGAAGCGCATGTTGCAGGAGGCGGTTGATTCCCTGATTGATAATAATGCCCGCCATGGCAAAACCGTGGTGGCTTCAACGGGACAGAAGCGCATGCTCAAGTCCCTGGCTGATATTTTGAAGGGCAAACAAGGACGTTTCCGCCAGAATTTGCTCGGCAAGCGCATTGATTATTCAGGCCGCTCAGTCATTGTTGTCGGTCCTCAACTCAAGCTTTACCAGTGCGGTTTGCCCAAGACCATGGCCTTGGAACTGTTTAAGCCGTTTATTATCGCCAAGCTGATTGAGCGCGGCACGGTTCATAACATCAGAAGCGCCAACCGTTATATTGACGCCAAACATGATGATGTCTGGGATATCTTGGAAGAAGTGGTCAAGGACGCCTATGTTCTGCTCAACCGCGCCCCCACTCTGCACCGTTTGGGCATTCAGGCCTTTAAGCCGGTTTTGATTGAAGGTCTGGCTGTGCAAATACATCCGCTCGTCTGTGCGGCATTTAATGCCGACTTTGACGGCGACCAAATGGCCGTTCATGTGCCATTATCGTCTGAGGCCAATAATGAAGCGGCAGAGCGCATGCTGGCTTCCAAAAACCTGCTCAAGCCGGCCAATGGTCAGCCGATTGTCACTCCCAATCAAGATATTGTCTGGGGCTGTTATTATTTGACTACAATGGATGAGGGTAAGCCGGCGCGCTTTTGTTCCTCGGTCAATGAGGCGATTATGGCTCGAGATCAGGGGCTGATTAATCTGCAATCGCCGATCAAATTATTTTACAATAAGAAAAAGGATCGCCGAGCCAAGAAACAGCTTATAGAAACCTCATTGGGCCGGATTTATTTCAATGAAGTCCTGCCTGAGGAGTTTGACTTTATCAACAAACGTTGCGGCAAAAAGGACTTGTCAAAAATTCTGGCTGAGATTTTGCATCGCTTCGGTCCGGACGAGACAGTCAAGGTTTTGGATAACCTGAAAAATACCGGTTTTAAATATCTGACATTATCAGCCCAGTCCCTGGGTATGGCTGATTTGGTTGATGTGGAGGGACGCGCTGACTTGGTGAACCAGGGCAACAAGGAAACAGACATTATTGACGGACAATACATGATGGGATTACTTACTGAGGATGAGCGCCATGAAAAAATCGTGGAGAATTGGCTCAAGATAAATAATCAAGTTTTGAGCAAAATCAAAACCTCCATGTCCGAGGGTAACCCAATTTTGGCCATGATCGATTCCGGCGCGCGCGGCTCCTGGGGGCAATTGTCTCAGATGATCGGCATGAAAGGCCCGGTGGTCAACCCCAATTACGAAGTTATTGAATTGCCGGTCAAGAGCAATTTCAAGAACGGCTTTAATGTTTTGGAATTTTTCATCTCCAGCCATGGTGCCAGAAAGGGTTTGTCTGATACGGCACTTAGAACTTCTTCAGCTGGCTATTTGACCCGCCGCCTGGTGGATGTCGCTCAAGAAATTGTCGTCACCATTGATGATTGCGGCGACACTGAAGGCATTACCGTCACCAAGGAAGAATCAGAAATCATGGGCGATAAATTAGTCAATCGTATTTCCGGACGTTGGCTGGCCAAGGATTTACTTGTCAAGGGCAAGGTGGTGGCCAAGGCCGGCGAACTAGTTACGGAAGAGACATTGCATAAAATCGGCGATCATGAACTCGAATCAGCCACTTACCGTTCAGTTATCACTTGTAAAAATACGCGTGGCATCTGCGCCAAGTGCTATGGCTATGATCTGGCTTATAATAAGCCGGTTGAATTAGGTACGGCCGTGGGCGTGATGGCGGCGCAATCGGTAGGCGAACCCGGCACTCAGTTAACCATGAGAACTTTCCATACAGGCGGTGTGGCCTCGGAAGGCGACATCACCCAGGGTTTGCCTCGAGTGGAAGAAATTTTTGAGACCCGTGCGCCCAAGAATCGGGCGGTGGTCGCCGAAGTGCCGGGAATAGTTAAAATTCGCGAGCCCAGAGTTCGCGAGATCGTCGCCTCTGACGGAGAATCAGTAGTCAAAACCTCTGGCAAAGAAAGGGTGCTCGAGATTACTTATGAGAAATCCCTAGACAAGAAAATTACCATTCCCAAGGGTAAGAAAGTCAGTGTTTTAATCAAGGATGGCGATGAGATTACTGTCGGACAATTACTCTTTACCAATGGTGATAATTCTGTCACTGCCCCGATTGCCGGCACGGCGAAAGTTACCGGTCAGACGCTTATGATTTTCGGTCGAGAACTTGGCGTGCGCGAATATCTGGTGCCCTCAGTCAAATCAATCATGGTTAAGGACGGCCAGAAGATAGAGGCGGGCGATCAGCTGACTGAAGGCGCTCTTGATCTGCATCAGATTTATTCTCTCAAGGGCCAGAAATTTACCCAGCAATATATCATGAAGGAAATCCAGCACATCTATTCTAGTCAGGGCCAAAAATTGAATGACAAGCACGTGGAAGTCATCATCCGCCAGATGTTCTCCAAGGTTTACGTCTTGGATGCCGGCGATAGCGATTTCATGCCGGGCGAAGTGATTGAATATATGGATGCCGTCTTTGCCAATCAGGCCTTGGCCAAACAAAAGAAAAAGCCGGTGCAGTACGAACAGTTGCTTTTGGGTATTACGAAAGTTTCCTTATCAACCCGTTCCTGGCTGGCGGCCGCCTCATTCCAGGAAACCGCCAAAGTTTTGATCAATGCCGCCATTACAGGTCGCACTGATGACCTCTCCGGACTAAAAGAAAATATCATCATCGGCCGCAAGATCCCGGCTGGCACGGGCTTTACCCTCGGCCAGTGGAATCGATAATTTATAAATATATGGGTAGAATTCCCTGGGAAAAATTTTTCACCATTCCGATTAAGGAAATCAATAATCAACATAAAAAAATCGTTGATTTTATCAACGAGACCTATGATAATTTAGATAAGGGTTCACTCAATCTCAAGGAGTTTGATAATTTTTATGGCCGATTGGAAAATTTCGCTGACTGGCATTTCGGCACCGAAGAGAAATATTTTGACCAGTTTAATTATCCTGATGCTTTGGGGCATATTGCCGAACATAATAAGATCAAGGGACGCATCCAGGAATTAGAGAAAAAATTTTTTGCCCAAAGGGATACCGAGGTTATCTTTGAAACATTGAATCTGTTTGATGACTGGCTATTCCATCATCTGATGGAGTTTGACAAGAAATACGTTGATTTTTTCTTGTCCCATGGATTAAAGTAACACTGAATATATTTTATCCAATCACCCGTCCGCCAACTGGCGGACGGGTGATTTTGTTGTGGATAAGTCCTTTGTTTTTTGCAATAATTGATGTTATTATTATAACTATAAACAATTACTTCATACTTTATACTTCATACTTTTACAAATTGCTATTTATGCCGCCGGAGGAGCTGAAAAAATTGCTTAAAATAGGCGAACTGGCCGGTTTGGCTGGTGTTTTGCCTTCCACCATCCACTTCTACACCAAGGAGGGGTTGCTTAAGTTCGTCTCGGAAACCCGCGGCGGTTACCGCCTGTATGATCGCGAGCGAGCAATGTCCCGTCTTAGAACCATCAGGAAATATCAAGAACATCAGCGCTTAACCATTCCTGAAATAAAGAAAAAACTTAGCTATTAATACTGGATAATAAATATTGAATATTGAATTGTTTTGATTTGGTCGCTTGTGTTTAGCGGTTTATATCAATATTCAAAATTAAATATTCAAATATGACTTTTCTCACGATTGAAATCTATCGGCCCAAGAGGGATCTTAAGATGATCTTGCGGTATTTATTTTTGCTTGTCGTGCCTTTAATCATAATTGCGGCGTGGGCGATTTGATTCGCTTATGCCGCAAAAACAGTACAAAAAATCGATCCTGTGTCTTGGGTCGATTTTTTTGTAAGATTGATTATTAAACATTGTTAATAATTAATCTTACTTATCCACAGCTATCAATTAAGACCATTTGGAGATAGATGATGATTTGTGATATAATATAAAAGACAACTTAAATAATTTTGGTAAAAAATAACCCTTTTTATCAATTGTTTAAGTTGGAGTGACAAGTTAATCAATAACTTGGTTAGAGCATCTAATCATGAGAGTTTTTAGTGTCAAACCAAGGGTAGGAAAAACCGACTTTTTGAAGCGAATTATCAATGGTCGGCAAGTGTTTTTAATTATTCTGGTTTTTGGCGTCTCCTTAGCTTTTTCCGCCTCTGCCTCATTCACCTCCAACATAAACTACCAGGGCAAATTAACCGACTCTTCCGGCAATGCCGTCTCTGATGGCACATACAATATGAGATTCAGGTTGTGTACTGCCTCTGCATCTGGCGCCTGTTCCGGCTCTGTGGTGTTTGATGAAAGCTTTTTGGATAGTAACAAGGTTACAGTCACAGACGGATTATTCTCTGTCATGTTGGGCTCTGTTTCTTCTACTCTCTCTTCTCTCAACTTCAACCAAAACCTGTATCTTGAGGTCTCTGTCGGCGGCACCGGCTCTCCCTCGTTTGAAACCCTCTCACCTGTCAAGCAACTGGGAGCGGTGCCTAACGCCTTTAACGCCCAGAACTTTGATGGTCTGGCCACCACCTCCTTCTTAAGAGCAGACATCACTAATGCTTCAGCCACCATTAATTACCTAAATACCACCAACGCCACTACTTCCGGCTATTTGACTGTGGGTGGTGCCCCGGTCGGCGCTAACTTCACTCCTGGCAGTTTGAATGTGCAGAATTATCTGGTTGTGCCTTATGTCTCAAGCACTGCCCTGACTGTGTCTGGCGAATCATTCTTTACCACAACCACAGTTAGTTGTTTGATTGGCGGAGTTCTTGGCAGCGGCATGGAATATGACCTCTGCGGTCGTGAAGGTTCTTCTTTGCCAGTGCCATCGTTCAGGCCTCATAATGGCGGCGCTTTGGCTCTTGATATCATGCCTGGCGGAGCCGCGCCAGCGGAAAATAGCGATAACGGCTATGCCTGGATTGATGTAGTTGATAATGATCTTTTGATGGCTTCCGGAACAGCCACCACGGCCTTGCGACTGGGCAATCGCTCCACTTATCTTGAAGTGGGCAGCCGGCAGTTTAACAGCGGCACACTGAAGGCACTGGCTTTGACTATGGACGCCACTCCGGTTCTGGTAATTAATACCGATAGCAGGGTATCCGTCGGCAGTACCACGGCCGTTTCCCAATTCAGCGTGGAGAAAAACCAGAATTCCAATACCGGTATCACCGCCCTTAACACTAATTCCGGCGCCTCGGCATTTGCCTATGTCGGCGCCAAGAATGTTGACGGCCTGGCCAGGATAATGGCCATGGGAGCCAATTATACTACCAATGGCGCCTATATGGCGGATAGCGGTGTTTTAGATATCGGTTCTGGACTGTCCAACGGGCTTTCCATTATTGCCGGCGGCAGTACCGCCGATATCAGGTTTTATGCCGGCGGATTCGCTGATGCCACCAATAAAGTCGCTAAATTCGGTTATGATAAGACACTGACTGTCTACGGCACCTCTACTTTGGCTACCACTTCAATTAGCAATTTAACTGTTAGCAGTAACGCCACTACCTCCGGATATCTGACTGTGGGCGCCGCTCCATCGGGCGCCAATTTCTCTTCCGGAAACTTGAATGTTCAGAATGCGGCAGTCATCGGCACCACCTTATCTGCTGGGACTTCCACTCTCACTAATCTTATTGTTACCAATGTCTCCACCTCCACCTTTGCCGGAGGATTGACGGTGGGAACTTCACAATTCGTGGTTCAGCAAGGAACAGGTAATGTGGGAATTGGGACGGCGGCACCGCAAACAAAATTGCACATTAATCAAACATCAAATGGCGGAGCTGGGGGAATTTTAACCTTACAAAATACCTCTGATGAAACCGCAAACAGTTATACTGGAACATTATTTAATATTGCCGCTTACGGTGGAATTTATGCTAAAGGCGGAATTTTCTACAACATACCAGCTTCAGGTTACACTGGCTACGGGCGAGGAGATATAGTTTTTGCCCAAGAACTAAATGCCAATACGACCAATGCTAGTCCAGCGAATGCAGTAATGACGATTAAAAATTCTGGCAATGTCGGCATCGGGACGGCCAGTCCCCAGAAATTATTGGATGTTGTCGCCTCAAGACCCGATATTTTTATACGCAGTAATAATAATAGCGTAAATCCAAATGATGTTCTTGGTTCGCTATTATTCTTTAGTGCTGATGACTCCACTGCTGGTGAAGGCAGCCGAGTCGCTGCTGGGGTACGATTAACAGCAGTAGACCAATATGGTCCTACAAGATTAGAGTTTACAGCTGGCACATCTAATCCTATAGTCGGTTATGGCGACCCTGAAGATTACACTGATAACTCAATAGTCCGTATGTCAATTCTAGGTGCCAATGGCAATGTCGGCATCGGTATTTTCAGCCCCACTTCCACCTTGACCGTCAATGGTAATTTCGCTTTATGGAACGCTGGAGCCAATAAGTTCACCGTGGATACATCTGGCAATGCCACCACCACCGGCTATCTGACTGTTGGCACGGCTCCGACAGGTGTTAGCTATAATGCTGGTGATTTGAATGTTCAAGATGGGATCGTGGCTGGAGGATCACTGACGCTCTCCCAATCTACTGGCGGCAACAGCTTAGTAGTGGATACCAATGGTTTGGTTTATGACTCCACAAATAATAGAGTGGGTATTGGTACCTCTACTCCGCAATCAACTTTGCATTTAATTGGAGCGGAGAGAATACAAGGAATATCAACTGCCGCCGGTTACGGATTGATATATCATAATGCCACCGCTGTTTTAGATTACGGTTTAATTTTGTATAAGGGTAATGGCACCAATGAGGAAGCCAGGATTACTTTAGGCGGATTTGATAATGGTTATAGCGGCCAGTCAATAAGTTTTACGATTGGCAACAGTAGTAGTAAAAAAATGGTGCTTAATAATAATGGATTTTTAGGCATTGGCACGACCAATCCATTAAGCCAGCTTTCAGTGGCCTCTACTTCTGCGGGCATAACGAAACAAATATCTTTGGATTATCCGGGGGCAAATAATGACGGAGCAACCATTGACTGGCGCACCAATAGTTCAATTCCCATTGCTTCCATTCAACATAAAAGGGTTGCGACTGGAGATTACAGTTTAAGTTTTTTTAATTGGAGCGGATCGGCCAATACGGAAAGATTGACATTAAGAACCAACGGCAACTTTGGCATCGGCACCACAACTCCTAATTCCTTACTACAAGTCGGCAATGCTACCCAATATTTCAAAGTCAGCTCTGCTGGCAATGCCACCACCACCGGCTACATGGCCGTCGGCTCGGGCGCGGCCGCTACTGACAGTTTCATTGATTTTGAACTTGCCGGTGTCACCAAATGGACCATGGGCAACGATGCCACCAATAATAATTTTGTCATCGCCACCGGCACGGCCTTGGGCACGGGCAATGTCTTGACCATCAGTTCTACCACCGGCGATGTCACCATTGGCAATAGCACAGTGGCCTCCTCCACCAGCAAATTTGCCGTGGTAATCAGCGGTTCCAGTATCTGGGGGGGCGTCAATAATACCACTGGCGCCTGGATGAACGGCTCTGATATCCGCTTAAAACAAGATATCAGTGATTTGGAAGATCCCCTGCAGAAAGTCCTGGGACTGCGGCCCGTCAGGTATAACTGGATCAGCGAGAACCCTAGCACCACCACCGGACAGCATATCGGCTTTATTGCCCAGGAGGTGGAGAATCTTTTCCCGCAGTTGGTCGGCAATTTGGGCGGTTACAAGTCGCTGTCCTATGCCGAATTCGCTCCGATTTTGACTGGCGCCATCCAACAGCAGCAGAAAGAGATTGATTTATTAAAATCCCGACTCTCTTCCACGACCCCAGTCTCCAGCGATAGCGGCGGACAGATCACCATCGCCGTCTCTGAAACCGATCCCCAATTCAATACCTTAAGAGTATCACAAGCTGCCAATTTTTACGGCACGATCACGGTTATGGGCGAGGCGGGGTTTGAAGACAAAGTGGTTTTTAAGAAGGATGTGGAGATTGAGGGCAAGCTATATCTTGACAAGGACCAGGCCGGCACGATTATGGTAGTTGCGGGATCCACAACGGCTGGTGTAATATTTGATAAGCAGTATAATTCAATACCTAAAGTCATTGCTAATCTGAATGCCTCAACTTCAACTGTTTTTGTCAGATTTGCTGTTGCTGATAAGACGGTAAACGGCTTTAAGATTATTCTTGACCAGCCGGCCAGCGAGGACTTGTCTTTTGATTGGATTGCTTTGGGTCTCAGGGGAACAGTTGCAGGAGTGGAGGAAATATCGATTACTGGTTGCACAGACCCGGCAGCTAATAATTATGATCCAGAAGCGACCGTAAGTGATGAGTCCTGCCAGTTTGATGCGATAGGAAATCCGCCGATTGAGGAATCGCCGGCCACTACCACGCCTCCAACCGATACGCCGTCGGCGACCACCACGCCCGCAGAAGTTGCTGAATCGCCGGTGATTCCGCCAGAAACAGAAGTAATAGAGCCACCAACACCCGTAGTTGAAGCATCGCCGGTCGAGGAAAACAACGTTCCTGATGCGTTGCCGTCAACATTGGAATAATTACTAATTGTCATCCCGAGGGAGCGAAGCGACCGTGGGGATCCCGTGTCAGAATCACGTTATGACTAAATATTATTACGTCTATATCTTGACTAATAAAAGGCACACAGTTTTGTATACGGGAGTAACCAGTGATTTAGCCAGACGTATTTGGGAACATAAAAACAAGACAGACAGAGTGAGTGAGTTCACCAAAAAGTATAATTGCGATAAGTTAGTATATTATGATTATGGACAAAGTGTTAATGAGGCCATAGGTAGAGAAAAACAAATTAAGTCATGGTCGCGTAAGAGAAAAATTGACTTAATAAACAAGTTTAATCCCGAATGGAAGGATTTGTCAGAGGGATTATTAGGTGTGACAAAACAATCTCATGGTTTGCCACGGGATCCCCACGGTCGGCCGATTACAGCCTCCCTCGGGATGACATTGATTATTGAGAGTCCAGTGAAAAATTTTAATGATATATGTTTCCCTTTAATTCTAAAATTAAATATCTGATAACTGTATTATTTCTGCTAGGGATACTAATTTTTGTTGGTATTACTATCTTTCAGGAATATCAGAAACATCTGGACATCGCCGGCCTGGATGACAATTTGAAATTGCAGACGCCGCCCGGCAGTATTGTCTTGGCTACCGAATATGCGTCTGAACCTGACGGTTCAGCCGAGATAAGTTCAGAGCCAATAATAGTTTATACTTATATTACTGACCAGCCCGCTCCAGCAGAAACTTACGAAGATCTAAAAGAAGACATTGAAAAACGAACCCCAACTTCCCAGCAGTTTGTGGTTTACAAAAATGACAAGGAAGAGAAATATGTTGGTAAATTTTATACCGCCATGCACTTTGCCAGGCAGGGGGACAAATGGTATGAAGTCAAAAGAGCCACCACCACCAAAAACGCTTTTCTGAAACAAGTAAAACCGACTCCGTTAATTAGAATGGGGGAGTTTTTCGGCCAGATGGTTTTTGCGGCTGACACGATTTATTCGGGAGCAGGCGACGGGCATGTTTATAAAGACGACTCTGTTAGTTGGGCGACGACTCATGATGCAGCTGCTGGAACGACAGCAACGGCCTCGGCAATCACAGCCATTCTCCGGTCGTCTTGCACTATATTTGACTCGATTTGCCGAATTTACAGGCTTTTTTTGCCATTTGATACCTCGGCAATCCCCAGCGATGCTGTTCTTGTTGGCGCCTCATTAAATATCTACGTAACAGACACCACTGATGTGGATAATGATGGCTCTGATTTGATTTATACAGTTCAGACGTTCCAGGCCGATAGTACCACTTTGGGAACCGGCGACTATGAAGATTGTGGTTCCGATAATGGAACCGCGGGTCGGGCAAAATATATTCCGGAAGTTGGCGATGATGAAGGTAATGATATCACTAACATCACATCCAACGCTTATTTGGAAATCACCCTGAATCCGACCGGAGTTGGCTGGATTAAAAAAAGCGGAGAAATATCCAGTTGCGGCGTAACGGCGGGATACACTTGCCTGGGCATCAGAGAGGGGCATGATATTATCAATGTGGAAATTGGCCATGGCACGATCTTCGGTGATTCAGTTACCATTAGTACCTCAGAGAATTCTGGGACAAGTCAGGATCCTTATCTATTAGTAACCTATAGCATGTCACCCCCCTCGCTGAAATTAAACAGCGGCAAGCTCAAGCTGAACGGAGGGTATATAAAAGTCAATAGCAATTAGACAAAGCGACTAAATTTTTGCGCGATTATTGAGCTATTTTGGATCATAACTTATGAATTTATGCCTATATAATATTGAAATTTAGCTATTATTTTAATATTGTAAACAAAATGTTTATTATTGTAAATAAAAGTGCTATAATACAGTTATGTTAGAGTTTTTAAAAAATAGCAAGGGGGAAATCCTTAACTTCTTTTTTAAGAATCCGGATGGCGTTTATTATCTTAGAGAAATTGCCAAGAACTTGAATAAGGAGCCGGCATTTTATCAGCGATATTTGAATGGCCTGGTCAGGGATGGTATATTGCAGGATGAACGTAAAGGAAATTTACGTTTTTTTAGGTTAAATAAAAACTATCCGCTATATGAAGAATTAAAAAATATTATTTCCAAGACCGTTGGCATCCAGTATCAATTAAAAAATCTGGTAAATGATTTTAAAGAAATTGACTGCGCTTTTATTTTTGGTTCGATGGCGAAAAATCAAGAGGTCTCAAACAGTGATATTGATTTGATGATAATCGGCAATCCCGATGCGGATTTGTTGACAGAAAAGATTGTGGAGTTGGAAAGAATCCTTAAGAGAGAAATAAATTATCAGATTTACTCAAAGCATGAAATTATTAAAAAATTAGAAGAACAAGGCAGTTTTTTTATAAATGTATTTAGCAGTCAGATGATTATTTTAAAGGGAAATATTTGCGATTATGCCCAATATATCAGACAATGACATTGAGCCGATTCCGCCATCAACGGAAGGCGCCAAGAAAAAAGTAGACAAGGCCTCAAGATATCTGAAGTTTGCCAAAGGAGTAGAGGCGATAAAAGGGGGAGAGGAAATTATTTACACCACAATTTATGACGCCGCCAGGATTGGTTGTGATGCCATTCTTAACTTTTTTGGTTATCGAGTTAAAAAAAGCGGTCAAAACTATCATTATAAAGTTATTGATATTGCCAGTCAGCTTGTAAATGGGGAGTTGAAACTTGAGTTTATCAGGTTGCAAAAGATGCGGCAGAAGAGAAATAAATTAGAATATGGGGACTCGAGTCCAATCTCTGAACAAGAATTAAAGCAGGCATATGATGATGCCATAAAATTAATTAAACTGGCTGGCAGATTGATTAATGAAAAAGACGAAAAATTAAACTCCAAACTTTTATAGCCATGAGATTTACGATTTTTTATATTATTCACTATACAAAAAGATATGTTTATTTGTACTATTAACTTTAAAAGTATATTTATGTAACTTTATAAACTTTATTAATTTTGCTAAATTTTATAAAGTTGTATCTGCAAATTAATCATTAATCATTGAATATTGAATATTTATTTTGTTTATGCCTCGATACAAGAGACAATCCGGCTGGCGGTCGTTTTTCAGCCGATACAAAAACAGACCAAGGCGCGATCGCGATTATTATGGCGAGGATTTCGGCCATGGCTCATTTTGGGACTGGTGGAGAGAGACCAGCCCCGAGACCAAAAAGGGAATATTTGTCATCTGCCTGTTCGTGGTGGCGGCTTTAAGCGTTTTGGGACTTTTGGATTTATCGGGCCGGTTCGGGCAATTGACGAATTACGCGTTGTCTATTATTTTGGGCAATCTGAAGTGGCTTTTTCCCTTGTTTCTGGCCGTCTGGATTTTTTGCCTGCTTAATGAGGAAAAATATCCCATTCGCTTCATCAACTATTTTGGCGTGGTTTTGTTTTTGCTGGGATTGGCCGGGCTATTCCATCTGCCATATGACTCCTGGCAGGCCCTTGAGGTTGCCAAGGCCGGTGGTGGTGGCGGCTATTTGGGCGCTTTGGTTGCTCTACCCTTACTGCGACTGATGAACTTCTGGGGTACCATGGTGGTTTTGGTGGCCTTGTTGCTTATTGGAATCTTATTGGCTCTGGAGACATCGATTTATGGTATCTTGTGGCCGATCAAGTTGGCAAAATTTATCGCTGTCAAAATTAAGGATTGGTATTATTATTACAAATTGAAAAAGCGCGAAAGGCAGTTGGAGGAACAGGATGGCGAAGGTTATGAAGAAGAAGCGGCTGGAGTTGAAGAAGCGGCGGCAGATGAAAATCAGGAGGTTGAAGAAGAACCTCTGCCAGGATTTGTTAAGACCGAAGTCAAGATGGGTTTTGACAAAGGCGAAGAGGAAGAGATGACAGCCAGTCGCGTTAAAAAATACGGCCCGATTGAGATTCCCTTATCATTATTAAACAGCAAGGTTGGAAAACCGACTGCTGGCGATATCAAAAATAATCAGGAAATTATCCGTCGTACCCTGGCCAATTTCGGCATTGAGGTGGAAATGGGTGAAGTCAATGTCGGTCCGACATTCACCCAGTACACCATGCGGCCAACAGATGGCGTGCGGCTGTCGCGGCTGACGGTTTTAAACGCCGATCTGGCCCTGGCTTTGGCCGCTCATCCCATCCGTATTGAGGCGCCGATTCCAGGCAAGTCGCTAGTGGGTATTGAGGTGCCCAATGTGCAGGTGGCCAAAGTCAACATGTTGGAGATGCTGAACTCCAAAGAGTATAAAGGCCGCTCTAATAATTTATATCTGGCGCTGGGCCAGGATGTCAGCGGCAAGCCGATTTTTGCCCCGTTGGAAAAAATGCCGCATTTGCTGATTGCCGGAGCGACCGGCTCGGGCAAATCGGTCTGTGTCAATTCCATAATTATTTCTTTGATGTACCAGAACTCGCCCGATGAGCTGAAATTTATTTTGGTTGATCCCAAGCGCGTGGAATTGCCGGTCTATAATAGCATTCCCTATCTGCTCACTCCAGTAATTACAGATGTCAAGAAAACCATCGGCGCCTTGAAGTGGGCGATTACGGAAATGGAACGCCGATTTGAGCTTCTGGCCAAGTTCGGCAACAGGAATATTGCCTCGTTTAATCAGACACATGGCGACAAACTGCCCTATATTGTGATTATAATTGATGAGTTGGCGGACTTGATGGCTACCGCTCCCAATGACATGGAGGCAGGAATCGTGCGTCTGGCGCAGATGGCGCGTGCCGTGGGCATTCATTTGATTCTGGCAACGCAGCGGCCGTCAACGGAAGTCATTACGGGACTAATCAAAGCCAATATCCCTGCGCGTGTTTCCTTTTCCGTCGCTTCTTCCATTGACTCGCGCACCATCCTTGACGGAACAGGTGCTGAGAAACTGGTTGGCCGCGGCGACATGCTTTACTTAGGGCCGGATATGTCCAAGCCCAAGCGCCTGCAAGGCGTCTTTGTCTCCGACAAGGAAATTTCTGACATCATTAAATTTATCAAGTCGCGCGGCGAGGCCGAATATGACGAGAAATTGCTTAGCGCTTCTGCAGGCAGCGGCGTTTCCGGCGGATTCGGTTCAGCCGCATTCGGCGATGGTGACGAGCCGCTGGTGAGTGAGGCATTAGAGGTCATCCGCGAGTCGGGCAAGGCCTCGGCATCGCTCCTACAACGGCGGCTTAAGTTGGGCTATGCCCGCGCCGCAAGGATTTTGGATATTTTGGAAGAGAAGGGAATAATCGGGCCGGCTGATGGGGCCAAGCCACGCGAGGTGTTTCTGGATCAGTTGGGCGGTGCGGGAGCGGTGGAATTTGCCGCCCGTGAACACAATCTGACTGGTGAACTTCGGCCACTGGAAGATGAGGATGAAGAGGAACCAACGCCTACTATTTTTACTAGTGAATCTGTAACTAATAAAGTAGCTAAGGAGGTTGAGGACGAGTCCGTCTTGTCGGGGGCGAGTCGAGATGAAGAAATGACAGATGAAAAGATGCCAGAAGATTTTTTGGCTGTGATCGATGAATCTCAAACAGCAGAGATTGAAGATGAGATGATAGCGGAAGACATGGACACCGAAGAAATAGAAGAAGTTGAAGAAAAAATTAAGGATAAGGAAATAGAAGATTTGGAGAATGAGCCGGCATTACCTAAATCCTCTAGCAAGGGTAAGAAATCTTTCAGTGAGGATGAGTGGACATGATATGTCAAACCATCATTTTTTGTTAATCAAAAAACCAGGACTCGTGGCCGTATCAGAATATTGGCGGCGGGCTCTTTTGGTTATTGTCATCATCGGCCTGGTGGCTTTTTTTGCCTGGAAGGTGGATGCGATTTTCAGGCCGCCGGTTTTGACCATCTTATCGCCGCAGGATGGATTAATAACCTATAGCCGCCAGCTGGATGTTACTGGTATGTCTACTCCCGAGGCGGAAATTGTCATTAATAACAAGGCGGTATTCGTCGATTCGGCCGGAAAATTCAGCACCACCGTGGATTTGCAAAATGGTTTGAATTTGATTAAAATAACTGCGAAGAAAAGATACAGCCGGATGTCAGAGGTGCAAATCAGGGTTTTGTTTAATGAGTAAAAATGTCATTGCGAGCGATCCGTCAGCAGGCGGAAAGCGTGGCAATCTCGTGGCAAAAACACGAGATCCACACGGTTGGCCGATTACGGCATCCCTCGGGATGACATTTAGATGCGTGTATTCGAGTCTGAAGCATTATTAAAATTAACTTTATAACCTATGCCCAAGAAAGTATCGGAGGAGGGGAATGAAAAGTTTAAGGCCGTAAATTCGGCCATTGGCCAGATTAAGGAACGTTTTGGCGATGGTGCCATTATGAAATTCGGTGAGGCGCGCGCCATGGAAATTGATGTCGTGCCTACTGGCTGCTTGTCTCTGGATATTGCTTTGGGCGTAGGTGGTGTGCCGCGGGGCAGAATAGTAGAGATTTTCGGCCCAGAGGCCTCGGGCAAGACGACTTTGGCTCAGCACATCGTGGCTGAGGTGCAGAAACTAGGCGGTGTGGCGGCTTTTGTGGATGCTGAGCATGCCCTGGATCCTGATTATGCCAGAAAGATAGGCGTTAGGGTTGACGATCTGTTTATTTCCCAGCCCGATACCGGTGAGCAGGCCTTAGAAATCGTGGAAACACTGGTCAGAAGCAATGCCATTGACGTGATTGTGGTGGATTCGGTGGCGGCTTTGGTGCCCAAGGCGGAAATCGAGGGCGACATGGGCGACAGCCACATGGGACTTCAGGCGCGGCTGATGAGCCAGGCATTAAGAAAGCTTACCGGCGCCATTTCCAAATCAAATACCGTTTTGATTTTCATCAATCAGATCCGCATGAAAATAGGCGTATTCTTCGGCAATCCGGAAACGACCACCGGCGGCACAGCTTTGAAATTCTATTCTTCTGTTAGAATTGAGGTGCGGCGCGCGGCGCAGATCAAGCAGGGTGAGAAAAACATTGGCAATCGCGTCAAGGTCAAGGTGGTGAAGAACAAAGTGGCCGCGCCGTTCCAGACCTGCGAATTCGACATCATGTATAACGAGGGAATTTCTCTCTCTGGCGACTTATTGGATATCGGCGTGGAAAGGGGAGTCATCAAAAAATCCGGCAATAGCTATGTTTATGGCGAAGATAAGCTGGGCGTGGGACGCGAGAATGCCAAGGCCTACTTGAAAGCCAATCCCAAATTGATGACAGCGGTTAGGAAGCAGATTTGGGACGAGGTCAAGAAGGCGCGCGAAGCCGAGCTGGCCGGAATCATGGCTCCGCCGGCTGATGATTATGAGGATGAACCGATTCCGGAGGAGAATTAGATTAATGCCCTTTCTTTCTAGAAAGAAAGGGCAAAAAGAAAGTTGCGTCTGTTAAAAATCATGGCCAAATTTTCTGCTTCGTCTCGCCAAATTTTCTGACGCTTCGCTTGCGAAAATTTGTTGCTCGCTCCCACAGAAAATTGGCACAAGATTTTTAACGGCGCAGGTTTAAAAAATAACAGAATACAATAAAAAAAGCCGTCCTGAGGGGCGGCTCTTTATGATAATTGATTTAAACTCTCTCCACGTATTCTCCAGTATCAGTGTTGATTCTTATCGTATCGCCTTCCTTGACGAACAGCGGCACATTGATGGACACGCCGGTCTCGAGTTCGGCCAGCTTGGTGACGCGACCCTGGGCGCTATCGCCCCTGACTCCCTCCGGCGCGGAGACGACTTTTAGTTCCACCTTCGGCTGCAAGGAAACGGACACCGGATTGCCATTGAAGTAAAGCGCGTCAACCTTGTCGCCTTCTTTCAAGAAGCCGACTTGATCACCCAGTGTTTCCTTGGTCAGGGCAAACTGCTCAAAGTCGTCCTGCGACATGAAATTCCAATTTGTTCCGTCGTTATACAGGTAATCGACTTTTTTGCGCATCAAATCCGCCTCTTCGACCTTATCGCCGGGGTGGAAGTTGACTTGGGCGACTTTGCCGTTGAGCAAGTTGCGCAGTTTCGTCTGCATCACCGGCTTGCGCTGCTGCATGCGGACGAAGTTGGCTTCGACCACGACGTACGGGTCGCCCTCATAAAGGATATTTAGTCCCTTTTTGATATCGTTGAGTGTTGATAATGTTGCCATAATTTAATTAGTAGTATTGTCATCCCGAGGGAGCGATTCGCCAATAGGCGAAAAGCGACCGTGGGGATCCCGTATTTTTGCCACGGGATTGCCGCGGTCTCCGCCTGCTGGCGGATCCCTCGCAATGACACAAAACTTATTTTGTCACAAACGGCAAAAGCGCCATGATGCGCGCGCGTTTGATGGCCTGGGCCAGCTTGCGCTGATGAAAGGCGCAGACGCCGCTTCTCTTGCGTGAGACGATTTTGCTATAGGAAGAAGTAAAGCGTCTCAGTAAGTTGACGTTTTTATAATCGATATTATCAAGATTATTGACGCAGAAATGGCAGTATTTTTTTTCAGCCGCCACGGGCGTACCATAACTTCTGGCTGGTGATTTTTTGTTGTTGTAAGGCATATGGTGAAAATTACAATGACCAATGACCAAATCCCAATAACCAAAAAATAATAAGTTTTAAATTGGTCATTGTTAATTGGTCATTGAAATTTTAAAACGGTATATCTTCAATCTTAATTTCTTCTTCATTGGCAGAGGATGACTGGACGACTGGCTCTGGCTCGTAAGCCGGCGCCTCATTTGCGGGGGCGTTAAATCCGCCGTTATTGGCTCCGCCGTAATTGCTGTTCTGGCTGTAGTTGCCGGAAGCGCTGCCAGCCGGTCTGGGTCCGAGCTGGATGTTTTCGGCGACGATCTCGGTTTTCCAGTGCTTAATGCCGCTGTTGTCCACCCAGTTGCGGGTCTGAAGTCGGCCCTCTACCATGCACAGCCGGCCTTTGGCCAGGTATTGGCCGACGATGTCGGCCAGGCGGCCGAAAGCCACGATGTTGTGGAATTCCGCCTGCTCCTGCTTGACGCCTTGCTGGTTGGTCCAGACGCGGTTGGTGGCGACGCCGAAGTTGGCGACTGACTGGCCCGAGGGGGTCTTTCTGACCTCAGGGTTCTGGGTCAGGTTGCCGATGATGATGGCTTTGTTGAGGTTCATAGAGTTATTCAATTAAGAATTAAGAATTACGAATTACGAATTTTTATTTTTTTACGGATTTCAATTCGTAATTTGAAATTCGTAATTTGAAATTATTTAGACCAAATCATCGGTTTTGAGAATCTCCTCCAGTTTCTCATCAAGATTTTTGATGTCAATTTTTTTCTCAGCTGGTTTGCTGGCGGGTTTGGCAGAAGTCCCGGTTGCCAAAGCGGCCGCGGCCTTGGCTTTATGCGCCTCGCGCTTTTTCATTTTTTCTATTTCTTCTGGCGTCAGCTTTTTCTTGATGACGATCTGCGCGCGCAGGATTTCCTTGTTCAGCCGCAGGTAGTCGTTGATTTCCTTCAATTTAACTCCGTCTTCCAACTCAAATTCAGTCAGGTAATAATAGCCGTGGGCAACCTGGCCGATGGAATAGGCCAGTTTTTTCTTACCCAGGTTTTCTCCAACGCCCAAAATCGCTCCATGGCTTTTGAGCATCTCGTCGATTTTTGTTTTGATTTTTTGCGCTTCATCTTCCGTGTATTGGTTGGGGATGATGTAAAGCAGTTCGTAGTTGACCATAATTAATTGTTAAATTATTTTATTGTCATCTCGACCGAAGTCCCGATGTAATCATCGGGACGGAGTGGAGAGATCTAGGTGTATGGAAGATCTTGTTTTTTATATTCAAAACGAGGTGGGAATTACCATCCAGATCCCTCCACTACGCTCCCGCCCGCATCGCTACGCGAAGCGTTGCGGGCGGGTCGCTCCGGTCGGGATGACAGCCACAAAAAAATCCCAAGGCAAGCCAGGGATCTTTTGATCTTTCGGTGATTGCCTTTTCTTAAAATGCCTTTAGCTTTTAAGATGCCTGCTCAAGAGCAGAACTGGGAAAGGATTAATTTGTGTTTATACTATCAAATAACAAAAAGTTTGTCAAATTTACTTAACCTTCTCCACGATTTTGGCAAATACCTGCGGCTGTTTTTGTGCCAGCTCAGCCAGAACTTTGCGATCTAGATCAATCTTGTCTTTATGCAGGCCGCTGATGAATTTGCTGTAAGTCAAACCTTGCTCGCGGACAGCGGCGTTAAGCTGAACCTGCCAAAGAGCTCTGGCGGTGCGCTTTTTGGCACGGCGGTCGCGATAAGCATTGGCTCCGGCCTTGATGGCCGCGGTCGTGGCTAATTTGATGAGTTTTTTGCGGCCTCTCTGGAAACCCTTGGTTTTCTTCAGCAGATTGGCTCGTCTTTTTGAGTGCATCACTCCTCGTTTTACTCGGGGCATATGTATTCAATTACGAATTACGAATTAAGAATTAAGAAATGTTGTTTTGATTATTACTCATCACGAATTTCAATTCGTAATTTGAAATTCGTAATTCGTAATTAATTGTAAGGCAATAATTTTTTGATATTTCTGGCATCAGAAACAGACAGGCAGCGGTCCAGCCGTTTGCCGCGCTTCTGTTTGCCGCTTTCTCTGGCATTGAAGTGATCCTGGCCGCAACCGCGCTTGGTCACTTTTTTCTTCTTGGTTATCTTGAACCGTTTGGCCATTGATTGTCTGGTTTTTAGTTTGGGCATAGGTAGTCAATTACGAATTAAGAATTATGAATTACGAATTATTGTTAATGGCATGATTTATATTGAGAATTTCAGTTCGTAATTTGAAATTCGTAATTCGTAATTATTATAAGCTGATGTTCAACGCCAGTTTGCCTCCCTGGCGGGTGATTTCACCTTCTAACTGGACTGTCTCGGGATTGCCCTCGGCCGCCAATTTGGCTCTAATCATTTCTACCATGTTTCTGATGTTTTCTTTGGCCATGTCGGCATGTTGGTTTTCGCGTCCGCGCAATTGCGTCTCGATCCTGACTTTGTCGCCGTCAGTCAGGAATTTTGCCGCCTGCTCGGCGCGCACTTCCAGGTCATGGCTGGCGATGCGGAAATTTATCTTGACCGTCTTGGTCTCAACCGTTTTCTGCTTGGCCTTGGCCTTCCTTTCCTGCTTTTCTTTCTGGTACTTAAAACTGCCGTAGTCCATGAATTTGGCAATAGGCGGATTGGCCTTGGGGCTGACTTCCACCAGATCCAGGTCGCGGCTTTTGGCCGCCTGAAGCGCCTGGTCTTTGCTCATCAGTCCAAGATTGGCGCCATTCTCGTCAATGATCATCAACTGCTGGGAGAAGATTTTTTCGTTGATTCTGAATTCTTTGGGGCCTTCCGGCTTCCGGTTATAGCCCCGAAATGATTTACGCATTTTTTAATCAATTACGAATTAAAAATAATGGGATGCTATTTAAATTATTACTCATCACGAGTTCCAATTCGTAATTTGAAATTCGTAATTCGTAATTATATATTTTGTGGAGATGAGGGGTATTGAGCCCCTGTCTAAGAATAAGACGTTCCCCAGGTTTACAAATATTATTCCGCTTTAAATTTTGCTGAAAGCCGCTAAAGCGGCAAAAAGCTTTCAGCCGTCCCGAAAAATTTAGCCGGAGGCCCTCGGGCAAGGCCTGCTGGCGAACCTGAAAATATGACACCGCGTGACGCGTATCAGGTATCGGCGGCGCGATGGTTGCTGCTTAATTAAGCGGCAACGGGAGCCAGAGCCAAACCGCTAAAAGCGGCCCGGGCTTTGGCTAAAATATTTTTGGCATTTATAGCCGTGGCAGCTGGTTAACGAGCTGGCTGCCGACCTCGATTTGCCTGAATGGAAGCCCTGTTCCTATCAAAGCAAGGCATCCCCGTTTTCAATTACGAATTAAGAATTACGAATTACGAATTACGAATTAACCCAGTTTGCCATGATTCGTAATTTGAAATTCGTAATTTAGATTTTAAAAGATCGTCTGATTTCTCTCTGTGTTTCCCGTTTCTTGATCACTTCGCGCTTATCAACTTTTTTTCTGCCTCTGGCCAGTCCGATTTCAACTTTTATCAATCTCTTCTTAGTATATACCGAAATAGGGATGATTGTCAAGCCTTTTTGGGCTTTTTTGCCAATAAGCGACCCGATTTCCTTTTTATTTAATAATAATTTGCGGCGATGGTAGGGGTCATAGCCGGTCTGATTGGCGGCCGCTGGCTTATAAGGAGCGATGTAGGAGTTAACCAGCCAGGCCTCATTTTTGCTATCAATCTGGATGAAACTGCCTTTTAGCCCAATTTGTCCGGTCTTGACTGACTTGACTTCAGGACCGGATAAAACCATTCCAGCCCGCCAGGTCTCCAGGATTTCATGGCTAAACAACCCCTCTTTATTTTTGGTAATGATTTTCATACGTTGGTGGTTTTGTTATAATTGTAGTATAATATAGTCATGGCACGAAAAGCAATCGGTATGCCGGAAAATAAAAAAACCGTAATTGAGATTTCCACTGCCACCATGTTTAAGGTCTTGGCAATTTTTTTGGCCGTGGCTTTTTTGTTTTACATCAGCGATATTTTGCTTTTGGTGTTTATCGCCATGATTCTGGCCTCGGCCGTTGATCCCTGGGTTGACTGGTTCCAGAAATACAAGGTACCCCGATCACTTAGTGTTGTGTTTATTTATACCTGCGCCCTGGGTTTGATTTTACTTTCTTTTTATCTGCTTATTAGTCCGCTGAAGACAGAGATAGGCAATTTATCCGTTGATTTTCCCTCCTATTGGCAAAAAATATCCTTTGGCTGGCATGAATTCGAGGTTTTCTCTCAAAGTCATGGTTTGGAACAGAGTGTTACTGGCGCTATCAAGTCGGTTCAGGATGCAGTCACGGCCATGGCCACTAATATTTTCGGCGCCGCGGTTTCTTTCGTCGGGGGAATTTTCTCCATCGTGGTGGTGCTGGTGATGACTTTTTATCTTTCTGTTTACGATCAGCAGATGAAGCGCAAGATCCGTTCTTTTCTGCCGGTAAAATATCAGCCCTACTCCACTCATCTGATTAATCGCATGCAGGAGAAGATCGGCCTGTGGCTGCGTGGCCAGCTAATTTTGTCTTTTATCATCTTTGTGTTTTCCTTAGTGGGCTTGAGTTTACTGGGAGTAAAATATGTTTGGGTTTTGGCATTGATCGCCGGCGTGGCAGAAGTCATTCCTTATCTCGGCCCTATTATCAGTGGCGTGCCAGCGGTGTTAATCGCCTTTACTCAGTCGCCCATCCTGGGATTAATGGTTATTATTTTGTATATTTTTATACAAGAAACAGAGAATTACTTTATTGTGCCCCAAGTGATGAAGCGAGCAGTCGGACTTAATCCCGTGATCGTTATCGTGGCCATACTTATTGGCGCCCAGGTAGCAGGCATTCCCGGTATTATACTGTCAGTACCTGTAACCACCGCATTGAGCGTGGTCGTCGGTGATATCATGCTGCACAAAAAATCTAATTTTTCCACAGTTGACGTAGGTCTTGATGAGGAGTAAGATATCAATTATAATAAGATTATAAACTATTATGAAATAGGCGGGTTTGGCTCGCCGTTAACGAAAATTAATATGACGTTAAACAAAATGCGTACTCCCATGGAGGAGATGCCCGAAGCAGAATCATACGGCCAGTCGCCTAAGCGCGACGGTAAGGCAGTCAAAATAATTATTGCATTGGTTATTATAGTTTTAGTTGCAATTGGTGCTTGTTGGGTCGTTACGGCTTATGGTTGGGGCGGTGATTCGATTGCTAAGCCCTCAAGTCGTGATTGGCAGGCGGTTTTTCTGACTAATGGCCAGGTTTATTTCGGCAAAGTCACGTCCGTCGGCAAGAAAACTCTGAGCTTATCCGACATATATTACTTGCAGGTGGTTACCAAGCCCTTACAGCAGACCCAGCAGGGTGAGGCGGCAAGCGCCGCTAGTCAGACCCAGCAGGAACTGACACTGATCAAATTGGGTAATGAGATTCATGGTCCGCAAGATCAGATGACGATTAACATTGATCAAGTGCTGCTAACGGAAAAGTTAAAGAATGATTCCCGGGTGGTGCAGGCCATAGTCAAGTATGTTTCCGATCAGCAGAAAAAATAAATTTAGTTGAAGAAGCTCCGCTGAGGGGCTTCTTTTTTTGTCTGTAAAGTGGTACAATGATTAGGAAAATATGTCACTGACTAATGGACTAAAGGACTCATTGCGTCAATATGCCAAGACCGAATTATTATTACTGTCTGAGGCGGCGGTTAAATTGAGAATGAGTGAGGATTATCTTCGATCCTTGGCTCGGCGTGGTAAGATCAAGGCCTTTAAGGTCGGCGATGACTGGCTGGTTGAGGAGGGGTGGCTAGATGATTTTCGCAAACATCTCAAGCATGATTTGCATCATGAGACCAATGGCCATAAGTTGATTGAGCGTAGGCGTGTACCTTGGGCCAAAGTCTATCGAACTCGCCGATTAAAAATCAGTTTGAAGCATCGGCATCTGCCATTTGTTCATCAGTTTAGTTTTAAGTTAAGGCAGCTGTCAGTTTATCTGGTTGTTACGGGCATGGCCCTGATCGGTCTGAGTTTATTTATGATACCCCTGTCAGTCGTTAGCCAAAAGCGCCAGGCCTGGGCCAGTGGATTTTTGGTTACCAGTTATCGGGTTTATCAGACGCCGGTAGCGCTGGGTGAATATTTGGCACGGGGTGAAAAAATAAATGATGAAATTTTAACTGCCGTTATTTACAAGTTTTTGGGATTGAAGCATCAGCGGGTGGCGGGAGAATTCGAGATTAGGCCGCACTCCTAATTTTGACTTTAATAGCCGTTTTATTTAAGATTAGTGTGATTAAATTTCAATATGTCCAAAGACGACAAGATGGAAAAAATCATCAATCTCTGCAAAAACAGGGGGTTTGTTTTCCCTGGTTCGGAAATTTATGGCGGTTTGGCCAATTCCTGGGACTACGGCCCCTTGGGTGTGGAACTGAAAAATAACATCAAGCAGGCCTGGTGGAAAAGATTCGTACAGGAGCGTGCAGATATGGTCGGCATTGATGCGGCGCTTATTATGAATCCCAAGGTCTGGGAGGCCTCCGGGCACCTGAAGAATTTTACCGACCCCCTGGTGGAATGCAAGAAATGCCATGAGCGTTTCCGCGCCGACCAGATTCCGCCAGAGCATGCCAAGAAGTGCGGCTGCGATCTGACGGAGGCCAGGATGTTCAATATGATGCTCAAGACATTTTTGGGACCGGTGGAAGACGAGAGCGCGGTGGTATATTTTCGGCCAGAGACGGCTCAGGCCATGTTTGTTGACTTTAAGCAGGTTTTAAATAGCAGCCGCAAACGAGTGCCTTTCGGCATCGCCCAAGTAGGCAAGGCCTTCAGGAACGAGATCACGCCCGGCAATTACATTTTCCGCACCAGAGAATTCGAGCAGATGGAGATAGAATACTTCATCCGCGAGAGTGACTGGGAGAAGCAGTTTGACTATTGGCTGGAACAAATGAAGCAGTGGCTGGAATTTTTGGGCATTGATTTACAGCGCATTCATTTCCGCGAGATTGCCGAGGGTGAGAGAGCCCATTACTCCAGGCGCACCATCGATATTGATTATGATTTTCCTTTTGGTATCAAAGAGCTTTATGGTCTGGCCTACCGTACTAACTTTGATTTGAACAATCATCAAGAGGCCTCGGGCCAGGACATGTCTTATACCGATCCTGTGAGCAATGATAAATTTATTCCCCATGTGATTGAACCGACATTCGGCGTGGACAGGTCGCTTCTGGCGGTTCTGTGCGAACACTATCATGAGGAGGAAGCGCCGACTGCCAAAGAGGGCGAGACCGATGTCAGAGTGGTTTTGAAACTGCCGAAAGAATTAGCGCCGTATAAAGTCGCAGTTTTGCCTTTATCCAAAAAAGAGGAGTTGTCAATTCCTGCTGAAAAATTAGCACGGGATTTACGGAAGTTCTGGAGCGTGGATTATGACGAGACACAGTCCATCGGCAAACGTTACCGCCGCCAGGACGAGATCGGTACGCCTTATTGCGTCACTTACGACTTTGACTCGCTTAGCGATCAGGCAGTGACTGTCAGGGATCGCGACACTATGAAACAGGAGAGGGTGAAGATTGAGGAATTGGAACAATATCTGAGGGAAAAACTGATTAAATAATTATGTTCAAAAAGCAAACATTTAAAAACGGCATTCGACTAATCACCTCGCCTCTTCATGAAACGCAGACCGCCAGCTTGCTGGTATTATTTAAAGTCGGCAGCCGTCAGGAGGCCAAGCCGATAGAAGGCGTGTCGCATTTCGTGGAGCACTTGATGTTTAAGGGGACTAAGAAGCGGCCGACGACTCTTGATTTGTCCAAAGAATTAGATGGCATTGGCGCCGAATATAACGCTTATACCGGCAAGGATGTGACCGGTTATCACATCAAAGCCGATGCCCGCCACTTGTCTTTGGCGATTGACATGCTCTCAGACATGCTGACTGGGTCGCTATTCCGTGCCGAGGAAATCGCGAAGGAAAAAGGCGTGATCGTTGAAGAGATCAATATGTATGAGGACAATCCTTTGATGCTGGTGGAACAGATGCTGGAAGAATTGATGTTTAAAAACGGTGAGTTGTCTCATTTGATTGCCGGCAGCGTCAAAACCGTCAGGTCGCTGGACCGGGCGAAAATTTTGCGCTATAAAAAACAATATTATGTCGGTGCCAATATAGTCATCGGCCTATCTGGGAAGTTCACTAGCAAACATGCCAGGGAGATTAGGGAAAAATTCGTTTTCAACAAGGGCCGCAAGTCGTTAATCCAAAAATTGCGCGCCAGGCAGAAGTCGCCGCGCGTGAGAGTTAAATTCAAAGACAGTGAGCAGGCGCAGTTGGCCTTGGGTTTTCCGGCTTTTTCTCATCATGACAGGAGGATTTTTGCCTTGCAGCTTCTGTCGGTGATTCTGGGTGGCAACATGAGCAGCCGGCTGTTCATTAATGTCCGCGAAAAGAGAGGTCTGGCGTATTTCGTGCGTGCCTGGCCGAATTTGTATGATGACACCGGATCAATAGTCATCCAGGCGGGGCTGGACAAGTCACGCCTGGATGAGGCCATCGCCGTCATTCTGGCAGAATTGAATAAGTTAAAAACCGACGTCAGCCAAGAGGAGTTGTCGCGTGCCAAGGAGTTTATCGCCGGTAAGCTGGCTCTGGAGATGGAAGATTCTATGGCTCTGGCGCAGTGGTATGCCAATCTGGAACTCTTGGGTAAGAAGCTGGTGACGCCCGAGGAACGGCTGAAAAAAATCATGGCGGTCAAATTGTCAGAAGTCAAAAAAGTGGCCGGCGATTTATTTAATCTTAGTCGCGCCAATCTAGCCGTCATTGGGCCGTTTAGAGACAAGGATAGGTTTTCGAAGTTATTAAAGTAGATTTCATAAAAAAGTATTAAAAAATCCTGGCTCAGGCCGGATTTTTTAGTTGATGTTTTTTTGTTAGATAAAGAAGAAGGGGCCGAATAAGTTGATCTGGTACAGCAGGATAAACAGCAGCAAGAAAACCACCGCCTGCATTACAAATCCCAGTTTCAGGGGGATATCATTGCCCATTCGATTGATCAGCCAGTGATGCACTGTGGCGTGAAGATCAAAGAACCATTTAAGCAATCTTGATTTGGTTATCATGTATAGTACCACTAGCAAGTCAGGCAGAATGCCCCCGATCATACCCCAGATGACAGTATCGTCTTTGGCGAAATGGAAGTTTTTTATCGAGTAAAAAATGAAAAATATCAAGGCGATGTAATCAACCATGCCATAGGCGGCCAAAGAGCGAATTTTTTCTTCCTCACTGAACTTTTTCTTAAGCAGGCCCCAGAATTTCGTGCCCATTTCGCAGTCGCCGTGCGGGATGAAATCCAAGACAAAATGCAATAAAAACCCCGATACAAATGCCAAAATTGGGTTGCTGACTTCGGTGCCGACCAAGGCGCCGGCGGCGGCATGGATGGTTATAAACATAAATATTGCTACTTAGGTATTATAGCAGATTATGGGATTGAGTAACAGGTTTGTTTTATTTGACGTTTTTGATAAAATGGCGTAATATAAGATAAGTTAATTGCCCGAGTGGCGGAACTGGTAGACGCGCACGACTCAAAATCGTGTGGCTTCGGTCGTGAGAGTTCGAGTCTCTCCTCGGGCACGACTAGTTTCTCCTCTTTACGACCTGCCCGCAATGCTTCGCATAGCTTTGCAGGCGGGAAGGGGAGATCAAGAGGGGTTAAAATTATCGCGGGGTAGAGCAGTCTGGCAGCTCGCTTGGCTCATAACCAAGAGGTCGTTGGTTCGAATCCAACCCCCGCAACAAATGAGGCAGGGTAGCTCAGTGGTAGAGCAGAGGACTCATAAGCCTTTGGTCGTGGGTTCAATTCCCACCCCTGCTACTGGGAAAAATAAAACCAACAATGTTGGTTTTATTTTTTGTTTGTGCTTTTTATGCTATAATTAAAATGTAATTATGGGTCGGATAATTTCCATCATCAATCAGAAAGGCGGCGTGGGCAAAACAACTACCGCCGTCAATTTAGCCGCTTACTTGTCCAAACTGGGCAAGTCGGTTTTGCTTATTGACATTGATCCTCAAGCCAACGCCACCTCTGGCCTGGGCGTTTCGCGCGAGCTTGATCGCGGCGTTTATGAGGTCCTGGCCGGCCCCCATTCCTTCCGCGACATCATCGTCGGCACCAATCATCCCAATTACTTTCTGGCTCCGGCAACATCTTCGCTCGCCGGCGCCAATGTGGAATTCGTCAATCTGGACCGCCGCGAATTCCGTCTTTACGATAATCTTTTAGATATCAAGCATGATTTTGACTATACCCTAATTGATAGTCCGCCCTCGCTCGGTTTACTCACCTTAAACGGGCTTACGGCCGCCGATCAGATTCTCATACCAGTGCAGGCCGAATATTTCGCGCTGGAGGGTTTGGGCCAGCTGACTGAGACCATCAATTTGATCAAGGAAAATCTCAAGCCGGAACTGGATATTTTGGGAGTTGTTCTGACCATGTATGACAGCCGCAACCGTCTGGCCAATGATGTTTTGCGCGAGCTTTATAGCTATTTCCCCAACAAGATTTTCCGTTCAGTCATTCCGCGCAGCGTGCGCCTGGCCGAAGCGCCCAGCCACGGCAAATCCATCCTGCATTACGATCCGGAATCTCGTGGCGGCAGAGCTTACGAACGTCTGGCCCGTGAATTCGTTTATCTAACCTCATGAAATTTCAATCACCAATAACCAATTTAAAATGACTAAAATTCTCTAGTTATATTATTTATTTGTTAATTGGTTATTGGAAATTGGTCATTGTAATCTAAAATAATCTATGTCTCAACCATCTGGCCTGGGCCGCGGCCTCGGCTCATTGATTCCCACAAAAAAATCCGCCACTAATTTTGTGACAGATGTCAAACTATCAGAAGTGATGGAGAGTGAACGCATCAGCCAATTGCCGGTTGAAAAGGTTTCTCCCAATCCGCACCAGCCGCGGCAAAATTTCGGCGAGGAGTCGCTCGCTGGCTTGGCTGAGTCCATAAAGGAACACGGCATTCTGCAGCCGCTTATAGTTACTAAAAAGGGTTTTGACGGTTATGAGCTGGTCGCTGGTGAGCGCCGCCTCAAGGCCGCCAAATTAGCCGGGCTAAAAACCGTGCCGGCTGTGATCCGTGCGTTAAATGATCAGAAAAAAATGGAATTGGCGCTGGTGGAAAACTTGCAGCGTCAGGATTTGAATCCCATGGAAATGGCTATGGCTTATAAAAAATTGATTGATGAGTTTAATTTTTCATTAGAAGAGGTCGCCAAAAAGATCGGTCGCAGTGTTTCTTTCGTCACTAATTATGTACGTTTGCTGGATTTGCGCGATGAAGTCAAGGAGGCGATTGCCGCAGGAAAATTAACTGAAGGCCATGCGCGAACCCTAGTGGCCTTGCCGTTTGAGGATCAGCTGACAGCCATGGAAAAAATCGTTGAAGGCAAATACACAGTACGTGAGGCGGAGAATCAGACGCGCGAGATCGCCGCTCGGAAAAAATTGCGTACGACCAAGTTTGATCCCGAGGTTCATGCCATGGAAAATGATCTGTCAACCTCACTTGGCACCAAGGTGGAGATCCGCCGGCATGGCGGCGTGGGGCAGATCACGATAAAATTTTTTTCCAATGAGGAACTAAAAAGAATTGTGGATCAGATTGGCTCATAAAAACATGAAATCATGAAAACATAAAAACAAGGAATCATTTGGTCACTATGGATTTTTTGTCTTCTTGTTTTAATGTTTTATTGTTTTTTTGATTTGTGCATGGCATTCCTAATTTTGCTTTTGGCCATGGAGGTCTTGACCAGCTCCAGCCAATCGGGATTGGGGCTGGCGCGGTTTTTATCGGTGATGATTTCCACGATGTCGCCGGATTTTAACTGGTAACCAAGATTGACCAGCTGATCATTGACTCTGGCGCCAACGCATTTGTCGCCCAGGGAACTGTGGACATGATAGGCAAAGTCAATCGGCGTGGCGCCATCCGGCAGATCAATCACGTCGCCTTTGGGTGTGAAGGCAAAGATGCGGTTTTGGAAGACATCTAATTTGACGGTTTGCAGGAATTGGTCGTTATCTTTAATTTGCTTTTGCCATTTGACCAGCTCATCAAGCCACTTGATGTGCTGGCGTTTTATTTTGGCTCCAGTTTCCTTATACCTCCAGTGCGCGGCAATGCCGAACTCTGCCTGCTCATGCATTTCTTTGGTGCGGATTTGAAACTCCACAATTTCGCCATCATCGGTAAAGACAGTAGTGTGTAGCGACTGGTAGCCATTGGGTTTGGGATTGGCAATATAATCCTTGATGCGGCCGGGCATGGGCCGAAACATGCCATGTAAAATTCCCAAAGCGCCATAGCAGTCGGCAATAGTGGGAACAATCATCCGCAGAGCGATCAGATCATAGATTTTATTCAAGTCGCGGTTGATGTGCGGACGGAGTAATTTTTGATACAAACTATAAAGGTGTTTGGTGCGTCCCTGAATAGAGAGTTCGTTGATGGTGATGTTTTCGGTGATTAGTTTTTTGCGTACTTGCTCGCGGACATCCCCTAGGTATTTTTCTTTGGCCCTATATTCACGCGGAATGATTTCGGTAATCCATTTATAATCAGCTGGATAGACATATTTAAAAGCCAGATCTTCCAATTCTCCTTTGATTTGCCCGATGGCCAGCCGGTCGGCGATGGGTGCGTAGATTTCCAGGGTCTCCTTGGCGATGCGGAATTGCTTATCCAGAGGCAGGGCATCCAAGGTTTTTAAATTGTGCAGACGGTCGGCAAATTTGATCAAGATTACTCTGATATCATCAGACATGGCCACAAACATCTTGCGCAAGTTTTCGGCATAGCGCTCCATGCCTCGGTATTTTAATTTGCCTAACTTGGTAATACCCTCGACCAGTTGGCAAATCTCGCGGCCGAAATTTTTGTCGATTTCTTTTAAGGTGACCTTGGTGTCTTCGGGTACATCATGGAGTAACCCGGCAATAATCGTGGGCAAGTCCAGTTTCATTTCCGCCAAGGTCTGCGCCGTGGCCAGCGAGTGCATGATATACGGCTCGCCAGAAGCGCGTGTCTGGCCTTTGTGCGCCTCACTGGCAAAGTCATAGGCCAATTTAAGCATGTCCAGATCGCTGGTAATCTGGTTATTTTTTACAGTTTCCACTAATTGGGCAAATGCTTGTTCCGGTGTCTCAGTCATATTGGTATTGGTATTATAAAACAACTAATTGGCTAAAGTCCACTTGCCAGACAAATTTGGGGATAACTTTTTTTAAATCGTTTTATTATTATGGTATAATATAAATATGAACCAGTACCTATCTTTATTCATCATTCTTTTTATACTGTTGGTGTTGTGGTATTTATACAGGCAGAATTATTCGTCTGGAAGTTCTGGCTCCTCTCTTTTGAGTTTGGCCAAATATTCCCGTGATTTGACTGGCCTGGCCAAGGATAAAAAATTAGATCCGGTGATTGGCCGCGAACAAGAAATTTCCCGCGTGATTGAAATTTTATCGCGCCGCACCAAGAACAATCCGGTCTTGGTGGGCGCCGCGGGCGTGGGCAAGACCGCTATTGCCGAGGGACTGGCCTTGCGCATTGTGAGCAAACAAGTGCCGGCCTCGCTTTATAACAAGCGAGTGCTGGCGTTGGATTTGACCGGCCTCTTGGCCGGCACCAAGTATCGCGGCGAATTCGAACAGCGATTAAAGAAAATTACCGATGAAATCGTGGCGGCCAAGCGCGTGATTATTTTGTTTATCGACGAGATCCATATTTTGGGCGAGGCAGGCGAGGCAGAGGGGGCGATTAATGCCGCGGACATCTTAAAGCCACTATTGGCTCGCGGCGAATTGCAAGTGGTGGGTGCAACCACCAAGGAAGAGTATTTGAAGTACATCAAGCCGGACAAGACCTTGGATCGCCGGCTTCAGCCGGTATTTGTCCCTGAGCCGACGCCGACCCAGACTGAGAAGATTTTGCAGGGGATCAAGGCGGTTTATGAGGACTATCATCAGGTTGCTATCGAGCCGGCGGCGATAAGAGCCGCGGTTGAGGCCACGAGATCCATCAAGTCGCGTTCTTATCCTGACAAGGCGATTGATGCCATTGACGAGGCCTGCTCCCGCGTCCATCTGAATAATCTGGGCGCGGTCAAGAGCGCGAAAAAGCTGATTGTCAAAGCCGCAGATGTGCGAGCTGTGGTCAAGGAATGGGAGACCCAGGGCTAAGAAGAAAATTTTGCTGATTTTTATTTTTACAATAACTAAATTCATATATAAGCTAAAAATTTACTAACAAATTTATTAAGAAACTTATGCCCAGAAACTTTAATAAACCTCTGCGGTCGGTTTAGGTCAAAGTCGCGCCGCCGGAAACAACAGTTGGTGTGGAAGCGCCAGTTATCGTCGGTCTGGCCGCGATTGTTGGCCTGGTTTTGGCCACTTCGATGTTTGCTGCTGGCATAGTCAAGTTGGCGGCAGGAATAACGCCGGTAGCAATTTCTTGCAGCGAAACTGATACTGGTAGAGATTATTATGTTAAAGGAACCACCACTGTTTTTTATAATAATGGTACCAAAAGAGTAGAAAAAGATGTTTGCAATGGCCCAACTACTTTAAGGCCGGGAACTTTAAGGGAATGGTATTGCGGTAAACCCGGTGATCCGGCTGGATTATTGAGGTCTGATAATTATGTAACTTGTCCCCTGGGTTGCAGTAATGGGGCATGTACAGTAAATGATGGCAGTTTGGCAAGTGTAAGTTTTGCCACTAGTTCAGCCATGACTAAACGTTATGTCATCGGCGGCTCCACACAAAATAATTGGGCAGTTTATACTATTAAAGCAGTCGATGCGCCAATTATAATTGATGAAATGAGTTTCCATGTTCTTGGTAATATTAGCAGTTATCACTTTAATCCCATTAGCGCTTTGATAATTAACAGCCAAAATATAAACGTAATTAATAATTATGCTACCGCCACGGCTATGAATTTGACCATTCCGGCTAATTATGGCGGTATTAATGTTGTAGTTAATGCAGTCATTGCTCCTGTCGGACAGAATGCTAATCCGTCGAATAATCACCTTTATACTGGGCTGACATATATTAAATATCACACGGCTGGCGGCACGGTTAAAACTGTATATTATGGCGATAAAACGTATATCAATGCTGGCGGAATAACAGTTGCTTCGCTTCCCGGTATTACCATTAGCCCGACAAACAATCAATTATCACTGGGTACGCAAAGATTGGCCAATATTAATTTATCCGCTGATAATACTGGTTCAGTGAAAATTAGAAGAATAGGATTAAATTTTGCTTTAGCTAATAATCTTAAACTTAGTAATTTGGTATTAAAAGATCCTGCTGGGCAGGTAGTTAGTCCTTCTTCTGGATCTTATTCACCTATACTATTTGGCTTTAGTACGGATGGTTATCAAATTTATGCTGGCCAGACCGTTACTCTTGGCGTTTATGGTACAGTCCAGTTAATGTCTTCATCAACAACTTGGGGAGGTCCTGGAAGTGAGTATGTAGCTACATCTTTAACTGAAGCGAATGATGACTATTTTGTTTGGGATGATCTGAATACTAGTAGTGTTTTTGGCCATGTCTTTTTTAGTGATTATTTGTACGGTTATCCTGATAATTCGGTTATTATCACTAATTAGTTATTATACTTCTAAAACCCCGCTCTCAGCGAGCGGGGTTTTATGATAGAGAATTATCGTTTCCCCGGATTATGATTTGGGCAATTCTTATCGCTGCATCTCTCTGGAATCGTCTTGGTGCCTTCCATCATCAGCTTGCCGCACATCGGGCAGAGTTCGCCAGTCGGCTTGGACTTAATAATATTTTTGCATTTCGGGTAATTGCTGCAGCCGTAGAACACTCCGTAGCGGCCGCGCTTCTCAATCATTGTGCCGGCTTTGCATTCTGGGCACTGGACTCCGGTGTCGGCCGCTTTTGCCCTTTCGGCCTCAGCGGCCTCGTCTTTCTTGATGTAGCGGCACTTAGGGTAATTATTGCAGGCGATGAACTTGCCATACTTGCCCTCGCGCTCCACTAATTTACCTGTGCCGCATTTGGGGCACATCTCGCCGGTTTCCTTGGGTGGCTCCATCTTTTTGCCGCCGATGGTCATCGCCCCTTCGCAGTCGGGATAGCGCGAACAGGAATAGAATTTGCCGCCTCGGCCCAATTTGATAATCATTTGGCTACCGCACTCGGGGCATTTGATGTTTTCTGGCGCCTTGCCCAGATCGGAAATTTTGGGAATGTCTTTTTTGCTCTTGACCTCTTCTTCAAAAGGGCCGTAAAAATCTTTGAGCAGTTTCAAATAAGTCAGTTTCCCCTTGGCAATTTCATCCAGTTCATTTTCCAATTCGGCGGTGTAAGTGTCAGAAATATAATTGCCAAAATATTTTTCTAAGAAATCATCCACCACCTCGCCCATTTCCGTCGGTTTTAACGATCTTTGCTCTTTTTCCACATAGCCACGCGCCAGTATCGTATTGATGATGGTGGCATAAGTAGAGGGACGGCCGATGCCGCGTTTTTCCAGCTCCTTGACCAGGCCGGCCTCGCTGTAGCGGCGCGGCGGCTCGGTCTGCTTTTCCTCCGATGTTATGTCCAGCAGTTTTAATTTTTCTCCTTTGGACACCTTGGGCAGTTCCACTTCTTCGCCTCGCGATTTAGGATCAACTTTAAGCCAGCCGTCAAAGGTGATGCGCATGCCTTCGGCTAGAAAGTCGGGCAAGTTATCGGCTGACGCCGTCACTTTGGTCTTTAATATTTTGGCGTCAGCCATCTGCGAGGCCACAGCTCTTTGCCAAATCAGCTGATAGAGTTTTTTCTCTTGCGGAGTACGGCCAGCATCGTTGGTATCAAAATGCGTTGGCCTGATGGCCTCGTGCGCCTCCTGGGCGTTTTTTGATTTGGCCAGGAATTTTTGCGGTTTGGCATAATTTTTGCCAAATCTGTCAGTCACTAAGTTATTAATTTCTTTCATGGCTTGGGCCGAAAGGGTGGTGGAGTCGGTGCGCATGTAGGTGATGTGTCCGGCCTCATATAATTTCTGTGCCAGGCGCATGGTTTGGGATGGCGAATAACCCAGGCGCGAAGAAGCGGCCTGTTGCAGGGTTGAGGTATGGAATGGCGGCCGGGCGCGGCGGTCGGCTTGGCTTTCTTCGATTCCTTCCACTCGCCAATCGGCGGTTTTGGCGTCGCGGACGATTTTTTCCGCCTCTGCCGCCTCTTTGATTTCTTTACCACATTGGAATTTTATTTTTTCCGCCCGTGGCGTCTCCATATCCGCCTCGATAACAAAATATTTCTCCGGCACAAAGGCGCGGATTTCTTTTTCCCGTTCAATAATAATGCGCAGGGCTGGCGATTGCACGCGGCCGGCTGATAGCCCATAGCGTAATTTTTTCCACAAGAGCCCGCTTAAATCATAGCCGAAGATGCGATCCAAAACCCGCCGCGCCTCCTGTGCCTCTTTAAGGTTTTCATCAATTTGCCTCGGATGTTTCATTGCCTCTTGTACCGCCTCTTTGGTAATCTCGTGAAAAACGATCCGTTTGGGATGCGACAAGCCAATGGCTTCTTTGATATGCCAGGCAATGGCCTCGCCTTCTCGGTCAGGGTCTGTTGCCAGTACCACCTCGTCGGCTTTCTTGGCCAGGGACTTCAACTCGCTGACAACTTTTTCCTTGCCGGGCGTGACTTCATAATGCGGAATGAATCCGCCTTTGATGTCAATGGCATTCTTGTTTGATTTTGGTAGATCGCGTATGTGTCCCACCGAGGCCTTGACCGTGTATTCATCATTCAGATATTTGGCGATAGTCTTGGCTTTGGCCGGACTCTCTACTATGAGAAGATTCATAAAAAAATATTGAAATTATAATTTGTGTTTATCAAACAGATCTCATATACTTCCCTCCATCAACACTTCTGACTAACCCCTTAATTTCCATCATCATCAGCTTGCTGGAGAGCACATTTATCCTAATTTGGCACAACTCTGTCAATTTGTCAAGATGCAGCGGCTCAAAAGACAGTTTGTCCAAGATATTTTTTTCGGTTTCGTCGGCATTGTCTATGATTTCTTTTTTGTTTAATTTAAGCTCTCCCTGGCAGAGCCAGTCGCTTAAGATGTCATCGGCCTCGGTCACTGGTTTGGCGCCACGTTTGATCAGATTGTTGGCGCCCGCCGAATAAGGCGAGAAGATGCTATCGGGCACGGCAAAGACGTCGCGATTCTGTTCCGTGGCGCAGGCGGCGGTGATAAGCGAGCCAGAGCTCTCGCCGGCTTCCACAATTAAGACGCCACGAGACAGGCCAGAGATGATGCGGTTGCGCTGGGGGAATGTCTGCCTGTTGGCAGTCGTGCCTAGTGGATATTCGGAAATCAAGCAGCCCTTGTTTTCTAAAATTTGCTCGGCTAATTTCAAGTTGGTCTTGGGGCCGATATTTTTCCAGTCAAGGTCCGAGCCCAGCACTGCGGCAGTCAGCCCGCCGGCTTTCAGCGCCGCCTCATGACTAATGGCGTCAATGCCGAGCGCCAGGCCGGAGACAATAGTGATGTTGCTTTTAGCTAAGGGTGTGACGATTTTTTTGGCTGCCATTTCTCCATAGGCCGTGTGCTTTCTGGCACCAACCACGGCCAGGCAGTGGCGCTGCAAGCAGGCAATATCGCCGCGGTAAAATATTATCGGCGGCGCATTGTAAATTTCTTTCAAATTTTTTGAGTAGTCATCATCAGTTATAGTGACAACGTTTATTCCTAACTTATTCAATTTTTCCAGTTCTGCCTCTGGATCGATTGCCGAACGGTTGATGATGATGTTATTGGCTTCTTTTTCGCTTAGGCCTGCTGACATCAGTTCTGGCAGGTTGGCTCGCCAGGCCTCTTCCAAGTTGTTGAAATTACTAATGAGTTTCTGGAATTTAAGCGCGCCCATTTCCGGCAGGCGGCTCATGGCGATCCAGTATTTTAAATCAGGTGTCATAGTAATTATCCGATTTTTATGGTATTAAAAAAGTCCCCCTTGGTGCTTTAAAAATTAATCTTGACATTTTTTTCGTCATCTGCTAAGATGGCCTCGTGGGAAAAATGGCGGCTGTGATTCTGTCTGTAAGCTTGAGCGATGATTGCCCCCCTCCTGGCAATTCTTCGTTTGGCTGGCAGGCAGTATCATTGCTGTCATTAATTGTCATTCCGAGCGAAGCGTGGGAATCCCGTGGTAAAAATACGGGATCCCCACGGTTGGTCGATTACGGCCTCCCTCGGGATGACATTAACCATTCCATCTATTCATTGCCTTTTTCAGTCCCAAATTAATGATGTCAGTAGTCGCCTCGGCGGCTTTTTTTATTTGCCCTAAAACGGTCTTTGACTCATTTTTCTGCCAGCGCATCAAGACATAATCAGCAGAGTCCATTTGCTCTAATAACTCACTGCGGATGCCGATTTTTAGTTGAATGAAGTTCTGGCTGCCTAATTTTTCAATTATTGATTTGACGCCGTTATGACCGCCAGCGGAAGAATCGTGGCTGATGCGGATTTTACCCAGAGGCAAGTCAAGATCATCATGGATGACAATAATATCTTGGGGCGTAATTTTGTAAAACTTGGCAATGGCCGCCACCACCTGTCCAGAATTATTCATAAATGTCTGCGGTTTGACAAAAATCACCCCTTCGCCATAAAACTCGGCTTTGAGCAGTTCGGCCTTGAATCGCCAGGATCTTTTGAGTTTGCCCAGGTCATGACTGATAAGTAATTGATCAATAATCAAAAAACCCAGGTTGTGCCAGGTGCTTTCGTATTTTTTGCCGGGATTGCCCAGGCCTATTATTAACTTCATAGTTTGATTATTAAAGCATTAAAGCATGAAAACATAAAAACAAATTGTTTTAATGTTCTATTGTTTTAATGTTTTTGGGTCTGCCACTTCTTCACCTCAATCTGTATGGGCGTGCCGACGATTTTGAATTCGTCGCGCAGGTTATTTTGTAAGAATCTGATGTAGGAAAAGTGCAGTATTTTTGGATCATTGACCAGAATTTCAAAGCGCGGCGGATTAGTATCGGTTTGTTTGATTTCGTAAATGTAGGGATTTTTGAGCCCCTGGCCGCGGCTGGGACGATGCTGTTTGATTTTTGACTTGAGAAATTTATCAAGCCGGCTGTCGGAAATTTTTATTTCGCGTGATGATTTGATATCAATGATTAAGTCCAGGATTTTCTTGCTGCGCAGATGCTCTTTGGCAGAGATGAAAATTACTGGCGCCCACCATAAATAAGGGAAAGAGGTGCGGTAATAATCAATGAAGCGGTTGACTGTGTTGGTGTCTTTTTCTTTAATTAGATCCCATTTGTTGGCAACAATAATGACCGATTTGCCGGAAGAGAGGATTTCCTGGGTGATTTTTTTATCCTGAACATCGATTTTTTTATTAACCTCGGTAACGAGCACGGCCACATCGCAATGATGCAGGGCGGCCAGCGATTTGTCGCGAGATTTTTTCTCCAGGCCACCACGTTCAACTTTGGCCTGCCGGCGCAGGCCAGCTGTATCAAAGATAATGAAGTCATGGTTTTTGTATTCAAATTCGGTGTCATGCGCCTCGCGGGTGGTATGGGGGATGTCGGAAACAATCACACGTTCTTCTCCCAAAATAGAATTTAATATAGAGGACTTGCCCACATTGGGTTTGCCTAATAGTACTATTTTGATAGTTGGTAATGTCTTATCAGGTAAGCCCGTTCCCGCATTGCGGGATCGAGGCAGGCGCTCTAAAATTAAATCCAAAAGATCACCACAACCAGATCCGGACGCGGCGGAGATGAATTGCGGCTCACCCAGGCCGAGTTGGTAAGTGGCGCTGTCATATTTGGCAGCCCGCGCCGTCTCTGCCTTATTGCCGACCAGGATTATTTTATTTTTTTTGCCGCCTTTTATCAGTTCTTTGGCCAGGGTCCTATCAACGGGCGTGATGCCAGTTGCGGCGTCAAAGACGAATAACACCAGATCGCTGTTAGTAATGGCTCTCTTGGCCTGATGGACGATGCCGTCAGCTATGGCTTTGGGCAGATCGCTGTTAACATCCAAGCCGCCAGTGTCAGTCAGTTCTATCATTTGTCCGCGCCACTTCGCCACGCCGATATTCCGGTCCCTGGTGGTGCCGGCAATGTTTGAAGTGAGCGCCTTGTTTTTTTCTATCAGGCGATTGAACAGAGTGGATTTGCCGACATTGGCTCGGCCGACAATCGCGATTTGCGGCAATTTATTTCTCATACTATTTAATATAGTATCAGTAAATTATTCAAATAACAACTTTTAGCTTTTTTTTATGACTAAATTATGTTATGATTTAAGAAGAAAAGTTCCAAATCAATATTTGTCATCCTCGGAAAATCCGTAAGCGAAGCGAGAGGATTTATCCGGGGATAAGCAGAAAAAGTTATGGCGGATTTAATTATCAAAGATAATTTGCACTCGCGCGAGTGGGATGATTTCGTTCAAAAGAATGCTCAAGACGGCGGGTTTTTGCAATCATGGCAGTGGGGTGAATTCCAAAAATCTTTAGGTAGAATGATTTATCGGCTGGCGGTGTTGGATAACAAGGAAGTTGTGGCTGCGGCTTTGGCAGTCAGACACAAATTACCCGGAGGATTGAATTATATTTATCTGCCGCGGGGGCCAGTGGTCAAGGCCAATTTAGGCATTTTGCATTCGCGAGAACAGATATTAAAATTAATTTTTCAGCAGATTCGCCTCAAGGCCAGCCCGCTCGCCTCGATTTTTTTGCGTCTGGATCCGCCACTTAACTCAGCCGCGCCGTTAGTCAAGTTGGGCGCCCAGCCATCGGGCCAGGTACAGCCGCAACAGACCTTAATTTTGGATTTATCAGCCAGTCAGGAACAGTTGCTTGCTAAAATGAAGCCCAAGACCCGCTATAACATCAAGGTGGCTGAAAAGCATGGTGTTGAAATAATTTACAGCGGCAAAGAGGATTTGGAAATTTTCTGGCAGCTCCTGGTTAAGACCTCGGACCGCGACCGCATTACCTCGCACCCCAAAAATTATTATGCCAGGATGCTCTCCCTGCCAGATGTTCGCCTGGTGCTGGCCAGGTATCAGAATAAAGTTATTGCCGGAAACATCATGGCTTTTTTCGGCAAATATTGCTATTACCTGCACGGCGCCTCTGACTATGACTATCGCGACAAGATGGCGCCATATTTGCTTCAATGGCGGATGATCAAAGACGCCAAAGAGCAGGGTTGCCGCTGGTATGACTTTTGGGGTGCGGATGAGAATAAATGGCCAGGAGTCACGCGGTTCAAAGTCGGCTTTGCTCCGCAAACTACGTTGACTGAATATGTCGGCGCTTATGATTTAATTTATAATAAATTCCTTTATCGCCTTTACCACTATTTTAGAAATAGATTTTAATTTTTAATTCGTAATTCATAATTCGTAATTGATTATGATGCCCAATCCGCTCAACCTGGTGCAGTCGCTTTTCGCCCATCGCCTGACGCGGCAGGTCAGGGAGCTTTGGACCTCCACTTTGATTTTGGATCTGGCGGTTTCCATGGTGACGATTTTTGAGCCGGTTTTTTTGTTCGTCTTGTTCAGCCGGTATTACGACTTAAAGAGCACTCTGGAGCTGATCTCCATGTTTTATCTGGCGATTTATCTGGCGTATTTTTTTGTCGTGCCCCTGGGAGCCAAATTCGCCAAGTGGTTCGGCTATGAGAACTCCATCGCCATCGCCTCGCTTTTCCAGATTGGCATTTATTTTTCCCTCTTTGCCGCTAATCATTCTCTTCTGTTTATTTATTCGGCCATCGTCGCTTATATTATCGCCAAAGCTCTTTATTGGCCGGCTTTCCACAGCAATTTCGCCCGTTTCTCCACCGATGGAGAGCAGGGTCGGGAAATCAGCAATCTGTGGGCGCTGGAGTCATTTGTCTATGTCATGGGTCCGGTTCTGGGCGGATTGATCATAGAGTTTTTTGGTTTTCGAGTTTTATTTATCATCGTTTCAGCCCTGATCCTGGTTTCCAATATCCCCATGCTGGTTACCAAGGAGGTTTTTGAGGTTCGGCCGTTCCCTTACTGGCCGGCAATCAAACGTTTATTCGCCAGGGAAAACCTCAAACAGCTGGCGGCGCGACTGGGTTATGGCGAGGAATGGATTTACTTGGTCATCTGGCCGATTTTTATGTATTTGATAGCCGAGGATTACCTGGGCTTAGGATTAATCAGCGCCACCTCCACTTTCCTGGCCACCTTGTTGCTATTGTTTATCGGGCGTTTGACTGACAAAAGCAATAAGCAGAGAATCCTGCGTTTGGGCACGATTTTCTATTTTTTCGGCTGGCTGCTCAAGATCTTGGCGCGCACGCCCGTGGGGGTGTTAATTTTGGATACTTATTCCCGCGTGGCCAAGAATTCCATCTCCCTGCCCGTGGTGGCCTCAATTTACCGCGATGCCCAAAAAAGCTCGGTCATGAACACTATTGTTTTTTTTGAAATGTCGCTGGTCATCGGCAAGGTTTTGGCGATTATACTTTGCCTTGTCCTGTTGCAGTTGTTTTCTCCCGGTTGGAATTCGCTCTTTATCTTAGGCGGATTCTTCACCCTGCTTTATTTATTTTTTAAGTTGAAATAATCATGAAACGACTGGAATTTATCGATGTCTTGCGCGGCCTGGCCATAGTACTTATGGTCATAAACCATGGCGGGCACTATCTGACGGCGAGTCCTCTGCCGGAATGGGCTTATTTGGCGATTTATCTTACGGTCACTCTGGCGGCGCCGTTGTTTTTATTTTTAGTTGGTTTTTCCCTGGTTTTATCCAAGGCCAAAAACAGGGATTTTTTTTATTATTTAAAACGCGGCATTTTTTTGATCCTCTTCGGTTTTTTAATTAACATCTGTTTTTATCCTCTTGAGTCCTGGTATACTGGTCGTGTGCTATTTGCTATCGGCCTGTCTATTATCCTTGCCTATCCCTTTTTAAAAATTTCAATCGAGAAAAAAGTTTCTGCCTGGCTATCACTATTGGCGATTATTGGCCTGGCATCATTTTCATTATTTGAGCCCTATCTCCAGGTTTTTTCTCTCAGTCACCCCGTAATCGCTGATGTCTTACTGACTGAATTCCCAATTTATCCCTGGTTTTTCCTCGTACTTTTGGGGCTGGCCGCTGGCCGGGAGTTTATTATCGCCAGAGAAGAGGACAGGGCAAAAATTTATCGGGGCTGGCTGATGACTGGCATTTTGCTGCTTCTGGCCTGGCTGGTGCTAACGATTCAATATCAGCCGCTCTCACCCTGGTCATTTACTAATGATTTTATACTGAATAATTGCTGGAATCCGGCTCTCATCACCTGGTTTTGGGTGCTGGGCTTTATCTATTTATTTTTTAATCTGTCTCAGTGGCTGGCGAGCAAATATAATGCTCTGACTCAGCCACTACAGCTTATCGGCCGGCAGGCGCTGGTTTTGTATTGGCTGCAGTTTTTATTAGTCAAAACCATTAGTGGCGAGTGGTTGGAAATACGCCTGGCCAGCGGGATGGTTTTTATATCGTCCGTATTAATCGTCTTGCTGATGATGATTGGTTTTGTATCTGTATTAGAGTGGAAAAAGGGTGAAGCAAAATAAGTTATGAATACTCAGAATATTAAATTATTATGTTTAAGCTATGATTTGCACCCTAGTAAAAGCAAGGGCCAGAATTTTTTAATTGATCAGAATATCGTTAAAAAGATTATCAGCACTGCCAACTTGTCAAAGTCAGATCTGGTTTTAGAAGTCGGTCCGGGCCTGGGTTTTTTGACCAGCGAGCTTCTGCCTGTTTGCCGCCAGGTCTGGGCAGTGGAACTCGATAAAAAAATAATCGCGTTTTTGCAAGATAATTTTAAGCTGCAATTATCGGCGGGGAAGTTAAAATTAATTGAGGGGGATATTCTGCAAGTTGATTTAAGAAAGTCGGGTTTGGATGATTGGTCATATAAAATTGTCGCCAATTTGCCTTATAATATTACCTCGCAATTTTTTCGGCGGTTTTTGGAGTTCGGTCCCAAGCCGGTTGAGATGATTGTGATGGTGCAGAAGGAGGTGGCGTTAAGGATGGTGGCAAAGCCAGGGGAGATGAATTTACTCGCCTTGTCAGCACAATTTTTCAGCCAGCCGGAGATTTTGTTTTATGTTTCGCGATCATGTTTTTGGCCGGAGCCGGCAGTTGATTCAGCGATAATTCGGCTAAAGTTAAATAAAAAAATGCCGCCGGTGGATGAAAAATTATTTTTCCGTCTGGCTCGAATCGGCTTTAGTGCCAAACGCAAGCAACTGCACAACAATTTGGCTGGCGGACTTGCCTCGGCCGGAAAAGACGGGTTGAGTAATGAAAAAATTAAAAAGATTTTTAAGGACTTGGGTTTTAGGGAAGATATTAGAGCGCAGGATTTAAACGTTGATGACTGGGTTAATTTGACTGGTAAGCTGTTGAAATTTATATAGCAATAATGTTCTAATATAATCTTTCTCAACTGTCCAAAAATGTGGTATAATTAATACATACTTATCCACAACCTTAATCATGGAAGGTGAAGAAGGTGAAGAAAAATTAGTAGGTAATTCGGGCGGCATTTTACCGCCTAATAACCGCCGCAGAGAGGCCATCAATTCGATCTTAATCATCGTGATTGGCGTTTTTGCTTTAATTTTCAGTTCTGTTGCTTTTTTAACGACTATTAATAATCCCTTTGCTGATATTTTAAAACAAGGGGCTGAGGCCGATGCCCTGGCCGTTAGAGAACAACAGTTGGCATTGTTGGCCGATCAAACTAAAGACACTGACGGTGATGGTTTGACTGACTTTGACGAGTTGAATAAATACGGCACCAATCCCTATCTGAAGGACTCTGACAGTGACGGCATTGACGACAAGTCAGAGGTTTTGCGCGGCACTGATCCCAATTGTCCCGAAGGGCAGAATTGCTTTAATACCGTCCAGACGACCCCAGTTTCTGCTTCAACAAATGCGGGTGCAACTCCGACTTTGAACACCGCGCCGCAGCAGTCGAATTTTACCATCACCGCTGATTATATTAGGAATTTAATGATCCAAAACGGTGTAGACAAAACGCAGTTAAGCCAGGTAAACGATGCGGATTTGATGGCCGAGTTCAGCCAGTATTTGAAGGATAATTCTGATGTCGCCGCAGAATTGGCACAGGCCGGGGTGAATGTGGCCTCGGTCAGTCAGCCGCCGGCTAGTGCCGCTGACGGACAAACTTTGGCTCAGCCCAATGCTAGCGCCGTGAATCTTCAGGCGATGAATGTAAAAAACGTCGATGATCTGAAGAATTTAAATGGTACGCAGATCCGCCAGCTGATGATCCAGGCCGGCGCCTCAGAATCGCTCTTATCCAGCGTGAGTGATGACCAGCTAAAAACCATGTTCATCCAGCAGATTGAGAGCAAGACACAGCAGTAGTCAGTTGTCATCCCGGGCGTAGCGTGGGGATCCCGCCTTGTTGTCATTCCGAGGGAGTCCCTCGACTTCGCTCGGGATAAACTCCGCGACGAAGCCTGCCCGAAACACTTCGCGTATCGATGCGGGCGGGCAATCCCGTGGCAAAACCACGGGATCCCCACGGTCGGCTGATTACAGCCTCCCTCGGGA
>Ga0172370_10000122_pt1 | contig 107360 bp, 101 predicted proteins | sample LakKiv5m_FD_114538 | JGI IMG/M metagenome (GOLD analysis project Ga0172370, IMG submission 114538) | Freshwater microbial communities from Kabuno Bay, South-Kivu, Congo - kab_022012_11.5m | ecosystem: Environmental > Aquatic > Freshwater > Lake | place: Democratic Republic of the Congo...
AGACATCACATTCCGCGCCGAAAAATGACGTCTGAAGCTTCAGGCTGATTTTGGTCGCGTCCTTTCTACGAGGAGAAAAAGCAAAACACTTTCTGTGCTAAAAGATGTTCGGATCTACTGGCGCTGGCTGGCAGGAGTAGATTTTATAATTTAGGGCGCGTATCCGCTCAGAACGCAGGGGTGGAAACATGAAACGAACCGGAAACGGGGAACATCTTGGAAAAATAGTCAAGAACGGCAAGGTGTTCATACTGGCGATGGACCAGGGAATGGAGCACGGGCCCACGGATTTCAACGCGAAAAACATCAATCCGGAATACGTCTGCGAAATAGCGTGCAGGGGCGGCTTCACCGGCTTTGCAGTTCAAAAAGGAATTGCACGAATGTACAGGGAGAATTATTCCGGCAAGGTGCCCCTTGTCCTGAAGCTGAACGGCAGGACGAACATCGTGCCGAAGGACGAGTGCTATTCGTCGCAGGTCGCCTCGGTGAAGGAGGCGGTTGACCTCGGGGCAGACGCAATCGGCTACACTATTTACGTGGGCTCGCCGCGCGAGGCGGACATGTTCCGCGAGTTCGGGGTGGTTGAGCGCGAGGCGCACGACCACGGGCTTGCCTGCGTTGTTTGGGCTTACCCTCGGGGAAGGCACGTGAAGGACGAGAAGTCGCCTGAGACGATTGCGTATGCGGCACGCGCTGCACTTGAGCTTGGCGCCGACGTTGTGAAAATAAATTATCCCGGCTCGGTTGGCGCGATGAAATGGGTGGCTGCCTCGGCGGGGAGATGCAGGGTGATTTCCGCCGGCGGGAGCAAGCAGCCGGACGCCGAGTTTCTGGCGAAAGTACGGGATATCATGGCAGGAGGCGGGTGCGGGCTGGCTGTCGGCAGGAACGTCTGGCAGAATGACAATCCGCTGAAGATAACAGAAGATATTAAGAAGGTCATATTCGGATGAAGTGGCATGCAAGATGACGTATGAGAGCCGCGCTGGCGGCACACGGGGGCGTTTGGATGGATTTGAAATCACCGACAACACTTTCTCAGCACCTTAAGAACGCAGGCGCGGACAACGACCTGCGGCGGCTCATCAACTCGATTGCGTATCTCTCGCTTGACGCGCAACACCAATTCCCGAAATACCTTCGCGGAACGCTCGGCGACAGGAACAAATACGGCGAGGTTGTCGCAAAGCTTGATGACTGGGTGAATGGCTACCTTTGCGACGAGCTTGTCAAGACCGGGCTTGTGCGCAAGATTTATTCGGAGGAATTGAAGAAACCGCTCAACACCAACGCGAAGGCGCCGTTCGTGGTCACGCTCGACCCGCTGGATGGCTCGTCCAACATCATAAGCAACAACGCGTTCGGCACGATTGTCGGCGTTTACAAAAAAGACCTGCCGCAAAAGGGCGAGAACCTCGTCGCTGCGTTCTACAAATTATACGGACCGGTCAACACGCTTGTTTATACAATCGGAAAGGGCACGCACGAATTCGTGAAGCACTACGACGGCACCGGCACGCCACAGTTTTACCTGCTCGCAGAGAACCTGAAGGTCCCCGAGCCGGGCGAGGTCTTCGGGCTGGGCGGCGACCCTGTGGAATGGAACCCGAAATTCCTGAAATACTCGAAAGACCTTTTCAGGAAGGAGAAAATGAAGGTAAGATACTCGGGGACGTTTGTGGCTGATTTTTCGCAGATACTCCACAAGGGGGGCGTGTTCGCCTACCCGCCGACAAAGAAGAACCCGAATGGCAAGCTGCGCCTGATTTACGAAGCGGTTCCGATGTCCCGCATCTGGGAGCAGGCGGGAGGCGCGAGTTTCGACGGAAAGGACTCGCTTTTGCAGGCGGGCGGAAAGAACGTGGACGCGCGCACTCCGCTTTACCTCGGGAACAAGAAGCTGATTGCGAAATTGAAGACCGCGCTGAAGTAGCGAGGGGCAGGCGAAATTCAGGCAAGGCACTTTTCCTTTAATAGCAGGACTTTCCAGAGTGGAATTCTTGGGATGTCGCCTTTTTCCTCGCAATCCTTGGTAATAATTGCGCCTTTCCATCCGACGTTTCCCCCCATGAAATAGTTCAGGTGCCGCTCGTCGTGGCTTGAGGCGCTTTCGCGATATTTTACCTCAAACGCGATTTTCCTGTTCGGAAGGAGAAAATCCACCTCCCTGCCCTGCGTGTCTCTCCAGAAAAGATTTGCCTGCAATGCATTTATCGCCGCATTCTCCGCCAATGCCCCTATTGACGCCCCGTCATTCAGGGCGCGCAGCACGCCGTTGTCGGAAAAAACTATTTTCTTCGCGGTTCGCTTCTGCTTCATGATTGACGGGGTTTTGTTGAAAAGCGTCCGCACGAGCAGGCTCCGTTCCAAAATCCCGATTTGCGCGGATACCGCCGGCGCATTGCAGCCGAGCGCCTGGGCTATGTTTGCCACCTGATATGTCGAGCCGACGCTTGCGGATAGAAGTTCGAGGGTTGGGGAGAGAAGCTCGGGCTTTGCCTGCGGAAACGTGAATGGAATGTCTTTGTAGAATAACGGACTTAGAAGCGAACTGCGAATGTATTTCTGCCGTTCCGAAGCGCCATTAAGCAGTATCGCCTCGGGCAGTCCGCCTTCAAGCAAATATTCTTCAGCGGCAGCCGCAGCTCTTGCTTCGCTTTTCACCAGCCCGCTTGGTTTTTCCGGAAGAGAAGCGCCTTTCAAATCCATGCTTTCTGAAAAGGAAAACGGCGAAAGCTCCACCAATTCAAACCTGCCGGCAATGCTCTCTGAGCTTCGCCGGTCAAGCTCCAAGGCGGAACTGCCGATAACCACGAATTTCATGTCCCCCCTGTCATAATGCCGCTTGAGGATATCCTGCCACATCGGGACGAATTGCACCTCGTCAAAAATCGCCAAGCGCACGCCTTTGCTTTCAAAAAAAAGTATGACGCTGTCCAAATCCTCCGGCTTCGCGTTCATGGCACGGTCAAACTCAAACCACCCCGCAGTCCGCGCGCCCCCGTTCTTCGCGCAGAAATCCGCCATCAACTTCCTTGCAAGGACTGATTTGCCGGTTCGCCTCATGCCGCGCAGTATGGTGATGAATTTTTTCCGCGCGGATTTCATCAGCTCCGCGCATTCCTCGCGCTCCACGAACCTTTCCCCCGCTCTTTGCACTTGCACGATTCCGGTGTCCCAGTGCGTGTTCTGCAAAAGTGCCTCTTTTATGAAATCCATTTTAAGCATCTCCAAAATGTCTTAAAATACGTTTTAAGACTTGATTTTTGGTTATAAAATTGGGTGTTTATAAAGGTTTGGGGCAAATGGGCGTTGCTCGCGAAGTAATTCCTGCTCAGAATGTCATCCGCTTGCTCACGAAGTCGCCTCGTCATGCTACTTGCTGAGCAAGGTAGGAGAATTAGAAGCAAGCCCGCAAAGTAACATCTTGAATCAACTTTACGGGCAGAACCGATTATGCCTTCTTTTTGAACTTCTGTGCATAAGCATCCAACGATTTTCCTGCCCAAACTTCACACTTTTCACTCGCCCATTTAGTCAACATGACCTTCCCATCGTGAGTATATTGGAGACTCGACTTCTTCCCAACAAAATTACCGCCATAGCCCCTTGCGTCATTTTTCATTTCTTTCTCCCAAATTTCATGCGCCCTTGTCTCCGTAACTACGCCGCCATCCAAGAAGATTCTGCCCCAAAATTCCAAGCGATTTAGCATCCAATCTTCTAACTGTTCTTTATTGTCACCACCTTCTGTCACTTGACTTAGTAATTGGCTTGCCTCAATCAGCAACTCCTTTACTTTCTCAATCTTATCCGAGTCCTTCATATTAACACCTTTGCTATGATAGTAATGAAAGCTATTATAAAGCAATATGCTAATTCTGGTTGAATGAAATTATAATATCAAAATCATAAGGATATTGATTTGATTCCAAACGTTTCTAGCGCGCGTATTAGCACAATAGATTATATCCTCCGCCCCGCGCAACCGCCTTCAAAAACAAGAATGCCCACGCGCTACGGCTGCTCCCACTCTATTTCGTAGTATTCGTACTTGCTCCCCGGAACCTCGATGCGCTTGACTGCGTAATAGGTAACCGAAGTTTCCCTGTCGCAGATTGCAAGGAGAAGCTCAAGCCCGATGCGCTTGCACTGCGCGATTGCGTCCGCGAGTTCCTCGCCGCCGATGTATTCCTCTTCGGAAAGAGAGAGCATGAGGTATTTCGGCTTGCCTGTCTTGGGATTCTCTATCCTGCCGTGCTGTCTGTGGTAGAGCAGGAAGTCGAGCGTGGTGTGCCAGTCGCCCTCCTTTGCTTTCTTCCCCTTCTTCTTTGCAACGCCGGGAATGGCGAGCACGAACGTTTTTTTCACGGAGTGCGCGACGCGGATGGCGCGCGCCCACTCGGAGATGAGAAGCTTGCTTGCGCGCGGGAAGCAGTGAATCACGTGCTTGCTGTGTATCCACTCCGCATTCGCGCGCACGGGCGAGGCGCCGGGGAAATAGAGCCGGAAGTGCGTGCCGAACTTGAAGCCGGTCTTCAGGACAAAGCCGTTGAGCCGCCAGTCCTCGTACACCTCGTAGAGTTCCGTGAAGAACTTGTGGCGGCGCTTTGCCGCGCGGATTGCCTGCTGCTCGTTTGCGTTCTGCAGGCGCATTCCGGCATGGCGCATGAGGAAAATCGTCTCGTAGATGTCGAGCTTGGAGAGCTTGCCGCGCTGCTCGGCCTTGTACGAGCCGAACTGCCCGAGCCAGTAGCGGTCGTAAAGCTCCCTGCCAACCGCCTCGTCGTCTATTATTGACCAGAGGTCGGCTTCGTAAAACCTGCCCTGAAGCGAATATTTGTCGAGCTGGAGCCTGCCCGCGGGATATTTCTTGACGCTGTTCCTGCCGTATTTCTCGCAGATTTCGGAAACCTGCCGCGCGATGAGCCCCCTGTCGCGCCAGTCCTTGTAGGTGAAGTAACGCGCCATCTGCTTCCTGCCCGGAAAGTTCGAGGCGACCTCGTTGAATTTGTATTCGTTGAGCGAAGTGTCAAGGCACTTGCCGTTTCGTATGTCGAGAAGATAGAGCGCCTCTTCGGGGAAAAGATGAATCGTCCCTTTTTTCATGTATCCGTAGTGCCCGTTCACGAGCGAGGAAACTGATTCGGGCTGGGAAACCGTGAGGAGTTTTTTCTTCGGGAGAAAATCTATTTGCACTGCCATGTTGCCACCCTTCCGCGCGCAAAATGCAAAGAATTGCCCGCGGAAAGCCATGCCGGCTGCAATAGAGGTGCGCGCGAGGGTTTTTATAGGTGGCAGGAAAGCAGGCGATTGATTTTTAATTGGTTGTAATAAATAGGTGTGCGAGGAACATGAAAAAGTGTGAAATCCGCTACTATACAAGGGCGTTGGGGTATAGTGAGAGCGGGCGAACCATTCATCTTGAGCCGCTAGGAGGGCGGAAGGAGAAAAAGATTCTCCGTGGCATTTACCAGTACCACCGTCCCACCTCAAGGCGCGAGGCTTGGAACCGCGCGCATTGGGCTTCCGGCGCCACGGGGAGGGATGTGATGGGGGAAGCCGGTGAAGGGTGCGTTCCTGCAAATTTTGAACGGCTTGCATATTCCACAGGAGAAAGGACGCCCCGAAGCCAATACCCGATAGACGAGCTTATTGGGGCGGAAAGCGCAAACGATCTCAATGCGCTGAAAACGAATCTTGAGATTGCTGAGGGAAAGCGGCATAACATATCCGCCCAGCTTCAGAAGCCGGAATACCCGCTGCCGGACATCGAATTGAATGCTGCAACACCCGTGCCCAGAACAATCGACCGCCTGGAACATTCGAGATATTGACGGGCGAACCCGCCCGCGTCGCAAAATCAATCTGGCGCCTGCTTACGAGACAATTAAAATCACCTTCGTCCCAATCCGTGCATGGCGCGCAACAGGAAAAACCTTGAAGCGGGAAAATACTATAAGCGGCTGCGCGCGGAGAATGGGAGCATCCCTGACCCGTTGCTTAAACAGCTCATTAAGCAAAAATACCACGTTGCAGGCGAGCACTCTGCTGCCAAACTCTGCCACTGGACGGATTCTGCCCTGAAAGGGGGCGAGGGCTGCTACAAGAATAAATTTTACGGAATTGCCTCGCATCGCTGCCTGCAGTGCACGCCCGTGCTTCTTTTCTGCAACCATGCGTGCGTTTTCTGCTGGAGGATGATGCCGGAGAAGAGCATGAAGTTTGCAGATATGCCTTGCAAGTCCTTTTCGTGGCAGGAGCCGAAGAAAATCGCGGAATGGTTGGTGGATGCCCAGCGCGAAATTATCTCCGGCTACGGGGGAAACCCGAAGGTTGATAAGAAACTATACAAGGAAGCCATGATGCCTTCGCAGGCGGCGATATCGCTCACCGGCGAGCCGACGATGTATCCGCACCTTGAAGGGCTGCTTGAAGAATTCCACAAGCGAGGCATGACGACATTCTTGGTCACCAACGGAACTTTCCCCGAGCGGGTGGAGAAATGGAGAATTTTCCCGACGCAGTTCTATGTTTCGATGGTCGCGCCGAACGAGAAAGTTTATAGGGCGGCGATACGCCCGGCGTCAGCAGGGCTTTGGAAGAAATATTTGCGGATGCTTGCGCTCATGCCAAGTGTGGGAAAGAAAACGCGGACTGTTCTTCGGATGACGCTTGCGCACGGAGTCAATGATATGGATTTGGAAGGTTATGCAAGGCAAATCCTTCTCGCGCAGCCGCACTACGTCGAGGTGAAAAGCATGGTCTTCGTTGGCGGGGCGAGAATGGAGGGCAGGGGGCTGGAGCTGGGCGACATGCTCGGCATGGATGAAATTGAAGAAATCGCCGGCAAGCTCTCCGGCATGACGGGATATCTTGTGAGCGACAGACACGCATCCTCCAGAGTAGTGCTGCTTTCGAGGGATGCGAAAGCTGAAAAGAGGCGGGCGATAGCGTGAAATTCGAAGCAACGGCGATAATTTTCGACATTGACGGCGTGCTTGCGGACTCGCGGCAGGCAGTGGTTGGAAACACCCGCGCGCTCGTGGAGGAATACGGTTTTTCCGTTCCTGCCGGAAAGATAGAGGGAATGTCAACCGCCCATAGCGCGGAGTCTGTGCTTGTCGCGCTCGTGCCGGGGCTTTCCGATGACCGGGAACTTTTGGGAAAGATGCTTGCGCGGCTTTCGGGAATCACGCGCGAGAACCTCCATCTCGTGAAGCCGACCATGCTCGTGAAGGAGATGCCCGCGCTTGCCGGGAAATACAAGTTGGCAGCAGCAAGCAACAGGAAAACGAGCGCGAGGATGGTTTTGGAAAAGCTCGGGATAGCGAGGCATTTTTCCGCAGTGGTTACGAGCGCGGATGCGCCGCCAAAACCGAACCCGGAGATGATTCGGCTCGCGCTTGGGAAGATGGGCGCGGCTCCGAGCGAGGCGATTTTCATCGGCGACAATCTGGAGGACAGGATGGCCGGCGAGGCGGCGGGCGTGAGGACAGTAATGCTTGATTGCACGAAGGAAAGCGAATGCCGGAAACTTCTCGGGATGCTGCTTTAGGAAGCGGAAGCGAAAATCGAGATTGCCCCGCCCTCGTTGATTATGGTCAGCTCGCCGGAACCTGATGCTTGCACGTTGCCGAACCTGCACGGGATTGTGAGATTGTAAGAATGATTGCCAAGCGAAAAGGAAACGCTTTGCTCGCCGGTTTTTGAAATCGAAATTTCCCTGCCCTGCGGCTCGAACAGCCGCACGTTTCCGCTTCCAAGAAGGCACGCCTGCCGGGTTTTGGATGAGAAATCGTTGAATGCCTGCTGTGAGATTGCGCTGTCGAGTTTTTTCTGCGCCATTGCCCCGATGTTCGAGGATGCGGCAAGAGCTATTGCAAGGATGGAGAGGAAAACCGCGAAAAGAAGGAGCGCCTCGAGGGAAATTTGCGCCGGTTTATGCGAGCCAATGTTGCGCCGCGGCTTGAATGAGTTTTTCAAATCCATCAGAATACGCCCGCTGAATGCGCCGCAATCATCTCGCCTGCCCGTCTCGCCTGCTCGCCGCAATCATCTCGCCTGCTTGTTTTGCCCGACAAGCCGGCTGGCCTTTCCCGTCAAGAGGGGCTTCGCAAACTCAGCCAAGAGGGGCTTCGCAAATCCCCGAGCGGCAGTTGCGGGAGCAGCATTCGGACGGCGCGCCGCAGTGCTGCGAGTTGGAGATGCACTCGCCCAGCGTGGCGTTGGCCCTTTTTCCCGCCTCGTTTGCCGCCTGGTTCGCACTGTTCATGATGATTCCTGCGACAAGCGCGACCACGCCTAAAATGACCACCAAGACGACGAGCATTTCGACTGAAAGCTGGCCTTTTTCTGACAGCAAAGCCCCACCCCAAACGGATTCAGCGCGGGAAGTTAAAATTCTTTTCCCTACGACGACAAATGGGGGCGCTGCATCGGAACGGCTTGCCAATGATTATATAGAAGTCGGGAAAAAAGGCAAACCTATGAAACTTGTCATCTGCGAAAAGCCCAATGCCGCGGAAAAAGTCGCGTCCGCAATCGGGGACGGGAAAGCGGTGCGCAAGAACGCCGGCGGAGTGGGCTATTGGGAAACCGAGCGGGACGGCGAGAAGATTGTCGTCGTTTCCGCAGTCGGGCATCTTTACACTCTGAGACAAGTTGGAAAGGGCTGGAATTACCCGGTTTTCGACGTGGAGTGGGCGCCGACTTCCGAGGTCGAGAAGGACGCCGGCTATCAGAAGCCCTATCTTGACGCGATAAAAAAAATGTCAGGGCAGGCGGACGAGCTTATCTGCGCGTGCGACTTCGACACTGAAGGGAGCCTGATTGGCTACAACGTTCTTCGGTTCGCGTGCGGGAGCGAGGATGGAAGCAGGATGAAATTTTCGACGCTCACGCACGAGGACCTTGAAAGCGCGTGGCTTGAGCGCGGAAAGCTCGATTTGGAAAATGCGCTCGCGGGCGAGGCGCGCCACATACTAGACTGGTATTATGGAATAAATTTGAGCCGCGCGCTCATGGCTTCCTTGAGAAAGGCGGGCGGACGGCAGGTCATGAGCATCGGCAGGGTGCAGGGGCCGGCGCTCTCCATCCTCGCAAGGAAGGAGAAGGAGATTGCCGCTTTTGTTTCGCAACCCTATTGGGAGCTTCATTGCGAAGGCAAGGGAGTGCGGTTTGAAAACGCGCGCGGAAGGTTCGCGAAAAAGGAGGAGGCGGGCGCCGCGCTCGCCGGTTCGGCAAGCCCGGGAATCGCGCGGAAGCTTGAGCGCAAGGAATATTCCGTGCCTCCCGCGCCGCCGTTCGACCTTACTAGTTTGCAGGTCGAGGCGCACCGCTCGCTCGGCTTTGACCCGAAACTCACGCTTGAGCTTGCGCAGACGCTTTACGAGTCCGCGCTCATTTCGTATCCGCGCACGAGTTCGCAGAAGCTCCCCGCCAAGCTCAATTTGAAAAAAATAATCGAGGGGCTGTCAAAGCAGCAGGCGTATTCCGAGCACGCGAAGAAGCTCCTCGCGGCAGGCAGGACGGTTCCGCTCGAGGGGAAGAAGGACGACCCCGCGCATCCCGCAATACACCCGACAGGGCAGGCGGGCGGCACGGGCGAGCGCGAAGGGCGGCTCTATGACCTGATTGTGAAGAGGTTCCTCTCGTGCTTCGCTGAGCCGGCGATGCGCGAATCGCAAAAAATCACCGTGGCTGCGGGGAAGGAGAAATACTCCGCGGCAGGAAACCGGACTGTTAAGCCGGGCTGGTTCGGCATATACGCGCCATACGTGAAGCTGGAGGAAGTCACGCTTCCTGAATTTTCCGAGGGCGAGACCGTCCCGCTTTCGAATTTCAGGATAGACGAGAAAAAAACCCAGCCGCCGAAAAGATACACCGCCGCATCAATAATCTCCGAGCTGGAAAAACGCGGGCTCGGCACCAAAGCCACGCGCGCGGCGATTGTGGACACGCTGTTCAAGCGGGGCTACGTGGATGGCAAGAGCATTTCCGCAACGACGTTCGGAATCGCGGTCTATGACCTACTCTCCACTGCCGCGCCGGAAATACTGGACGACAAGCTCACGCACAACATAGAAGAGGACATGGAAAAAATCCGCGATGGGGAGAATGAGAAAAAAGCGATAGAGAATGGGAAAAACATGCTCATCGGGATACTTTCCAAGTTCGAGGGGCACGAGCGCGAAATCGGGCTCGGGCTTTTGTCCGGCTTGCGGATAAAGGACGCCGGCGACTCCGAGCTTGGCGCGTGCCCGCGCTGCGGCGACGGGACAATGAGGATAATCAAGATGAAGACCGGCAGGCAGTTCATTGGCTGCAGCAACTATCCGAACTGCACCAACACCTATTCGATTCCGATGGGCGTCAAGGCAGCAGGCACTGGCGAGAAATGCCCGCTTTGCAGCGCTCCAATCATCAGGGGATTTGTCGGCGGGAAAAAGGTGTTTGAGATTTGCCCGAACGCGTCGTGCAAGCACGAGGTTTCGGCAAAGCCGACAGGCGCGGGCAACGAGACGCCCAAGCCGCCAAGCCCGATGCAGGTACGTGAGCCGCCGGCAGATAAGATTGCCGCCGCACCTCCCAAGCCAACGCCAGCCGCATCCGGCTCGGCAGGCGCGAAAAAGACGAGAAAAGGAACTCCTGTAAAGAAGGGTAAGGGAAAGGGAAAATGAGGGGGGAATGTGAATGGGAAAAATCAGGATTTTCATCCCTGCCTACAATGAAGAGCGCAGCATCGGCTCGGCAGTCCTTCTTGCGAAAAAATACGGCAGCGTAACCGTTGTTGATGACGGCTCGGAGGACAAGACCGCGGACGTCGCCCGGATTGCCGGGGCGACGGTGGTGCGCCACGGAAAAAACCGAGGGTATGGCGCTTCGCTGCAAACGATACTTGGAACCGCGAGAAAGGGCGCGGATTCCGACACGTTCGTGATAATTGACGGGGACTACCAGCATGACCCCGCGGAAATACCCTCAGTCGCCGCGCCAGTTTCCTGCGGCGGCGCGGACGTCGCAGTCGGCTCGCGCTTTTCAGGAAAGTTCATTGGGCAGCCGGCATACAGGAAAGCGGGCGTGGAATTTTTGAACCGGCTCGCCAAGGTCGGAAAGCGCGGCGATTCGCTGGATTTCCAGTGCGGTTTCCGCGCTTTTTCCAAAAAAGCCGCAGACGCCATGCGCGTGCACGAAGACGGATACGCCGGCGGCGCGGAAATGCTCGCATCCGCCATTGACGCGGGGTTGCGGATTGCCGAGGTTCCGGTTCACGTGCGCTATTACAGGGACGGCGCGGGCGGCGTGCTTGCGCAGGGGGCGGGGCTCGCCACCTACCTCGTGCAGGCAGTGGCTGCGAGAAAGCCGCTGTTCTTCTTCGGAATTGTCGGAGCCGCCCTGCTGATTTGCTCGGCTCTTCTTGGAATATTCGTGGTGGAGACATTCTACTCGACAAGAACCCTGCCCGTCGGCTCAGCCCTGCTCACGCTTTTTTCCGGAATAGCGGGAATGGTGATGGCGCTGATAGGCATTAATCTCTACACGCTCGGCCTGATAATGGGAAAAAGGGGAAGAGATGAATAAGGAAAGAGCGAACTTGGGCGGGGGAAGCCGGAGGGAAGACAGCCAAAAGCGCGGGAGGGCGGGAGCAGCCACGGCGGGCATGAGTTTGTTTTCCAACGGCTTTTGGCTGCGCGGGTTCCTTGTTTTTTTCGTTGTTGCGCTCTGCGCTGTTTTCGCAGTGCGGGTTGGCGCGCTTGAGAAAAACCTTAAATTTCAGGAGCAGCCCGCGTTTGTTTCAGGGGATTGCGGTGCTGCGCTGGCGTCCGGGATTGCGCCCGCGTTTTCCGAATCGAACAGGATTGCGCTTCCGCTTTGCAGAGGCGAGGGCGGGAAAAGCTCGGCTTCGTTCGCAGGAAGAGGCATGGCGACCGGAGCAAGAATCGGAACTGCGCCCGAGGGGGAAGTTGAAATCCGCTCGCTTTACATAAACAACAAGAAGCTCTGCGGACCTTGCAAAAACGACGTGGAATATGGATTTTCCGAACCGGAATACGGCGAGCTGCGCCTGACTGCGCTGGCGGGCGGAGTCGCCGGCGTGAATGGCAGCGAACTTGAGAAGGCGCGGATTGTTTTCATAGAAAATTCGCGCGGCACGGCGATAACGCCGATGTCGGACATTGAGATTTCGGGCGGATGGGAATCAACGCCGAACTCGGAAATTCCGTCCTCGGTTTATGGGGTTGATGCGCCGTTCCACATCAACCGCGCGAGAGTCCTGCCGGAATATCTTGCGAGGATGCAGTGGCCGTACGCCGCATATACGTTCGTTTCCGCAATTCCGCCGTCGCTTCTCGTGATTGCCGGAGATTCGCCCCAATACGCGTACAAGCTTTGGGAAATCGCGCTTTTCCTTTTTCCCGTTGCGATTTTCTACCTGCTTTCAAGAAAGCTCGCTGTTGGAAAGGACGCAATCTTCGCGCTCGGCTCGACGATGTACATCTGCTTTCCAATAACCGGAATCCTGACAGGCGGGGGACCGGACCTGTTCATATACGGGATGACCGCGCACACGCTTGCCACGGGGCTGTCGCTCCTGTTTTTCCTGTTTGCATTTGAATACGCGAACTGCGGCGGGAGAAAGCCGCTCGCGCTTGCCGCGCTTTTCTTCCTGCTCGCCTTCCTGTCCAACCAGCGGATAGTTCTCGCGCTTTGCATTCTCGGATTTGCCGCCTCGGTTCCGGCTGCCCTGCAGGCAAAATACCGGCGGGTGGCGCTGCTGCTTGCCGCGCTTTTTTTCGCAACCGCCTGGAGCACGGCGCCATTTGTGGAAACGTTCCTTTCCCCTGCGATAAACGGCGGGAATTACGGGACGCTAGGAAATGCCCGCATTGAAGGGGAGTGGATGTGGGCGCCGGCTTTCATGCAGAGCGGATGCCTCGTCCTGCCCGTTCTTTTCGCAGCCGGAATTTACTGGGCTTGGAAAAACCGGGAGCTTATGCCGTTGCTGCTGGCGTTCGGCGCGTTCCTCGTGCTGGTGGTCGCGACAAGCGCGGGAGTCAACCGGATTGTTCCGTTCATTGATGGAATAAGGTTCCTTCCCTCGTTTTTCCTGCCCGCGTTTTTCATCGCCGGAATCGGCGCATACGCCATCCTGAAATGGCTCGTCGGGGGATATTCGCGGCTGTGCGACGAGAAGGGATGGGACAGGACAACTGCCGGCGGGGCGATTCTGTTCGCCGTCCTGCTCCCGTGTGCAATCGTGTTTTTCGTAGTCGCCGGAACGACGGCTGACTTCTACCGCGAATCCATTGATTCGGTTTTTGTCGCGCAGGATTACGTTTCGCAGCAAGGCATAAGCAGCGCGATATCCGGCGAGAGGGCGCTGTTCATATCAGAAAGCTGGAGGTCGCAGTATCCGGTTTATGAAAAGGATTTGCAGCGGCTTTACATTGAAGATTTGCCGTCGCCGGGCGAACTCGCGGACAAGATGCATAGGATGCGGCTCAGATACGTTGTTCTTGGCTCGACAAAGCACTCCCCGATAGATGACGGCGAAAAAACTCGGGCGAGATATGACGAATACCTTGCGCTTGCGCAGGACGACCGATTCGTGGAGATTCCCGCGAACGGAAGCAATCGGCTGTTCATGCTCAAAGACGGCGAAGTGGGCGCGGAATTCTTTTCCGAGGGCGCGAAGATTACGGGCTATGAAGTTATGCCCGACCGCGCGAAATTCACGGGAAGGTGCGAAACGGACGGAGAGGGGTGCGGGATTGTTTTCTTCGCGTATGTTCCGAAGGAAAACTCGTGCGTTGTTTCCGGCGGGAAGTGCGTTGCCGAAATTGATTCGGAAACCCGCGCCGTGAGCGTGAGAGGGATACCCCGCGGCGGGTTTGAAATCTCAGTCGAACCGAAAAATCCCGATTACCTGCTTCCGATTGCGCTTGCATCCGCGCTCGCGTTTGGCGCGTGCGTTTTTCTTTCAAGGGAAAGCTAGACAAATTTTCGCAAAAATTTGTCTGCAATGGAATTATAGAAATTCCAATACAACGAGAAATTTCCGCATCTTGAAATTTCGCAAAATTTCGAGAGGTGGGAGAATGCAATTCTACCGCAGAAATTTTTCGGCATTGTAAATGTACTTTTTGCCGCGGCAAAAAGCATCAGACATTGGCCGCAAGCCAATGCGCGTTTTCCTCGCGGAAAACGCATCAGACACGGAGCGAAGCTCTGTGTTGATGTCGATTATCAAATTTACAATACAAAGATAAATTTTCGCAAAAATTTGTCTGCATTGGAATTATAGAAATTCCAATACAAGAACAAAATACAATCAACGAGCCGAGGGCAATCAACGGCGCGGCTGCAACAGGCGCGCCAAGCCGGACAGCCCTCCTTTTGCAACGGCGAATTCCCTGCCCGCTCCTGCGCCCGGCTCGGCTGCGAACGCTCCGCCGGATTTCCTGACTGCCCCTTTTTTCATAAGCGCTGAAAGCCGCTCCTCGCATCTTGCGGCGGGAATCCCGTTTGCGCGCGAGAAGTGCGCGAGGTTCAGCGAGCCGCGGTGCGAAAGGAGCCAGTCCACAATCATCTCGTCCAATGCGTGGTCAGGCACGCACTCGAGCTGAGCCACCCTGCCCGCAAGCGACGCGGACTGCCGCTCGAGCGCGGCGCACTGGCTCGCACTTTCCTCAAGCGCTTTTTGGAGCCGGCGGTTCTGCAAAGAAAGCTCGGCGGACTCCTCCGCCAAATCAGCGCGGCTTTTCGACAGCGATTCGTACTGCGAGGACAGCGTGGCGGACGCGCATTCGAGCGAGGGCAGCGCCAGCTCGGAGAGCGATTTCGCGTCAAGAAGGAAACCCGGCAGGAGATACGCCGCCTGCGAAAACAACAGGCATGCGTGCAGCCGCCTTATCCTGCCGTCGGAATCCGGAGGGCAGGAATAGCGCAGAGTCGCCCTGTTTGGGAAAAATTCGATTTCCACGAATTTGTGCGGCTGCCCGATTAGATTCGTGGATTGCACCTTGCGCAGCGTTATCCTGTTCTTCGAAGACGAGATGGAATCGAAGCCGAGGCGCGAGAAAGCGGAAACGTCGGGAAGCCGCGCGCGCTTTCCGGCGCAGAACGCGAATTCCTGCGAGATGATTTCTGTTTTTCCCGCTTTCCGCGGGAGTTTGTTGATTGCCTTTGCGGGCGGAGATTTTTGGATTGATGGCATGCTTCACCCCTCGTGTTCTTTCACTCCATTCCTCTTGTTCTTTCACTCCATTCCTCTTGTTCTTGCACTTCATTCCTCTTGTTCTTTCACTCCATTCCTCGTGTTCTTTCACTCCATTCCTCTTGTTCTTTCACTCCATTCCTCGTGTTCTTTCCTTTCGTTATCTTCTGCGCTGTTGCCGCTGCTTGCCCTTTGGACTTGCGCTCCCTGCGCCGCGCGCGCCATGCGTGTTTTGCGCGCTACGTGCGACGCGTGCTCGGCTTTGATTTTGCGCGCCATGAGCGCCCTGCTCCCCGCCCGCATCGGACTGCAGCGCAACCCGGACTTTCGCGCCTTCCTGCTGCCCGACGGATTTTGTCGGCGAAAATGCGGCGAGCAAATCCCGCTCGCTTGCGCCCAAATCGCGCAGGAGCATCGCCACCGCAGACCTGCCGTGCCCGGTTTTCTCAAGAAGCGTTGAGAATCGCTGCGCGGAGAGCGAATAGTTCTGCCGCTCGAATTCCGAGAGCACCTGCGCCGCCTGGCTGTCCGCAAGCCCGAACGAAAGCAGCTTTTGCAGAAGGACGCATTTTTCAACCTCGATTCCCATCCCATCGCCCCCTATTGTGCACGTTTCCAGAAGCTCCTCGCCCTCTATGCGCGAAATTATGAAATCACGCGGGCATTGCTGGCTGCGCGAAAATTCTAGATGCACGAGCGGCTGCCCCACTGAGAGGGAGTGCGACTGCTCCTCGAAATAATCGGAGTAGGAAAGCGAGGAGCGGACGTATTCGCGCTCGGACGCGAGCGTCAGCCGGAAGCACACCACCGTGCCCGCGCAGGAGAATATGCTCCTGTGCACGTCGGTCGGATTTTGCGAGGCGATGATTAGGGAGAAGCCGTATTTGCGTCCCTCGCGCACGATTGCCGCGACTTCGGAATTCCCGTCCGACGCGATTTTCCACGCCTCGTCCGCGACAACGAACAGTCTTGGCAGCCGGCTCTCGACATATTCGCTCCCGCGCATTTTTTCCCTGACGAATTGCAGTATCGCCAAGCCCGCGATGCTCCTGACGCCCTCGCTCGGAAGAGAATGCAAATCCACGCAGACCAGTCCGGACAGCATGGATTCGAGCGGGAAGGACGGCGCGCAGAAGGATTTGCCAGTCGCAAGAAGCAGGTTTTTTATGCGCCGCGCCGCCTCTGCCGCATCCTGTTGGTTGCCGCCCTTGCCACGGGAAGCCGCCCGCCGTTCGAGGATGATGCGCACGTTTTCGAGGGTGGGCGCCTTTTTTCCGCGGGGAGGCGGCTTGTCCAGCGTGAATCCCTTTGAAACGTATGCCTGCTCGAGCGCCTCCTCCACCATGCGGGACTGCGGCGTGTTTTTCGGGAGCCCGAAGAGAAGCTCGAGCGAGGAGATTATCTGGATGGCGCGGGCATGGGGCGTCGCGCCGCCGGTTTCAAGCAGGTTGATGCCTTCGCTGCCGAACGAGATTACCCGCCCGCCTGCCGCGCGCACCCATTCGCCGTATTCGCCAGCCCAGTCAAGGATGAGCGCGCTTGAGCCGAGAACGAGATTGGCGCGCGTGATGAACGTTTTCACGAAGTAGGATTTCCCCGCGCCGCTGATTCCCACCACGCAGACGTGGGGGTTCACGAGTTTTTTCGGGTCCCAGAAAAAAGGGACTGAAAGGAGTTTTGTCCTGCCGATGAAAATTGACTCCGATGGCTGGGAAAGAAGCATGTTCGGCGGCGGTTCGGGGGGGCGCGAGAGAAAGTTCCTGCTCCCAAGTTCTCCTGAAAGCACCCTTTGCAGGGAAAGCGCGCTGCCCATAAGTGCGAGCCGAGCCGTCCTCGATGTTTCGGGTTTTTAGAAGGTGTTCAGCATGCTGCCCTTGATTTTGTCGAGTATGTCTATTTTGGACGCTTCGGATGCGATTGTATTGGAGGCGACTATTTCCTCCGCCCCGGCTTCCTGTATTTTCGTGTAGGCGTTTCCGAGGAAAAGCCCGTGCGTGCAGCCGCAGCTCACCGACGCCGCTCCCGCCGAGAGAACTGCGCGCGTGGCGCGAATCATGGTTCCGCCGCCGGCAATCATGTCGTCGAGCATGACCACGTCCCTGCCTTTCACGTCGAAATCCGCCCGCAGGGAAGCCACCGGGCGGGCTGCCTGCTTCTTGTGGTTCGTGTATTCGCCGCGGACCTTCACCATGCTTTTGCCGCCCGCGTCGGAAACGATGTAATTCGCCCCCTGGTCGGGGCTGATGAAAAGCGTGTTGGGATTTTTCCGCTTGAAATAATTCACAAGTTCCTCGGAGAGCGAGAAGTTCCGCATCCGCAGCCCGCCATAGGTCGCCTCGCCGGGCTTTTTCAGGAAATGGCAGTCAAACGTGGAGAGCGACGAGAATCCGGCGCAGGCAATCATCTCGCAGACCGCCTCGGACGAGAGCGGCTCGCCCTGCTTCCATATCTTGTCCTGCCTCGCGTATGGAAGATAGGGAACGATCGCCTCGACGCGATTCGCGATTTTTGAAATGGTTTTGCCGATGAGAAGAAGCTGGAGAAGAGAGCTGTCCTGCCTGGGATAGCAGCGGTGGAGCACCTGCACGTCCTGCCCGCGGCATGATTCGAGGTCGTGGATGAAAACGTGCGACTCCTTGTCCGGAAAGTTTTTCAACTCGATATTTGCCGGAAACAAGTAGGAAGAGTTCTGGCTAACCAATAAACGGGCGACCATGATGTTATTTGGGAGAGGAGTTTAAAATTGGTGCGCTGGCAGGCGAGAAGGGCGTCCGCCCGCGGATTTCAACATATCATTCTCGCTATTTTGTCGACGAACAGTGAAATGAGCGGATTCCCCGCGCGCGCTGCGGCAGGGGAGAACTGCCCGCGCTTCCTGCTCTCCATCGAGCTGCAGCGGAAGCACATCACCCTGCCGTCGCGCGACAGCTTGAAGTGGTCGGTTTCCCCGCGGCAGAACGAGCAGCGCGCCACCACGCGTTTGCCTTCCTTTTTCTGCGCGCAGTCGGCATGGAGCGTCTGTCCTTCGACGTTTTTGAGCGAGGGCTGGAAACTTTCTATCCTCTTCTGGCAGATTTCGCAGACTGGCATGCGCTCGATTCTTTCGAGTTCGGAGAAGCAGTAGTTGCAATACAGCCCGCCAGAGCGCGACCTCGCCTCGTCCTGCCTTATCCGCATGCCGCATTTGTTGCAGTTCGTCATGCGTATTTCCGACGCTTTCCGAGTGTAGCACGTGAAGCAGAGCATGTTTCTGGAATAGTAGCCGGAATCGTAATCGCCGACTTCTGAACCGCATTCAAGGCAACTTGGCATGGAATGGGAAGGGGCGCGAAGAATAAAAAAGCGTCGCAAACGCTTTTTAGAAGTTGAACGATGAAATCTTGTAGAACTGCATTTCCTTTTCCGTGCCGCACGCGATTATCAAGTCAAGGCGCGAAAGATGCGCGGTCTTCACCTCGTCCGAGATGGTCTTGGGAGACGGGAATTCGCCGGGCAGGAGCGCGATTAGCTGGGAAGGGCGCCCTGCCTCCCTCCCGACTCCGGGCGCATAGACGCGGAAATAGTGCGTTTGCTTGATGAACGGGCGCACTATTCTCCCGGTGGCGCGGATGCGCGAATACGCGGCGAGCGCGAAACCGAAATCTCTGCCAGCGGATTTTTCCGTCGGCGCGGCTTTGGGCGCGAAACGCGATTTTCCCATTTTTTCGAGATATGCCGCCTCGAGCGGGTGAAAAAGACGCTTGCTGATGATGACGAAGCCGAACCCTGCCTGTGAAAAATCCTCGCATAGCTTTGCGTCCGACTCGGAGTAGAGAATTTCCTTGCTGGATTTTTCCAATTTGAACATGGTTAGCCCGCCTTCCCATCAGTTGATTTGAAATTTTATATCTGCCTGCGCGAGCCATAGATTTACTCGTAAGGCGCGGCCGTGCATTTTCGGCGCAAACAGAGCGTCACAACGCTCTGCTGCGCAACAGAACGCGAAACGTTCTGCTCGCGCTCCGAAAATGCATCAGACAACGACAGAGTCGAGCGCACTCGACTTTACGACAAGTCGCCTTCGAGCGACTATGTCGAACGATTCGTCGCTTGATGCTGATGCCCTACCCGCCAGTGCGGGATTCGTCGCGCCTTATGGCGTTTGTGGCTTATACCCTGTGCGCCCGGATAGGAACCCCCTCTTTTCTTCCGGCGTCTTTCCCCTTAATGATACGTTCAGCATGTCCAGCTTTTCCGGTGTGCCGTTGTTCCCTTTCCCAAGGAATTCCTCGACGTGCCTTTTGAGCGCGTCGTGCCCTGTGAAAACGCCCTCTTTGGCAAGCGTGTTCATGAAATCCTGCGCGGGTTGGGAAAGATTTGAGACAGGAGCTGTCTTGGATTGGGCGGCTTTGGGCTGGTGGCTGGAAACGGAAGCGCTTGCAGGGTGTTTGTTTTTTCCACCTATGAATATGTTTGCGCCCGGCAAACTTTGAAGTGGCGCCTCCTTGCCCAAAAGCACCTTGTGGTAGTTGGTCCACACCTGAAAGTCCTTTATCCGTTCGCCCAAGGGCTTTTTTTTCCATGTTGGATCTTCAGCAGAAACCAGCAAACGCTCCAAGTCCGGCTCCAATCCGTGGTAAAGTTCTCGGGAGCTGAATACCGCGTCAATGAAAGCATATGCGTGGCTCTTGAATTGGCTGCCCTGCTTGGTTGCGGGAAAAAACCCCTGCTGCTCAAGGCCCTCAAGGCAGTTGTAAATTCTCGCCCTGGCCAAATCCCATTCGACTGCCAAAGCCGCGCGTTGTTTTTTAAAATCCGCGTTGAACGCCGCCCCCATACTCGCTACTCTCTTTCTATCCCTTGCGTCTTGCCATGCGTTGAACTCACCAAGCTGCTGCGTGTGCTCTGCCCCAGGGGGTCCGTCGTTCTGCGCGCCGTTTCTTACCGACACCTGCAGATAACCTTCCCGCACAAATTTCACTTTCTCGGCAAGTGTTGCGAGCCCTTCGAAAATGCGGAAATAGTCCTCCGCCTGCTCGTCCGTAATGCTCACGCGCTGGCCGTTCTTGCGCGCAACCTGTATTATGCAAATCTTGAGGGAAATCGCGTCATTTACCGCTGCGACTCTCTGCTCCAGCTTGGTTTGGGAATTTACCTTTGTCGCAACTTTTGCCGCTTGCGCGGCATCGTCAGCCAGCTTTTTGGCTGTTTTCACAACGTAAGCCGCCTTGCCCTCTGGCGTGGCAATCGCCCCAAACTCGGCAAACAGGTCCTTTGCCTGCTTCTCGGAAATATCAAGATTCGCGTGGCGCTTGCCTGCCTCAAGAACAAGACGTTCCTTGAGCGCGGCAGGCGTCATTATTTCCATAACTGCCTTCCTATTTCTTGCAGCATCAAGTTCGTCTTTAATGTCCGAGGTGAAAAGGTCTGGTCGTTTTGCCTCAAGGAGGGAAGCCGCCTTTATGCATGCGCCGGAAAGTTTGCCATCAGGACTGTCAATCCCAAAAATAATCGCGCGCACGTGCCTCGTTGTCACGAATCGCACGCTCTCTCTTTCCGCATCCAGCGCTTCGCGGACATCTATTGTTGAAAAAAGAACTTCTGGCACTTGTCCGCCTTGGGCTCGCGCGGTTGCCTGCGCCTGTTTTTGTGCTAATGTCTGGAAAACAAACATATTTTCACCTTCCTGGTCGCTTTTGGAGTTTGAGAATAATAAGGTGGGTGGTTCCCTGCCTGAATGTCCGTCGCGCATATTTTCCTGCGCGCTGCCCGACTGTGAAGAATCCGCCTGATTGGCAAACATGCAAATTAGCCCAGTTACCAACAGAGTAATTGTCGCGGACCTGAAACCAAGTGGTGCGCGGGATTGTGATTTTTGGCTTTCCGCACGGATGCCACGCGGCATGGTGTTTGGATTGTTTATTCCCTGTGGATTGATTTGCGCTGCCCCCATAAATATCCCTGTACTAAGATTTTGGTGATATGACTTATGGAAAAACGAGATTTAATCCTTTGCTTTTGTCGCAGATTGTTTCTTTGTCTTTGTATTGTAAATTTGATAATCGACATCAACACAGAGCTTCGCTCTGTGTCTGATGCGTTTTCCGCGAGGAAAACGCGCATTGGCTTGCGGCCAATGTCTGATGCTTTTTGCCGCGGCAAAAAGTATATTTACAATGCAGTATATTTACAATGCCGAAAAATTTCTGCGGAAATTTCTCGTTGTCGTCTTTGATTTCGCCGTGAGGAAATCCAGTTCGTCATCGTCAAACCCGAACTGCGCGAGCTCTTGCGGGGCTTTTTTCGCCACGTGCTCAAGCTGCGGCAGGTAAGACGCCGCCTGCGAAAGCGAGCAGTGGCAGGAAAGCGCGATTTTTCTCAACAGGGATTTCCGAAGCGAGCGCGCTGACTTGCTTGAGCCCATCGCGCGGATGTAGTCTGGGAACGAGAGCGCGGCGTATTTCCTGTAGGGCGCGGTCTTCGCCATTGAAACTCCGGCTGAAAGATGGTCGGAGGAGTATCGCAGGTAGCCCCAGTATTGCGCGCGCGAAATCCTGCCGTCGAAAACGTCCGCGCGGGAGAGAGAATTGTATGCTTCGGACAAGTCGAATGGGAGTTCGTATTCGAGAGGTATGTTGCTTGAAAGCCACCATTTGAGCATTTCCCTGTCCTCGCCGGACGAGAATGCCGCAGCGCGGGATTCGGCATATTTTTCCGATTTGAGGATTGTGCGGACCACCTCGAAAATTCCCTTTTCCGAGTCGCGCGTGGCGAGCGTGTTTTTTCCCTGAAGGTCGTTCAGCGCGGCGCGGACGTCGCCGCCGGATGCCTGCGCGATTTTCTCTATCTGCCCGGCAGTTGCGCCGATGTTGTTTTGCGCGGCGAGTTTTTTGAGGAGGTTCGCGATTGTTCCCGCCTGCACGCGGCGAAGCTCGAGCGGCTCGCAGTGCGCGCGCAGCGGCTGGGTTTTTTTGTCCCAATAGTCAAGCGCAGTCAGGATGATTGGCTGGCGCGCAGACTGCAGGGCTTTGGATATTGCGCCCATGCCGCCCCTGTCGCCCTGCCCTGAGAGCGAATCAACGTCGTCAATCAGTATGAGCTTCCTTGCGCCGAAAAGCGAGGAGGACTGCGTCGCGTTTGCGAGAAGATTGGAAACCGCGTCCTCGTTCCGAAGGTCGGATGCATTGAACTCGAAAATTTCAAAGCCGAATTCTGACGCGAGGGCATGCGCGAGCGCGGTCTTGCCTGAGCCAGTGGGGCCGCAGACGAAAAGCGGCTTTTGCTCCGCGCCCTCCGCCCACTTCCTCGCCCATTCCCGCGCGCGCGAGAACGCCATCGGATTGCCGATAAGGAATGCTGTTGATTGCGGCTTTTGATTGGAAAGGAGCATCAATGAATTTTGGCTGGGAGGGTTTAAGAGGATGGCGCAGGTCGCCAAAGTTGCAGCTACCCGAACCATTCCCTTCCCCTTTTAAACAGTTGCCGCCCCTTTCCAGACCATGCTTATCGGCGTTGTGGGCGCGCCCAACAAGGGCAAGAGCACTTTCTTTTCGGCAGCCACCATGGTGGATGCCGCGATTGCAAATTACCCATTCACCACCATCACGCCGAATCGCGGAGTAACGTATGTCCGCTCGCCCTGCCCGCACGTCGGGCTCGGGCTTGCGAAATGCGACCCGAAAAACAGCAGGTGCGTTGAAGGCGTGCGTCTCGTGCCAATCAACATGATAGACGTTCCAGGACTCGTGCCCGATGCATACAGGGGCAGGGGGCTGGGCAACAAATTCCTCGACAGCGTGCGCGAGGCGGATGCGCTCATCCAGTTGGTGGATGCCAGCGGCAGGACCGACCTACATGGGAACGCGTGCGAATTTTCCGCGCCGTGGGAGGAGCCGGAATTTTTGAAGAACGAAATCGCCATGTGGCTCGCGGGAATTATGGCGCGCAAGCCCCTGCACGGGCAGAACGGGCTGAAGGAAATCGCAGTTTCGCTCTCAGGCCTGAAAATCAGCGAGGGGATGCTTTCCTCTGCCGCGCTCGCGTGCGGACTGGACATAACCTGCGGCTTGCCGGACGAGGAGGGGACTGCGCGGCTTGCGCGCGAGATTGTGGAGCGCAGGATGCCGATTGCAATTGCATATAACAAGATAGACGCTCCGGGCGCGAGGGAAAATTTCGAGAAGGCGAAGAATGGAGGCAAACCCGGAGAAGCGGGCGGCGCGGGGGCGCAGGAAGGGGGGATTTTTGCCTGCAGCGCGGCAGTGGAGCTTGCCCTGCGAAAGGCATCCGAGCGCGGAATTGTGAGATACGCGCCGGGGGCGAAGGATTTTGAGGTTGTAGGAAAGCCCGACGAGAAGCAGGCAGAGGGACTGGTGAAAATGCGTGGCATACTTGCGGAGAACGGCGGAAGCGGGGTGCAGGAGATAATTGACTGGGTTGTCTATAGGAAACTGAAGGGAATTGTCGTTTATCCGGTTGAGGACGAGCATAGGTTCTCCAACCACAAGGGAGATGTTCTACCGGACGCGCTGCTCGTGCCGCAGGGAACGACCGCCATCCAACTCGCCGTGAAAATCCACACCGACCTTGCGAACAGGTTCGTTGGCGCGGTGGATGCGCGAAAAAAAATCAGGGTGGGCGCGGAACACGCGCTCGAAAACGGCGACGTTATTAAGATTTCCGCTTCAAGGTAAAAAAATATTTGCTGAATTGATGGAGGACAGAGGTGGGGGAATGGCTGGGGAAATGAACGGCAAGAACGCCGACAAAAAGACCTCGAAACCGAATTCGGGTTTTGACATGAGAATCGCCATCGGAATAATGGCGATAATCGTTGTCGCGCTCGCGGCATACATATTTTTCGAGCAGAACACGAAGATTGTGCAAACCGAGCCGGTGGTTGTTTGGAACGGAACGGTTGCGCTCAACAGCCCGGAAGCCAAGCTGCTCCTCGGCTCTTTTGACAAGGCATCCGAACTCGCCAATTACGACGTCTCCTTCAACCAGACGTACAACGGACAGTCCGTCGCAGTGCAGGAAGTCCGGAAAGCGAAACAGGACTGGGTAGCGCTGGAAGACGCGTTCGCCAAGAAGGAAGTGTTTTTCGCAGAAGGAAACGGAAGCAACGCGACGCCGGACGCCATCTGTTTTACTTACAGGACGGAGAAGCACTGCACACAGGCGACTACCAATGAAACCAAGGCATTCGCTTCCGAATTGAAGGTGTGGCAGCTCGGCAGCGCGGAGGCGAACCTGGCGCAAAAGGAAGGCATGATGAAGCTTATTGAGGCGGGCGCCATAAGATTCAACGGAACCGCGAAGGACGAAAACGTCGGTGCGGTTGCCACGAAGAAGATTTCGTACAATTTTGACTTGCAGCCCCTTACCGTGAAGGAACTTGTGGGGCTCGGGCTTTCGCCTGATGACCAGGCGTACCTCGTAACCTCAAAAGTTACCTATTGGATAGACCCCGTTACCGGGCTGGTGGTGAAGAACTCGGCTACCCGTAGTTTGAAGAGCGCGCTTGTAGGCGAGAATTCCATGGAATATTACAAACTGTCGCTCGAGCCGGCAGGGCTCCCGCCCGCGCCACAGGTGTTTGAAGACCAGTCGGTCTTCCTCGCCTTCTACTCGGAAGCGCAGGATGATTTTGTTTCCAAGGAAACCTGCAAGGCGCAGGCAAGCCAGCAGGAGCGCGACCTGTGCTACAAGAGCGTTGCCGCGGACAAGAACGACTGGGCGCTCTGCGAGAAGATTGAGGACGAAACCGAGCGTGCGAGCTGCACGATAATCGTTGCGCAGAACACCAAGAACTCCGCTCTCTGCGGCGGCTTGGCAGGATACTCGGACGACTGCTATATTGCAGTTGCAAGCGAGAACGGAAATTACTCGCTTTGCAGCATTCTGAAGAACTCCGGCCTGTCCGAAAGCTGCGCAAAGGCGGCTGAAGAGGGGCAGAAGAAAGCCGACAAGGCGGCGGAGGCGGAAAGGCAGCTTCGCGCAAAAATGAACTGCGCCGTGGATACGGACTGCGCGGTTTTCGCCGGAACCGCGTGCGCGCCCAAAAACACGACGCAGCAGTTTTCGGCGGGAACCGACCCGCTTTCCGCGTGCTACCAGAACCTTTCGTGTGGATGCGCCTCGGGATTCTGCTCGTTCAAGAAGAATGACGCGTATTACAAGTGCGTGTCCGCGGTGGAGGAGGAATTCCTGAAGGAATTCATAAACAAGAAAGTGGAGGAAGCCAACTCCTCAAATGCCGCGACGAATGGCGCCGTTGCGCCCGCGGCTTGAACCGCTCTCCGCTGCCGCTGGAAATTGTGAAAAGGCGGGCCCAGAGGGATTTTCATCCCGCCCCCAGGGGGGTTTGGGCGGTTTCGGACTAAGGGGGGATGGAATCCCCCCTTGGGCTGAACTTCGAACCCTCGACACGTGGATTAAGAGTCCACTGCTCTACCAAGCTGAGCTATGGGCCCGCACGAGTGCGTATTTGAAAAGAAGGGTATAAAAACGCGTCGCAAATGCTTTTTTAGCGGGTTGGACGGTGCGCGCGCCACCCCAACTTAATAAAAGCTCACCACTCAAATCTCAAATTGGAAACTGCTGCGGGATGGAATTGCCGGCGCGGGCAGCGAAATTGGTGAACGTATGCGAAGTTCTATTGAAGAGCGGCTTTTTGCCATGAATCGGCCGGTTAGGGAAAGGTTGGCCGCGCTTTTCGATGGCAAGCAGCAGCCATGGGAAGTGTACGGACTCCTGTCGGAATTTCTCTCGTCGCAGGGCAAGCTTCTGCGCCCGGCGCTTTGCCTTTCGTCCTGCGCGGCAGTTGGCGGGCGCGAGGCGGACGCCGTGCCGGCCGCAGTCGCAATAGAGATGTTCCATAATTTCACGCTCATACATGACGATATTGAGGACTGCTCGACCATTCGGAGGGGCAAGCCGTGCATGCACGTAAAATACGGGCTGCCGCTTGCGCTGAATGCCGGAGACGGGCTGTTCATGCTCGTCTGGCGGGAAACCGCGCGCATTCCGGGGAAGAAGCGCGAGGAGGCGCAGATGAAACTGCTGTCCGCATTCACGCAGGTTCTCGAAGGGCAGGCGATTGAGCTCGGTTGGTATCGGTCAAAGCAATGGAACGTCCGCGAGGAGGAGTATTTCCGCGTGGTCGAAGGCAAAACCGGCGCGCTCATCGCCGGCGCGTGCGAGGTCGGCGCGCTTTTGGGCGGCGCGGACGAAGAAACATGCAGGCGAATGTGGGATTTTGGAATGGGAATCGGAGTTGGTTTCCAGATTGTTGACGATGTTTTGAATATTGAGGGAGACGTGAAGAAATATGGCAAGGAAATCGGCGGAGACATTTGTGAGGGAAAGCGGACGTTGTTGACAATACGCGCAAAGGAAATGCTGCCCGCGGAAAAAGGCAAACGGCTGGATGCGGTGTTGAAAAAGGAAAAGAAAACGGCAAAGGACGTCGCGCTCGCGCTTTCCCTTCTCAAGGAATCCGGCGCCGTTGAAAGCGCGTCCAAAACCGCGGAGGAAAGGATTGCGCACGCGATAGGCGGGCTTGACGCGCTCCCGCGTGGAGAGTGGCGCGACTTCCTTGGCGAGCTCGCAAGATATGTTACCATACGCGAGAGGTAGGGCGCGTAAGGCGTTGACAAATCCGGGCTCCGGGAAAGTATTTTAAATTGGAACCGAGAAGATTGGCTTAAGGCGTTAACCAGGGTGAGATTGATGGTAGTAAAAGTATCGAAAATATATGGGATGGACATTTACACCGACGGCGGCAAGTTCCTCGGGCGCGTGCAGGAAATCCTGCTTGACCTTGAAAAGGGCGAAGTCATCCGTTTGACAATGGAGCCGCTGAACTCCGTTTCAAAGGACGAAGCCAAGAGAATACTGCGCGACAAGTCGGTGCTCTATAAGAGCGTCAAATCCGTTGAGGATGTTGTAGTCGTCACAAAGGGCGCGGCATCCGCAGCGGGGCTTGAGGCATAGTTCCGTTCGTTTTTCCGTTTTTTGTTGTATTGGAATTTCTATAATTCCAATGCAGACAAATTTTCGCAAAAATTTGCCTTTGCCGCTTTCTTCTTCTTGTTTTCTTATTTCTCAATTCAATTCTCCTGCCATTTTTTGTCCGTAACCTACCCCCATACTTCCGATAATGGTGTGGGTTTGGTTTGTGGGTTTTACGTCTGAAAGATAAAAATCATTATTAAAGGGTAGTTGCGTAGTATGTAACTATAGTTACATATCACAATACATACATACAACCCATTCAAATAAGGGAAGCGAGGGGGGATCCAGACGCGCCCAAAGAAAAAAGAAGAAGCAAAGGGAAGGCAAATTTTCACAAAAATTTGTCCGCTATTATAAATTATCAAATTTACAATGCAAAAACAAATCGAACAATTAGTTTTCAAAACAGTTACATAGCAAAAACCACGCAAAAAGAAATAGAAAATTCATAGCGGGAAGTGGATTTGAACCACTGATCTCTGGGTTATGAGCCCAGCGGGCACTCCAAACTACCCTATCCCGCTGATTTATTCGGATATAAGAAGACGTAATTAAAAGGCTTGGCTTGGGCGGCGTTCTTGCGCGCAGCCGGCGAATTCAGCGCCTTTTGCGGTTTCCCGCCTCGCTCACCTGCGTTTCCTGCATGACGAGGTTCTTTTGCAAGTAGTCTCCATCACCACCAGAATCCTCACTGCACTCATTTGCAATGCCCGGGCCTGAATCGTCCGCAAACTGCCGCAGACGGTCTTCGCTCATTTTCCAAATATAGGAATACCAACCGCTTTCCCTGTCTCGCACGCGGGTGTATGTGAAAAGCCCGCAGCTGTGCAGCCGGTTCAGCACGACCCGCACGTCGCTTGTGCGCACGCCGGTCTTGCGCGCCAGTTCCTCATCCGACATGTCGCGGTCAAATTCCCTAATAAGGTCAATGGTGTTCTCCCCGCCAGCTTCAATCAGCTTCTGCCTTGCAGCCGCGCTCCCAAGCACCACAAGCCGCGCGACTTTGGAATACGCGCTGCGCCTCACGTTTATGTCTGGCTTGAGAACTTTCGGAACGCTTTTTTTCACAGGAGCGGAATGGTGTTTGGAAGAATAAGTGGCGTTTCTTTGGGGCTCCAGCGCCTTGGTCGCATCGGAACGCTTGCGTTTCAACGCAAAGGTTTTCCCCCTGAAAACCCTTCCTGCCTTGGCGTGTTTTTTGGAACTCTTTTTTACAGGCACCAAAATCACAGAAGAATTTCTATACGGGCGGATATATATTCTTTCAGTCGCTTTGTACACGTACAACTGTTTTGCCACACTTGTTCGGGATGATGGACATTTTTCCACCCATCTTTCCCCCATCGTATTTTCCTGCAAAGTACCTGTCCAAAAAAAGCGCGAGCGCGGAAATTTCCGAATGCGGTTGGTTCAAGACCGCGAGATTTGCGTCGGCAAGTTCGTACATTTCGCGCGGCACCTTGCCTGCGCCCACAACGACAACGACGTTTTCCTTCGCGAGCTTTTGTGCGCCCTGCGCAAAATCCTCGCCGTACATCGTGAGGTGCGCGATTTTCCAACCCGCCTTTTTCCGCGAAGCTATGAATTTTTTCCAATTCCCCTCATAGTGGATTTCGAAATTTCCGCCCCAAACGCTGGCGACCCTTCCAACTCCTGCGACGACCGACGAATCCTCGTCGCCGCAAAGCACCCCCTCGTCCGCGCCAAGCGCGCGCGCTGCGAGGAAAACGTGCGTGGTAATCCGTTGGTCCCGCCCGGTGCGGTGTCCGAGCCGCAAAACGCAAACATGCCCCATGAAAGGGTTTTTTCCCGAACGCTTAAAAACACCTTCAGCATGTTTTCTCCGTGAAAAAAATCGTCGCAGACACGAATTTCCTGATGTCGCAGTTCGAGTGCGGCGTGGATTTGCCCGCCGAGCTGCACAGGATAATCGCCGAACCGTTCTCGCTTGTCATCTGCTCCGGCACGATGGACGAGCTTCGCGCAATCGCGGGGCGGACCGGGAAGCGCGCATCCGCGGCGAGATTCGTGCTGAACAACTTCCACGTTCTCCGCTCCAAACTCGCGATAGAGGAGGTTCCCAGTCGCGGCATCGTTGATGAATGGATTATTAACTTTGCGCGGGCGAACAAAATTGCCGTCGCCACAAACGACGTGCGGCTTCGGCAACGGCTCCTCGGTTTGAGGGTAAAGGTAATCGTGATGAAAGGCAAATCAAAACTGGATTTCTTCTGATGAATAAACAAGCGATGAATAAACAAGCAAACGTAAACGAACAAACGTCCGTTCCGGTAGTTTGAGGTGATGGATTGGAAACTTCGGTATTGCCCGACTGGGCGCTTTATGCGCCAATGCTTCTCGCGCTGCTCGGGATGGCATACGGCGCGTTCGTGATGCTCTCGATTTTCAGGAGAAAGGAGGGCACGAATAAAATGGTGGAAATCTCCCTCGCAATCCGCGAGGGCTCTGACGCCTATCTCCGCAGGCAATTCCGGACAATATCAATATTCGCAGTGATTCTTCTCGTCGTGGTCTATCTCGCGCTCGGCCCGTTCGTGGCGGTCGCATTCGTAATCGGCGCGCTCGCATCGGCGTTCTGCGGCTACGCGGGCATGTATGTCGCCGTGCGCTCGAACGCGCGTGCGGCGCAGGCATCGCTTGACAGCATGCAGGAGGCGCTCGCGGTTCCGTTCTCGGCAGGGACGGTTTCCGGCGCGCTGGTTTCCGGCGTGGGGCTTCTCGGAGTCGCGGCGGTGTTCGTCGGAGTTTATTTCATTCTCGGGCAGACCAAGGCGGCGCTTTCCGAGGCGGGCAAGGCGCTTATCGGCTTCGGCTTCGGAGCGAACCTCCTCGCGCTCTTCATGCGCGTCGGGGGAGGGATTTTCACCAAGGCGGCAGACGTTGGCGCGGACCTCGTCGGCAAGGTCGAGAAGGGTATCCCCGAGGACGACCCGCGCAACCCGGCGACAATCGCGGACAACGTGGGCGACAACGTGGGCGACTGCGCAGGAATGGGCGCGGACGTGTTCGAATCCTACACGGTCACCATAATCGCGGCAATGATTCTCGGAATGGTCTCGTTCGGGCTGACCGGCGCATTTTTCCCGCTTCTCGTAGCGGGCGGCGCCATGATTCTGGGGCTTGCAAGCACGGTTTTCGTGAAGGTGAAAACCGAGAGTGAATACCCGTTCAACGCGATGAAGAGGGGCTTTCTGGTTTCCACCATCCTGCAGGCAGGGCTATTCCTCGCCCTCTCGCTCATGGCGCTCAACAGCTTCCCGGCATTCCTCGCGCTTTTGACTGGTTTGCTGGCAACGCACCTGATAATGCAGTTCACCGAATACTACACTTCAACCAGGCACTCGCCCGTGCAGGAGATTGCGAACGCGGCGAAATCCGGCGCAGGCACGAACCTGATTGCCGGGCTTGGCGCGGGCATGGAGTCCGCTGTGGTCGGCGTCCTCATAGTCGGCGCGGGCATATTCGTGGGCTTCTACGGCTTCGGGCTCGGCTACTTCGGAATCGCGCTCGTGGGCTTGGGAATGCTCTCCACAACCGCGATGATAATGGCGATGGACACGTTCGGCCCGATTTCCGACAACGCAAACGGAATCGGCGAAATGTCCGGGCTTGACAAGAAAGGGCGCAACCGCATGGACGTGCTTGACGCGGTCGGCAACACCACGAAGGCGGTCACAAAGGGCTTTGCAATAAGCTCCGCGGCAATCGCATCCGTGGCGCTCTTCTCCACCTTTTTCGAGACCACCGGGCTCTCCGCGATAAACGTGGCGGTTCCGGCAGTGTTCGTGGGTCTGTTGATTGGCGGCGCGGTTCCGTTCATCTTCTCCTCCATGACAATGAAGGCGGTCGGCAGGGCGGCGAACCTCGTTGTCGAGGAAGTGCGCAGGCAGTTCAAGGACCCCGGCATAATGAAGGGCACAAGGAAGCCGGACTACGCGGCATGCGTTGATATTTCTACGCAGGCGGCGCTCAATTCGCTCCGCGTTCCGGCTGCAATAGTGGTGCTGACGCCAATAATTCTCGGCTACGCGCTCGGGCTTGAGGCACTTGGCGGGTTCCTTGCTGGAGCCATACTTGTATCCCAGCTCATGGCAGTGTTCATGTCAAACGCGGGCGGGGCATGGGACAATGCCAAGAAATACATCGAAGAAGGGCACCTTGGCGGCAAGGGCAGCGACGCGCACAAGGCGGCGGTTGTCGGCGACACGGTGGGCGACCCCTTCAAGGACACGTCGGGTCCCGCGCTGAACCCCATGATAAAGGTGCTCAACATCGTCTCGCTGCTTGTCGCCGCAATCATCGCAGGCAAGCAGATTGGAGCGTTGTAGGCGCGCACCTGCATTGCCGCGCTGCCAGGCAAGTGGCTTAATAGGCATTGCGGGCGCGCCCCCTGCCCTCATCTGCAACGGCAGGTGGGCGTTCGAGGCATCAGAATCCGGCGCTGCCCGGTTGCGCGCCGGGCAGTGAATATTTTTTTTTGCAAAAAGGGCGGGTGACGCAGCACACGCCGGGGCGCGGCAGTTCGCACAGCTGTTTTGCGGGAACTTTGCGCTCGAGCCATTCCTGCCCGCCTCCTAGTTCGGGGTCACCATTCCTACTCCTGCCAGGTGTCCCTTATCCGAAAAATTAAGCAGGAACCCCCGGGCATTGTGTTCTCGTGCGTATTCTTTAATTGCCCCGAGCATCGTAGCGTATTTTTTCTCCATGCCATTTGGGGGGTTTGACAGGAAATTCTCCAGCCACTCCATCGGGTGGGGTGTAAATAGTTCAGAAGGTATTGTCATGGGCGACCCTAAAATTTCCATAAATAAGATGTTTGGCGCGCCTTGGTTTTCCAAGTTCGGTTTTTCTATTTCCACCTGGCGATAAATGACTTTTCCAACCAGCACAATTTTTTCTACGCTTTCGCCTTCCGTGGCGATTACAACGTCGGAGACATGGTGCGTTCCGCAGTCTTTCCCGCCAAGAAGCCCGAGCGTGCGCCCCATGAGCTGCAGGCTAATCTGTATCTGCTCCAGTGCATTCGTCAATTCCTGGTTTGGGCATTTTGAGAAAAGCGAGTTAAATCGTTTGCGCATCTCGTCTATCTCTTTCGCAGTGGCTGTTCTGTTCTCCGACGTGCGGATTTCTTCTACAATGGGCTGCCCGCGGAACCCGGGGCTGTTAAGGATAGCTTCGGCAGCAGTGCAAACGCTTTGCAGCAAATTCCCCGAGTTCATCAGCAGTCCGCCAGCCCTCTCCACAAATCCATCATTCATGCAATTCCCGCGATTGGCGTCCTGCCGCTCGCCAATTTCCTTCTCAAGCGCATCAAGCTTTCTGTTGATATCTGCTTGCATGTCCCTGAGCTCCGGGGCAATCGAGGCGCCCCGCGAATCCATCTGCTCGAGCAGGCGGCCTACAAGCTCGACATTCATTCTAGCGCGGGTGATTGCGACGCCTGCAAGCATGCGCCATCCGGGATTCTGTTTATCGAAATGCGGAGTCATGCAGGTATTCCATTCACTTAAGTATATAAAGTATAACTAATCAGCAGGACAGCGTCATTCCTTCATCCTCTCCTGCACTGCATCCGACTCCAATTCGTGCAGCGCATTCGACGCAATCCACTTCGCCGATGGCGCGTCAATCTTCATCACTTCCTTCGCAACCTCAATCGCCTTCCTGTTCAGCGCGAGACTGCGCTTTCCAATCTGCCGCAGCGCCCAATTCACCGCCTTTTTCACGTAATTCCTCTCATCGCGGCACTCGCGCAGGATATGCGGAAAGAATTTTTCGAAAGCCGCGCGCCCTGCCCTCTTGTCATGCACGGCAAGCGTTGCCATGAGCGCGAATCCCGCGCGCTTCACGTATTCCTCGTTGCGCCGGCTCCATTCAACGGCTTTCTTGTGCGCGAAGTCCGTTCTGTCGAAAAGGTTGCTGCAAACTTGGTCGCAAACGTCCCACGAATCGAAATCCCGCACCCATTCCTCCATCTGACGCTCGGTAACTTTCTTCGGGTCGTCAATGTAACACGCGAGTATCATCGCCTCGTGCAGCCGAGAGCGCCAAAGCTCGGACGCGAGGCAATGATGCGGTCCGATGTTCCTTGCAAGCCGCCTCAGTTCCGGCACTGCAACGCCGCACGCGTGCGCGGTGTTTATTCCGAATTTCGCCATGCCCTCAAGCGTGCGCGGGTTGCCCTTGTGCTTCAGATGCGTGATTATCTGTGACGCTTTCATATTTCCAATTTTGACAATAACCTATAAAAGGAGCCGAGTGCACAAACAACATATGGCATTCAAGCTCGAGCGGGAGTCGGCATTCTCAGGCCTCCGTCCGTTCACAGAGATGACTAATTCTGAAAACATCAAGGAAGCGCTTTTCATCCTGCTCAACGCGCATGATTCGTTCAAATCCGTCGGAATAAAAAACAGCGAAATCCCCTTCGCGCTTGCCGAGGCGGAAAAGGGCAAGGTCGAGCTTCGTGCGTCATTCGGCACTGGCAAGGACGCGGGCAAAACATTGATTTACAGCGTGAAGCTCGAGATAAACGGCGAGGAGAAAATAGTGTCGCTTCGGCTCAGCGACACGTTCACCGAGCTTTCGCTCCACAAGAACGGTAAGCTTTCGGAAATGATGCTCGAGGAAAAAGGCAAAGTGATGCACGAGAAATACGCCTGACAAGGGCGCGGGTGACAATATGTTCATTTTCCAAACGATTCAAAAGCAGCCGCCTAAGGCGGACGAATTCCAGAAAATATCTCAAATGGGCGCAGATCACTCGGGCGTTCTTATATTGGATCGGCAGCAATCAGCAAAAGCCGCCGAGGCACTCCGTGGCATCTACATTTCCTTTTCCGACGCAATGAATCGGTCTCCAGAGCAATCCGCGCACAAGGGATAAACATGGGCAAGGAAAAATTCCCCAAGCCATCGGACATTCCGTGGGACAAAATACAAGAAATACGCGTCTCATCCGACAAGAGCGCTTACAGCTTTGAGTTCGACCTCAAGGGAAAGAAGCAGAAAATGACATTCGCAATCGCGCCTGACTCCACGGCAGTAACCCTCAGCACAGACACGGGAAACCCGATAGTTTATGCAAAGCAGAAAGGCAGGGAAATCAGGATACTCGACTTCTCAACAAAACTACGGCCTGCAAAAAAGAAGAAATAGATTGGTCGCCCGCTCATTCTAGCCCTGCTTCTTCACTATGGTGAAAATATCCCCTTCCACCAGCACATGCTCCAAACCAACTTTCTGCCCCGGGAATTTCGCGGACTTTCCCCAGACGAGCGCGTACTTGAAGTCCCGCACGAGGTCGCGGTGCAGGCGCGCGCACGCGTCCGCGATTGTCGCGCCTGTTCTCATCATCATCGGCTCCTTCAGGTCGGCAACGTCCATCCTCGGCTTGGTATAAACCCTCATGAGCTGCAAGCGCTCGAAAATCCTCTCGCGCAGCATCTCAATATTCAGCCCGCGCTCGGCGGAAATAGGCACGAAATCAAACCCGATTTGCTTCAGATAAGCTTCGCTCACCATATCCACCTTGTTCAAGACAACGAGCGAGCGCAGGTATCTCCTGTTCGCGGAAAGCACGTCAATCAGCTGTTCAACGCTCGCGTCCTCGCGGAAAACAACCGACGCGTTGTGTATTCCGTATTCGTTGAAAACCCCGATAATCATCTTCTCGTTCAGCTTGGTCATTTTCACGGTGGCGTTTATCTCCACCCCTCCGCGCTGCCTTTTTGAAATGAAAATCTGCGGCGGCTTTTCGTCCAGCCGTATCCCGATTCCGGCAAGCTCCTCGCGTATCTGCTTTAGTATCCCCGGCTGGAAAACGTCGAGCAGAATCAGCACGAGGTCGGCGTTCCTTGCAACTGCCAGCGCCTCCTTTCCGCGCCCCTTTCCCTCCTTCGCGCCGACAATGATGCCGGGCAGGTCAAGAAGCTGGATTTTCGCCCCGCCGTAATTCATCACGCCCGGTATGCAGGTGAGCGTGGTGAATGCATAGGAGGCGGTTTTTGACTTGGCGCCTGTCAGCGCATTCAGAAGAGTGGATTTTCCGACTGAGGGCAGCCCGATGAACACGACTGTGGCATCCCCACTTTTCTTCACGTCGAATCCGCCAGTTCTCACGCCCGACTTTTTCGGCGCGATAATCTCGCGCTTGAGCGCGGCAATCTTCGCCTTCAGTATTCCTATGTGGTATTCCGTCGCCTTGTTCTTCTGCGTGCGCGCCATCTCCTCCTCCAGTTCGCGCAGCTTCTCCTCAATTCCCATGGTGGCGTAATTGCCAGAAACCCTTTAAATGCTCGATACCAAAGCGCAACCATGGCAAGGGCGAAAAAAGAGGACGCAACGATTTCCACAAAGGCGCAGCCCGGCGACACGGTCCGCATAAATTGCGACAACGCGGAATATTCGGGGCTTCTCCTTCCAAGCCCGCCGGACAGTCAGGGTTCTCTCACGATAAAACTTTCGTCTGGCTACAACGTCGGGATAAGCCGGAGCCGCATCAAAAAAACCGAAGTAATCGGGCGCAGCCCGGCATCATTCCGCGGCGCCACGGATGCGCGGCAGCGGGCGGAAGCTCCGCTTTCGGCAAAGGGAAAGATTTCCCTTCTTGCCTGCGGCGGCACGATAGTGAATAGGATTGATTATCGGACAGGCGCGGTTTATCCCGCATCCACAACCGACGAGCTTCTCGCGGGCTTGCCGCAGGATGCAAAGGGGGCAATCCGCCCGAAAATGCTTTTTTCCATCGCGTCCGAGGACATGGCGCCAGCCCACTGGTCGAAAATCGCCGAGCAGGCGGCAGATGACATTCGCGAGGGCGCGCAGGGAGTGGTAATCACGCACGGAACCGACACCATGCACTACACCTCCGCCGCGCTTTCATTCATGCTGCAAAACCTTTCCTGCCCAATCATACTTACGGGCAGCCAGCGGAGCCCGGACAGGGGCTCGTCCGACGCAGAAATCAACATCCAATGCTCGCTCGCGGCTGCGAAAGCCGACCTTTCCGGCGTTTTCATCTGCATGCACGAAAACATGTCGGATGATTTCTGCGCGCTGCACTTCGGCACCAAGGCGAGGAAGCTCCACACTTCGCGCAGGGACGCTTTCCAGTCAATCAACATCCCCCAACCCGCGCGCGTTTTCCCCCAAAACGGGAAAGTGGAAAAATTCTCGGACGCCTGCAGGGGCAGGAATCCTTCGGCAAAGCTTTCGCTCGACTCCCGCATGAATGCGAACGTGGCAATGCAGTTCATTTATCCCGGCGTGCGCCCTGAAGCGATTTCCGCGCTCTCGAAATACGACGGAGTGGTGCTGGTCGGCATGGGGCTCGGGCACCTTCCGGTCAATCTCGGCAAGGACCCGCTCTCGATTCCCATTCTCAAGGAAGTCGCCGAACTCTCGCAGTCCGGCATTCCGGTCTTCCTCGCCTCGCAGTGCATTTACGGGCGGGTGGACATGGACGTCTATACCAACGGAAGAGTGCTGCGCGACGCGGGATTGATTGGCAACCTGTGCGACATGACTCCTGAAACCGCATACGCCAAGCTCATGTGGGTTCTCGGGCACGAGAAGAAACAGGAAAAAGTCAGGCAACAGATGGAAGCGAACGTGGCGGGGGAAATATCCGCGCGAACGGGCATCCTCCCGCCTCCGAAATATTAATTGATTATTTGGCTAATTGGCTGCAAAGGCATTTCTATGGAATTAAAATGCGGGCTCGAAATCCACCAGCGCATCGCGGGCAGGAAGCTTTTCTGCGATTGCGACGGGCCTTCATCATCGAACGAAGGGGGGCATTTCAAGAACGGAGCAGTCCTCCAACAGGCAGTCGCGTCCGGCACTCCTGCCGAGTTTTCCCGCCATCTCCACGCCGTGCAAAGCGAGCTTGGCGAAAGCGACTCGGCAGTGCGGCTGGAGGCGTCCCGCAACAGGGCTTTCGGATACGTCGCGCCGCGCCAATCATGCTGCCTTGTGGAGGCGGATGACGAGCCGCCGCACCGCATAAACCGCGAGGCGCTCGGCGCAGTGCTTCTTTTCTGCCGTCTTCTCTCCTCGCAAACAGTGGATGTCCTCCACGTGATGCGCAAGAACGTGATTGACGGCAGCAACACCTCCGGCTTCCAGCGGACCGTGCTTGTCGGAACCGGCGGCTCGGTGGAAACGCCGTCCGGCGCGCTTGAAATACAGTCAATCTGCATAGAGGAGGAAAGCGCGGGCATACTCGAAGGCAGGGAAAGCTCTGCGCGCTACGACCTCTCGCGGCTCGGAATCCCGCTGGTTGAAATCGCAACGGAACCCGCCCTTAAAAGCGGCGAGCAGGCGCAGGCAGCCGCGCTCGCAATAGGGACGCTTCTCCGCAAAACCGGACTGGTGGCGCGCGGAATCGGCACCATCAGGCAGGACCTGAACGTTTCAATTCCAAAAGGGGCGCGCGTGGAAATAAAGGGCGTGCAGGAGCTTTCCATAATTGCCGCCACGATAAACATCGAGGTTTCCCGCCAGCAAAAACTGCTTGCGCTCTCGTCCGAAATCGCGCGGAAGCTATCTGGCAAGCCCATCGAGCCACTGTTCATTGACCTGACGGAAATATTCGAAGGCACGGCGTCCCCGCTCGTGGCGCGGCTGCTGCGCTCGAATGCGCGAGTCATCGGTCTGCGCCTTCCCATGCACGAGGGGCTTCTCGGAAGGGAGCTTGCGGAAAACCGCCGCTACGGAAGCGAGCTTGCGGACTATGCGCGCGCGGCGGGCATAAGCGGTCTCATCCACTCCGACGAGGACATGACGAAATACGGCTTTTCCGAGGACGAATTGTCCGAGGCAAGGCTCGCGCTCTCGCTTGAAACCGGCGACGCGTTCGCGCTCGTGGTCGGCGAGCAGAAAAAAGCCCTCTCCGCGATTTCAGAAGTCTGCCGCCGCGCAAATTTCCAAGGCGTTCCAGAGGAAACCCGCAAGGCAAAACCCGACGGCACAAGCTCCTACATGCGCCCGCTTCCCGGGAGGGCGCGCATGTATCCCGAAACCGACGTTCCGACAATCCCGATAACTTCAGAAATGCTCGCAAGCGCGGGCGAGCGCGCGAAGCTTCTTGAAAAAGCGGAAGGGCAAAAGGAGGAAATCCTCTCATCAATAAACGGGGAGCTTTCCGCGCAGCTCTCCGCGGCAAAGGGGCTTCTCTCGCACAATCCAAACTTCAAGATGCCTTCCGGCGCAGCCACGCCAGAGCTTGCGGCGTTCGCAGCCGCAACATCGCAGGGCGCGGACGCAAAATTCGCAGCTTCCGTTCTCACAAACGCGCTCCAGTCGCTCAAGCGCGAGGGCGCAGCCACGCTCTCGCTCGACGAGCCGCGCCTTGTGGCATTCCTTCTCGCGCACAAGGAAGGCGTGTTCGCAAAATCCGCGGCGGTGGAAATCCTGCGCGCAATGTGCGAGGACAGGAACGCGGCTCCAAAGGACGCAACCGCAAAGCTCGCGCTCCAAAAAATAACCGGCAGGCAGCTTGCAAAACTCATTTCCGACGAAAAGCTCGACCTGAAGGGACTGATGTCCAAATACCGCCTGCGCGTGGATGCGGCTGAAGCGCAGGAACTATTAAAATCACGCTCACCTAACTAAAATCTCAGCGCGTTTATCTGATGCTGGTGTAACCATGAAGCAAATAGTGCTCTTCAATAATAAGGGAGGGGTTGGCAAGACAACCTTTATTCAACATCTGGGTTATGCATTAGAACGGCAGGGAAAGAAAATTTTGTTTATAGATGCCGATCCGCAGTGCAATCTTACGTCTTATATCTGCTCAGATGAAGATATTGAAAAATTCTGGGACAGCAGACGCAGCATATATCACGTTGTCGAGCCGTTGATATCTGGTACTGGCGATATAAATACCCAGATAGTTCCTTATCAAGTACCCAGTAGGAACATATGGATATTGCCTGGAGACCTTCTGCTCAGTGAGGTGGAGCAACACTTATCTGAGAGTTGGGTCGGGGTTTTGGCTGGTCGTGAAAGAGATTTTCGTGTAACTTCTGCTATTTACAGATATGCATATGGCTGGGCGGATGCTAATCAAATCGATTACGTGCTCATAGATATCGGACCCAATCTGGGCGCTCTAAATCGTGCTATTTTGCTAGGATGCGATAACTTTATCGTGCCCTTAATTCCCGATGTGTTCTCAATTCGCGGTCTTAGTAACATTGGCAAAACGTTTGTAAAATGGATGGATGATTGGGCGGGGGCCACCTCGCGTTTTCCGATTAAACAGTTCAAGATTCAAAACGGCAAACCGGCATTTGCAGGATACGTGTCTTCTCAGTTCAACATATATCGACAAAAGGAAACTAAAGCATGGCAAGCTTGGACTGAAAAAGTACCAACTAAAATTAAAACGGAGATAGTGGATAAACTCAAAGCCAGGGATGCGAAATTGGTAATTCAATTAAACGGCAACGAATACCATCTCGGCAATATGAAAAATTATCATAGTCTTGCACCACTTTCTCAAACTTCCAAAAAGCCAATATTCGAATTGACGCTGGCGGATGGCGCATTTGGAACGCACGCGCAATCAGTAGAAAAATGCCGTGTTGAATATGAAGAATTAGCCAAGAAGGTAATCGCAAAGTTATAGAAATACGAGCTATTTCTCCGGCTGCAAATACTCCCTGTTCTCCTCGAACTTCTTTTTCCCGAACCACATAATTTCGAGCTTGTCCCTGCTTATCTTCAAATAGTCCCTGTCCTGCGAATGAACCTCAAGCGTAATCGTGCCGTCGTAAAACGACTTCAATTCCTTCACCGCGCGCGGAATGTCAATCTTCCCCGCGCCAAGCGGCAGGTGCTGGTCCGCGCGCCGGTCATTGTCATGCAAATGCACGTGCTTTATCCGTTTCTTGAACTGTTGCACAAAATTATTCATCCCCTCGCCATCGGACGTGGAGGCGTGCCCGATGTCCAGCGTCATTCCCATGTCCACCTCGGAAAAAAGCAGCTTGAAGTCCCTTATTGAAAACGAGCTGGCGTTGAAATTCTCAATCAAAAGCTCCAGCCCCCTGTCAGTCGCCTCCTTGTTCAGCTTCGCCAGCGTTTCAACCGTTTTCGCGGCGTGCACCGTTCTTTCCTGTATTCCGGCAGGCATGAATTCGGTGTGTATGGTGGCTTTCTTCGCGCCAAGAAGCACGGCGGCGTCAAACGCGCGCGCGAACTCCTGCGCAATCGCGTTCTGGATTGAAGGATAGGGGTGCGCCACCGAGAAATACCACGGGTAATGCGTCAGCACTCCGAAATTGTAGGATTGCAGCGCATCTTGCATCCCCTTAAGATTCTTTGAAATTTTGTCAGGAGTTGCGCCCGGCGACTCGATGGTTATTTCCACGAAATCAAAATTCATCTCGCCAAAAAGTCCGATTTCCTGCACAAGGTCGTTTTTCGGGCTGTTCATCGCGCCAATAATCACAAAATCATCTCCGGCTTCCAGTCATACCTTGATTTTCTATCCAACCTGAAGGGTTCCTCCGATTTTTCTTATTCTATCCAACGCAGAGAGCGCGGCAAGCGCGGAAGTTTTCGGGTTGTCCGCCAATGGCGCGTTCTCAAACAAAAATTCCATCCTTCCGGCGTCCGATTCCACCACAATCCTGTGCGAATTCGCCTTCGCGGCAGGGTCGCTCACAATTCTCACGACCGTCCTGTCAAATCCGATGCCCGCAAGCGAGAGCGTGGCGGAAACATTCACGTTTTTCGGGTAAAGCCGGCACGCCTCGCGCGCGCTTCCCTCGAAAATCACCGTCCGCTTGGCGTCATCCCTTCCAAGCGACGCTGGCGGCTTCGCGGTTTCAAGCGTGAGCGAGGTTATTTTTTTCGCAACCGATGCGATTGCGTCGAGTCCCCCGACCGCTCCGGACGGAACGTGGATTTTCCTCCCATGTTTCTTTGCCGCCGTCTCCATTTGCCGCAGCAGCCCATCGTCCGCAAGCGCGCCAACGGACATCACCATCACGTTGCAGTGCGGCAGGCATTCCAAAAGAAGCGGCACTGCCTGCTGCGAAGCCGCTTCAACCACAAGCTCCGCGCCGCCGCATTTTTCGGGGATGGAATGGTAAAAAGCGCACTCCAGTTTCGCCTCGCGCATCCTCTTTTCAGCGCGCGAATCGGAATCAACCACCCACACAATTTCCTTCCCAAGTTCCCATGCAAGGAATTTTCCTATCCCGCCAAATCCAATAAGCCCGATTTTCATAAGATTACCCGGACACCTAGAACATTTCCTCCGCTCTTCTCAACTCCGCTCCCCTCTTATTTGCAAGCTCGCTCTTCCTCTCCTTGTAGACTTTGTAAAGCTCGCCGACAGTCCGGTTGTTTATCTTAACCTTGCCGCCGTGCGGGCGAAGCGCGCCGGAAAAGGTTTTCGGGATGTGCAACAGTTCGTGTATCAGCACCTTTTCCTTCTCCTCCTCGCTCAGCCCGTCAAAATGCTGCGAAAGCACCTCGATTATGTAAAACGTCCCGACTCCCAGCGCCTTCTGCCAGATGTCCGGCAAATTCCAGATGCGCGCATACGCCCTTGCGGTTGCATTGCGCGAGCGCATGCAGAACAGCCGGTATTCGTTTATATGCCCGTAGGAAAGGACCTCAACGATTTCCGCGACCTTCCTCTCCACGTCGGGCGCCATTTCGACGTCCATGCACGTTTTCCACCAGTCCTGCTTTTATTAGTAGTTTCTCTTATCTCGCCATGCCGGACAAAGAGGGCTTCCTATCCAGATGCGCCGAGGCGCGCGAGGCGGTTTCCCGCATGAGCCGCCCGCTCCTCATCAACCACTACGACTGCGACGGGCTCACGTCCGGCTCAATCGTGGCGTCCTGGCTCGAATCGCAGGGCAAGCCCTATGAAATGAAAACCGTGCGCAAGCTCGACTCGCAGTTCGTCTCCTCGCTCTCGGCTGAAAAGGAAATAATCTTCGTGGATTTGGGCAGCGGCTCGCCGTTCGTTGACGCGCTTCGCGGCGACGTTGTGATAATAGACCACCACCAGCCCGCATGCAAGGCGCACCTTCAGGCGAACCCGCATCCGTTCGGTTTCGATGGCGGGAGCGAAATCTCGGCTGCCGGATGCGCGTATTTCACGTTCCGCGCCTGCCCTGATTTGGGGGTGGTGGGCGCAGTTGGCGACGTGCAGTATCCCCTGCGCGGGCTCAACCGTTTCATGCTCGAGGACGCGGTCAGGGCGGGAGCGGTTTCCTTTGCCACCGACCTCGTGCTTTTCGGGAGGAACAGCCGCCCGCTCGTGCAGCTTCTCTCATTCGCAGACGACCCCTATCTTCCCGGGCTCACGGGGCACGATGATGCCTGCATCAATCTCCTCTCCGAATTGCAAATCCCACTGAAGGACGGCGAACGCTGGCGCACCTATTCCTCGCTTTCAATCGCGGAGAAGAAGCGGCTCGTCTCCTCGCTCGCCGAGCTTCTCGCAATCCGCATGTCGCCCGAAGCCGCGAACAGACTGACCGGCGAGGTCTATACCCTTCTTGGGCGGCAGCGGGGAACCGAGCTTTCCGACGCGCACGAGTTCTCCACGCTCTTAAACGCATGCGGCAGGAACAACCAGCCGGAGCTGGGCGTGGCGGTCTGCCTTTCGCGAGACGGAGCATACGAAAAAGCCCGCGCGCTGCTCGCGCAGCACAGGAAAAACCTGCGCGAGGGAATAGAGTTCGCGGTGAGAAACGTGCAGGACTACGGCAAATTCCTGCTTCTCGACGGGCGTGGAATAATCCCCGACTCAATAATCGGCGTGATTGCGGGGATGGTATTTCCCGGCGCGCGGACAAAACCCATACTCGCGCTCTCGCTCGAGGAATCAGGCGCAATCAAGCTCTCCACGCGCGGAACGAGAAAGCTCGTGGAACAGGGGCTCAATCTTGGCAAATCGCTCTCCGAATCCTGTGCGGCTGTCGGCGGGGTCGGAGGCGGGCACAACATAGCCGCTGGCGCGACAATTCCGGCGGACAGGCTTGAGGAATTCATGGTGGAGTTCGCGAAGCGCGTATAGAGTTAGACAATTTTTCGCAAAAATTTGTCTGCATTGGAATTATAGAAATTCCAATACAAAAATAAAATAGTAAAATATATAAATATAATTCTTTATATTTAGTGCATGGAGCCAATTTCTGCCAGTTTGGTATTGGAGATGGTGCTCAAAGGAGACGCGACAGAGGGAGTTTCTATAGATTGGGTGGAGGGAATAAGAAATCTGGAAGCGTTAGGGCGAAAGATTGCTGCATTCGCGACTTCGAATGGCGGATGGCTCATCATAGGTCTTAAAGACGACAAAACACTCGTCGGCATTAACGACAAGCAAGAAACGGTGTCGGCTGTCGGGCAAGCTCTGAGAGACTGTTCGCCAACTCCTCCTGTCGGTGACCCTGAGTTCATTATAAAAGACAGCAAGATTGTGGCGATTTATAAAATACCTTCGCTCGGCGGCACAATATGCGAATATGCCGATACGGCCTATCACCGAGTGCAGGATTCTGCGAAAAAAATGACCGCCAAGGAGATAAGCCACCGGTTGAGTTTGTATGGGTTTGCATCGTGGGAAGAGCGACCAAGCAGCGCAGATATTGGGGCAATCGAGCAGGAAGAGCTCAATTTCTACTTAAGAAAGATTGCCGAACGAAATCCACTTGAGGAAAAAACAGCGGAAAATTTCTTAAAAAGCAATCGAGCGGTAACTCGCGACGGAAAAACTCTCACAAATCTTGGTTTAATCACTTTAGCTAAAAAACCATCGGATTTTCTCTCCCAATGCAAAATACAATTAGTTCGATTCAAGGGCGTCCAGCCTGTTGATAGAATTGCGGCATATCTTGTCGAGCTGCCAGCAAGGAAAGCTATTGATTCATGCATTAATTTTCTAAAATTGAATCTACCTGTGAGAGAACGACACGAAGGCGCATCTCGCATTGAAGAGCCGATTATTCCAGAAAGGGCGCTAAGGGAAGCGGTTGTGAATATGGTCGTGCATAGGGATTACAACGACCCACAGGAATCGTTGATACGGATTTTTGATGACCGCGTCGAATTCCAAAATGCGGGCGCCCCTGAGAAAGCGGATTTAGAGAGGATTATACAAAATGGAATACCGATTCATAAGAATCAGGGTTTTTATAATTTTTTGAGACCAGTTCATCAAGCAGAGGGCGCGGGGCAGGGAATTCCTATAATGCGTCGAGAGCTTGCAAGAGTGGGGTTGCGAGAACCCATAATAACCACGCTCTACAGCATTTTCCATCTGAAAATGAGTTTTGAGGACAAGACACCTGCGAGTCTAGAGGAAGAGATGCTCGTTTTTGGGTTAAAGCAGAAGAAAGTTTCAACTTCTGAAATAATGGTAAAATTCAAGGTGAGCCGACCGACCGCGATTTATATGTTGAATGAAATATGCCGGAAGGGATTGGCAAAGCACTTTGGAAAACGGCGGGGGAGCCATTATATTTTTGGAGATTAGTGATTTTCGGATGGCGTTTTTCCATCACTATTTTTTTCTTCGAGCTATTTTTTTCTGTTCTTGCCCCGTCTGCCGCTCCTGCGCGGTCGGCTCTTCCGCCTCCTTTGCCGCGCTTCCGCCCTTCGCGCCCGTGCTTTCGTTGTCCGCCGCGCTTTCGCGAAGCTCGATTTCCACAAGCGTGGCAAACGTTTTCTGCCACTCCCTGTCCGCAGCGCCCCAGTCAACGTCCCCCTCGCCTGCTTCCAGCCGTTTCAGCATGTTGTTCGCCTGCGTGGTGCATTCCAGCACGAAGTCGAGCTCGAGGAAGTGCGGGTGGTTGTGCTTTTTCGCCGCCTCGTATATCTGCGAATACATCTTGCCCTTGAAGAACGCCTCCATGACGTATTGCATGGCAGGGATGCCGGTCTCCTCGCTCCTCCGCTCAAGCGCGGGCGGCACGAATTCGAGCTTGAAATTTCCGGCTATCTTCGCCAAGTCCGCGCCAGCCAAACTGTCCGCCTCAGCTTCGGGAATGTTCATGAACAGGCATTTGAGTTTCGTGTCCTCGATGCTCTCGCCCCGCTCAAGCCGGAACACTTCCACGAACTTGCGCTCCTTGAGGTCGGTTTCGTATTGCAGCCCCAGCATCCTGTAGACCTGCGTTTTCCTTCCGTAGCGCACTTTTTTGAGGAACGAATACCTGTCGGTGGAGAACATCGAGGCAGCCGGCACCCCGAACACCAGTTCGAGGCGGTCCTGAACGTCCTTGAGCGATTGCGCATGAAGGTTGTAGAGAAGGAAAATCCCCGGCTGGGTGTTGAGCATGTTGATTACTCCCTGAATCGCCAGCCGCGAGCGGATTTCGTTTATGATGACGCACGCGTCGCCCATGCGCAGCGCGGCGTTTGTCATGGAGACAAGGTCAAGCTCCGAGCTTCCCGCCTCGTCGCGGTCCGAGGACTGCACCTGCACCGCACCGACGTGGAAACCTCGCTTGCGGTATGCCTTGGTCGGTATTTCCTCAATGTCCTGAATCGGAAGTATCCTCTTCTTCGTGCCAATCGCAGCGATTTTCGCCGAAGTAAAAGCGGTCTTTCCCACTCCCTTCAGCCCAAGCACGGCTTCCGAGCAGCCCAAACCGACCATCACGTCGTCGTATCCGGCGAAGAACGGGCTCATGGAGCGCAGCCGCAGATACATGGGGTAGGTGAATGGCTGGTCGCGCATTATGCGGAGTGCCGCCTGAAGCTCGCCGAAGGTCGCGGGCGGGCGCTGGAGGTGGCACCTCATCGCGAGCCGCGTGAGCACCACGTCCACCACGGGCGAATTCTTGTCGAATTTGCGCGTGCCCTGCGCTGCCGCCATGATGTTCTTGAACGCGTTTTCCATCATCTCGTGGTTGTACCTCCAGACGGTGTGGCACAGCCCGAACTTCGCGTGCTCGAGGTAAATCGGCGAGTTCTCGCCGTCAATGTAAATGTCGGTTATGTTATTCGCGTCAAGCGCGAGGTTCTCCAGCGGCGCGCCAAGCCCGACAACCCACGAAGCCGCCTCCCTGCCCATCGCAGTCGCCTGCTCCGGCGTGATTGGTATTTTTTCAAGCGCGCCCCTGTCGAGGAACTGCTGCGCGAACTCCCTCGTCCTGTCGTCGTAAATCGTCGAGTAGTCAACGGTCTGCCGGATTTCGCGCAGCCCGTCCTGTATGGCGGTGCGCAGAAGCTCCTGCAGTTTCACTGGCAGCCCCTCGATGAGCGGGTTTTCAATCACATAGAGGTGCGCCTCGCCCCCCGGAACGTCGTAAATCCTCACGCTCAACCCGCCGGAAAGCGGATAGCTCGCCCCTTCGTTCTTCAGAGGCACGGCGTCCTTCGGAACCGAGAGCATGAAGTTCTGCATGAACAAAAGCGACTTGAGCCCGAGAAGCGCGAGGAAAGCCGCGCGCATATCTCCCGTCCTCTGGCACAAAAGATAGAATGAGGATTTCACATACGCGGCATGCACGCCGTTTATCCACGCCTGGAAATTCCTGTATCCATCAACGAAGATTGCCTTTTCGGGGTACGGCTCGGAATAATTCTTGAGAACCTGCGCGGCGATGAGCGGATTCATGAACATGTATTCGTAGAATTCCTTGAGCGTTTTTTTCCTGAGAAGGTACTGGTCGTCCTCCGGCCTCCCGTACGTGCGCGGGTTGAGCATAATTGCCTCGACCTGTCGGACGAGCCCGTCATACTCGACGATTATCGCGCTCTTGTCCTCGTTCAAATCCACGACAACCTCTTCCTCATAGCGCATGGTTTTCCACGGGTTTGGGAGCTGCGAAGTTGTCTTGAGGTGCGAGTTGATGCACTGGGGAGTGGTGAGCCCAAGCCCGCAGGTCGGGCAGTCCATGACTAGGCGGTTCCCCTGATAAGTTGGTCGGCAGCCCATACGACAAAACTCGTTGTTTAGCTTTTAATCATTATCGGATTGAGCGCACGCAGGGAGCAGGATAGGCAAACGAAGAGAAAAACAGAAAATAGAAAAGAACAGTTTCCTGCCAACTCAAAGGAATCCGGTCTGCCCCGATTTGGCAATCTTCTTCCTGGCAGCCGCAATTCCCAACTCAAGATACGCGGTCGTGCCTTCAAGCAGGTAGTCTGCGCGCCTCTCCTCGGAAAGCGAGAGGTATTCGTTGCGGATGGTTTCCCTCGCAGCGCTGAGAGTCTTGCTTTCAACCACTTTCGCGCCGCCCTTCCTGTCGCGGGTGGCGTCGTAGTAAAACCTCTCGAAGCCGTCTATCGCCAGTTTCTCAAAATCCGCATTCGATGTGTTTCCTTGGAACTTTGCCTTGAGCGCGTCCAGTTTCGGGCGCACTATGGCGTCAAACTCCTTCTTGTGCAGGAGAGTAGGCACTTCCTTCAGGGGCTTTTTGACGAGGAATGCATCGGATTGCGCAGCAGCCGCCTTCTTGCTGCCTGCGTCATCCCATTTGCCGGACGCAAGCTCCTGCTCGAACTGCGCCTTGTAATTCACCTGTCTGTCCGCCTTGAATGGCTCGTCGAATTTACCCTGTTTGTCCATTATCATCAATGCTGTCTTGGTGAAGCTTATCGGACTCCTCAGCAAGCCGCTGAAAAGGAAATCCCTCCCGGGCTTCGTGTTCCAAAGAATTCCCACGGTGTTTATCCCTTCCGCGTAATCAAGCGTGCCTTCGAACATGGGCTTGAATTCAGAGGACGTGAAAAGCTCGCGCATCCGCGCAGCCCCGTCCTTTGTCTGGTTTGCCTTGTCAAAAGCTTCGCGGACGTCCTGCGTACGCCCAATCATTATTGCCGCTTCTGGTTGTTTTCCAATATAGTCAAAAAACGCCTTTTTCGCGGCATCGTCTCCCCTGAGAAGGTAATCCTCAAGTTTTCCGTATGCCTCTTTCTGCGGTTTACTAAGGTCATCCACTCTGATTATCTCTTCATTGTATTTTGAATAGGCGAAGTCGCTTCGAAGCTCTGAATCGGACAGTCCCATCCCCTTCTTTGTGAGCCGAAGCCCATACAAGAATCCCAAACTTTCAGCAGCAGTTTTGCCCACTTGTGAATGATACAAGTCGTTGAATAGCAGCCGCAACGGTCCGCTGCCTTCCATTCCATATGCTTCCAATACGAGGTCTCCAAATCCCTTCTTTCCAAGCATCTTCATATTCTCAAGGAAGTTCTTCTGCTCGTCAGCAGGAAGGGCGTCTGGGAAGCGCAGCGCGTGCCAGAGGTATTCGCTTTGCAGGATAGACATCATTTTTTCCTTGGGCACTTTGAGTATTTCGCGGTAGCCCCCAGCCTTCTTGAATGCGGCTATCGCTTGCGCGATTTCCTGGTTGCTTACGGGCACCGTCGCCGGAGCGGATTTTTGCGCCAATTCAAAAACGAGCATTTTACCACCGGACGTATTATTGCGAAAACAGTTTATAGCAGAGCCGGAAAGTACTGCGGCTCTGCTACCTAGCAAACCACGACTGAAAGCATAGATGACTGTGTCAAACTACTTTCGTGGTTTGCTATAAATAGTCTCTATTATAGCAGAGCCGGAAAGTACTGCGGCTCTGCTACCTAGCAAACCACGACTGAAAGCATAGATGACTGTGTCAAATTACTTTCGTGGTTTGCTATAGTGTGTGCTATTGAGCAGTTTGCCTAATTTCTAATGTTCTATTTTATTGTTAATCATGGTAATCTATATAAACACATCTGCGCACATTATTATCGTATGACTAAGGCATTTCATGAAAAATTCGCAGCAGTTTTACAACTCGGCACCGATACTGGAAAGAAAGTAGGGGTGAACCACTCTAGGCAAATTTCGGCAAAGCGCATAACTTTGCGCGCCTATCGTAAAAATATACACTGGGGGCAGCAGCCGTTGGGCTTTGCATGCTCGGATTTCTCCAATGCAGCATCTATGATTGATAGTGAGATTAAAGCTCTGAAACCGCAGGTTGAGACGCTTCAAGGAATAAATGAAAATGTTCCCGCCATAATTCTCAAGCTCGAATCCAAAAAACAAACATATTTAGGGCACGATTCTGATCTTAAAAGAATATTTCGCGGAGGTAAGAATCTTGTCATTTTCGCGGGAATCTTCTGCGTTTTAAAAGGAGTTTCCAACTATACCGCATTCTTCGCGCCGCAGATTCGACAAAATATTTATTTGTCAGTCAATTTATTCGCAGCAGAATCTCTCAAACTTCCATCTAACGTTGTTTCTTCTGCCGACAATTTTCTGCGCGGAAACCTATACGACGCCTTATTGGCGTTTATTTTTACTTCATCATCAATGGTCATATCTGGTTGTTCCAAAGGCCCTCTGAAAAATTCATCAATTGCCAAGCATGCGGCTTTCTGGTTTCTGTCCCTTTCCAGTCTTGAGCTGTTGCAAAAATTCAATTTATATCCAGGGACATTCGACATTATGGATTTTGCCATGTACGCAGTGGGCGCTGTTTCGGCATGCTTTTTTGGCAAAAAATACATTGGTAGGGAAAAAACACTTCACGCCAACCCGCCCATAACGCCAAAAAATCAAGAAACATCTGCTGGCGCCACTCAAAATCCCTAAAAAAATAGTGCGCGGCTTGGCTTTCACCAAGCCGCAATTTTCAAAAAAGTTTCAAAGCACAAATTTAGGCATTCTTCAGCTTCGCCTTGTAGACGTAGCCGTCCTTGCCGAGATAGTACATGTAGCCGGATTGCTTCGCAACCTTCTCGGAGCCCACCTTCTTCTTCCTGCCGCTCTTGTTGTGCTTCATTGGAGCAGCCCAGACATAGCCGTCCTTACCGATGTAGTAAAGGTAGCCGTCTTCGCGCTTGACTTTCTCATTTCCAATTTTTTGTCCCATTACAGACACCTCCAAAATAGATACGAGGAGTTCATTTCCTCCCGTCGTGTGTTCGTCGGCATGATTTATAAAGATATCTTCGTCGGAGCCACGTCGGCAAACTGCTGCGCGCATTTTCCACATTTCCACGTCGTTTGGCGGCTTTCCGCAGGGCTTTAATACTCCTCCGTCCACTTTTCATCCGGTAATCCCATGGACTTGGGGCGAAACTTAAGGCAGGCATTGTCAAAATTCACCGGCGCGCCAGTTGCGGACGAAAAGGCAGTCAAATCCCTCTGCCGCGAGCTGCAGCGCGTCCTCATCTCCTCGGACGTGAATGTCAAACTCGTTTTCGAGCTAACAAAAAAAATCGAGGCGCGCTCGCTCGATTCCAATCTCGCAAAAGGGCTTTCGCTCCGCGAGCACGTCGTGAAAGTGGTCTATGAGGAGCTTGCGTCAATCATGGGCGAGCGCTACGAGCCGAAAATCTCCCCGCACAAGATTCTTCTCCTCGGATTATACGGCTCCGGAAAATCCACAACCGCGGGGAAACTCGCGCACTTTTACAAGACGCGCGGGCTCTCAGTCGCGCTTGTCGCGTGCGACGTTGACCGCCCTGCGGCATTCGAGCAGCTGCAGCAGGTCGCGAAACTTTCCGGCTCGGCGTTCTACGGAATGAACGGCGAAAAGGACGTGGAAAAAATCCTCGCTGACGTCAAACTTCGCGCGAAGGAGGACGTGGTAATCGTGGATTCGTCGGGCAGAAGCGCGTTCGAGCAGCCGCTCGTGGAGCAGTTGAAGCAAATCAACTCCGCCTTCCAGCCAGACGAGAAATTCCTCGTGATTTCCGCGGACATCGGACAGGTCGCTGGAAAGCAGGCGGCGGAATTCCACAGCGCAATCGGGCTGACGGGCGTGATAATCACGAAGCTCGACGGAAGCGGCAAGGGCGGAGGCGCGCTCTCCGCAGTCGCATCATCCAAGGCAAAGGTCGCATTCATCGGCGTCGGGGAGAAAATGGACGCGCTCGAGCCGTTCGACGCGCAAAAGTTCGTAGGGCGGCTCCTCGGCTTTCCGGACATCGGCGCGCTTCTTGAGAAAGTGAAGAAAATCGCAGAGGGGGGCAAGCTCCCCGAAGCAGTGCCCGACAAGCTGACGCTCAGGACTTTCTACGAGCAACTGCGCGCGGCGAAAAAACTCGGTCCGCTCTCAAGCGTGTTTTCCATGCTCGGAGCGAACGACCTTCCCGAGGACATGGTGAAGACGAGCGAGGACAAATTGAAGAAATACGAGACGATAATCAATTCCATGACTCCGCAGGAGCGCGAGGACGCGTCGCTCGTGCGGAAGAGCCGCTCGCGCATTGAGCGCATAGCAAAAGGCGCGGGAGCCACGCCCGAGGACGTGCGCGGGCTTCTGACGCAGTTTGAAAAAGTCGAGGGCATGTTCAACCAGTTCAAGCACAATCGCGGCTTCCGCAAGAAAATGGAGAAGATGATGAAGGGCATGGGCGTGGACATGGGGCAGATGGGCGGAAATTAACGCCTAGCCCTTTCTTTCAATCCAGAACCTCCTCTATCTTCTTCAAAAGAAACTCAAACTTCACAAATCCCGCTGCCTTGTTGAAGTGCCCGCAATTCGGGATGAATATCATTTCCACGCCGAGATTCTTCGCAAGCTCCCTTCCATTTTCAATTGGCACATAGGGGTCATTGTCTGACTGGATTACGAAAAACAGCGGGCAGCTCTCCCTTATTTTCTTCCAGTCAAACAGCTTGCCCGTGAAATCATCATCCGTTCTCTGGTTCTTCACCACGCCCACGCCAATCGGCGTGCCAATGAGAAACGCCGCCTTTGCCCTCGTGCCGCGCTCAAGAAGCCTAAGAAGAAACGCCCCGCCCAAGCTATGCCCTATCAAAATCGGCGCGCCCTCCGTTTCTCTGCGATATTCGTCAGCAACAGCAAACCATTTCTCAAGCGACTGATTTTCCGGCGTGGGGAACTGCGGCACAATCGTTTCGCACCCCCTCTGCTCAAGCTCAGCTTTCAGCCAGGGAAACCAGTTCTCCTCAGGATAGCCGGCTGTTCCATGGAAGATGAATGCGCGCGCCATAAGATGCTCTCACTCAGGATAAATATAAAATCCGCGCAAGCACGGCTAGGGAACGAAAAACAAAAACTGAAAAAGCAAAGCTAAGGAAAAATAAAAAACAGGAAGTAAAAACAAAAAACTAGAACTTCGGCTTGGCAAGCGCGAGCTCCTTTGAAATCAGCTCGTCAAGCACTTCCTTGGCAATCACGCGCCTTCCGCCGATTTTCTCGTGCGGGATGCGGCTCCTGTCAAGGCGCCTCTCAAAGGCATTCCTCTTTATCTTGATGCCCTTGCTCTGCATGGTCTGCACGGCGTCGCCGACCTCGTAGTAGTTCTTGCAGACGTGCACCATCGCGTCAATCGCGTTCTTCGGCACCCACCTCTGCGTTCCGATTTTCAGGGACGGAACCGAGTTTTTCTCAATCCTTCCGATGAATGCGCGGAGGTTGACCTTCTCATGCTTCTTCAGCTCGTTGTATGCCTGTTTCACGGAGTAGAATTCGTTCGCAAGCGAAATCCAGTCGTGGATTACCGCCTTTGGAATGAGCCGCTTGTTGCCGATTTTCTCCGAATGGACGGAGCGCCTCTCCACCCTGCCGCCGAATGCGCGGAAGGAAAGACCGATGCCGCCCTTCTTGAGCTCGTCATACGCCTCTTCGAGAGTGAAAAGCCCCATGCCCTTAAGGCGTTCCTTCTCAAGGCGGTCCTGCTCGTAGAGTTCCTCTGCCTTGCCGACGACTTCCTCAACGTTGGCGTGCAACTGGCTCTCGACGGATGCGCGCTTGGATTTCAAGTCGCTTATCTTGATGCCTTTGAGCTTGGCAATCACGGGGTCTTTGATGACCTTCTCAATCACGATTCTTTTTCCACGGGGCATATTTCCACCTTCGAAAGCGGTGCGTTTAACACAATTACATTATTACATTATTTACCAATACTTTTATGAGCAACGAGTTTATAATCCTTACCATACGATGAAAAGTCCCGTTACTCCACACCACTCCACAGGGTATCTTCCTGCAACATTTAAATATTCTCCCCAGCCGCTCTTTGGCATGGCAAATCTTTCCCTGTGCGCGCAGTGCCTCCGGCGATTCGGAAAAAGCCCCGCAATCTCGCCGTCGGCAGGGGCGGATGGGGAATGCCGCGTCTGCAACGGGCTTCTTTCAAAAATGCCTTCGTTCGTTTCACAGGCGCTCGCGTCCGCGTCGGCAGACGGCTTCGAATGGGGAACGTTCTCGGTTTCATCCTCCTTTCCAAAGGCACTGCTCGTGCGGGAGCAGGAAGCCGCGGACTTTTTCGCGCCGGGCGAATTCACCTCGATAAAAAACACGGTCAATTCCGAACTCGCATCCGCCATCTCATCTGGCGCGAAGAAAACCTGCGACCAGCGCAACCCCGACGCAACGTTCGAATTCGATTTCATCAAGGGCGAAGCCCGCGTCAAGCCGTCCAATCTCTACGTATTCGGGCACTACCTCAAATTTTCGAGGAAGCATTGCCAGAGCCGCTGGCACTGCTCCTCGTGCAACGGGCGCGGCTGCCCGGACTGCAAGGGAAGCGGCATGAATTATCCGTCGGTGGAGGACGAGCTGGGCAAAGTCCTCTCCCGCGCATTCTCCGCATCGAGCTGCACGCTGCACGCAAGCGGGCGCGAGGACGTGGACGTCCGCGCACTCGGAACCGGGCGCCCGTTCGTCATGGAGCTTTTCAATCCGATGCGAAGGCACGCCGATTTTTCCGCCCTCGAATCCGAATTCGCAGGGAACGAAAGCGTGCGCGCCGTCGGGATGCGCGTGGTGCGCAAGGAATTCATGGACGCGGTCTGCAATTCGCATTTCGAGAAGGAATATTCCGCGCTCGTGCGCGCCGACCGCCCGCTGACCTCGGCGGACGCGAAAAAGGCGGAGTCGCTTTCCGGCAAGCCGATTCTCCAGCAGACACCCGTGCGCGTGATGCACCGGCGCGCGGATTTGGTCAGAAAAAGGCAAATCCTCTCAATCACGGCGGCAAAAGAGCAGGGCGGCAAGCTCCGGCTCCGCATCCGCGCCGAGGCGGGCACCTACATAAAGGAGCTGATAAGCTCGGACGGCGGCAGGACAAAGCCGAGCGTGTCCGAACTCCTCTCCTGCCGCGCGGAGTGCGAGGAGCTTGACGTGGTGGCGATTCACGACGTTTTTCTGGAGACAATCTCCTCACGTTAAATACCTTGCAGGGGTTCCAACTCCATGCTCCCTCTCATCAATCCTTCAATCGCCGTGCCGGGGATGGACGCGCGGATTTTCATAGTCATCGCATTCACGGCAGCCGCCGCGTACTACGACGTTTTCAAAAACAAATGGGTGCCAAACGCCCTTCTTTACGCTTTCCTCGCCTGCGCTTTCGCGGTCAATCTCGTTTATTTCGAGCAGGAGCTGTTCATTTCCGCCGTGGCGTTCGGCGCGGCAATGTTCCTCATCTCCTACCCGCTTTACAAGGCAGGGCAGCTCGGCGGCGCGGACGTTTTCTGCTACTCATCAATCGCCATGGCAATTCCTTACCTTTCCCATCCGTTCCTCAATCCCTCGGCGTCCGCGCCCTATCCGTTCATACTCTCGGTGCTCGTGCCAGCCGGCATTGCATTCATCGCGTTCATGTTCGCGCGCTTCGTCCCCTACATTTACTCTCAGGCGAGACAGGGCGGATTGGCGTTTTCCGCTGCGCGGCTCGCCGTGCCAGCCATCCTCCTCCTCGCGTTCGTCATTTTCTTCCATGCGCTCTCCTCCCTTCCGGTGCGGATTCCCTTCGGGTATCTTCTCATGCTGGTTTTCCTTTTCGCGGCAATCTCGTTCTTTTCCCTCTTCAAGCAGGAAATCAAGGACAGCATGGTCGAATCCGTGCCCCTCGCAAAACTTCAGGAGGAGGACGTGCTCGCGCTTGAGAAGATGGATTCCGGGCTCGTCGCGCGACTCAAGCTCCAGCCGCTCATCAACGGAAAAACAGCCGCGCTTCTTGCAAAGGCGAAGCTCCGCGCAGTTCCGGTTTATACCCGGATGCCGTGCTTCCTCCCATACCTTCTTTTCGGCGTGGTCTTCACTATCCTGTTCGGGGATTTGATTTCGTACGTCGTTCCGTCTGTGGCGTAGCTGTTCTTCTATTTCCAGTTTCCCGTCAGAAATACGAGCCCAGACCCTTCTGCTCGCCCTTGAATTTCAAATCGTCCTCGGAATAGCCAAGCTCCTTGAGTATTTTGAGCACTGAAGGAAGGATTTGATTGTCAATGTAGTAGTTCGGGTCGTAGTCGGACGCAAGCTCGGCAAGGCACGCCTTTTCGGAAATGCTGTTTCCCTTCCTAGTAATCACGTAGCCGATGACCGTGCCCTTGTCAATCTGCATTCCCGTGGCAATCGCCTTTTGCGCAGCTGAAAGCTCCGGCGATTTTATGTCGTATTTCTTCGGGTCCTTCCTCATCTGCGTGTAAATGGTCAGCTCCTCAAGCGGCACTTTCCCGCTCCGAAGCCGCTCAATCGTGTCCTTCACGATTTTCACTGCCATCTCCTTGCTGCCGTGCTTGAGTATGGCTTCAAGCACTTTCCTCTGCGTGACCTTCGCAATCGCCGACCAGTCGCGCCTGACAAGCTCGAACCCGCGTATTTTGATTCGTCCGTCCTCGCCGATGAGCGCATACTTCTTTTTTGCGCCCTTCTCGCCCTTTTCCGCAGCGCCCTTTTTCGTGACAAACACCCCGCGCGGATAGAACCCCTCAAGCTCAAGTTCCATGTCGCCGGGAAGCTCGGCATTCACTTTTTTCATGAACGCGAGCGCGTCCTCGCGGGCTTTCTTCCCTACGAGTATGAATATACTATCAGTGTCTCCATACAAAACCTCAAATCCACACCTTTCTGCATTCTCAATCGTCTCCTGTATGAAGTGCCTGCCCCACGCGGTAACCGACTCGCCGCATTCGCGCGAATACCAGCGCGAGCGCGGATAGGCGAGATAGCCGTAATACGAGTTCGCGAGGATTTTCAGCGACTGCACCCGCGCGAAGAGCATTTCGTATTCGTGCGTGTCCTTCTCGGTTTTCCTAAGCTTCGCCTTCAGTTCGCCGCGCATCCCTATCAGTTCCTCGAGAACCGCGGGGATGAGCCCGCGCGGCTTTTTCGCGAACCTGCTGCCGCTCGGGGAAACAAAGCATTCGGAGTCCGGCACGGATTTCGGCGGATTGAGCGTGAACGGGTCTATATTGTGCGAGGTGATGATTGAGGGATACAGCCCGCGGAAATCGAACACCGCGAGGTTCTCGTAAATCCCCGGCTGGGGCAGTTTCACGAACGCGCCCTTGATTGGCCCGAGTTCCCGCTCCTGCGCCAGCGCGTCGTCGGGCTTGTTCGGGATTATCGCCTTGTGCATGAAGCTCCGCTGCATCAATAGCGACTCCACGAGCTGCCCCGCGGTCGCGCTTGACACGTCAAAAAGCGGCAGGCGCGTGAGCCGCCCCATTTCAATCTCAAGCGGAAGCAAAATTTTCCCGATTTCCATGGTGGCAAGCGAGTCAAAGCGCGAATAATCCGCAAGCTCGCCCGAGAGTTTTTTGTCGTCCCACATCTTCCAGATGTCAAGCTTCTGCACCATCAATTTTTTCTTGCCCGTCAGCTCCTCGTAGGCGTTCTCAAGCGTGTATTTGCTCACCTTGAACGCTCCGATGAAGCCCATGAACCGCACGAGCGGATACAAATCCACGTGAATCCGTCCGGTGATTTCCGCGACGTCGCGTATTCCCTGCCTTCTCACGCGGAACGAACTCCCGTCCCTCCCAATCGCGAACTCCAGTCCGTTCACGTCCGCGCGGGTTTTCAGGTAAGGCAAATCGAATACCGTGCTGTTGTAGCCAAGAAGCACCTCGACGTCCTTCTCCCGTATTGCGTCGAGGAATTTTTTTATCATCGCCCGCTCGTCCTTGCAGACAATGGCAAACTCGCGCCCGACATCCCTGCTCGTGATTACCTTTCTCTCCCCGTCCATCTCGTAGCTAATCATGATTACTTCGTCCTTTTCCGGGCGCGGCATCCCGTTGGGGTTGTAAGTTTCGATGTCGAACGCCATTGCGCGAAGCGAAACCGCCTCCTCCTTCCGCCCCAAAATCTTCAAAAGCCGCCTTCCCTCCCTCTGATAAACGATTGTCGTGAATGGCGCGAGGTTCTTGTCAATCATGTAGCGCTTCCCGAACGGAATCCCGTTTTCGTATGCAACGTAGTTTGAAATCGCCTTGCTCACGTGGGGAACGTCGTATGGGCGTTCGCAGAAAACCTTCCAAAGCTCCTTTTCCCTGCCAAGAACGGTCATCTTCACGCGCTCAAGCCGAACCGGAGCCGCCTGCCGGTCCCTGCTCGCCGCGCGCACCGCCATTATTTCCTTTTCAGCCCCATTGGGCGCGTCAAGATAGAAGTATGGCTCGTAAGTGTCGTGCAGGCGGAAGAAGCGCTTGCCCTTCATAAGAAGCCGGACAATTGTTTTCCCGTCCGCGCCTATTCTGTAATCTACGTCAATGAGAATTGCCTTTTTCCGAACGGTTCCTTTTTCCTTGGGCATTTTTCTCCTCGCAAATCTAATCACGGCAATCCTTAAAGAAGTATCAACGCCCTGCTTCGGGTTGGCATCATCTGCTTCGAGTCTGCATCAACTATCTTAAATTTGCACCCCGAATCCGCCATTATTCTGCGGTTATTTCGCAGGGGTGTTCTCATGGCATTGAAAGTCGCGGTAAACGGTTTCGGGAGAATCGGCAAGCTCGTGGTGCGCGCGGCATTCGAGCGCGGATTTGTTGGAAAGAAATTCGACATAGTGGCAATCAACGACACGCACGACCTCAAGCTATCCGCGCACCTTTTCAAATACGACTCCACGCAGGGCAGGTTCGCAGGAACTGTGAAAGGCGAGCCGGGCAAGCTCACAATCAATGACCACGAAATGAAGGTGGTTTCCTCGCGCGACCCTGCGACACTCAACTGGGGCGGGATGGGCGTCGACCTTGTTCTCGAATGCACGGGCGCATTCACCGACCGAGCCGGTTCCTCAAAACACCTTCAGGCAGGCGCGAAAAAAGTGCTCATCTCCGCGCCGTGCAAGGGCGGCGAGGCGGACGCGACAATAGTTCTTGGCGTGAATGACGAGAAATACGACAGGAAAAAGCACAACATTGTCTCAATCGGCTCCTGCACCACGAACTGCCTCGCGCCCGTGGCAAAAGTGCTGGACGACAATTTCGGAATCGAGTCGGGTTTCATGACCACCTGCCACGCATACACGAACGACCAGCTCATCCTCGATGCCAACCACAAGGATTTCCGCAGGGCGCGCGCTGGAGCAGTGAACATCATTCCCACCTCCACGGGCGCGGCAAAGGCGATTGGCGAGGTAATCCCGAAGCTCAAGGGACGGCTCGACGGTCTCGCGCTTCGCGTTCCGATTCCGGTCGGCTCGGTGAACGACCTCACCTGCCTTCTCTCGAAAGAGGCGAAAAAGGAGGAAATCAACTCCGCGATAAAGGCGGCAGCCGCAGGAAAGATGAAGGGAATGCTCGAATACACCGAAGACCCCATCGTCTCCTCGGACATCGTGCACAACCCAGCAAGCTCGGTTTTCGACGGGCTCTCCACGCTTTCAATCGGAAAGACCGCGAAAGTCCTCTCGTGGTATGACAACGAATGGGGCTTCAGCAACCGAATGGTAGAAATGGCGGCAAGAATGTTCTAGCCGAGCCCGCAAAGCGGGCTGGCTTGGAAAAGGTAAATAAACATTTAGGAGAGTAACACAGCACAATCCTCAGTGGAAGTGTTTGTTTGGTCGCACGTTCTCTCGCCTTTGGGCGTTAAGAGAAGACGGCCAGCGCGAAACGCGCTGGCAAGGCGACCAGTTTTCTGTCATAGACAGAACAAAAGACGGGCATTTCTTCTATTTAGGGTTTGATGTTGCATTATATATAAGTGTTTGCATTCATTTATCCATATTTCACGACAAAAAGGTAATATTTTGACTGAAAGCAAAAAAGAGAAGACAACGGCTCTTGCGGGCATTCCGCAGGGGATAAAGGAACTTATCGCGGCTCCGGCGGCGGAAGAGAAGCAGGTTGCGCCATCCCAGGCGCATCCCGTCGAAGCTGCTGCCCCTGCGCAGGAACACGCGGCAGCAGGCGAGCAAAAGCAGGCAGCGCGCCCGCGCACGGAGAAGGAAACCGAACTTGACGGACTGATTGCCAATCGCCAAGCCATAATCGAGCAGCTCAAGCAGAAGAACCCGCTCGTCGTTGCGGCGCGCGCACAGCTTGCCGAACTCATGCCTGCAATACACGGCAGGGGCTCCGGGCAGGTGATGGGGCTTGTCCGCGAGGAAGAGCGCCTCGAATTCTCAATTGCAACCGAAGCTTACACTCCAAAGCACGAAAAAGAGCTGCTAAAGCGCCTGCGCGACATCCGCTCCGAGCTTTCCAAGCACAAAGAGCTGGACATCGCAAGGAAGAAGGTGGACGAACAGCGCGCAGTGCTGCGCTCGCTCATCTCCGACATCCGCTCACTCGAGCATTCGCTTGCCGAGGCAAGGCAGAAGTGCGACGAGAAATATGCGGAAGTGCTCGCCGAGAGAAAAGCCGCCCGCAGCCAGCGCGCGCAATACCGCGAGGAACGCCCGCAAATCCAGCGCGGCGAATCCAAAAAGCGCGGGCGCGAGGGCGGAAGGAAGAACGAATACGACGAGGACATTTCAAAATACCTCAAGGACTATGACGACACTGTTTCAATGGATGAAATAGTCCAGATAGAGCGCAAGGACAGGAAGGAGAAGAAGTCTGAGGAAAAGGAAGACAAGGGCAAAAAGGACGCAGACAACGAAGAGTAGCGTTCATCCTCTCCGGTTATTTTTTCAATCCCAGCAAAAGCGCTTCTCTCTAGCGAAAGCTCCCGCTCTCCCGCTAAGTCTATTTCTGAAACGGAACAGGGCTGTCCTCCTTTATCATCAGGACAGCAGTATCTTCAGGTAGAACACCGGCGAGGCATATCCCTTCTTCGCCTTCTCGTTGATGAACGTTCCGGCAATCGCCTCGCGCGCTTTCTCGCTTTTCGCGGCTTTTCCAACGACCATGTCCAATAGCCAGTGCATGTTGCCGAGCTTTTGCATGGTGTATGAGAGCGAAAGCTCGTCGCCAACCTCGTCCCAGAGCTGCTTTTCGTAGCGCGAGAGGAACTGCGCGGATGTATCCTTGGCAGCCAATGCCTCGTCGGCGACCTGCGCGGCGAGCGTGCCTGAGAGCATGGCGTTCCCCATTCCCTCGCCTGAGAACGGGTCAACAAGCCCCGCGGCATCCCCCACAAGAAGGACGTTGTCAGTGTGCACCTGCCTGCGCTTCGAGCCCATGGGAAGCGTCCACGCGCTTATCTTGCCGTTCGGCGAGACGATTTTCGCGTTCTTGAACCTCTCGGTAAAAAGCGGGTTGGTGGCAATCAGGTCGAGCATTGCCTTTTGCAAATCAACGTTGCCCTTCCTCACGTTCTCCATCATCATGCCCACGCCGACATTCGCCAGCCCGTTTTCGAGCGGGAAAATCCAGAAGTAGCCGGGCATTATCGATGCAGCGAAATGGATTTCTATCGCGTCCTTCATTCCGGTTATCCCCGAATAATACGCCCTGTGCGCAATGCACGTGTGCTTGGGGTCTATTTCCGGCCCGCGAACCTCGCGCGCAATCACGGATGCCGCGCCGTCAGCGCCAATCACCATCCTTCCCCGAAACTCGAATTCCTGCCCGTCCTTGGCTTTCGCCTTCACGCCGCAGATTTTCCCGTTCTCGCGCACCACTCCGACGACAGCCATGCCCTCGTGCGAGTCCGCGTGCCTCTTCGCGTTCTGCCATTGTATGTTGTCAAGCACCATCCGCCTGCAGACGTAGCTCTTGTTCGACTTCGACTCGGGGTTTTTCAGCGGGATTGTGACCGTGTTGCCGTTCGGCGAGGAGAACGTGAGCTGGGTTATCTCCCCGTGCTCGGCTTTCTCCACTTCCGTCTCCAGCCCCATCTCGCGCAGATGCCGGAGCGTCTTTCCCGACACCGCGTCCCCGCAGGTCTTGTCCCTCGGCCAGTTCTCCTTGTCAAGCAGGAGGACTTTTCTGCCCTTTTTGGCAAGATGAACAGCAGTCGTGCAGCCGCCCGGTCCGCCGCCAACGACAATCGCATCGTAAAGTATGTTCTCAGACACAGATACCACTTCCGGCAGCAAGCATCCAAAATGAGCCGCGAGGTTCCTCTTTCGGGTACAATAATAAAAAACTTCGCAAAATTTCCCTTTTAGGGCGTTGACGAATTGCGGCGCGTCGCGGCGCTTGCAGCACGAAGCCGCCTTATGACGGCGCCGCAACAATATTCAACGCCCTAAATTTCCCTTTCCCGCCCCCCGCCAATAAAAATTTTCTCTCCGAAAGCCAATCAATGGCAAACAGCACGGTCTTTTCTGGGCTGAAAATAACGTATTTCGGGCATTCGAGCGTGCTCGTCGAGGGCGACGGGCTCGCAATCTACTTTGACCCCTACGTGCTTCCAAAGGGCGCGAAGCCGGCTGACGCAATCCTCTACACCCACGGGCATTTCGACCACTGCGCGCCAGCGCCTGCAATCACCACCAGCCGCACAGTCCTGATGGGGCACGGCTGCAACCTTCCCATGCGCGTAATCGCAATCGGCGGCAGGGAGCGGATTGGCGGCGCGACAGTAGAGGCAGTGGACGCATACAACGTCGGAAAGCCATTCCACCCGCGCGGAGCCGGCGCTGGGTTCGTGGTGCGCTTCAAAACCGCATCGGTCTACGTGGCGGGCGACACGGATTTCATCCCGGAAATGAAGGGGCTGAAGTGCGACATCGCAATCGTTCCAATTGGAGGAACCTACACGATGGACGCGAACGAGGCAGGGGACGCAATCGCCGCGATAATGCCGAAGGTCGCAATCCCCTACCACTACAACTATCTTGCAGACCAGAAGGCGGACCCGAACGCGTTCCGCAGCGCGGTTGAGCAGAAGACCGGCGGAAAAGTGGATGTGCGGATTCTCTCGCCATGATTGGAGGTCGGGGAAAACATGTCCGAACAAACAACTGTCCCGAACCAAAGCAATCCCACAAATCAGGGAAGTGCGGCAAACCAAACCCGCCCCGCAAGCAAAGGCAACATCACCAACAACCACGGGTGCGCGGAAGCCTTGGGCTTCAGCCCTTTGGGGAGCGCACCCGCGACACGGGCTTGTCGGCTTCCGCCTAAAGCCCAAGTCCGACAAGCCACGGGCTTTAGCCCGTGGTTGTTGACAAGCTCCGCGGCATCGCTGGCGAAAAGAGCGTCCCTCTGGGCAATCACGTCAATATTCATCCTGCTCCTTTCAGCCGCGCTCATCGGGCAGGCATTCACGCAGAAATTCTTCGACCAGAACGTCTATTTCTCCTCGCTCGAAAAGCACGGGCTCTACGGCGGCATGCAGGAGGGGATGGTGGCTCTTTTCTCCTCCAACCTTCCGCCCGAAATTCGGGAAAACGCCACGTCCATCCTCTCAAGCGCAGTCACGCTCGACTACGTGCGCGCGCAATCAAACGCGTTCATAACGAATTTTCTCGCATATTTCTCCTCGAAAAGCGAAACGCTCGACCTCGCGCTCGACCTCTCGCCAATAAAGCGCGGGTTTTCGGCGTCGCAGGGCATGGCAATGCAGCTCATAGGCGCCCAGATGCCGCAGACAATGGATTTCACCTCGCAGCTCCGTGATTCCGGACAGCTTGCCAAGATGGCGAAAATCCGCTCGCAAATCGCGCAGGCGGAGGCGCTCAACGGCTACGCATACGCCATCTCGCTGTTCCTCCTCGCGCTTTTCTTCCTCTTGAACGGCGGCGGGCGCGAGGGAATCGCGAAGTGCGCGGGGCTGGTTTTCTCGACTGGCATTTCGGCATTCATGGGCGGCGCGGCATTCGCGCTCCTCTCCCCCATGGGCGTGTCGGCAATCGCGGGCGCGTCCGCGCAGGGCGAGGCGGTCTCAAACGCGGTCTCGCTCGTGATGAGCGACGTCATGCAGGAGGTCGGCGTGCTTACCATCATCTATTCGCTGCCGCTTCTGGCAATCGGCTTCCTGCTCCCGCACGCCCTCAACCTCTTCTGGAAAACGCGCCAGCCGGATGGCGGGCTTCCCTCGGCTCCGTAGAACTCCGGTGGCAGCGATGCGCCGCGTGGCTGCTGCACAAGCAGCAGCCAGTGCGCCCGCGAGGGCGCACCAGCACGCGCGAGCGGGCTGCGCTTATAAGCGGCATCGCTGCTGGCGATGTTTTCTACGGAGCCCTTCCCGTCGCACCTCGTGACAAAGCTTTTTAAATTTGAACAGGGAACTTATGCCAACGAATCATGCACGAAGGTGAGCTCATGGTGAAAATAGTCATTGCAAAACAACTGGCTGGCAAGAAAATAATCACGAACGACGGCGAAGACCTCGGTCGCCTGATTGACCTCGAAGTTTCCGAAGCGTCCGGCAAAATCGAGAACCTGCTTCTCGAGCCGAACCTTGACAACCCGACGGCGCGCCGGCTTAACAAGGAGGACGGGCTGATTATAGTTCCCTACTCTTCCGTGCTTGCGGCGTCCGACCACATAATCGTTGACAAGAAGACGATTGGCTAAGCCAATTCGACGCGGGCGCGAAGCAGACTTTTCATTCTTTCATTGTATTGTAAATTTGATAATTTACAATGTACAATGCCGAAAAATTTCTGCGGTAGAATTGCATTCTCCCACCTCTCGAAATTTTGCGAAATTTCAAGATGCGGAAATTTCTCGTTGTATTGGAATTTCTATAATTCCAATGCAGACAAATTTTTGCGAAAATTTGTCTTTTCTTCTATTCTTCTATTTTTCGTTTTCCGTTTTTCCCTATTCCCTGTCTTTTTTCCACCTTTTCCATCCATTCGTTTATTCCGCCCAATTATTTTTTTCCAATCAGCTTGAACTTCGGCAAGCCCCTGCCCACCGCGTCCGCGAGCTTGTGCTTGCCCGAAATCGCTTTCCAATTCCTAAGAAGCTTGAAGCCGATGTAATAGGAGCCGCCTATGGCGACCATTCCCGTCGCCGCGGCGAGCATGGATGCGGCGTGCGTGGTTGGTATGAGCGTGGCGGTTACTGCGAGCGAGGCGCCCATAATCAGCTCCTCCAAATGCCAGCTCGCGTTCGGCACGTATTTGTCCACGATGGTGTGGACGTGATATTTCGCAATCGTGAGGGTTTTTTCCTTTTCCTTCTTTCCCGCCTCGGCGTCCTTTCCATGCTTCCGGTCAATCTCCCCAAGCTTGCGCTCGGTCTCCTCGTAGTGGTTGCGGAGGTCGTCCAGCATCTCGTTCGCCGCGCTCCTGCTTCCGCACGCGGAAACGACGTCCTGCATGGCTTTTTCGTAAGCAGCAACGTAATCCGTTTTCATCGTTCGCGCAGGTTTTGTTTTTTGCATTCAACCACCGTTCCAAAATCATTTTTCTATCAACGATTAAAAACTCACGCCCGTTCCCACCGGATGCCGCATTCCTCGAGCGCGGAAATGAGCTTGGCGCGCGCCGCCCCCTTCACTCCCTTCCAGTCTATGCTCGCGCAGGAAGCCGTCTGCGCATTTCTTTCAAACGCCTGTTTCACCATCTCAACATCGGGCGGCGACCTCTCGAGCGAATAGCCGGAAATCAGGTGCCCGAACGCGCATTCGCCGTTGATTATCGCGGGCGTGAATTTCGGGGAGTAATGCGTTCCGCCAAACCCGATTTTAACTGCGAACTCCCTCCCGTTTTCCACGGCAGCAGCAATCGCCCGCGCAACAATTTCCCCCGCCTCCGGCACGCCCCACTCGCTTTCAGTGCTTCCAATCTCGATGAACATCGCAGGGCGCGAAAGCGTGGGACCGTGGTGGTCAACCTCCACCGAGACCTGCCAGCCCGGAAGCGAGGCGGGGGCGAGTTCGGCGAGCTTTTGCGCGGCAACCTTGAGCTGGAACGGCAGGGCGAAGTTCAAGGTGCGCGGCTGTCCGCCCATGTCCGCAGCGCCCCAGTTGCCGGGCGTATGCACGGTGAGCGATTTCGCGTTGCTGCCGCTCTTGTGCGTGCTTGCGAAAACGTAATATTCCGCGTCGTGCGAAGGCACGATTTCAATTGTGCTCCCCGGATATTCTGCGATGTCGAAGTTTCGCGCTGACCAGAAGCCCGGCTCGCGCTCTTCAATGCCTTCGCCCGCGCCTGCAAGCGAAAGCAGCGCCGATTTTATGTTCCGGCTCGCGGGGTTTTCCTTTGAGCAGACGACAAGCGGGCGAAGCGCCATGCCAATCCATTGGCGCAAGCGAATTAAATGGTTGCCGATTGAATTGGTGCGGTGCGTGCGACATGCGAAAAAACCGCCGGACGGCTGCGAATCTCTCCTCAATCGGAAAGGGCGGACAGCTCGCGCTTTCCCGCTCCTGCATCGGCATAGCCGGGCTTGGCGGGGTGGGCGGAGTGGCGTTTGAGATGCTCGTCCGCGCAGGAGTCGGCACGCTGAAAATTTCCGACGGCGGCTTTTTCGAGGAATCAAACGCGAACCGGCAGTCGCTGTGGTCGCTGGAAAACAACGCGCGCGGAAAAACGGACGCCGCGCTCCTATTTGCAGCATCTCAGGGCGCAGTCTGCCGCGTCCTTCCATTCAGGGAAATAACCAGAGCCAACGCCGAAAAATTCGCGCGCGGCTGCGCGGCTGTGATTGATGCCACCGACTCGCGCAATTCGCGGTCAATCGTTTTTTCCGGCTGCAAAAAAGCGGCAGTTCCCCACATTTTCGCCTCGGCGCGCGGGCACGGCGGAATGCTGACGGTATTTTCAGGAAAAAACCCCTCCGCGCATTTCCTCCTGCGCTGCGCCAAAAAACCGCTTTCCTGCGACCACGCGCTCGGTCCGGTGGCAAACGCAATCGGCTGCCTTGCGGCGCAGCAGGCGATAAATGTCATTCTCAAAAAGCCGCTGGTGGGGTTCCCCCGCGTACTTTCAATCGACGGATTCTCAAGCGAAACGGCAACCGTCCACTGTTTTTGATTATGCTAAAAAAGCGTTTGCGACGCTTTTTTATATTCTGGCTTCGAATTTCCCTCCAGTGGTCAAATGGGCGACGGCGACCTGATTTCGTTCATAGAAAAATCCCGCTTGAAAAACCGGAGTGACGCGCAAATACGCGCCGCGCTCCTGTCCGTTGGCTGGAAAGAAGAGCGGATAGAGACGGCATTCAGCAAAGCAAGCGAAGCGCAGCAAACAGCGCAACAGGAACAACCCGCGCAACCAACACAGCAAGCGACGCAAGAGCAGCAAACACCTCGCATGCAGCCGGCGCCGCGCACGCAACCAACACAAATGGCGCAACCAACACAAATGGCGCAACCAACACAAATGGCGCAACCAACACAAATGGCGCAACCAACTCGCGCGGAAGCGCAGCAAGCATCGCGCGCACAACAAACAACAATGCCAGCGCGCGCGGAAGCGCAGAAAATATCCCCTCCAAGCCGCCAGCCGATAATTCCCCCAAACGTTCGTCAGCAACAGCAAGTCCGTCTTCCACCCCTGCCGCCGTCCGCTCGACAGGCATCTGCTCAACAGCAAAATGCGCAGCAACCAACTGCGCAGCAACAATCAAACGCGCAACAGCCAGCCCAACAACAATCCGTTCAACAACCGCCAACTCCGCAGCGACCAACACAACAACCGTCAATCTCGCAGCAGCCAATTTCGCAACCACTGACACAGCAACAACCAGCTCCGCAGCAACCAGCCAAACAGCCGCCACCGGCGGCTTCAGGAAAAAACATGCAGTTCGCAGCACTCGTGGTTATCGCGCTTCTGGCGATTGCGGCGGCATTTGTCCTATTCGCTCCGGGCGCGGCTCCTTCGCAAGCACAGCAGCCCCCTCCAAAAGTTCCAGCGAACAATTCATCCGCGCTGCAAGCCAACAACTCAAGCGCGCAGCAGCTTCCAACTCATCCGCAGGCACCAACGCAGCCAACCCCGCAATCGCCGCCTTCGCAGGGAGAGCAGCCATTCCTTCCATCGCTTCCCTCAGCCGCGCAGCCAACTCCACAGCCAGCCGCGCAGCCAGCCCCTCAACCTGTTTCTCCAGCGCCAGTGGCTCCGGCGCCAGAGCAGCCAAAAACCGAAACGCCCGTCCCGCAGCCGCCCGCGCCAACGCCGGTTGAAACTCCGCCAGCGCAAAACAATTCCACTTCCTCTTCCGCCTCCACACCTCTTGCAAACGCGACAAACCAATCCGAAATTGTCGGCGAAAAACTCGAATCGCAATACAAGCAAATCTTCCGCAGGTATTCCAGCGGCGGGCTTCCGCCCTCCCAATTTTGCACTGAAAACTCGTTTGGCGAGCTGGTGCAGTTCCATTACAAGACGTTCTATGGCTCGGAATGCGTTACTGAAAAGCCCGGCGCAGACGGTTTTGCGCCCATTTCCTCCTTCACCTCGGACAAATGCCAATTTGTGCAGTGCTGCGTGAAGGGCACGTCAAGCGCATACAGCAAAAAATACGACTATCTCGAATGCGGCAGAAATTGATTCGCCCGAAACGGCGAGCGCTACTTTTCCCCTTCCTTCCTGAACCCGAACAGCTTTTTCCCGCCGTAGCTGAAAAGCAGCGGCTCGTTCTCCTTGCTCTCGACGGGAAGATGAACCTCGACAATCTCGCCGATTACGACCGTGTGGTCCCCGGCATTGCTGTAGGACAGCACCTTGCATTCGAGGTTTGCGGTCGCCTCGAGGACGAGCGGGGCGGAAACGCGCTTCGCCCTCACCTGCGTAAGGCGCGCTTCCTCGAACTTGTCAATGTATTTTCCCGACGTGCTGCCGCAAAGAAGCACGGCGTCCCTCAGCTTCTCGCTTGGGAAAGCCACGACGAATTCCATCGAGGTGCAGATAAGGTCGAGCGTGAGCGAGGTATTGGCGAGCGAGAACGCGAGCGTTGGCGGCTTGTCGGCGACCGGCGTTATCCACTCGACCGAGGTCAGGTTGGTCTTTTCGTTCGATGACGCTGCGACGAGCACCGCCTGGCGGGGGTAAAATAATTCTTGGAACATAAAGCGGGTTTTCCGCTAAACAAATTTAAAGTGTTGCCGCGAATACGAATCGAAGGGGAATCCAAACGGTGGTTTGCTTGAACTGGAATTTCGCGCACTGGCACAATGTCGTTCTGGCGCTAACCCTCGCATTCTCGTTCACCCTGTTTTTCGGCTGCGTTCAATCGTCCGCCCCCTCGTCCTGTTCGGGCGTTGCCTCTGAAAAACTGGCGGAGTGCGTGCACGTGCAGGCGGTTCTCGAGCAAAATCCGTTCTACTGCTACTCGATTGAGGACAAGGCGCTGCGCGCGTCATGCATGCGCGCCGCAACCGACCCAATCGCCAAGAAACAGCTCGAAAACGCGCAGCGGCAAACCGTGCCCAGGCAGGATTCCGCGCAACCCGCGCAGACCGCCGCGCCGGCGCAGCAGCAGGAACAGCCCGCGCCAACTCCCTGCAACGGAATGGCGGGAGCGCAGCTGGACGAATGCATCCGCGCGAATTCGGTCAAGGAGGGCAACCTGCTCGGCTGCGAGGCAATCTCCGATTCAGCGGCGAGAAAGGCGTGCCTGTCGCAAATCGCGTTTTCCAAAAAAGACGTTGAAATCTGCAACTCGCTTGCGGCTGGCGAGGACCAAGACATCTGCCGGCTTTATGCAAAGGGCGAGACTCCTTCGGGTTAGCCGGGCAGTCAAATAGTTGAATCTCCGTGCCTGAACGCTTGAAACATCATAAACTCAAAAAGTCTGGTCCCTCAGCTCCTCCGCGCTCGAAGGGCCGAAAAATTCCCAGTCAAAGCACCGCTTCATGTCCTCCCCGACCAGCCGCGTGACCTCGCAGGAAAGCGCGCTTGAAAGGACAACGGACAATTCGTCCGCCTGCTTCTGCGCGCGCGAATGCGCCTCCTCCTTCGTGATTCCCGACGCGGTGGTTGAGAAATAAAACGCAACCTCGAGCGGGCGCTCGCCGTCGGACATGCGCCGGAGCATGCGGTTCCACATGGCGACCTCGCGCCCGATTCTCGCCGCCTCCGCGCCCCCTTTCCCGTCGCCGAGCTTCTCAAGCCGCGATTCCGCGACGCTGCGTTTCGTGCGGATTTCGTCAAGCTCGGACTTCATGTCCAGCGGGCTGACCATGGCGCAGATTTTGAACGGAAAACCGGCAGAGCTTATGGCGGTCTCGAACATCCGCCCCATCTCCCGCCTCCGCCCCTCGTCCGCTTCGCTCGCAGACTGGTGCAGCCGCGCGGAAAGGAAGCACGTGGCAAGGAAACTCCCGCCGGATTTGCCCATTATCGCGTCCTGCGTCGGAGGGATTTCAAAATTCGCGCCCCGCTCCACAACGCGCGCCCCCTGCGTCAGGACGGGCAGAAGGACGTTCCCGAATTTCCAAAGCGCAATTGTCAGGAAAAAGAACAGCGCCGAGACTGCGGCAGCTGTCGGCGAGCCAAGGAAGACGGATGCGGCAAGGCAGAACAATCCCCCTGCCACCGCCAGAACGGTGTACAGCCGGTTTTCACCCTCCACGGTTCGGGTTCGCACTCAAACAGTTTAAACCTTTCATGCGATTTCTGCCAAGGGGTGTGGCGATGAAAACGCTTGACAATTATGATTTTTCGGGGAAGACAACGTTCGTGCGCGTGGATTTGAACTGCCCGGTTGACGGGAAAACGCTTGCGGTGGAGCCGTCCCCACGCATAGCGGGGCACGCAAAAACAGTCGCGGAACTTTCGGAAAAGGGCGCGAAAGTGGTGGCGCTGGCTCATCAGGGGAGAAAGGGCGATTACGACTGCATCTCGCTTTCGCAGCATTCCCTCCTGCTCGGCGACGAAATGAAAAAACCGGTCAGGTTCGTGGACGACGTCTGCGGGGAAAAGGCGAAATCCGCAATACGCTCGCTCAAGGGCGGCGAAATACTCCTGCTCGACAACGTGCGCTTCCTTGACGACGAAACCGCATTCAGGACAATCGAGGAGAACGCGAACGCAACAATCGTGAAGGAGCTTTCCCCCCTCTGCGACGCATTCGTGCTTGACGCTTTTTCGGCATCGCACCGCGCGCAGGCGTCCATCGTCGGCTTTTACAAAAAACCGTGCGTGGCGGGCAGGGTGATGCAGCGCGAACTCGAAGCGCTCTCGAAACTGAAAAATCCCGCGCGCCCGGCAGTATTCGTTTTCGGCGGTGCAAAGCCCGACGACTCAATCGGCATACTCTCGCAATGGCTGTCCGAGGGAAAGGTGGATGCCGCGCTCACGTGCGGAGTGCTCGGCGAGCTGTTCGTGCTTGCGTCCGGCAGGGAGCTGGGGGCGACTCTGGACTTTTTCAAAAAGAGCAAAACGCTCGACTACCTGCCCGACGCGAAATCGCTTCTGGCAAAATATCCGGGCAAGATTCACTTTCCCGAGGACGTGGCGGTTGACGAAGGAGGCAAACGACGGGAGCTTCCCGTTTCGGCGCTTCCTTCACAATATATGATTTGCGACGTCGGGAAGAAGACGGCTGCAAATTACGCCAAGCTGCTTTCGGGCGCGAAAACAGTCCTGATGAACGGTCCCGTCGGAGTGTATGAGAAAAAGGAATTCGAATACGGCACCCGCGCCATCCTTCAGGCGATTGAAAAAAGCGGCAGTTTCTCGGTGATGGGCGGCGGGCACACGCTCTCCGCGCTCGACAAGTTCAAGACCGACAAGGGCAAACTCGGCTACGTTTCGCTTGCCGGAAAGGCGCTCATTGAATACCTTTCAGGCGAAGAATTGCCAGGTGTGAAGATACTTGGCTGAACGCAAGCAAGTGTTTTCCAGACCAGTCTGTGCATTCGTGGCACTGCCGCGAATTTCGGGGAATTGTTTATAAACTGCAGAATCAATAACAACCATATCTATAGGACGGTGGTATGGTGTTTCTCCTTCAGACTCAAGTACAGGCAAACTCGGCTTCGTTTTCATCAGCGCTCACAGCGGAAAAACTCGAACGCCAGATTTTCGACAATTTTGTGTATGCAAAACAAATAGACGATGGGATGACGAGGGCGAACGCGCTCATTTCCCTCAAGGAAAAGATTGGCGCGAACAAATTCGACAATTTCTGCTCTGTTCTTTACGGTGGCGTGGTGGGCAACAAGTTCTTCACTTCAAACTGGGAATCCTTCAGGTCGCTCGTGAAAATGGTCGACAACGCGATGGAGCGCCCAGCTGACCGGTCTGGAACGATTTTCACTTTCAACAAGGTGGAAGACGCACGGATTTTCCAAACAGCGCTCTCGCAGATGAAATGCATCAAAATAACGCAGGTGGATCGGGCGCAAATAGAAACCGCCGCAATAGGTTTGGAAGATACCGCCGTGCCTGTCATATTCACTTACAACAAGCCCGCGGCAAGTGACATCCAATCGGCATCTGTCGCCCAATCAGCCGCGCCAGCCACGCCAGCCACGGCATTCAACGCTCCACAGAACGGCATCAAGCAAAGTCCGACCTATGGCGCTACAACCAACCGCAATATTACTTCCGGCGCCGGTGCCGCGCAAGCCGACCGAGCGCAAAGTGCCGCAAGCACGGAATTCGACGAAAAGAACCTCTTCAACAGCAAGCCATTCGACGTTCGCTCTGAATCCGGGCAGCAGACGGTCTATGCGGGGCGTTTCAATCCCGATGACATATTCAGCCATGAGACAGTCGTGCTTCTATCACATGAATGGCTGGTTCCATTCCTCGCGGAGCGGGGCATGTCAATAGAAAGCCTGTCCGGGCTCACCCTCAACGACAAAATCAACCTCATCAAGCAAATGGAGCTTGAAGGCAGCGCCACTTTGGAAAGCCCTTTGCAGTGGAGGGAGAACCGCGAGTTGGCGGCATGGCGCGGCAGGATGCTCGGGGAAGCCATACTCAGGATTGTTTTCGAAAAGGAGTTGTCCGAGCTCTCCACTGCCAAGGAAAAAAACGATTTCATCGAAATACAACTCCGTAATTTCAACAACGGCACGGGATTTGTCTCACGCGTTGTGTCTCCCTGGTACACGCCAGAGCTTGGCGCACAGGACCCGTTGATTACGCAGGAGTCCGCGAATAAAACACTCGCGTCCTTTATTCAGAACCTGAAGAACGAAGGGGACCTTGAGGACGGGTTGAACTTCAAAAATTCACAATTCATCCCTGCGCTGCTCACTGGCGATTACGCTTCGGCGCGGACGCTCATATCAAATTCCTTGCTTCCTGCCTCCGACCAAAAAGAGCTAAGCCAGTTCGTGGCGCGCGTGGAAAGGGCAGCCAAGGAAACAGGCGGCGCTCCAGCGGTAACCGAATCAAATGGCATATTCTCGATTTCCAACCCGGCGCTCGCGCGGAAGTTCTGGCTGAAACAAACCGAAGGCGGCATTGGCCTGCGCTATGAAATCGCGCAGGAAACAACCACTGTGAAAGGGCGCAAGCTCTCCATAGGCGACCTTGCAACCGCGAAGAAACGCGCAGGTGCGTGGTTCGTCTCCGCACTTGAGCGGGACTATTCCCGCTCCGCGCGCGTGCTTAGCAGCAGCCAGGGCATGCTGGATATCAAGCTTGAGGATTATTTCCTTGTTTCAAATCCGAACAATCGGCTTAAGTATTCCGCGACAGCGGAGTTCATTCCAAATATGAAGTATTCCGCGACCGTGTCCGTGGGCTACAAAATCGGCGCGCAGAACGCGGATTTCACGGATGGCAATATCATTCCCTATCTAAATAATACTGCGGACCAATGCACGATAGAGCCCAGAGGCAAGCGAAGCGACGGGCGCTACGAGTTCAGGATTTCATTCACAGCCCCCGCTGACGAAACCAAGCCCCTGACGATAAGCGTCACGGCAAACAAGCCGGTCGGCGCTTCGCACATAGATTCGGGTTTTGTCTCCGCGCCAATAAAACCTGTGAAAAAGGTTGAAAGAGTGGTGATTCACCCTCCTGATGATGAGGGGATGGTTCCGAATCGCAACGTGCAACCTCGGACAAATGACATGGGCGTGCTTCCATTCCACACTGCGGAAAAAGTCGAGCAATTTAATATCACCGATAAGCTCTCAAACTTCACATCATTCTTCGGATCTAACGGCAAATCTCTTCGTGATGATTTCATAAGTTGTCTCGACCCAAAAAAACCAGACTATGTGAAAGCGGCAAACATAGTGCGCGGTTTAAGTGATGATTGCAAGTCGCTCTGGTCCGGGAGTTTAATTAAAGAGGTTAATGGAAAAACCCTCGATGATGCGTTGGATTACCTGGCTAATGGCGATTTAACCAACTTCATGAAGTGCTTTGCGGATGGCGCGACAATTCGAGAAGTGCTCCGGGTTATTTCAGTAGAAGTGGAAGAATTGCCTATGAAAGTGCTCAGGGAGGGAATAAATGCCGGCGTCGGGCTAAACTATTACTTCCCCTTGGGCGGAACCCCAAAACCCTGGCAGCCATTTTCATTGGGCATACGCTTCAAATACGACATGGTATCAACCGAGGTGGAGCTTCCATCCACCACTCTGAAATCCAAGGACAATATCGGCACGGTATCTCTCACAGGGGTATTCACGGCTCCTTTTGGAACTTTATTCGATATCGGTGCAAGCAACATAAAGAACAGAGACCGGACGCCCAATACGAACCAATTCGAGGCCGGGCTTTCAAAAACATTCATGCTCAACCCCAAGCTGTCCCTTTATGGGCGCGCAGGGCTTGGCTTGGATGCCGTTAGTGGCGGCAAAAAATCCACGATTAAAGACCTAACCTCCACGGTGGAAGCGCGCTTTTTCTATACGCCAAGCGAACGCCACCGCTTCGGAGTCGGCATCAAATCCGCACCAGAAACGCTTCCAACCAATTTGGAACTAAAAATGCCGCGCGTATTCGCACTTGATTTGTCCCATACTTACACGCACCCAGAATCAGGCATCCAAATAAGCCCTATGGTGGGTATTCCGCTTGGGGGTAGGGACAAAGGCGTAAGCGCTTCAATCTCGCTCGGCATACCTATCGGTTCCAGGCTTTATCTTACTCCCTCTTTCGGATGGGACCGCAGAAGGAGATAAAATGCAAGTAAAACAGACAGCGCTTTTGCTTTTGCTCTTCGCAGCCATGTCTTCAGCAGCAGTATTCAACACCTATTCGTCTGTTGACAACAGTGCGCACGTGAACACGCAAATCTCACTTGCAGCTTCCCTTTCTTCCGCGCAGGCAGTCTATTGCACAAATGCAAACATTCAGCTTTCTGGCAGCATCAGCGCGCGTTGGAAGACTACGGATATAGATGGTGCGTCCCTCGCAGCTGGCTTCATCAACTGGCCCAAATTCAACGGCCAGCAAACATACAATCATAGCGTAAAATTCATCCTCCCGGACAAATATTCTATTTTGACCGGTAAGGAAACCCAACTTTTCTCATCGCAGGATTGGCTTCAATTTACAAACAGCGTAAACGGCGTGCCAATGTATGCCGAGGGTTTTACTTATGTGGAGGAGGAAGGAAATAATTATCTCGTTCACGCCGCCGCAATTTGCAAGGCTCCGGTTTCCCTGATGGAATATGTCAACGACGCGCCCCAATCTCTCGCCACTTTGAACTATGCCGGCGGCACTGACGGGCAGATAGATTTTGCGAATCTCAACTCAGGCAATTCCGAGCGCACAAGGACATTCTCTATGCGAGTGGATAAAAGCTGCCTTACTGCGGTCAACAATTCTGCTAACTTGGTAAACATAAACAAATTGGGGCACGCAAACGTTGCAGTGGACTCGGCGCAGTACCGCGTCGCAATCGAAAACCCATTTTCCTGCCAGCTGCAAATCGCAAATCCCTCCCTCTCGCCAGCAACCCCGCTCACGCCCGGGCAGAATTTCACGCTTGCATTCGACCTCGTGAATCGCGCGAGCAAGCCGATTCGCGCGGACTCAATCGCGCTCACGCGGCAAAGCGGGCAGTATTTCGGGAATGCGCGCTTCACCCTTCCGCAGGGCGACATAGCGGTGGGCGCGTCAGGGCGTGCGGTGATGACGGGCAACGTTTCGCGCAACCTCGCGCCAGGCACTTACCAGATAAATCTCGCAATCGCCACGCACAGCACGGCAAACGACTGCACTGGCAGGCAGAATCTCGCGTGCAACAACAACTCGATTTTCACGGTGAATGTCCTCGTAGTGCCTGCGCAAACCTGCAACCTCTCGTTCGCGGGCGGGAATGGCAATCTTCTCCCAGGGCAAATAGCGCTGATGGACGCGACTTGCGCAAATCCGGCGACCTGCCCGCCCCTTGCATGGTCGCATAATGCAGGGGCGGCGGCGTCAATCTCCCCGGCAAACACCCCGCAGGGTGCGAATCCGCGAGCCAACCTCACAATCGCGCAGAACGCGCAGCAGCACAACGGCTACCGGGCGAGTGCGCGGAACGGAACGCTCGACTGCGCGGCGCTCCTGTTCAACATTCTCCCGCCGGCAATCCCCTCGAACGTTTCAAACTACGTAATCGTCGGCATATCCTTCCCCGACATCGTCTATGTCGGTGAAACATTCCCCTCGAACATTACCACGTGGAACAAGGGGAACGCATCCAACAAAACCTCCACCACGAACGTGTCATTCCTCGCGTCATGGCAGAATATTTCCGTGCCCGCGCTCGCGGCAAACTCCGAATTCGCGCGCGAAGTGCGCTTCAACTGCTCGCAGGCGGGCAGCGGCATAATCGCGGCGCGCGCGGATTCGAAGGCGGAAATAAACGAATCAAACGAAACCGACAATGCGCTGAATGCGACGGTGGTCTGCAACAGGAAGCCAACGAACTGCTCGCTTGCGTTCTCCAACCACCCTGCGAACTTCACGGCAAACGACTCCGCGGCGATAATCGCAACCTGCCGCGACGCGCAGGGCGCGCTTCCCTGCCCGATGCTCGACTGGTCGCAGAACGCGACAGGCGAGGTGTCGCTCTCGCCAATCCAAACCCCGCGCGCGGCGAATCCAAGCTCCACGCTCACAATCGGCGAAGCCGAGCCGCAGATAGCCGCGGTGCGCGCAAAATCGAATGAATCCGGCTTCCCGCTCGTATGCGCGGCAGTCTCGTTCAACATCACTTCCAGGCAGGCGCCTGAGCTTCCCAACTTCACAATCGAATGCGGCTCATTCCAGATGGTTCTCGTAGGAGGGGGGGATAAGCCGATGCGCGACCGCGAAGTGGAAGGCGACAAGGCATACATTCCTCTGCCGACAGGGCCAGTAGTCTTCCCTGGGCAGGAATGGATTGCACGGGCGAACTGCACGAACAGCGAGGGCGCTTCCGAATGCCCTGCGCTGAAGTGGTCGGTATCAATCGCCGGCGCGGCAATGCTCCCGAACCAGACGCAATCCGGCGTTTCCCCGCAATCCATGCTCAGGATGCCCAATGAGGAGCCAAATGCGATTCTCCCTGCAAATGTCACAATGCGCTGCGCAAACCCGTTTGAATGCATTGCCTACGGACAATGCCCGTTCAGCTTCTCGCCAACTCCGAGAAACATGTCCTGCTCCTTCCTGAACCACGGAACCTCGTTTGCGCAGAACGACTCGGCAATCCTGCAGGCGAACTGCATGCAGGAAAACCGGCGCGCGGAATGCCCTGCGCTCAACTGGGAAACCAACATCACAAACGCGAGCTTCAGCCCGAATCCGACCGCATCGGGCGCGCCAGCAACCAATTTCTCCACGCGCAATTCGCCTGCTCCGCAATACGGATACGCGAGCGCGCAGAGCGCAACTGCCGGAATACAGCTGCAATGCGAAATTCCGGTGTCCGTGCAGAATGCCGGTCCTGATTACGCGGTGATGTGGGTTCGCGCTCCGCCTTACATGTTAAAGCCAAACGAAAATTTCACTGTCGGCGTGAACATTGCGAACATCGGCAATAGGAACGTTTCCATCAACACGCTGACCACCCTTCTTTCGGAAAACTGCTCGGCACTGGCGCAGTCCATGAACACGCCCGGCTTGGCAATCGGGAAGGCGGCAACAATGGATTTCACGTGCACCTGCGGCTCTTCCGGCACTCGCTCAATAACCGCGGTGGCCGATTCGTCAAACCAGGTGGCAGGGGATTTGAACAGGAGCAACAACGTGAAATCCGCGACATACATCTGCGGCGTGCCATATGCTCCGGTCTGCGCGGACTGGATTTGAGCCAGCATTCCATGCTGTGCCGCACAAATACCACAATAATTATAAGCAAAGGGCGCGAAAGCCAGTTGCATGGAGCCATTGTTCAGCATTCTTGGCAAAAAGCGGCATGGCGCCCCGCCGGATGCCAATCCACCGCCCAATCAGAACCCCTCGGCACAAACCGAATCCGAGGAGGAGGTAAAGCTCCGGCTCTATAAACTGATAATTGACCGCTACCACGACAAAATCGAGGAATGCGAAACCAAGACGGTCTCCGACCTCAAGCTGCTCATACAGCCCCGCCATCCGCTGATTGTGAAGATACGCGAGGCGATTTGCGAGGATTTCCACCCCTATCTTTACGAGGAGAATTTTCTCGGAGCCGCGAAAATGGCATTTTCCCGCGTGGCTGCGTTCAGGACGGTTTCCGTGCCCGTGCCTTTCTGGCTCACGCTCGACGAAGTGCAGGAGCTGATGGCTGGCGACGAGATTGACAAGTCAATCTTCCTCTGCTCGCTATTGCGCGCGCTCGGCTCGGAGAACGCCAGGGTGTTCCTGACCGACACGCAGAATTCATACGTGGTCTTCCAGCATCTTGGCAGGAATTACGTGGCGGACCATTCGCAGGCCGGGTTTGCCGAGCCGCCGCAGGGCAAGAAGCCGGTTGAATTGCTGAAGGGAAAGGTCATCTACGCGTTCAACGACAAGGAATACGACGACTATCAGGAAGGCGAAGGCGCGTTCTGAGCGCGTGTTTCCCTCCCATCATCCTCTCCGCTGCTTTCGCCAATTCGTAAGCGCTTAAAATTCTTCTGGCAACCCCGTAAAACAGCAGCTGCAAAGAGGACGCCCCCTCTAATCTGCAGAAAATTCCGCTTCAGCAAAATAATGTCCTCCGTCGTGCGGAAAAAGGTGTTTTCTCAAAAAATAGTGGAAGGATATGGAATTAACGTCGGAGAATACGTCGTAGAAATGCGATTTTACGCCGCAGGAAAATCTTAAGCGCTTACGCCAATTCCATCAGAATTAAAAACGCTTCCCCCAATATTGGTGCGCAAAATGCCAAAAAAAAGGACTGTCTGACGCCGACTGGTGATTTGTATGTCAAACTCCGCCAACCTGAACAAATACGAGCTTGCCCGCATCATCGGGGCGCGCTCGCTCCAGCTTTCCTACGGCGCGCCGCCACTTATCGAGGTGGGCGCGGGGCAGAGCTCGATTCAGGTCGCAACGCGCGAGCTTGAAGCCGGTCTTATTCCTCTTGTTGTTCTTCGGCAGTGAGCCGGAGCAAGGCGGCAAGCCAAAGCAAGCAGACTTTTACCAAATAAAATCAGAATTCGCCCAGTTTTCTCTGTTTTTCCACCTTCAGCGTGGACCATCTGGTGCGAAGGTACGGCTCGAGCGCGGGGTAGTCCTTTCGGTTCGCAATCACCCGCTGCGTTATCGCGTCCGACGTGTAGCCGGAATTGAAATCAACGCCCGCGATTTTCTTTATCTTCTCGATTTCGCGGTCGCGCGTGACTTTCGCTATGATGGATGCGGCGCCGACAATCACGTATTTGTCGTCCGCCTTGTTCGCGCTCACTATTTCCACGCGTGTTTTCACGTATTTCCCAATCCTGTGCGCGAATTTCGAGGGCACGTTGTCGGGCGAATCCACATAAACCGTCGCCCCGCGGATGCCGAGGTGGTCTATCGCCTGCGCGATTTTTATCGCCTCGATTTCGTTGAGGTTGTGCCTGCCCATCATCACGTTCAGTTCCTCGGCGGTAATTTTCACGGTTGTATATTTGCAAAGCGCGCCAACCTTTCCGTACAGCCCTTCGCGCTGGGCGGGGGAGAGTTTTTTCGAGTCGCGCACTCCCATTTCCTTGAGCCGGTATTCCTCGAGCGGGTTTATCGCAGCCGCGCAAATAACCATCGGCCCGATGATGCAGCCCCTTCCCGCCTCGTCAATCCCGATAATCATGAAACAGCCCCCTTCCGAATCGCACGACGGGAGCGCGCCAGCAGCTCACTCCACCTCGATGTCCTTCACCACGACCGAATCCACAATCGCGCTCTCCTTGAGTTCTATGCTCGCGTCCGGGAACCGCCTGTGCAATTCCGACGCAAGCTGTGGCACAGGAACGGAAACCCCCTTCCCGACGGCAATCCTTATGAAAATGACTCTCGCCTTTCCGGCGGCTTGCCGAATCGTCCCTTCTATTTCGTCGGCAAGCTCATTTCCCTCAGGCATAGGCGCCTTTCGCCGGCAAGGATTAAAAACACAAAACGAAACGGCAGCACCATACGCAAATGGGCAGCGAACAGCTCATCATCACAATTTCCTTATGTGCAACAGATGTCCTTTCCCGTTTTTTTCCGTATCATCCACAAGCTCAAAGCGCCCGCCCAAAATAGCAGCTATCCGCACTTTCATCCGAACAATGTCCTGAAAAACAAACCTCTGAAAAACAAACGCAGCTTCTCCCCCTTTTTTGAGCACGTAAACCGCATTCTCAATTGCTTCAAGCTCCTGATCGCGCGCCCCACAATGCGTTACAACCACGTCGAAAAAATTTGCGGCAAACTTCTTGTGCAGCCCTGCGGCAGTGCATAGTTTCGTTCTCTTCCGCAGAAGTGGATTTACAGTCGTCATTGCGAGCGCAGTGCCGAAGAATTCCACTTTGTGCGTTTTCAAAAAGTCCAGCCACTGGCGTCCGCTTCCCATCCCAATATCCAGCACACGCAGTGTTTCTCCCCTCATTTCTGCCTCGGAGCATTTTTTGTGTAAATATTCCTCAAAATCAAGATGCCCGCTTGAAAGCTCGCCAGCGTAGTTTTTCAACGGAGTTTCCCATACCGGCCACGGCGTCCCGTCAATTGGCTGATTACTTTTTTCACACAGCCGCCACATTCTGATTTCCGCCACAGTCTCCGGCGAAGTGGCTACCTTTCCAAAAGCGAGCCGCTTATTCTTCCCGTCACGCCCGCAAAAAGAGCGCAATATCCTATCTGCCACTGCCGCTCTTATTATTGGCTGCGCCATCCACACACCAAAACGTTATTGTCATTAAAAATATATAAATGTGATGGCACCGTCCGGCGGCGGCAGAGATTCAACATTGAATGTCAATTGCGCCATTCGCCATCCATCATCCACTGCCTGCTGTTTCGGCTATTCCTTTTTCGCTATCGCAAAATATTGCCCGAAGCGCGTGGCGCAATCGCTGAATTTCTCGAAGAAAACCCACGGCTTTCCTGCTGAAAGCGGGGCTTCGAACAATGCAGACAATCCATTCAGCTCCGTCCGCGCGGACTGCGCAGCGGCTTCTCCCAAAATAACCTGCGGCAGACGCGTTCCCTCTGACAAAAGCGCTTCGCTGTCTTTTCCAGTGGGGTCTTCGGGCCTCGTGCGCACGAACGAGCGGAACAGCAGCTCGAACCTCTCGCGCAGCATTCCCTCGAAAACGGAAATCACGCGCCCGTTCCTGTCGTTCGCCATTTCAAGGGAGAAAAAAAGTTCGTCCAGCGAAATAAACAGCAACCCGCCCTTTGCAAGGATTCGATGCGTTTCATCGGCAAAATCCTCCGCCCTACGCTCGCCAAACTCCCCGCTGAGCATGTGGGCATGGACGTGGTTCGCCGAAGAGTCCGGAATCCTCCTCAGGCATTCCGGCACGATGGATTTCATGTAGAAAAATTCGGATGGCGGGCTTTCCGGATGGAAAATCCTGCACGCTTTCTGGGAAATGCGGTGCCGCAGGAACGCGCGCCCGTCCGGCTCTTTCGTGTCCACTGCGTCAAATCCCATGCAAGAAAATCCGCCTGCGCAAATTTCCTTCCTTACCCGCCACGGATATCCGTTGAAGGCGCGTAGCTTGTTGCTTCCCAATTCAAGCACGCGGAATTCCCCCTCTCCTCTTCCATCCATGCGCGGCAACCAGTTTTTGCATGTGGTAATTTATCTAATAATATCAATAAAAACACGCAGGTTCCGCGCAGCAACGCCCCCTAAAATTCATTCAGCCGCCGTTGCGCAAGCATCCTGCTCCGCTTCACGTATTCGCGCGTTGGAATTGCGAGTTTGGCTGAAAGATGCTCGAGCGCCTGCTCGCGCGTGTCGAACTTTTCAGGCGGATTTTGGAACGCGTGCCGCACGTTCTCGCGCACCTCCCATACGCCGACCGGGACGGCGTAGCCCGTGCCTATTTCACGGAATACGACGGCGCGCGCCTGCCGGTTCATCCTGTACAATGCCTCGCAAACCGCGAAACGCGCGGCATAGTATCCGCCGCCCTGCCGCTCGGCATAATCGCTCCTTCCGGAAAACGGCTCGTGCTCCTCTGAAATGTTTATTCTGCCGTCGTATTTCCACTCAGCCCACGCGGATTGCGAATAATTCAAATCCCCGCGCGAAATTTCCTTCGCCTTCCTCTCCTCAATCTCTTTTGTGAGCGCGGATTCGAATTGCTCGTATTCCCAGTTTCCGGGCATGAGCAGCACCTCGAAATGGTTGTCGAGGTAGGTGTTCGAATAGACGAGCGGCTGGGAAATTTCGCGGTATTCCCGCAAGGACTCCATGAAGCGTTTCGCAGCCATGTTGTCAGTCGCGGTAATCGCCCATTTCGTAGGCACGAGCTTTTGCGCGTTTTTCTTCCCCAATATCCCCGCTGTGAGCAGTTTCGAGAGGTAATGCACGTCCAGCCCGGAAAGGAGAAGCTCGCGGATGGCGGTTTGGGCAAGCTCGTTCTCCTGCACCATTTCATCCACTTTCTTGGGCACCACGGGGTTGTCGGTAACCCTGAATTTCTCGATGGGCGCGGACGCCCCTACCGGCTGGGCAACATCGTCAAGCTCAAGCGAGAAAACCGGAGTGCGCGTGAATTTCGCCTCGGCATCCACGGGCTTTATGCTCATCACCGCGAGCTGCGCCTCCTCAAGCGCCCTGCCGCCGGTTTTCACGTTCCCCCTCTTCATGCCCCGCACAAGCGAGGAGCGCGCCCCGATTATCCGCTCCATCCCCATGCCGTACATTTCGGAAGGGTCGTCGGCAACCGGCTCGCTCTCGGCGGACACCAGCGGGCCGTAATAGACGTTCGGATAGGCATTGTGCCCCACGAAGAAATTCGGCGGCGTGGGCCCGAACATTTCCCGCTTGAGCTGCCCCGAAATCCGCGAGCGCATTTCGAGCGCGGCGTTGTGGGGGCACCAAACCCTTCCCTGCCGCTTGCAGTTGTCGCACAGCTTTCCCATGCAAGGATTCCTACAGGACCATTTATAAGAAAATTGCAGCCCATCTGCCTGTATGGTAAAAGGAAAGCTTTCGCTTGTGGGGATAGGCATCTCAGACGAGAGGGGAATCTCGCTTGCGGGCTTGGACGAGCTCAAGCGCTGCAAGAAAATATTCGCGGAAAGCTACACCAATCTCACACCTGAAGGTACGCTTGCGCGCCTCTCCAAGCTTTGCGGAAACGAAATAACGAATCTGGGGCGGGTGGAGGTGGAGGGAGAAAAACAACTGCTCGATTCCGCAGCCGCTTCCCCGACCGCGCTTGTCGTGCCCGGCGACCCCATGATTGCCACCACGCACGTTTCGCTCCTTCTCTCGGCGAAAAAGCGCGGGATTCCGATTGAAATGTTCCACGCATCCTCCATACTGCCGGTTTCAGCGGGCGAATCCGGCTTGCAGGCATACAAGTTCGGGAAGACAACGACGATTGCATACTGGCGCGAGAACTACAAGCCAATGGCGGCATACGACACGATAGCGGAAAACCTCTCGCGCAATCTGCATACGCTTCTCCTTCTCGACATAGACGAAAAACTCGGGCCCATGAAGCCCGAAGCGGCAGCGCAGCTTTTGCTTGACATGGAAAAGGTCGGGGGCAAAGGCATACTTCTCCCGCAAACAAAGGCGGTTCTCCTTCAGGGGATGGGCTGGGAAAAAACAAGGCGGGAATATTCCAAACTTTCCACTCTCTCAAAATCAGGCGCGCATCCCCTGAATTCGCCCGCAGTCCTGATAATTCCCGCGAAGCTGCATTTTCTTGAGGAGGAGTATCTGGAAACGCTGTAAGGCGGCATCCACAACAACCGCGGGTTCGCGGGAGCCGCTGCCTTCAGGCAGCGGAGGAGCGAACATAGAACCCGCGGCTCCCGCCTGAAGATAATCTGGGCAAGCCGCGGGCTTCAGCCCGCGGTTGTTGACTAGTCTGGGTATTGTCTCGCATTTCTTTCCTTTCTCTTAAGAAATGCCTTCTTCCGTATCTCATCTGTCTTGTCTATTATGCGATAATACTCTGATGGTTCAATCAGCTTATCCGGGTTTCTCATGTTCTTAAACGTGGAAAGCGCGACTCGGTGGGAAAGCGATTCTTTGCCAACGCAGCCGAATTTTATGGACATGGGGTTCGCGTCTATGCCCAGATTTTTCTTCATCTCCTATCGCAACCCCTATGACGGTGTGTTTTCCAGTTTCCCACTTCCCGCTTTGGTCTATTTCGATTGCCGCCATGGAAAAGAAGAACTGTTTCTGTTTATTTATGCCTTTGGCTTGGCAGGATAAATATTGCGCGTGCAGTGGGGTTCAAACCCGCCCGTTGGAACCTCCAGCGTCAATAGCCAGCTCCGAAGAGTTGTGCACCATCGAGCCTGAGACTCAGCACGCGCTATATGCTTCTAGGAAGGCGGATTTAAAAAACGTGCCAATTCAGAGGGTCATCCGTCTGTCGCCCCGTGTTTGGCAAGCACAAGCGGATGGCACGGGAATCCGGTTTCCTCGGAAATCACCTCGGAAATTTCCACGGAAGAATCCTTTTCGCACAGCGCAAGAACCGCGCCGCCCTCCCCTCCGCCGCCCGTCAATTTCGCGCCAAGCGCGCCTGCAGAAAGCGCTGCGGAAACTGCGCGCTCTATCCCGTCCGAGGTCATCCTTCTTTTTCGAAGCAGGGCGTGATTCTCATTCATGAGCGCGCCGAGCGTTTTTGCGCCAGCCCCGGTTCCGCGCCCAGCTGCCTTCATCATCTTCTCTATCCGTTCCCAAAGCCCGGCGTATTCCGCCCGCACTTTTTCCCTCTGCCCTTCTGTCGCATCAGCGGGGCTTCCGGTTATCCAAAACTGCGCGGCGAACGCTTCAAGCATCTTCTGCGTGCCGTCCCGCTTTCCCGTGCAAGTGTCAATGAGCAGGACGCGCGTTCCGGGCGGGAGCGAAAATTCCGCGGGCTTTGAGCTGAATGCAGGCGGGGAGAATTTCCGCGCGAACACCATCGGCTTGCCTGACGAAACAACCTGCGCGTCAATTCCGCTCGCGCGCCCGCCGTGCGCGAGAAGGTCGCCTGCCTGCGCGGCAGCGAATATCCGCCCTGCGCCAGCCGCGCGCACTCCGCCGCCTTTCAGCCGATAAAGCCCTGCGGCAAAAGCCGCGCACAACGACGCGCTCGTTCCAACCCCCTTCAAATTCCAAGAAGGCAAAAATTCGGCAGTGCAGCCGGGCAGCTTTGCATCCCCAAAAACAGCCCGCGCCACTTCCGCGTAAATTGCGAGTTTTTTCTCCCCGAAATACGCGCATCCCCCGGTTATCCTTCCGCTGCCGAGCGCGGACTTGAGGAAAATCCCCTCCCTTTCCCCATCGCCCGAAAACTCCACAACGTTCCTCGGCTCAATCGCGAGCGCCAGCGCAGGCGAGCCATAAACCACATAGTGCTCGCCAAAAAGTATCGCCTTGCATGGCGCGGACGAGGAAAACGTCTTCATGAGAATAGTTCTCTCGCAGGCATTTTTAATCTTTCAATGTCAACTCCCGTCTATGGACGATATCATCCTTATTTCAGCCGCCTCCTGCGCGATACTCGCCCTGCTCGTCTATCTGATGTATAAATCAGCCACGAGCCCGGAGTGGTCGCGCCTCACGCAATCCGAGAAGACCAGTTGGAGGAACGAGGAGGAAGCCGCCAATGAGGCGAAGGAGGCAAGGGCAAAAGAGGCGAAGGAGCGGAAAGTGGAGCCGGGCACGGTTTCCTGAACTCAAGATAATTCAAGGGATGTTTGTGGGGAAAAAAGAGGACAAAAAAAGCGCAGGGGAGCCGCCAGCCGGCCAGCGCCCGCCATCAGGCGTTGCAGGGAAAATCCTCGGAGCAGCGCAGGCATTCTACTCGCGGCTTCCGCTCGCGCCTTTCCTTGACCGGCAGACTTCGGCGATACTCTACGCCTGCGCCGCGGCATACGTTGTTTTCGTCGCATACCTGTTTCTCGCAGCCGCGCCAAATGAGAAAAATTATTCCATGTCGCTTGTCGAGGGCGCCCTGCACAAGAACGCCGAACTCGCGCTTTTCCCTGGCGAAAAATACGCCTACTTGGCAAAACAGGACGGGGAGAGCCATGCGTTTTCATACGAAATTCTGCAAAAACCCGGATGCAGCGGAGTAGTCATCAAAGAGGAGGATTCGCAGGAATGCCTTTCAAAAAGCGGCAATGTTGAAGGCGAAGCCGAGCAATACAACTCAACATTGGGGAACAGCACGGGAATGCTTTTCCTCCCGTGGATGCTCGCGGCGTCCGAGGATTTCAACTGGACGGTTTCGGGAAAAATCACGAACGGCTATTTCAGCGCGAGCACGCAGGCGAACTTCACTTCGCTTGGAAAAACGCGCGCGCTCGGCAGGGATGCGTTTGAAATAAAGTCCGCCGCCAACATGGCTTCCGAGCCGACAATCTACTTCATCGACTCGGACAAGCGCATTCTTCTCTACGCGAAAGCCGGCAATGCCTCGGTGTGGCTCGTATCCGCGCCGTTCGCGCTGGACGAGGAGCAGATTCCTGGAAACTGAGAAAAAGGGCGCGCACAAACTTCTCGCAGACGCTATTTTTTCCTCTCAAGGCACGCCTTCACAAAAGAAACGAACAGCGGCGCGGGCTTCTCAAGGTGCGATTTCAATTCAGGGTGCGCCTGCGTGCCCACTCCCCAGCCGTCCTGCCATTCGATTATCTCCACGATGTTCCCGTCCGGCGAAGTTCCGGAAATCACAAGTCCGGAGTCCGAGAGCTTCTGTACATAATCATTATTTATTTCATAGCGGTGTCTGTGCCTCTCCGAGCATTCGTCCTTTCCGTATGCGGCGTGCGCTTTCGTGCCTTTCTTCAATTTGCACGGCCAAGCTCCGAGCCGCTGGTTCGCGCCCTTGTCCTTGATGGTGCGCTGCTCCGGCAAAAAGTCAATCACAGGGTGCGGCGTCTGCGGGTCTATCTCGGTGGTGTTCGCCCCCTTCATTCCAGCGACGTTCCTCGACCACTCAATCACTGCCATCTGCAGCCCGTAGCACAAGCCAAGGAAAGGCAGCTTGTTTTCCCGCGCGTATTTTATGCACGTGATTTTCCCTTCGGTTCCCCTGCTTCCGTAGCCGCCGGGCACTATTATCCCGTCGCAGCCGGAGAGCAATTCCTTGGCGGTCGCCTTGCCATCGTCAATGTCCGAGGTTTCAACCCATTTCACATTCACCTTCGTGGAATGGTGCGCGCCCGCGTGCACGAGCGCCTCCTTCACGCTAACGTACGCGTCCTTTACCGCGGTGTATTTGCCGGTTATGGCAACCGTGATTTCCCGCTTCGGGCTCTTGATTTTTTCCACGAGGGCGCGCCACTCCTTCAAGTCCTCGCGGTTTTCCTCGATTCCAAGCTCGGAAAGCAGCAACTCGGTCATCTTCTGCCGATCAAGCATCATGGGCAATTCGTATATCGTGTCGAGCAAAGGGTCGTCGAACACGTTTTGCGGCGGCACGCTGCAGAACATGGAAATCTTCTCGCGCGACTCGCGCGTGAGCGGCTCGTCCTGCCTGCACACGATTATCTTCGGGAAAATCCCCATGGACTGAATGAGCTTGTTCGCGTGCTGGGTCGGCTTGGTCTTCGGCTCTCCGTCGGAGAGCGAGGGCACGAAAGTGAGCTGCATGAACAGCACCTTTTCCTCGTTGCCAAGCTGCCGCATCGCCTCCAAAAAGTAGCCATTCTCAAGGTCGCCGACCGTGCCGCCGACCTCTATAATCACGACGTCTGCATCCTGTTCCTCGCCGGTTTTCCGAACCCAACTCTTGATTTCGTCGGTGAGGTGCGGGACAATCTGCACGTCCCTTCCCAAAAAGCCGCCCTTCCGCTCCTTCTCGATTATGCTTCGGAAAAGCTTGCCTCCGGTCATGCTGTTTCGCATGTCAAGACCGATGTCGAGGAAACGCTCGTAAGTGCCGAAATCCATGTCGCACTCCGTCCCGTCGTCCAGCACGAACACTTCGCCGTGCCGGTAGGGGTTCATGGTGCCGCAGTCCACGTTCAGGTAGCCGTCGAATTTTATAGGGGACACTTTCAGCCCCTTTGACTGGAGAAGTTTCGCAATCGAGGCGGAAAGGATGCCCTTGCCCAGCCCGGACATCAACGAGCCCAATATGACAATGATTTTTCTAGCCTTTAGTTTCATATGGGAACAAGCTATTGCCCCAAACTATATATATCTAATTTTTCACGCCGAAGCAATTTTTACCTCGTAAAATAGGCGTTGGAATTCCGCGTCCGCGCGCGGCAATCGTTCCTGCAAGCTGCCCTCAAGGCAAGTTATCCGCAAGGCAAGCCATCTTGCCGTTGCCGCTCATCCAGCTGCCGCCCCAACCTTTATAATATGTGTGTATAATAGTAAATACATGGTAGTAGCTAAGCAAGCACCACCTCCAGCTTCAATACCCGCGCCTTCGAAGGTTCCTCCCCCTCAGCAGATACGCTACTCCGCCAACCACCCCTACTACCAGCAGCTTTTGAACCTCAAAGAAGCGCAAGTCAAGCAGCTCCTCAATTTCCTCAATAAGAACTATCTTAACGCCCAGCGCGCTTCGGGCAATGCAAGCACGACTCTTCCCACCATATATTACATATCGGAAGAGCAGGCAAGGCGTTTCTTCAACTGGCTTGACAGGCAGCCGCCTGCCAGCGCAGGCAATGGCAGCCGCGCGCCCATGCGTTCGCAGCCGCTGCTTGTAGGCGCCCATGCAAACGGGCGCAATTCCAATTCCAACGGTGCTGGTCAAACCCGCGCCGTGTCCGGCAATGGCGGCGCCAAGCCAATTACCCTCAGCTACGAGAATGGCGGCTCAGGTGCTCGGCTGGAAAGTCTCATACTTCCGGAAAAGCTTCTCCAGATTCATCTTTCCCCAAAAATCATCCACTTCAGGATTCGTAGGTACGATGCCGATGCAGGAGGGCTGGTTGAGCTGCCGCCGCCTGCAAATGAATTCGCCCCGCATGCCCATGAAACTGTTTCAAAAGGCCGATTCATGCCTATCCCTTGCCTCGCAGGACGACCTCTACAAATTCCTCATCGAGCTTCACGGCAAATATAGGCAGTCTGGCGGGGCGGGCATAAGCGCGCTTGACGTCTCACTGGCGTTCTCCACGCTGGCCAATCTCGCGCACGTCTTTTCGCTCCTGCGGAAGGTTTCCTCTGAAGCAAAAGTGGCAGCATTCTCAAGCGCGCTGAAGCTGTTTAGGGCGAGTCTTGCGAACGTCCTCCCTTCCGGAGAGTTCAACAGCCAGAACATACGCAAGATAATCTTGGACCCATCTGGCTGGTTTGAAGGCGACAATGGCGTCATGGGCGATTCTGTCGGCAGCGCAATAACCGGCATCCTGCGCGAGCGCCTTTTCGCAGGCGATTTCAAAGGCGCATCGAGTCTTGCATTCTTCCTGGGAGGGGCGTATTATTGCAGCACAAACAACGGCTATTTTGCCCTGAACAACGCAGCCCGCGACCTCATTGCTTCGGGCATAGCCGCAGACGCGAGCGAATTTTTCAAGCACGGCCAGCAAGCAGACCAGGGCAAGTCGACAACTGCGACGGCTGTCCGGAAACCGGATTCCGACGAATGAAAATAGCTCGGTGTTTGGCATGCAATCCATTCAAACTTCCGCATCCACCCTCCTCCAAAACAGCGCTGCCAGCAGGGCGCCCATCCTTCGCATACACCGTCCTCCGCTGCGCAGACAAACGCTTCCCTATCTCGAAAAAGTCGCGCTCGCCTACGCGTTCCATGAGAAGGCGCTTGCCGACAGAACCGGCGCTGCCCCCGCAGTTGCCGTGCTTTTCAACGAGTGTGCGCTTTCCTACCGCTTCAACATATCTTCCGGCGAGGTGATGCTCGCAGTGGAGAAAATATCAAAACAACTCCCAAAGGATTTCCCATTCATGGTTGCATTCAGCGTGATGGAGCAGGCAGACCAATTCAACACCTGGAACGTGCCTTCCAATACTGGTTATCTGTTCTCTTCCGATTCCATCTATTTCTCCCCAAAAAGAAGGTGCACTGAAGGCGACATGAGAGAGCTTGCGAACGCAAACAAATCCTACCATAACTTCACTTGGAACAGCCGCACAAGAGGGCTCGAGGACCAGCGCGTCCCATTCCCGTCCATCCAACTGGACGGTTTTTCAATCGAGCACCGCATATGCGCAGACGTCCAAAGTCCTCCTCTTTGGGAAAAGAAGCGCACAATCACGCTGGTGTCCGCATGGGACTTGCCACTCGAATACACCGAGCGAATTTCCAGTCTGCGCCCGCTGGTGGTGATTAACGACTATTATGGCTACAGCACTTCCGGGCGCGTGTTGCGCGGGAACAAAAGCGTCAGCGTATTTCTGGAAGGAGGGAAATACTGCTTCAAAGAGAAAGATTCCAACCGGTCCATTAACAATCTCGTCCTGCCGCCCATTTCCTAAGCTTCCCATACTCCTTCTGCATGGCAAGCGCGTCCTTCTCAAGAAGCGGCGACTCGCAAATCGCCTTTCCAGCCCATCCATTCTCGCGCCACGCAGCTGCAAGCGGGGCAAAAGGCGGCGAGTTTGACGACACGGGCAAATGGTTCCTCTCCCCCTTGTCGGTGAAGGCAATTCCGGAAAAGTGGCAGTGGAAATTTCCCGCAGCCGCGCTCCCAAGCCCCTTCTCCACCTTCTCCAAAATCTTCAGGTAATCCCCCACTTCCTGCAATCGCCCCTCCCTCGCGTGATAGTGCGCGTAGTCAATCACGGGCGCCATTTTCGCAAGCCCGAACTCGGACGCCAAATCAATTATTTCGTCAAGCGAGCCATAGGCGCTCGTCTTGCCGGTGAGTTCCGCCCCAAGCGCGACTCCGCGTATCTTCAGCGCACTCATCTCCTCAAAACACCGCTCATAAGTCCTGCACGCAATTTTCCTGCATTCAGAGGGCGCGCGCTTCATGTAAAATCCAGTATGAATCACGACCGGCGACGCGCCAAGCCAATAAGCCGCCAGCGCAGATGCGACTATGTGCCGCACGCTCGCGTCAATCTTCGCCAACTCGTCGGAGCAGCAGTTTATGTAATAGGGCGCATGGCAGGAAAGAAGAACGTCGTTTTTCTTCGCAGCCGCGCCCGTCTCCCTCGCAGCATCCTCCTTCATATTCACGCCATGCACGAATTCTATTTCCATCGCGCCCAAGCCAAGCTGCCTGCAATATCCCACTCCGGAAGCCGCGCCCTTGCCCGGCGTTCCGATGGGTATTCCTGCGGGCCCGAAACGAACGTTCGTTGCCGCCATATTTACACCAGCTCTTCATCTTCCTTCATCATTTTCTTCCCAAGATGCTTGTAAACCGCAAGCTTTAACACTTTCAGCGGCAGGAGCGCGCACTTGAGCCGCGCGGGTCCAGGGTCAATGCCCACTATGGATAGCAGCCGTTCCCTGTCATATTTCCGCGCCTCCTCAATCCCGCCGCCCTTCACCTTCTCTGTCAGCATGGATGCCGACGCAAGGCAAATCGCGCACGCGCTTCCCTCGAATTTCACATCCACGATTTTTCCGCCTTTTACCTTCAGGAACATGGAGATTTCATCGCCGCACAGCGGGTTGGAGTCGTGCGCCTGCGAATCCGGCTTTGCAATCTTTCCCTTGTTGCGCGGATGCTTGTAGTGGTCGAGTATATTCTCCCGATACAAGTCTTCTGCAGTTGCGTTCGCCATTTATTCCACCATTCATTTCATTGTCAGTTCATCCGAGCTTCCTCTGCGCGCGCTTCATTGACTCTGCGAGCCGCCCGACTTCCTCCTCTGTATTGTAAACGTAGAAGCTCGCCCTCGCAGTCGCGGTTTCCCCCAAAAGCCGCACCAGCGGCTCGGCGCAATGCCTCCCTGTCCGGATTGCCACCCCGTCCCTATCCGCGAAAGTCCCGAGGTCATGCGCATGTATCCTGCCGACGTTGAACGAGACGATTCCCGCGCCGTTCGCAGGGCCGTGGAAGCGGATTTCGGGAACTTCGCCGAGCGTTTCCCTGCAGACTGCGGCAAGTTTTTTTTCGTGCGCAGCCACCCTCCCCATCCCGATTTTGCTCAAATACCCGACCGCCGCGGAAAGCCCGACTGCGCCCGCCACGTTTGGCGTGCCTGCCTCGAATTTGTGCGGCGGCTCGTTCCATTCCGCGCGCGCGAAATCCACGGATTTTATCATGTCCCCCCCGCCGAGGAACGGCTGGAGCGACTCCTGCAGCTCCCTTCGCATGTAAAGCACGCCGATTCCCATGGGACCGAGCATCTTGTGTCCCGAAAAAGCGCAGAAATCGCAGCCGATTTCCTTCACGTCAACGCGGGCGTGAGGGACAGACTGCGCCCCGTCAACGCACGTGAGCGCGCCCGCCTTCCTCGCCATCCGGACAAGCGTCTTCGCGTCGTTTAGCGCGCCAAGCACGTTCGAGAGGCGCGTGAATGAGAAAATGAAAGGATTTTCCGCGAGCCGCGCCTTCGCATCTTCCATGTCGAGCTTTCCCTCTCCCGTGATTTTCGCGTATCGCAGCTTCAACCCTTTTCTCTTCGCAGCCATCTGCCACGGAACGATATTGCTGTGGTGCTCCATCTCGGTGAGAAGAATCCTGCTCCCTTTTTTTGCCCCGTTGCACGCAACGTTCGCCACAAGGTTGAGCGATTCCGTCGCATTTTTCGTGAAGATGATTTCGTCCGCATCCGCGCCGATGAATTCCGCCACCTTCTTCCTCGCATGTTCGTACGCCTCGGTTGATTCCTCGCCAAGCCGGTAAGCTCCCCTATTCACGTTCGCGTTTGAATTCCGGTAATATTCATCCATCGCCTCAAGCACTTGCACTGGCTTTTGCGTGGTCGCCGCGTTGTCAAGATAGGCAAGCGCCTTCCCTCCGAACCTGCGCGCAAGAATCGGGAAGTCCGCGCGTATTTTTTCGTTGTCCAATCCCCTTCCCATCTTCATTCCCCCGCAAATGCTCCCCGCGCATCCTTTTCAATCTCCCTTGCAACGCCCTCCAAAATCCAATCGTCCATCCCGCTTTTCACAAGGGCGTCTGTCAGGAAACCCTGCAACACCAGCCGCCTGCTTTCGTTCTCGTCAATCCCCCGCGAGCGAAGGTAGAACAATTCATCCTCGTCAATCGGCGCGATTGCCGTTCCATGTCCGGCAGCGACATCGGAATTCTGGACTGACAGCCGCGGGACTGCGCGCAAAACCGGCTTTCCCTGCAAGAGCAGCCCCTTTACGAGAAAATGCGTGTCCGCGCCCCTCGCTTCCCGCCCGACAATCACGTTTCCGTCCATGTTCACCCGCGATTTTCCGGACGATGCGCACTTGAAGACCGAGCGCGAATAGGTTTCCGAAGCGTTGTGCAGATGTTTCATGTCCTTGCGGAATTTCTGCGCGCCTTTTGCCATGCAGATTTCGTAATTCTCGCACCTGCTCCCCCGCCCGTTCTGCAAAATGACCGTCTGCCCGCAATGCTCCTTTCCTCCGAGGTTGGATTCAAGGATTTTCAGGCGCGTTTTCTTCCCAAGCGACGCAACCGTTCCGGTTTCATTCCTTGAGGTTTTGCCATTCTGCTGAAGCAGGCAGATTTGCGCGCGCGCATCATTCCCGACAATCGCGCAGAGGCACTCGTTCGCGCTCGCCGCGAGGCGTTTTTCCACGAACACCGAAGAATCGGACCTGTCCGCGAACAGGAAAAACGTCGCGAAATATTCCGGCGGCTTGCCCGAAAGCTCGACTGACGCCCTTGACCGCCCTTCTGCTCCAATTGCCACTACATTCGCGTCCGTGAAAAGCGCGAAGGAGAGAAGATAGGAATCCGGCTCGTTTCCGGTGAATGGTTTTTCAATCTGCTCTCGAAGCGCGTTCCCTTTTTTCAATGCCTGTCCGATTGGAAGAACGAACGCGTTCCCCTCGCACTCCGTCTTCACAATCATGCTCCCTCTGTCCATCTTGAAGCCGGACACTTCCGCCCTTCCCCTGCGCCTCTCCAAAAGCGCGACTGCCTCGAGCCGCTTTTGCAGCAGCCAGTCCGGCTCGTGGAGGAAAGCGGAAACCGCTCGCGATTGTTTTTCCAACGTGAGCTTTGCCAATTTTGCCATGCCATCTTCCTTCGCCGATTACCCGACCGAGCCCTCCATTTCCATCTCAATCAATCTATTCATCTCCACCGCGTATTCGAGCGGAAGCTCCCTTACAATCGGCTCAATGAAGCCGCGCACAATCATCGCAACCGCCTCGTCCGCGTCGATTCCCCTGCTCTGCAAATAGAAAACCTGCTCTTCGGAAATCCTGCCAACCGACGCCTCGTGCCCGATTGCCGCGTCGTTGCTTTGCACGTCCATCACTGGGATGGTTTCCGCCCTGGATTTCGAATCGGAAATTATGCTGTCGCAGCGCACGCTTGATTTCACGCCCGCGCAGCCCGCGCCGACTTTGAGCATTCCCCGGTAGCGTGCCACCCCTCCTCGCCTGCAAATGCTCTTTGAAACAATTTTCGAGGAAGTATTCGGCGCCATGTGGAAAACCTTCGCGCCCGTGTCCTTCACCTGCCCTTCTCCGGCGAGCGAGATTGACAAATGCTCCGCGCGCGCTCCCTTTCCAACAAGCACGCTGCATGGGTAAAGCATGGTGACTCCGGAGCCGAGCGTGCCGCCCACCCACTCCATCACGGCGTCGGACTGCACAATCGCCCGCTTGGTGTTCAGGTTGTAGACGTTCCTGCTCCAGTTCTGTATCGAGGTGTATCGCACGCGCGAGCTTCTGCCTGCGAAAATTTCCACAACCGCCGCGTGCATGGAATCCCGCGTGTAGTGGGGCGCGGAGCAGCCCTCGACGTATTGCACCTGCGCGCCTTCTTCTGCAATAATGAGCGTGTGCTCGAACTGCCCGAATCCCGGGTAATTCATCATGAAATAAATCTGCAGGGGCTGCGGCACCTTCACGCCTGCGGGGACATGAACAAAACTCCCTCCCGACCAGAACGCCCCGTGCAGCGCGGAGAATTTGTTGTCCGAGGGCGGCACGCATTTTGTCATGAAATATTTTCGGACAATCTCGGGGTATTCCCTCACCGCGCTGTCCATGTCCGCGTAAATCACGCCAAGCTCGGAAACGTTTTTGCGCAGACTCTTGTAGAGGACTTCGGAATCGTATTGCGCGCCAGCCCCTGCGAGGAATTTGCGCTCGGCTTCGGGTATCCCTAGCCGCTCGAACGTGCTCTTTATTTCATCCGGCACGTCCTCCCACCTGTTCTGCGCTCCGCCAACTTCGCCTTCCTTTCCAACAGCTTTCCCCTTCGGGCGAACAAACCCGGTGATTGCGGAAAAATCCAGCCGCGACAGGTCCGGACCCCAAGTCGGCAGCGGCTTTTTTTCAAATATCGCAAACGACTTCAGCCGGTGCGCGCGCATCCAGTCCGGCTCGTTTTTCACGTCGGATATTTCCTCCACCAATTTGCGCGTGAGCCCGTGCTCGCGCGTCCGGTAGCCGACATTGAGCATAGCGTCGCCACTGGGCGCTTTGCGAAGCGCGGCATCCCTCCCGTATTCCTTCAAAACTTTTCCGTCCATTCGCGCACCCTGCACTCATACGGATTTGTCAATCCAGCCGTAGCCCTTTTCCTCAAGCTTGTCTGCAAGCCGCGAGTCCCCGCTTGCGATTATTTTTCCGCCGCGCATGACGTGCACGGCGTCGGGTTTCAGCCCCCGCAATATTCTCGAATAATGGGTAACGATGAGAAGCGAGGCGCCCGCCTTTCTGATGTTCTCGAGGAACCCTGACACGTCCGACAGCGCGTCCACGTCCAAGCCGGAATCAAGCTCGTCCAACATGGCGAGCTTCGGCTCAAGCACGGCGAGCTGGAGCATCTCGCTCCGCTTTTTCTCCCCGCCGGAAAATCCCTCGTTCAGCCCGCGCGCGGCAAATTTCCTGTCCATGCCAAGAAGCGCCATCTTCTCCAAAAGCAGCCGCTCGAAATCCGGAACGGAAATTTCCTTCCCGTGGCTTGCAACGTAAGCCCTCCGCAGGAAGCTTGAAAGCGCCACGCCCTGCACCTCGTTCGGATGCTGGAACGCCAAGAAAAGCCCGGCCCGCGCGCGCTCGTGCGGCTTTAAGGAGAGCAAATCCTTTCCGCAGAACCGCGCGCTCCCAGTGGCGGAATATTTCGGATGCCCGGCAAGCGCGTGCAGCAGAGTGGTTTTTCCCGAGCCGTTCTGCCCCATTATCACGTGCACTTCGCCGGGCTTTATCGCAAGGTCAATCCCGCCGATTATTTCCACGTCGCCTGCGCGCACATTCAGCCCCTTCACGTCCATTAGTCCCATCAAAGCACCTTTTCAACCGGCAATCAAACCTGCCTCGTTTTTCCGCCCATGCAAATCACGCACGGGTCGTTCTTCCCGAGCTTTGATTTTTTCGCAAGCGCGATTATCCTCGCCATCTCCATCTGCACCCGCTCTTCTGCCAAATCGCCGCGGGCAATCTTCCTTGCAAGCTTTCCGCACGCCGCCTTGGCGCTCGCGCAAAGTTTTGCGCCTCCGCGTTTTCCCCCGATATACTGCGAAACAGCCGCGCAGGTTATTCCAAGCGCTGCGGCTATGCTGCTTCGGGGCACGCGCTCCTCCTCAAGCTGCCTTGCAAGCTCGCGCGAAACGGCAGGCAGTATTTTCCAATGGACTTCGCTGCAGGGGAGCATAATTCCGCCTTTGGGCTCAAAATGTTAACGATTGTTAATTCCCTGCGAAGAGTATATAAAAAGAGCTACTGCGCCGCAGCGCACTCCCCCTCCCGCCGTCACTTGAATATTTCGCCAGTTTCTTCCGACCAGAAAAGAAGGTCGAGGTGCGCCATGGGAATCCTGTTTTTCCTGCAAAATTCCCGCATTTTTCCCTCAATCTCAAGGTATTTTTTCGGTGTAAGCGATGAAGGAACTTCGGAAATGGCTCCGTGCCTCTTCAAATTCTTCAGTATGTGCCTGTCGAGTATGGCGAGCCCCTCTCCCCTGCCGACGTTCCGCAGGTAGTGTCCCGCCTCCTTCAATCCAATTCCCTTCACCGATTTGAGGAGTGCCTGCCTTGCCTCCTGCTCGCTTGCAGCAAAGGTGATTTCCTCAAGCTTGATGAAATTTTCCCCGGCAAATCTCTTCCTTGCAAGAACAATATATCCCGCCTTCTTGTTGTGGAAGCGCGTTTTTTCAGCAAGCACTTTATGCATTTTTCCCGCGCTCCCCTCGAACAGCAGCCCCTTTTCTTTCAGCTCGCGTATCGCCTCGTCGCATGAGCGCGCCTTGCTCTGCGGGGTGAGGATGCAGAACGCAAGCTCCTCGAAAAGCGCGGCTCCGCCCTGTTTTCCCCTCACTTCAAATTGCGCCAGCCGCTCTTCTATCTTTCCGCGCATTCTCCCGTGTTTTTTCCTGAGCTGGGCAATCCGGTTCATTCCTTCTCCTCCATTTTTCCATGTCCGGGGCAGAGCAATTTGTAGGGAATTTTTGCGATTCGCCTCATGCTCTCCTCCATTTCCTTCTCGTCCCCTCCCAAATCCGTCCTTCCCCAAATTCCGTCCGCGAATGCGGTGTCGCCTGAAAACAAAACGCCCGTCTTTTTGTCCAGAATGCAAATGCTTCCGTCCGTGTGTCCGGGCGTGTGGAAAAATTCGAGCGCGTGCGAGCCGAATTCCATCGGTTTCATTGGATTTTTCTCGGCATTTTTCGGAATTGAAAGGTAAGGGCCCTTGAAATCGAATTCGTCCGGATGCAGCAACACTTTCTTCCAGCCCGCCTTCACGCCCGTCGTGTGGTCATAGTGCCCGTGCGTGAGCAAGCAAACGTCAGGAGAAAATCCCCCATCAAGCTCCGGAATTTTTCCATCGCCCGCATCCACAAGCAGCCGCTTTCCCCCCTCCTCAATCATATACACGGTGCTGCAAGTGCGCTCTTCAGTGCGAAGCATGAACGTGTGCTTGGCTATTTTTTCAAACACATGGCCGCCCCCTGTTCTTACTCATTTCCTCTCCCTGATTGAGAATTTTCCCGACGGCAGGGCAAGAAGAATCTCGTCCGGGTTGATTTTCAGTAGCCACGCGATTTTCTTCACCGCCTGCCACTTCTCGTAATTTCCGGGCGTTAGCGCGATTGGGAGCTTTTGCGCGTCCTTGTGGCAGGCGGGCAGGCAAATTGCCGCGCCTTCCTTCCCTCCGATGGCAAGCCCGAGACTTGTGGAGCGGAACCATTCCCGTTCCCCCTCTATGGCAAATCCTCCCGCGCCTACAAACCCGCCCTGCGCGTGCTTGGAAAGCTGCCCTTTTTCAACCGCATAAACGTCAACCGCAGCGACTCCGGTTTTCCACGCCGAAGAATGGCTCGCGGCAAACTGCGAGGTTTCCTTCTTCTCCTGTGCATCCGCTCCCTTCCCGCCAACCAATATTGTGGCTGGCGCGCCTTGTATGTCTGCGTGGAAGAACAGGTCGCCGTCAGCCATGAGCTTTGAAACAAGGAGGTCGTTCTGCTTGGCGTCCCTGCCCGCGACCACGAGCTTCCCGCCGCTCGTGTGGAACCACCGGTATTTCTCGAACCATTCGCGCTTGCGCTTCATGACCGGCGATTTTTTCGCCTGCGCGGCTTTCAGCCCCTCGGATTTCGCGCCCTCAATCTCCTTTTTCGTCTGCGCGATTGCGATTTTCGCGCCCTCCTCCTTTTTCGCAAGCGTTTTTGCAAGGTCGTAAAAGCCGGTGGCGTTCTCCCGCGCGCTCTTCCGGTAATCCAGGGTTATCTTCGCCATGCCATGTTCTCGCTCCATATTTTTTTATATCAGGCGCACAGTCTCAGGCGCACAGTCCAACATCCGCGATGCGCTTTCCCGCGCCTTGCGCTCGCCATACGCCTTGCGCACGCCATACGTTTAAAAACTCTATTCGCGCCTAATTCCACAGGTGACCAAATGGGTTCCAAAAAGCTCCTCACATTTGCCGCAATGATTCTCGCATCCGGCATGGCTTTTGCGCAGACAACGCAGCTCCAACATGCGCTGTCCGAACTCTGCACCGGCCTGAACACGCTCGTTCCGGTCGCGGCAATGCTCATGGTCCTTCTTGCGGCGGTCATCTACGCAGTCGGGCAGATGATGGGCGCGGAAACGCGCGCAAGGGCGAACGTCTGGGCTACCTCGTGCCTGACTGGCGCGCTCATCGGCATCCTGATTGCGGTAATCGCACCTGCGGTTCTGGGCACAATCGCGGGCAGGACAATAACCTGCTCCTGACGAGCCGGCAACCAGTTCGCGCCCTCCCTTCTTGGCTGGTGCTGCAAGCATTTCGTTCCCATTCCATCCTTCGAGCGAGCCGCGCGAGTCCGCGTGGAATTTCTTTTTAAATTTTGAACCCGTTTTCCACGCATGGAAGCCGCCCTAGCCGTTGGCATCAGCATCACGGTCATCATGCTGACCTCGCTTCTCTTCGACAGACTGCGGCTTCCGAACATACTCGGCGTTCTCATAGCCGGAATACTCATCGGTCCCTACAGCCCGCTTGCGGGCGTGAGCCTGTTCGGGCTGAACTTCAGCGACATAATCATTGCCGACCCCTCGCTCGTCAGCGTGTTCGCGACGATGGGCGCGGCGCTCATCCTGTTCGGAATCGGGCTCGAATTCTCAATCATCCGGCTTGCGCAGCTCGGGCTTTTCACGTTCATCGCCGCAGCCCTGAAAATCGGCATAGTCTATCTTGCGGCATACGCGTCGCTTTCGCTCCTCGGGCTCGGTCCGCAGGCGGCTGCCCTTGTCGCAATCGCGCTTTCCTTCTCAAGCACGCCAATCATCCTCAAGCTTCTTGAGGAATCCGGAAAACTCCGGCGCGCGGAAATGCCGTTCATCATGTCCATACTCATCATCGAGGATTTGCTCGCCGTGTTCTTCCTCGGGCTGATTGCCACGCCCGCGGGAGTGCAGTCCGACTACTCGTTCGCGATATCGCTCATGCGCGTCATCCTCACGTTCATCTTCGCCTACCTCATCCTCTCGCGGCTGATAAACCGCTTCCTCGCGCTCGTTTCGCACAGCGACGAGCTGCTCATACTCGCAACCGTTAGCTTGGTGCTGGTCATCGGCTACGTGTCGGAGGGGATAGGGCTTTCGTTCTCGGTCGGCGCCTTCCTCGCGGGCAGCACAATCGCCGGCTCGCAGGAATCCCGGAAAATAGAGGAGATAATCAAGCCGTTCAACTCGCTTTTCTCGGCGTTCTTCTTTTTCTCAATCGGGCTCATGGTCAATGCCGGCGCGGTGATTGGGAACGTGCCTCTGCTCCTGCTGTTCATAATCATCGGCGTGGTGGTCCGCTTTTTCGCCTCGGGCATCGCCTCCTATTTCATCGGATTTTCCGGAAGGAACTCGTGCTTTTGCGCCGCCGCCTTCCTGCCGATGTCCGAGCTGTCCCTCCTGTTAATCAGCCAGGGGATAGCGAGCGAGATAATCCCAGTCGGGCTGCTCGGCGGGTTTGCGACGGCGATAATCGCCTCTTCATTCCTTTCAGCGTGGCTCGTGAACCGCGAGAACGAGTCCTACAACCTGCTTCAGGGCGTGGCGCCGCAGATAATAATCAAGAACCTGCGCCTGCTTCGCTCGACCATGCTGGGGATGCGCCGCGCAGTCTCCGAGACCACCCGCTATTACAACGTGGTGGAGAAGCTCCCCTCGATTTCGCACCCGACCGAGCAGCTCTCCGCGCGCGAAAAGCTCATTCTGACCTCGAAAAACGCCGTGATACTGGTTTTCATATCCTCAATCTGCTTCGCCGGAATCTATCTCATGCAGGTTCCGGAATGGGAATTCCTCAGCGAATTCTTCATATTCTTCTTCGCCGCATTCTTCATCTCCTCGGCAATCCTCATAGTGAATATCAAAACCTCGACGAGCGCGCTTCTCGCCATGATGGTCCATTCAAGCTCGGGCGCGAAATACGCCGCAGTCGGGCACGTCATCTCCGCGCTGCTGTTCCTGACAATGTCGCTGATTTACCTCTGGGCTTATTCGCTCGCGCCGGCATCGCTGTCAGTGGTGCTTGTCCTGCCGACAGGGGTCTTCTTCATAAGGAGCGTATATTTCGCCGCGAAATCCGCCTATAACGGCGGGATACGGCTGTGAGAATGAAGGGCGATTAAGAGAATAGCGAGAGCAAAAAACGAAAAGCCGAAAAAAATAAATGAGAAAGAAAAAGGAAAAAGAGAAAAAAGGAAAAACTAATTCTTCTGCGCGGGCTGCTGCGGTCCGAGCTGGATTCTCGGGGGCACAATCGGCGGCGAGAGGTTGATTGCGCGCACGACGAGCGTTCCATTCGTCCCGCACGCGTAGTTTATGGCGTTGAGCGCGATTTCCGCGTAGTTGTCAGGGAGCTTCTTCTCCTTGTTCCACCTGTCGGTGATTTCCTTCGCCAGCTTGGGGTCCTCCTTTGACATAAGCACGCCGTTCATCTTCAACTCGCCAACTCCCTCGAGGTACGTCACCGCATAGTTGAACTCAATTGCCACGTCTCCGCCCTTGGCAGTGACCTTGTCAACGCCAATGTTGATGTTGAGCCCCGCGACCTCGTTGTCCGAGTCCCTGTGGGCTTCAGTTTTCGTTATCTTGATTCCCGTTATCATCACATTACCTCCGTCTTCTGGCATTTCCGCTTCATAATCTAAACGAAATAGTTAAATCAGTTTCCAATCCCTTGCGCTTTCTTCAAATCCGGATTTCCTGCCCCGGGCGCAGCGACACTCCTTTTGTCAGCCCGCCAAGGTCGTTCGTGAATTCCGCCGGGTCCTGCGCAATCCTGTCATAAGTGTTGTAGCACATCGGAATCGCCACCTTCGGGCGCATTTCCTTGACTGCCGAGTTCGCCGCGAACGGGTCCATCATGCCCCCGCCGCCAATCGGCACGAGCGCCACGTCGCACTTTATCAGCCCCATGTCTGAAAACGAGTACGTGTCGCCCGCATGATAAATCGAAAGCCCGTCCCCTTTCACGAGATAGCCGACGGGGTAGGTGGATTGCGGATGCACCGCTTTCGTCACCTGTATCTCCATTCCCTTGATTGCGAACTTGTCGCCAGTCTTGACCTCGATTTTGAAGCGGTCTGAAAGCGCGATTTTGGCGAGCGCGGGCTTTGGCGCGACCACCGACGTGTAGCAGCGCTCGGCTATTTCCTTGATTGTCTCCGGCTCGCAGTTCGCGGCGCTTTCGTTGGAGAGGAAAATCAGGTCGCACTCGCGCACAGCGTGCGGGTTGAGCGCGGACTTCACCTGCCTCGCATTGCCCGCAAGCGGGTCGGCAACTGTCGGGTTGAAGAGCATCACGACGTTGCCGAGCTTTATCTGGAAACAGGTGTGCCCCAGGTATTGTATCGAGCGCATAAGCCGTTTCTCTCTCCTCACATTTAAATAGATGCTGTCTGAAAGGAAAATCATGGGAAAGACCCATTTCCTCCTCGCAGCGCTCCTGCTGTTTTCGTGCGCGGCACACGCGGATTTCACCATGCGCAACCTTGGCGTTTACATTGACATAGGAAAGGACGGAAGCGCGAACGTGGAGGAGCGGCTTCTCGTGGCAATGGACATGGGCGCCTCGCGCGACCTTTACGACGCAACCCGCTCCGCCTATTCCGACCTTGCCACCTGGAAGGAGCGCACCGGGCTTTCCGAGATGCGCCATCACGTGAGCCGCGCGAAGACCGAGCTTTCAGACCTGCGCGTCACGCCGCAGGCGATTGACCATTGCAACTACGACCTAGGGCTGTGCTTTGCCACGGTGGTGATTGACTATTCGCTGCCAGCCGCGCAGAACGGCTCGGGGCTGGTTTCGGTCAATCGCTACAAGCCGCGCACCGCGCTCTTCTCGCTCCAGCCGGACGCCCTTTCGTTCGAGCAGACCAAGAGCGGCGACCTCGTGCTTCCCAAGGGAACGAACATCACGCTGACCATCCCGCAGAACGCCGAGAAGATTTACTTCTCTTCCCCTCCGCAGAACCTCGCGAACGAGGGCTCGTCCAACATCCGCTACTACGACGGGAAAACCCGGCAGTTCACGTGGAATAGCGATTTGCTTCCCCAGTTCCAGTTCACCTACGAGGTGGAGTCCCCGCTCGAGGAGGAGGTAATCGGCTTTTTCTCCGAGAGCCAAGGCAGCATAACGGGATTTTTCTTCGGGCCCGAGGGCATGGCGGCGATGCTAATCCTCGCGGCAGCCGTTGTTTCCATATACTACTGCAACAAATTCAACGTCCTTGCAGCCAAGCAGTGAGTGATGAAATGGCGCTCCACCAAATCGAATCGGCAATCCTCAACGCCCTCAAGGGCATCATGCCCGCCTCGGAAGTGGCGAAAAAGGCGGATTTGCCCCTCGACTCGGTCCTTTCCTTTTCCCAGTCCCTCAAGCAAAAGGGGCTGATTGGAATCACCATCAGCGAGACGCGCCGCCTCTCGCCCACGCCCGAAGGCCTGCGCTGCGCCAAGCAGGGGCTGCCAGAGGAGCGCGTGCTTCTTGCCGCGAAGAACAAGGCAATGGTGTCGTCGCTTTCGCCCGAGGAAAAATTCATCGGGCTCGCGTGGGCTTCGAGGAACGGCTGGGTGAGAATAGACGGCGGGCGGCTTTCCGTTGCAAAGGCGCCGGAAGGCAAGTATCCGCTCGGCAACGCGCTTTCGCTCGTGGCGCAGGGCGCGGAGCCGCCTGCAAGCGAGGCGGCAATCCTTGAAAAAAGGAAACTCGCGACCTTGAAGGTCGTCAAGGAAATGGTGCTCTCCTCTCTTTCGGGCGCAAACGAGGCAAACGAACCTTCCAACAGGCAGTCCGGCGAGCCGGCGGCAATAAACCAGCTCACGCGCGAAATGCTCCTTTCAGGGGAATGGAAGGGCAAGCGCCTGCGCGAATACGACGTTTCCGCTCCGGTGGAAATCCCCTCTCCAGCGAAAAGGCACGTCGTGTCCTATCTTCGCAGGAAAATTTCGCGCATCTTCACGGACATGGGGTTCGAGGAAATGAGCGGACCCGAGCTGCAGTCGTCATTCTGGAATTTCGACGCGCTCTTCCAGCCGCAGGACCATCCTGCGCGCGACCTTGCCGACACGTTCTACGTGAAGGGCGGCATGTCCCTTCCGGCGGACAAGCGCATGGTCGGGGAAGTGAAGGCGGTGCACGAAAACTGCTGGGGCGGGGAATGGCTCGCGGGCAACGCCGAGAAAACCGTGCTCCGCACGCACACCACCGCGCTCTCCGCGCGCTACCTGCACGAGAAATGCCGGTGCGCAGAGCCGAAAAAATTCTTCGCAACCGGCAAGGTTTATAGGAACGAGGCAACGGACTACAAGCACCTCGCGGAATTCTTCCAAGTCGAGGGGATAGTGGTCTGGGAGGGCGCGACCTTTTCCGACCTGCTCGGCTGCCTCAAGGAATTCTACAAAAAACTCGGTTTTTCCAAAATCCGCTTCCAGCCCTCGTTCTTCCCCTACACCGAGCCATCGCTTGAAATCTCGGTCTATTTCGAGAAGAAAGGGCAGTGGCTCGAGCTTGGCGGCGCGGGCATATTCCGCCCCGAAGTCTCGCTCCCGCTCTGCGGAAGGTATCCGGTTCTCGCGTGGGGGCTTTCGCTCGAGCGCCCGCTCATGCTCCTCAACGACATGGACGACATACGCGACTTTTACAAGAGCAACGTGGGTTGGATACGGCGGCAGAAGCTGCGATAAACCCGCGCCGACGGCATCGTATTTCACGCAGGCGGCGCTGCACGAGCATGGCGAGCGGACTGCGGCAAACCGGTCGCTTGGGGCGCAGCACTCTGTCCAACAGCCGGAAGAGAGCGAATTTCCACGGAAATCTATCGTGTCTTTCCACCATTCTCGTCGAGCATCTTTAACGCCTGCACGCACATGTCCGGCCCGATTCCCATGTAACGAACAGCCGCCTGGATACTCACGCTTGTCCCATTACTGCTCGGCTCTACTTCAATCGCCCGCTCAAATGGGATTATTGGAGCTGTTGAAGTCCCGCTGGGCAGCATCCTGCGCTGCACTTCCCAAGCCAAATCGAATGTAGAGTTCATGCTCGGGGGAGCAAGGAAAACATTGCCGTTTTCAGTGACCAGATGGATAACATCTTCTTTAGCCAGCTTAGCGCCTTCCACCTCAACTTTGAGCACGAGAGCGTAATATTCCAGCCCATGCGCCTGCAGCATAATGGGATTCTCTATTTCCGAATGCGGAAAAACTGTTCTTAAATCTGCGCGTATGCAGCGTCTCACTAGGTCGGCTGGCGGCGCATTGAAGTATATCGCATGAGCCCGCTCGGGCAAAATCACATTATCGCCAATCCTCGAATCCAAAATGCAGAATACGGTTAGTCCAATTTTGCGGATTTTTTCCTTCAGGGTTTTTTCCATTCCGTTTAGGAGAGATGCCACTGCAGTAACAACACAATCTCCAAGCCGCCAAACATTTTTGTGGTGCAGGGTATTTTCTGGCTCGACAAAGGGCGGCGCAATCAGTCTTCCTCTGAACGATTCGCCGATTCCAGTGTCCAGAACAACCAGCAGCGGGTTCTTTTCAATGAAACCTTGGTACTGGACCTCGAATGGCTTCTTGGCGCCTCTTGTCAAATCCACGCACACATCGCAAACAGAAGACGGATCAAATTCACACGCAGGGATGAATTTGAAGAACGACTGCGAAGAATTGATGTCATTAACCTTCGTCATAATCCCATTACCATTATCGTCTTCCAAAACCATCGTTTTTGGAAAGAGGCGCAGCATTCTTTCCCTATCTCTTCCACGCTGCGAACCTATCGCTGCGAACAATTTCTGCAGTGAAGGGTCATTCCTCGCAATGCCCGCGGCAAGCTCAATGCCCTTTTCTTTTCTTATCCTGCATGCCAGGTCCCAGGCGAAATTGCCAGTTATGCCCCGCACCCCTACGCGCAATTTTTGCATCATGATTACCTCACGCTTGATTATACTTCCTGCAACATAAATATATTTAGTCGAATTTTTTGTCATTTTGACACTAAAATGGCAGGTTTATAATTCTAAACCGACAAAATGACATCATGCTTGACGAAAAAGACTGGAAAATCATCGAAGAACTCTTGGGGGACTCAAGGCAATCGACCGCAGACATATCGCGCAAGACAAGGATACCTCGCGTGACGGTTCATGACCGGATACAGAAAATGAAAAAGACGGGGGTAATCAACAAATTCACAATCAAGCTCGACGGGAAAAAAATCGGCAAGCCCACAGTGGTATTTGTCATGGTCCGAGCTATGCCAAACCAGCAGGCAGACCAACAGAAAGTTGCACAAGCAATAGCAAAGCTGCCAGAAGTTCTCGAAGCGTATGCAGTTGCCGGGGAATGGGATTTTCTTGTCAAAATCCGCGCAGATAGCATCGAATCGGCGGGCAATGTGGTGGTCAGCAAGATACGGCAGGTGTCTGGCGTTGAGCGCACCTTCACTTTGCCGACGTTTGCCAAGCTAAAAGACGAGTAGGCAGCCCATGTGGTTCACCAGAGAGACATGCCGGCAGTACGGAATGGGGTAAAAACCAGTTCAGTGCGCAAGGTGCCGCAAAAGATATCGGAACTACCGTGTGTCGTTCATCCCGCACGCTTAAATACTTCAGCGGGTTTTTTTTCGCATGGTTCCATTAGCTGCATTTTTTCTAACGTATCTTCTCGTGGTTTCAACGACGGACCAAATCAGCGTGAATATCACGGCGGTGCAAAAGCTCGTTGGCTACAATTACGCGCTTGAAAACAGCGAGCTTCTGCCGGGCATGCGCTACAATAACGCGATAAACGTTTTCTGGTCGGTGAATGATTCGGCACTTCGCGGGCTTGACGGGCAGGTGGTGACTGTGAAAGTCACGGCAACCGCAGCCAACGGCTCAAACATACAGTTCTTACAGCCGGCGGGCTTTCCGCAGGACAGCGCTGAGGCATACCTGCAATGCGCGGTGGAAAACGGCACCTGCTCCAACATTTCAAATCTCACCGCGCAAATCCCGTTCACCATCTCGATAAAAGAGGGACAGGCGACGGAAGAGTCAATCACGATAAAATCCGAAGTAATCGGCTCGACAGTGATTTTTGGGACGGCTGAGGCGCAAAAATCCGCGGACAGTCTGCTCGATTCCATCCGCAGCGCGTTTGCACAGAACGAAAGCGCGCAGGCAAACGGGAATGCCGCGCAGAAAGCCTCGTCTTCGGGGAACCCCCGCCCGAATGCCAATTCTTCCAACGGCTCGGATAAGAATTTCCTCGACTCGCTCAAGCCGGAGGGCGACTCGAAAAACCCGATGGAATTTTTGCGCTCCAATCCGATAATCTCCATTGCCGCGCTCGCAATCGTAATCGTGATAACCGGCGCATACCTGATAAACGCGAAGGACTAGCGCGGGCAATTCGCCTGCGCTTCTGTTCAGATACGTTTATAAATGTGTTTGACAATATATTTACGTGGTTCTATGTTTATGACCTTTAGACCTGTTAAGCGACACCACATATAGAGCCAGCAGCTTGCTTGGCTCGGAACACTTCTAAGGGCGTCTTGTATTTAAGGCTGCTGTGCGGCGTGCGATTGTATTCATGCTCAAACTGTCGCAGCAGGACATTGGCATGCTCAATGTCCCTGATTTCATATTTTGCAAGAAA
>Ga0172370_10000124_pt1 | contig 105999 bp, 96 predicted proteins | sample LakKiv5m_FD_114538 | JGI IMG/M metagenome (GOLD analysis project Ga0172370, IMG submission 114538) | Freshwater microbial communities from Kabuno Bay, South-Kivu, Congo - kab_022012_11.5m | ecosystem: Environmental > Aquatic > Freshwater > Lake | place: Democratic Republic of the Congo...
AGCTAATGATAAATAAGTTGAGGTGGCGTAAGCAGAAGTAATATAGCCCACATTATTATTCCATTGGCTGACGTCTACTGAAGCAAAGTTGGCCACGGTCAAAGTGGTGGAGGCGGCCGACCAAATCGGATCGGTCTCCACAGTCAAGTAGCTCTTGGTAGAAAGCAGGTAGTTGGCTGAGGTGGTGGAGAAGAAATTGTTAACACTCTTCCAGTAATCGGATGATGAGGTGGACCATCGCAGTTGAGTGGACTCCCAATAGTCACTGGAGCTGGTTGACCATCTGGCCACAGTGCCATCCCAGTAGGCCGCGCTGGTGGTTGACCAAAAGCCTCCTATCGATTGGACGCTGAGCCAATAATTGGCCGAGCTGGTGGACCAGCCGCTACCGCCGCTTCGCGCTGGCTGAGTCGATTCCCAATAATTAACCGAGGTGGTGGAGAAGAAGAAGCCCTTATCCAGACCATTCAAATAACTAATGACATCAGCACTGGTAAAGTAGTTAGGCTTGTCAGCGATCCAGATAGGGTCACTTTCAGAAGTTATGCCAGAACTGACAACGGATGATCCCCCTCCGCCTCCGCCGTATTGGTGGGGCCAATTGAAGACATGCGTGCCAGAGAAATCAATGATTGTTTCTGGCGCAAAGCTTACTGTGCCGCCAAAGACATTATCGCCATAACTATTGATACCGCTAACGCCAGTGGCAAATAAATTACCCGTGACAAAGTCGCTCACAGACAATTTAGTAGTAACTTTGATCGGCGGCTGAGTCGGCGTACTAGTCACAACAATAATCGGCGCGGGCTTGGGCGCCTCCACCACTGTCTTCTTAACCACCGTCTCATTCTTCACCACTGTGGTGGTGGTATAGACAACCGTAGTAGTGGTGTTATTGATGATGGTCGTGCTTGTTACCGTAGGCGCAGTTGTCGGTGTGGTGGTAACAATATTGGTAACGGTGGTAGTGACAACAGTCGGGATATACCTAATCACCGGATAGGGCAGATAACTGACATTATTGCGGAATAGCAAAGCCGGCACTATTAAAAGCAGCGCCACAGGTATGATCACGAGCAGCAGCAAAATCCCGCCAACTGATTTGGCTAGTTTGACGAATCTGTTATTCAGTTGTGGCTTGGGTTCAGCCATATTTATTAAACCAACAATCGATCAATACTACCTTGGGCGATAACTCCAGCGATCGCGCCCAGGGTCGCCAGTGTCGGGTTGGAATTAAAACGGCCCTCCAACTTGGCAATATTGGAGAGCTTAAGTCCTGACAAACGAGCCAACTCCTCCTGTGAAATTCCCTGCTCCTGCCTTAGCTCCTTGAGATTCCTGCTAAGGTTATTGCCCGACAAAGATCCGACCTTTTTAAAATAAATCTTCTTATTAGCTAATAAATCATCAATACTATTGCCTGTTAAAACTTTGGCCAAAGCCAAAAGCGTCACCAACGTCGGGTTGGAATTAAAACGGCCCTCCAACTTGGCAACATTGGAGAGCCGAAGATTAGCTAAGCGAGCCAATTCCTCTTGGCTGATTTCTCGCCTTTGCCTAAGCTTTTTAAGACGGTTAGGCAGCTTTTCCGCTATTTTCTGGTTCATTTTATATCTATATATTGATATCATTAAATAACAATCTATTTATAACTATCAATATATAGATATAATTATAACACGATTAGTAGGGGATAACAAAATAGTTATCCACAGGGCGACAAAAGAAGAAATTAATAACCAAAATGACAGCTGAAGTAAATATTTGTTATAATATAAGTATCTAAGTTTGATTATTGTCCGCCAACCGGCGGATTGATCATTGATTATAAATCATTATGGCTAAAAATTTAGGCCCTTCTCTGGAAGACCTCTTGGCTGACGGCGACGAAAAGTCGACGACCGGCCAACTCCAGCAGAAGTTATCTGATATACAACTAAAAGAAAAGGAGACCGAGGTGGAGCGCAATGCTGACGCCTTGGGTTTGCCTTACATTAATCTGGTGGGCTTTCCCATTTCCGCCGATGCCTTAGGCGTCATACCCAAAGAGCAGGCGATGGAATTATCAGCTATCTGCTTTTTTAACAACGGCACAGACATTAGAATCGGCGTGGTTAATTATAATAATGAAGTGCTTGATACATTGATCGAGCAAATCAAAGAAGAATATCACGCCGATGTCTCCATTTACCTAATTTCCCAACACAGCTTCGACCGGGCGCTAAAATTATACGACACCCTGCCTCAAATCACCCATCTGGTCGGCGGCGTGGAAATCAAAGAAGAAGACATCAAGAAATTTGAAACGCAAATCACCAGTTTTAAGGATTTAAACAAGTTAATCAACAAAGTCAGCATCACCGATATTGTTGCCATCATCCTGGCCACAGCCCTGAAGTCTGATGCCTCTGATGTCCACATCGAGGCAGAGGAGGAGGAAATTGTAGTGCGCGTGCGTATTGACGGCGTCCTGCATGACAGCGCCCAGATCGAGCGAGACAAGTGGAAAAAAATCATCTCACGCCTCAAAGTCCTGGCTCGCGTCAAAATCAATATTGAAGACAAACCGCAGGATGGGCGTTTTACAATTTTTTATCAGAAGGAAAAAATCGAAGTGCGCACCTCCTTTGTGCCGACAACTTATGGCGAGAGCGTGGTGATGCGCCTGTTGCATTCAGAGTCCATCACTTTGGGGCTGGACAGCTTGGGGCTGCTGCCGCAGGCCTTTAAGACCTTATCAGCAGAAATCAATAAGCCCAATGGCCTGATCCTTACTGCCGGTCCTACTGGCGCCGGCAAAACCACCACCTTGTACGCCATCCTAAGCCAGCTCAATCAGCCGGATGTAAAAATCATCACCTTGGAGGATCCGATTGAATACCACTTAAAAGGCGTCAATCAATCCCAGGTTAATCCCAAGAAGGACTATACCTTTGCCAAGGGACTGCGCTCGCTGGTCCGCCAAGATCCGGACATCCTAATGATCGGTGAAATCCGCGACAATGAGACCGCTGACATCGCCATCCAGGCCAGCTTGACCGGACACTTGGTGCTCTCAACCATCCATACTAATGATGCCGCCGGTGTCATCCCCCGCTTGCTGGACATGGAGGTCAAACCCTTCTTTATAGTGCCTGCCATTAACGCTATTATTGGCCAGCGGTTGGTCAGAAAGCTCTGCCCGCAGTGCAGAAAGCCGCAGACCCTGAGCGAAGATGAAAAAGAACTGCTGGACAAAATCATCGCCACTATCTCGCCCAAGTCAGGGCTGGAAATTCCTACCAAACTGCCGCAACTTTATCAGGCCGGCGAGGGCTGTGAGGCCTGCAAAGGGATTGGCTACAAAGGCCGTATCGGCATCTTTGAAATATTCACCATGAGCGATGACATCAAGAAGTTGACTATGGAAGGCGCGGCGGCCTTTGAGGTCATGAAGGCGGCAATCGAAAATGGCATGGTCACCATGCTGCAGGATGGCATCTACAAATGCCTCCAGGGTATAACTGATTTAAAGGAGGTCTTGTCAGTCATTGGCAAACTGGATTATGTCGACGCTTTATATGACATTGTTATCGCTCAGACCATTGGCCGCGGCATTAAAATTTCTCAGGCCAATCTGGATGAGGGTGAAGATCTGGCTAAAGACCTAAGCAAGGTCAATGCGGCCTTAAAAGACCTGCCAGCAAAAGAATTGCCAGCCATGGTTATTGCCGTAGCCCTAAAAACCAACGCCGGCGATATCCATATTGAACCGACAGAGGAGGGGGTTAAAATACGCTTCCGTATCGATGGCATCTTGCATGATGTCGTCGATCTGGAAAAATCCCAATACCTGCCGCTTCTATCCAATATTAAAATCTTGGCCGGCATGCCGACTAATATCAAAAAGCCGACCTGGGACGGACGCTTTGCCATCTTCACTCCTCAGGCAAAAATGGACACTCGCGTCTCCATTATTTCCGGCGGCTATGGCGAGACAGTGGTAATCCGCTTACTGACCTCTCAGGCCGCTGGCTTGAAAGTCGAGGACTTGGGCATGAGGGACTATACCATCAAGCCGCTGTTTGAATCACTGACCAAAACCAAGGGCATTATCGTCACCACTGGCCCGACTGGCTCAGGCAAAACCACCACGCTTTATGCCTTGCTTAACAAATTAAATCGGCCGGACATTAAGATAATTACCATTGAAGATCCGATTGAATACCACCTAGAAGGCATCATGCAGACGCAGATTGACACTGAGGGCGGCTACACCTTTAGCGCGGCCATCCGTTCGCTCTTGAGACAAAATCCCAACATCATGATGATCGGCGAAATCCGCGATAACGAGACAGCCAAGACGGCAATTGAGGCGGCCTTGACCGGACACCTAGTGCTCTCAACCGTGCATACCAATTCTGCCGCCGGCGCTGTCCCCCGCTTCAGCGGCTTGGGCATTGACTCTCAGACGTTAGCCAATTCTTTAGAATCATCAATCGGCCAGCGGCTGGTGCGCCGTTTGTGCGATAATTGCAAAAAGCCGACTGAGCTTGATGCCACTACTTTAAAAGAAGTTAAAGATATTATCGCCGGCATCAGCCCCTTGGCCGGAGTTAATATTCCCAAGCCGCCAAAATTCTACAAGGCGGTAGGTTGTGACAAATGCGGCGGCATTGGCTACAAGGGCCGTCTGGGAATCTACGAGATTATTCCCAACACCTCAGAAATGCAAAAGCTGATCCAAAAACCGGACGTCACCACTTCGGAAATCGAACAGCAAGCAATCAAAGACGGGATGGTATTAATGCTACAAGATGGAATACTAAAAGCGCTCGCCGGCGAGACGAGCGTGGAGGAGGTATTCAGGGTGGGGAAGTAGCTACTCGTCATTCCTGGCTCGACCAGGAATCCAAGCTAATTTCATTTTATATTAATTTCTCTTTTATTTCCTTCTAAAATCTTAAATTTGATTTTAACACACTTCTTCGGCCAGATATCTTTTACCCTATCCGCCCACTCAATTACTGTGACACAACCCGGCTGATTGAAATAATCCGCGGCGCCGATGTCCGCCAGCTGTTTGCCATCGCCTAACCGATAGGCGTCGATGTGGACTAATTTGTTTACCGCTAACCGTTTACCGCTAACCGATTTATTTCTTTGATTTTCGGTAATCGGTAATCTGTTATCTGTGATCGCATTATAAACTTTCATCAGCACGAATGTCGGCGAGGTAATAATATTTTTCACGCCCAATCCCGCCGCCAACCCCTTGGTAAAAGCGGTCTTGCCTGCGCCCAAGTCGCCGACGAGACACAACACCTCTCTGCCCTTTAATTTCCGAGCGAACTTCTTGGCGAAGTTACAAGTTTGATTTTCTGATCTGGAAATGAATTTCATATCAAACTGTCATTGCGAGGAGCGAAGCGACGAAGCAATCCCGTGGCAAAACCACGGGATCCCCACGGTCAGCCGATTACGGCCTCCCTCGGGATGACAACTAAAACAGCTCCCAATTCGGATCGGCAATGACTTTTTTATAATTATCTAATTTGATCTTTGCTTTCTGTGACAAATAATACCCGGCAATGGCAGTCATGGCCGCATTATCAGTGCAGAGCTTGAATTCCGGCACCAGAAAATCAAAACCGCTGTGCTCGGCTTTCTGGCCAAGTGTCTGACGCAATTGCTTGTTAGCCGCCACCCCGCCAGCCAAAAACACGGTCTTGGCTTTCAACTCGCGAGCCGCGCGCAAGGTTTTGGCGACTAAGACGTCGATCACTGCCTGCTGGAACTCAGAACAAATTTCCGGTGTCCTGACTTTTAATTCTTTAGGCGTCATCTTCTTTGCCGTATACAATACCGCTGTCTTTAACCCCGAAAAACTAAAATTGAAATCATTGCTCTTCATCATCGGCCTCGGCAAAAGAATTCTTTCTCCCCCTGCCCGAGGGGGAGAGGCGCGTAGCGCAGAGGGGGTGGGAGGAAATTCCTCGGCTTTAGCCGAGATAACTGGTCCTCCCGGATATCCCAACCCCAAAAGCTTGGCCACCTTGTCAAAGGCCTCGCCAGCCGCATCATCAACCGTCTGGCCGATTTTTTTATACTGCCAATAATTTTTTAAATAAACAATCTCAGTGTGCCCGCCAGAAACCACTAGGCAGACGGCAGGAAATTTTATTTTGTGGTTATAAAAATTGGCGGCAATATGGGAATACATGTGATTGACAGCCAAAAGCGGCTTGCCCCAGGCCAAGCTCAAGGCCTTGGCCGTCTCCACGCCGATTATCAAAGAAGTGACAAGCCCCGGCCCGGTTGCCACAGCCATCAAATCAATCTTAACTAGTTTGACTTTGGCATCAGCCAGCGCCCGGCTGATAACCGGAATGATATTTTTGACATGCTCTCTCGCCGCCACCTCCGGCACCACGCCGCCGTATTTTTTATGAATGTCAATCTGCGAGGAAACGACATTTGACAACAATTTAAGACCAGCGCGATCGCTTTTCAGCACAGCCGCAGAGGTTTCATCGCAGGATGTCTCAATGCCTAAAATTATCATAATATATTTTGATTATAATGAAATATGAAAAAAAATACAAAAGCCGAACACTTTGTCCGGCTTAGTAGTAAGATTCAGTTTATTTATTTACAACCATCTCCCATTTCAATAAGAAATGTAGTAATCATATCGACATCACCGTTTTTTTCAATCTGAATGTCCTCATAAGGCCCGGTGAGACGGCGGTAAAATTCATCAGCCACATTATGAAAAACTCCGACTGTGGTGGCAATAAGCCAGTAACGAAGTTTTCCAAATTGCAAGAAAATAACCCTTAATGCCAAACGCGTGCAACTATAATTGAGTAAACCAGCATAAGCGGCGTCCCCATTACCTTTGGCTCGCCGCACAATAGCTTCCGCCAAACCGTCTATATACAAATCAAGCTGTCTACGATCTTCTTCTTTAATATACGGCATGTTTTCCTCCTTGTCTCGGCTCGCAAAAAATGCGGGGACGGGTTGCCTGGTTTGATTATGTTAAAAATGTACTAATAAATTATAGTAATAACTTTTTAGCACACACATAAATTTAAGTCAAGTATCATAAAAGACGCCCGCAAATGCGGGACGCCTTTTAATATATCGACCTTTAGGTAATTTAGTTTTGGACTGAGATATTCTGACTCGGCGCATCCTGACTCTCCATACTGGAACTTAGTTTGGCGAACTCGACAAAACCCAAGGTAAACATGATTACCATGACTATCGGCGCGATCAAAGATAGATAATTTCTCTTGCCTGGCCGGAAATATTTCAGTAGTAGGGAATTACTAACCACGGAAATCGAGCTTAGAGCCATGGCCAGCCCGGCAAGCTCTGGCTTGAGCACCAGGCCGAACGCCATGAACACGCGAGCGGCAATGGGTATGCCGATGACATTATAAAACAAGGCAAAGAACATGTTCTGCTTGATCTTGCTCATGGTCTCGCGCGACAGCTGGAAAGCAGTGACCACATCGTTTAAATCGTTTTTGACAATCACAATTCCTCCCGTCTCCATGGCCACATCCGTACCCGAGCCCATGGCAATACCCAAGTTGGCCTGAGCCAGCGCCGGAGCGTCATTGATGCCATCGCCGACCATGGCCACCTTCCTGCCGCTGGCCTGCAACTTCCTGATTTCACCCGCCTTGTCCTCAGGCAAGACCTCGGCCAATACATTGTCTATGCCCAATTGTCCGGCAATGGCCTTGGCCGTCCGCTCATTATCGCCAGTGATCATCCAGACATCAATGCCTAATTTCCTCAATTTGGCTATGGCCTCTGGCGATGTTAATTTGATGGTGTCAGCCACGGCGACAGCTCCCAGAATTTCCTCCTTGTTTGCAAGAATCATGGCTGTCTTTCCCTGTTCCTCAAGCTTGCTTAGCTTGCGATTAATTTTTATAAGTTCCAGACCCAAAATCTCAGTCATCAGCCGGCGATTGCCAAAATAATATTCAGTGCCATCAATTATTCCCTTGACGCCATGGCCGGGGATGGCGGAAAAATCCTTAACCTCAAAAAGATCAAAGGACTCCTCTGTTGAATAACTGTAAATCGCCTCAGCCAAAGGATGCTCGGACAGTTTTTCCAAACTGGCAGAAATTTGCAGCACCTCATCATCGCCAAAATTAGAGAGGGAGATGATGTCTGTAACTTCGGGCTTGCCTTTGGTCAAGGTGCCGGTCTTGTCAAACACCACAGCATTAATCTTGCAGGCCGCCTCCAGCGGTTCGCCGCCCTTGATCAGGATTCCGAGCTGGGCGCCTTTGCCCGTCCCAACCATAAGCGAGGTCGGCGTGGCCAGGCCCAAAGCGCAGGGACAGGCAATCACGATTACCGAGGTAAAGGCCATGAGCGCGAACGACAAAGTCGCTCCCAGCAAAAAGTACCAGACCAAGAAGGTAATGACCGCCAGGGCAATCACGGCCGGCACAAACCAGGCTGAAATGCGATCGGCAAAACCCTGAATCGGCGCCTTGGATCCCTGGGCCTCCTCCACCAGGCGAATGATTTGCGACAGGGCGGTCTCCGAACCGACGCGAGTGGCCGTAAATTCAAAGCTACCCGTCTTATTGACCGTACTGCCGATTACCGTATCACCCACATTTTTCTCTACTGGAATACTCTCGCCGGTAATCATTGATTCATCAACAGCAGATGAGCCCTTGGTAATCTGGCCGTCAACCGGAATCTTCTCGCCCGGACGGACCAGCACCACATCGCCGTGAACAACTTCTTCGATCGGCACATCATGCGCCTTGCCATCTCTAATGACTCTGGCGGTCTTGGCCTGCAGCCCCATCAACTTTTTGATGGCATCACCAGTTCTGCCTTTGGTACGATGTTCCAACCACTTGCCCAAGGTTACAAAAGTAATCAGGAAAGCGGCTGTTTCAAAATACAAATCGGGAATTTTGCCATTTAAGCCGATGATTGAACCGGTATAGGCAAAATATAAAATAAAATTAATCAAACTGTAGAAAAAGGCAATGGAAGTGCCGATGGCGATCAAACTATCCATGTTAAATGTCTTCATCTTAAGCGAAGACCACATGCCCTTATAGAATCCCGCGCCAATAACAAACTGTATGGGCACTGTGAAAATCAAGGAGATGATGCCGATATAAGGCAGTATGGCTGTCTTGCCGGGCAGAGTGAAGAAATCAAGCAACATGAAATAAAGCATGGGCAAACTCAGACCCAAACTCCACCAGAACTTCTTGAAATACGAGCTGATTTCTTTCTCGCGCTTGCGCCGCTCGTAATCAGCATCCTTAGTGTCGATCAGTTCTGCCTTGTAGCCGGCCTTGCCGACCGCGTAAAGCAGCATCTGAGGATTGGCCGCGGCCTCATCGTAAATGACCGTGGCTTTCTCAGCCGCGAAATTAACCGTGGCCTGCTTGACACCCGGGACTTTCTTGAGCGAACGTTCAATAATGTTGGCGCAGGATGAGCAGTGCATGCCAAAAAGAGAGAGGTTGACCCTGGAGTTGGGATTTGAACCCTTGGCCTCTGGCGGCAAAGCTGGCTGATTGCTTCCGGTCGTCTGTTCTAGAATAGGAATCGCTTCTTTCTTATTGCCCAGAACCGAATCAAACAGATTAGCCAGAGTGGCGGTGTCGCTTAATTTCTCAACAAACTTTTGTATCTCGGGCTTGCTTTCCGGAATAACAAACACCGCCGACTTATTATTCCTGATCTTGCCCTCAAAAAAATGCTTGCCGGCCTGATCCTGGTGGACCTGGCCATCTGCCTCTATCTGCGATTCAAGCTTGATCCTGAACGGCTGACCGCTGTCAGTCGATTGCGACTTGGTGACTATAGTCCCCACTGTTTCCTCGCTGCCGCTTATTGGCACTATTTCAGCAATCACCGACTCATAACCAGCTTGGTTTATAGCTTTAAAAACATCCTCTTGGCTATTCTTGTCTTCATCAAGAATTAAGTTAGCCATGCCTGTAGTGGCGTCAACCTTAAACTGCGAAACACCAGCCAGACCTGACAATTCCTCGGCGATCAGCTTTTCGCAAGAGGTGCAGTGCATGCCAAAAATTTTAAGAGTTATATTATTTTTCATAAAATTAGGTCATCACCTGATAATTAGTGCCAGACAAGCTTAGCTTAATAAGTTCGATATTAATATCGGCCACACTGCCCACCAAAGCCGCTCCCGTCCCCAGATCGATTTTTATCTCCTGCACACCGGGGATCTTCTTGATACGGCTGGTAACAAGCTTGACGCAGGCAGAGCAGGTCAGCCCTTTGAGTTTGAAATTTAGTATGTTCATATGTTTAATTTAATTATTCTACAACTATCGTGCCGAAACGTATCATGCCCATGCCGCAAGTGATGTCATAACTGCCGGGAGTGGTTGGCGTGAATTCCATGGCAATGGTTTGGCCAGCTGAAAGGGGAACGGCCTGGTTATACAAACCCGGGATCATAATGGCATTGCCGCAACCGCGTCCATTGTCCTTGACATCAATGGTAAATTTAACGCTCTTACCGGCCTTAATTTTGAAGGTATTGGGCTTGAGATAGTTGCTGGCAGTATAGGTGCTTTTGATCACCTGAGTATCGCCTTGGACCTGCGCCTCAGTGTTAGAGGTGTCCTTTTGGATTTTTACCCCGCCGCCGCAACCACAACCGCCACCGCCTACGCCGCAGGTTCCGCTTGGTCTTACGGCACCAGCTGAGTTGGTCTGAGCAGCACCACTGCCATTTTCATCCACCACATTAAACACACCGGTATACATGCCCATGGAGCAAGAGAACTTGAGCGCGCCCGTTTCAATCGGGGTAAACTCAATAATATTCTCCCCGCTCTCAAGCTTCTGACGAATGCCGAGTTGGGGAATGACAATGGAGGCAGCACAGGAGTACGGCTCTTCTGAAGTGATTACCCATTTCACTTTGACATCTTTTTTGATGGTAAAACTATTAGGGCTATAGCCGTTGGCACTTTGCGTCATGGTCACGACCTGCACGCCGTTTTCAAGGCGGACATTGGGGTCGTTTATGGCAATGTTTTGCGATGAAGCCAAGACGTTGTTCAATTGCCAGCCAGTCAAATTAAAACCATTGCTGATATTAAAAAAAGCAAAAAACAAAACCAGAAGGCCGGCCAACTTGAAGAAACGTTTGGCAAAGATGCCGCGGACAACGGAAGTCAGTCCCCCGATACCGAGTAGTCCCGGAGCGGTGCCAACGGCAAAAGTCATCATCACCACGGCGCCGATTAGTGGGCTGCCAGTGCTGATGGCATAAAGCTGCATCGCCTGAGTGAAGCCGCAGGGAAGAAAAAATGTCATAGCTCCCATCATGGCAGCGCTGGCATGACTGTACTCGCGGCCATGCTTGTTGATCCCCAACTTCCGGCCAATAAATTTAGGCAGAGTAATCTTTATCCGATCAAGAAAAGGAAAAACCTGAATCAACTGCAGACCCATCAGTAACATTACCAGCCCCACGGCGATGGTTATAAGGCCCAAGGTGGAAGTGGAAATCTGTAAGAAAGAACCGATCTGCCCTAACAACGCACCAAAAAAAGCGAAACCGCTAATCCTACCTAAATTAAATAGGAGATGGGGCCTGAACTTTTGTAGTGGGGTGGCCTCCGGATGTTGCTCGGCATGGCGCGTGGCCAGGCCCAGCACCAGACCACCGACCAAGGCCATGCAGGTGGAAACCCCGGCGGTAAGTCCCACGAGTAGCACCACCCAAAAACTGCCGTAGCCGCCTTCTGGCGATCCGATATTGATGTTGGTTAGGCCTAAGCTTCTCACCACCAGATAAACGCCAGCCAAAATAAGGAAGGCAATGCCCAAATCCTGCCAATCGCTGGGATTCTTGCTGAAAAGCGCCTTGGACTCTTTGGAGTCCAATCCCAAGTTATAGCCGGCCGAACGGATGGCGGCTTCAACCTCTTTGCCATTGGGTTTTTGGCTGCCATAATAAATCTCGGCCTGGCCTTTTCTATAGTCAACCTTGAACTTGGACACCTCAGGAATCTCGGCTAACTTTTCCTCTACGAGCATCTCACAAGAGCGGCAATGCATACCGCTGATATTAATGATTAATTTGTTCATAATTAGTTGATTAAAGAGTGATAATTAAATATAAAAACACTTCGCGCCAATTACAAGGCGCAGAGTGCATACTTGTTCTCACTCTTTTTTGAATACTGAAGCTAAAATGTTTGACTCGGGCGGAGACCGGTCAAATGATGTTTGAATGGAAAAACTTTCAGTTGAGGGCTCGATAATCTGACTGAAAAATGGAGCAAGAGAAGTGGTATCATTAAGATCAATGAGGGAAAAATTACTCAATGAGGCCTTGCCACTCGCTTCAATACAACAAGGAGCCGGTGACTGCGGATGTGGAGTATCTGAAGTTGGCTGGCTGGCTGAATCAGAAGCCGCTGGCCCAGTTTGAGGTAAATTTTTGTGATCCTCACAACGCAAATCATCACTGACATTATTTGTAGTGACAGATACTGGCTCCTTAACCGCTTGAGCTGTCTGAGCCGCTAAGGACATGGGACAAAAACCGAAATTTACTGCCAGAGCCAAGCCAGGCAGAAGTATCATGAGCTTGTTAAATTTTGTCTTGGCAAGATGAGTCATGACTAATAGTTCTGGATTCCGGATATTTTTGCTTCACCCTTCGGGTTTAACGCAAAAATTCAGGAATGACTGAATATTGATCAAACTAATTATAACTAATTGATAATCTTGTTGATTTGTACCACTTCCTCAATCATTCTTTCTTTCTTTTTTTTGTCTTTGCCGGACAGGGCGGTGGCAAAACAGCTGCGCAGATGGCGAGCCAAAATCTGATTGTTGGCGGCCTTAAGCAGACCCATTACCGCCAGATTCTGCTGCAGGATATCCACACAGTACTTCTTGTCCTCAAGCATCTTAATGACATTGCCCAAATGGCTCTGGGCTTTCTTGAGGGAAATGAGGATTTTTTTGTCTTCAGTCATAGAGGTTCACCTGGGGGGTAGGTATAAAATAATTATAGCTGATTGGCCTGAAGGGTGTCAAGTAGTAATAACGATCTGATACACAATTAATAAGTTAAATAAAAAAGAACGGGATATCCCATTCTTTTCTTTTTACCATACCGCCACGGGGAGTCGGACCCCGATTACCAGGATGAAAACCTGGTGTCCTAACCGTTAGACGATGGCGGCTTGATTCCAAATATTTTATCGTAAAACCTACTGCTTGTCAATAGAAATAGTAGTGGAAGAACCGGCGGCGGCACCGACCAGGCAGACCTCCTGCCAGGGCTTATAGACGGAAGTAAAAGTGGTGGTCGCTGTATGACCGTCAGTATAGCCAACAATATAATTGAAAGAAGCGCTAATACCCTTGTGTGCGGTCTCAGTACATTTCTTCTGCCCGGGAGCCAAGTCCGGGCTGACAACCAGCTTGGTTGGCGGCGGGCTTTTTACACCCCAGGTCTTGGGCTTGGTCTGCGTTACCTGGCGACCATCTTTCGTCCCCCAAAAATCAAAATAAAGTTTGTTACCGACTATCCTCGACTGAATTAGAATGTAATTGCCGCTATCATTTTTAAATTTCAAATCCGGCTTGGGATCATAAATCGTGGCATCCACCCCTGGCAGGCCATTCTCCAAATAATAAGTAACGCTATAGGAATGATTCTGCCGTTCTAAAATCGGCAATCCCGAAGCCAAGGCCGTTCTAAAAATAGTGGTGCCAATCTGGCACAAGCCGCCGCCATACTCTGGTGTGGTCTTATTGCCTTTTATAACCAACTCGGAAAAATATCCAGTGGCGGCATTGACCGGCAACAAGGCCTTGATGAGAGAAAATTCCTCGTCTGGCTTGATCAGCAAGCCGTGGAGTTTGCTGGCGCCATTTTTTATGTTCTTGCGGCGATTGACCGGGCTGCCGGAAAAATCACTCATCCCCGTACCGATTATTTCTTTAATGCCCAAATTATTAATGTCACCTATGGCCACATCCGGGGTGGTGGTTTCCACGCTTAAGGCAAAATGCAAATCACCAAAATTATTATTGATAATCTTGGTATTTAAATCTTGGTAGGCCTGTTCCATATTAGCGGCTCGGCCGCCTTTTTGAGTCGCCAACCCTACCACCTGCCCGTTTTTGATTTCAATAGTGGCATTTTTCGCGGCCACATCGATATCAGCGCTAATATTATACCTAAACCATTTGTTAAAACTGTCGGGATTGACAATAAAATAAACCTGGCCATCAGACTTAACAAAGCTGATCATGTCTCTCAGGCTTTTTTTGCTCATCGGCCAATTTTCGTCCAGATAATAAAATTGAGGGGTGGAGGAATTGTTAAATAGTTTACTTAATTCACTGATCAGCGGTTGGACTTCTGTCTTTTTTATCTTGGGCTCCAAGGTAATCCGTTCTAAGTTAATAGGAAACATCTTAAATTCAACCAGGTCATCCTCCCAATCCCTAAAGGCCTGATCATAATCAAAGGACTGTCCTTCCTTCTCTGGTCTAATTTCAACCTGGCAACCCGATGGCTGGCAGGTAACCATGGGTGAGGCATTCACAGCTGTAACCTCCCATGGCGACAGTTGATTTTTTAAAATAGTCCTAAGATAGTCCTCATCAACTTTAACATAGGCATGCAAGGGATGTCGGCCAGAAAAAATCTGCCACTGGTCAAATAATCGCCTCAAGCCACCGTCATGGCCGACTGCAAAATTATCATAGACCGTTTTATAGACGTCAAATTCCAAAGGATCCTTGGCTGAATCTGGACTCTGTATTTGCTCTAGTAGTAGCAGCTTTTCCTGCTGACCATCATAATGGATAATTTTAATTGATTCAGCATCAAGCTGCGCCGTTCGTTCCCCAATGGTTTTAAAGGCCTGTTCCTTAGTCAACCCGGAAAGATCAAGATCGCCTATTTTACTGCCGGGGTAAAACCGGTCGAAATAAGCGGCCTCAAAAAAAATCAGTATTATCCCTAGGATTAAAACTAATAATAAAAAAACGGCTGAAACTATGACAATTAGCCGCTTATTAGTTCTCTTATGTAAGCGATGATCGCCAAGTTGTTGTCGCAGTTTGCTTAAGTCAAACATTGGGTTGAAAAATCTGTCTTAAAATCACCTTGGCCTTGTCCTCGACTGACGCCGGCTCATTCTTTGACAAAAAAATATTAACTGTCTCACCAACTTGGTACTGCCAATCAACTTCCTTCTTGGGCCAATAGATCTCCTGATCGCCGGTAATCTTAATTACCAAAAAATCACCCTCTTGCCGGTCAATCGTACCTTTTAGAAAACTGGGCATACTAATCGCTTAACTGTTTTACTTTAATGGAGGAGGTCTTGTACTTTTTGGGTAATTTGATAGTCAAGACGCCATTTTTTATTATGGCCTCGACTCGTTTCTGGTCGACTTCCCGCGGCAGGACGATCGAGCGTGAAAAAGCCCCCCAATAGCATTCTCGACTATAATAATTATCGTCACTAACCTGGTCTTCCTGCTCGCGAAATCCCCTGATAGTCAATAAGTCATTAGAGATGGAAATCTCCAAATTTTCCGGCTTGACTCCAGCCACAGTCGATTTGACTATTAGATTATCACTATCCTCATAGACATCACAAGATAACTGAGCCTCGCCGGAGAACCAATCGCTGGTTGAATTTTCGCCAAAAAAACCAAGATTATCCTCAGATTTTTCATTCTTAACGGGATAGAGGTGAATTTTTTTGGGGGTTAGAGTTTGGCTCATACATACTTATTATAACATATTTTCGCTGGTGTCAAAAGTATTTTGACCAGTGCTATAATTTTATATACAATATAACTAAAGAATTAACAATTAAAAAATATGCTCAAAGAAGGTTCAGGCCATGAGACTGACACCATCATCGGCCCCTCAGTCAAAGTCGAGGGCGACTTTGTCACCGAGGGTAATATAATTGTTGAGGGAACAATCTGCGGCACCATCAAAACCTCACAAAACATCAAAGTAGGGCCCAGCTCGAAGATTTTCGCCAATATCTGGGCTGATAATGCCCTGGTGGCTGGAGAGATCCAGGGCAATCTTAATATCGCCAATAAATTGGAGCTCACTGCCTCAGCTAAAATATTCGGCGATATTAAAACGGCGGTCTTGTCCATCGCCAGTGGGGCCACAATTAATGGTAAATGCCAAATGACTGATAATAAGAACAAGTCGGTGCGCCCAGAATTTTCCAAACAGAAAAAATTAGAGTTAAAAAACCAAAACGAGGTTGAAAAAACAGCCTAGGAGGCAAGCGGCTAATTTTAACCCTAACAATTTGTTGTTTTATGTACTATTATATTTATGACAATTTCCTGACTGAAAAAAAATATCAAGGTATTATCTCCAAGATTGAATCCCGCCTGACTGATTTAGGCATTAATGGCAAAATCATCAGGATGTCGACCTTTAAAAATTTAAGTAAAACCCTAAATGAAGATATCGCCAAAGGTGTCAAAACCATAGTGGTTGTCGGTAATGATCGAACACTTAACCAATTAATCAATTTAATTGACAATTTAAATCTCACCATCGGACTAATTCCCTTGGGACCTGATAATAATATTGCCAAATTAATGGGTATTCCTGAGGGAGAGGCAGCCTGCGATGTGCTCTCCTCCCGCATCATTCAGTCCCTTCACTTAGGCCTGATTAATAAAAAATATTTTTTTATCACCTATTTGGAATTGCCCAGCGACAATGTCTTTCTCAACTGCGATGAAAACTATTTCATCAATGTCAGCGACTACCATGATGTAATTTCCATTAGTAATATTTTCTGGGGTGAGGCTGCAGATAAGATTCCCCTAAGCAATAATAGTGGTTATATTAATTTAATTATCAAACATACCAAAAAAAGATTATTCCAAGTTAAAAAAGAAAATTTCAGTTACTTTAAGACAAAAACAATTGAATTAACCAGTGACAGATCGGTGCCTATTTTACTAATCGATGAAAAAAGAATTATCAAAACACCAGTAATCATCTCTATTACCCGGACTAAATTAAATTTAATTGTTGGTAAAAAAAGATTTATTAGTTAAATCATAAAATCCCTCATGATTAATCAAGAGGGATTTTATGATTAGCTATTGCCTAATCGGCATAATTAAATACAGATAACCGCCAACATTTTCCGGTTTAATCACACAAGGGCTATTACTGTCATTAATCTCAAAAAAGATATAATTGGCACCAATATTGCCTAGACCATCAAGTAAATATTTGTAATTTAAAATTATTTCCTCACCACCGCCAGTTTTCTCCATTTCCAAACTTGATATATTTTCTCCTGTCTGGGAGGAAGAGGCAGTAACAAGCAATTCCTTGTTATTGGATTTGAAGTCAAGTTTTATATCAAAGACGCCACTTTTGGCAAATAAAGAAGAAGTTTTTACTGCCTTGATTAGTTCGCTCGTATTAACTTTGATTTTATTAGGCAAATTGGTTGGTATAATCTGCTCATATTCAGGGTATTGGCCCTCAATCAGGCGGGAAACCAGCTCCACACCGTTATAGACGAACATAATCTGCGATTCTTCCACATAAATCTCAATATTTTCCGTGGCATCTTCAGCTAAATCATCTTTCAAAGAGCCCAGGATTCGCGACACCTCCTGTAAGGTTTTAACTGGAATAATCACCTTAATATCAGTGTAATCAGTATTAAGGCGCGCCTTATTATTTTCTATATAAGATATTTTCCGCTCAGCCAAACGGTAGCTGTCAGTGGCGGTTAGGATTAACTTATCTTTCAAAAACCCCACATAAACACCAGAAATTTCAGGGCGTATTTCCGAATTGGCGGCAGCAAAACTTACACTGTAAATCGCCTCTTTAAAAGAATCCGCAGAAATTACATAAGGATTTTCCCGATTAAGTTTGGGGATTAAGGGAAAATCAGCTGTACTTTGGCCTTTAATTTTGGTTTTTTGTTTTTGACATTGGATTTTTAACTCATCACCTATTAATTCTACTTCTAGACGGTCTTTGGGGAGTAGAGAAATATAAGAATCCAACAGCCGGGCATCCACACTAAATTCACCATCTGATTCGATTTTTCCCCGCATGTTAGCGCTAATACCAATTTCCAAGTTGGTAGCAGAAATAGTTAGATTTTTATTTTCTGCCTTTATAAGTAGATTGGATAGAATTGGCAGGTTGGCATTTTTTATGGCGATATGACTGACAATATTTAAAACCTGGTTTAAATTTTCTTGAGTACAGGAGAATTTCATATTTTTAATAGTTTTAAATAATTAATAATAGTAATAATAAGGGTTGGGTAAAAGTAGAAAACTTTTTTAAGGTAATAAAATTAGGCCTATTTCTATTTTATATACTTAGTAACTACCTGATTAAGTAATAATTATCTTGTTAGGTTGGTGTTGATTAATTAAGTTTAAAAGTTTTTATGCACTGTATTGGGAAATTAATTCACTTTTTCTACTATTAATTATTGACAGATTATTAGAAATAAATTTGATTATTTGTTGGTAATAAAATCTTATACGGTATGAATAAACAATATAAACCTTATTTGTCCACAATTAATTAACTTAGATATATAGTTTTTGTTTTAAGGTGTTGACATCTTGGCGGATTTTGTCTTCTAGTTTAATTTGTTTGGTGATTTTTTCACAAGCATGGATGACAGTGGTGTGGTCGCGTCCGCCCAATTCTTGGCCGATTACCGGATAGGAGAGTTTTAATTCTTCGCGCATTAAAAACATGGTGATTTGGCGTGGCTCGGTCAGGTTTTTCTTGCGGCATGGTCCGATAACATCATCTATGCTAATATCGAAATATTCCGCCACTTTTTTGATGACATTTTTGGGGGTGAGGGAGTTTTTTTGCGTGTTGACGATGATTGCCGAGGTTAACTGCTTGATTTCCTCAAGGCCTAGCTCGCGGTTTTGTAATTGGCTTAAGGCGATAATGCGGTTAAGAACCCCCTCTAATTCCCTGATATTATTGTGGATGGCTCCAGCCAGATAGTTGATCATCTCGCGGCTTAAAGTAAAGTTTTTTTCCTTTAGTTTTTCCTCTAAAATGGCGATTTTTGTCTCAAAATCGGGAACAGAAATATCGGCAATCATTCCCCACTCAAAACGGGAAATAGTTCTCTGTTCAATGCCAGGGATGGCCTTGGGCGGCCGGTCAGAGGAAATCACTAGTTGCTTGTTGTTTTGTTGCAATTCGTTAAAAATATTAAAAAAGGCCTCTTCTGTCCGCTCTTTGCCTGATAAAAATTGAATGTCATCAATTAAAAAAACATCAAGTGACCGGTATTTGTCATTAAATTCCTGCAGGGCTTTGGGATTTTCCGAGGCGGCGCGCACTGCGGCCATGAAGTCATTAGTAAAATTCTCACAGGAGGTGTAGAGCACTTTGGCCTTGGGATTGTTTTCTAGAATTTTATTGCCTATGGCCTGCATCAAGTGGGTTTTGCCCAATCCAACACCGCCGTAGATAAAGAGCGGATTATAGGCATTGCCAGGATTTTTGACGACTGCCAAGGCGGCGGCATGAGCCAACTCGCTGTTTCGGCCAACAATAAAAGTGTTAAAGGTGTATTTGGAGTTGAGTTTTGATGCCCCAGTAGCCGGAGATTTGCCTGTTTCTGGCTCTCCACTTTCTTGGACTAAGATATGGGAAATGGACTCAGTCATGGGTCGGCCGGAAGTCATTTTTTGTTTACTGGCTGGTCCAACAGAGCTGCTGGTAAAATAATTGGTGCGATTCTGTACCGCGGAGTCAATACGATATTCAATTTCCTTCAGGTTACTGTTTTGTGTGATATTCTTGAGCGCCTTCAAGATTACCTGATGATATTTTTTTGCCAGGTACTCTTTGGTAAAAATATTGGGAACATTAATGATGACTTTATCCTCGTTGTAACTGGCGATGGAGGTATTTTTAAACCAGGTAGTGAAGTTAGCCTTGGATAGCAAGATTTCTAATTCGCCTAAGGTGGCTTGCCATAGCTCTTGTGGAGTCATAAAAGAGAAATTAATTTTCCAAAACTAACGAGAAAGATAAATTAATAATATTGTATCATAATCATTTTCAAAATAAAATTATCCCCTAATAGTAAATTTGTCAATAAAATGTTGATAAAGGGTGGATAAAATTTTTTTTTGACTTTTCAAACTAAAAATGTTATGCTTTTTCTAACTTAATAGAATTATTTTTATGCCTAAAAGAACCTATCAACCAAAGAAACGACGTCAAGCCAGGCGGCATGGTTTTAGGCGCCGGATGCAAGCAGTCGGCGGCAGAAAGGTTTTAGCCAGACGCCGAGCCAAGGGACGCCACAAGGTAGCGATTACGATCAAAAAAACAAAATAATATGATTGCTCAAAAGAATCGGCTGGGTTCTCAAGCTGATTTTGGGCGGGTTTTTAAAAACGGCAATAAAATTTCCAACCAGTATTGCAATATCAGGTATCTGGCAAACCAACTGGGTTATTGCCGTTTTGCTATTATTGTCAGCAATAAAATCAGCAATAAAGCCACAGCAAGAAATCAAATCAGGCGGCGGGTTAAGGCGATTTTAATAAAAAATTTATCTAATTTTAGCAAAAATTTTGATATAGTTATTACTGTTTTACCAGCACTTAGGGTATTAAAGTATCAAAAAATTGAAGAAATTTTGCTAAATTTATTAAAAAAACAAAAAATTTTGTTATGAAATATAAGTTTTATCCAAGATTTTTTGTTTTAAAAATGATCAAAATTTACCAGAAAACCCTTTCTTTCGATCATGGGGTAACTCGCCATTTGTTCCCTCACGGTTTTTGCCGCTTCAAGCCAACCTGTTCTGAATACGCCTATGAGGCAATTGAGAGATTTGGTTTGGCGAAAGGCGGGCTTAAGGCCTTTTGGCGGGTCTTGCGTTGCAACCCTTTTAGCCAAGGTGGTTGGGATCCGGTAAAATAATTAAGAATTAAAAATTACGAATTAAGATTTATGTGGAGTTTTATTGTCAGTATTTTTACCATCATTTGTTATCAGCCACTGCTGAACCTGTTGGTCTGGACTTACAACATTATTCCTGGGCATGATATTGGTCTGGTAATTATTTTGATCACACTACTGATCAAAATTATTTTATATATCCCCTCGCGCTCAACCATCAAGACGCAAAAGGCCATGGCTGAACTTCAGCCCAAACTTAATGAAATCAAAATCAAGTATAAAGACGACAAGGAAAAACAGGCGGTGGAAACAATGAAGCTTTATAAGGAACATAAGATCAATCCTTTTTCTTCTTGTCTGCCGCTCTTAATTCAGTTGCCGTTTTTAATTGCCATCTACCAGGTCTTTAGTCTGGGACTGAGAAATGGCAGTTTGGATCTGCTTTATCCTTTTGTGACCAATCCTGGGCATATCAACAATTTGGCTTTTGGATTTTTGGATATGGCCAAGCCGCAATTTATCCTGGCGATACTGGCAGGCGCGGCGCAATTTTGGCAGACCAAGATGATGACAGCCAAGCGTCCGGAAGTCAAGAGCAAGGGCAGCGAGGATGAGGACATGGCGGCAATTATGAGTCGGCAGATGACTGTGATGATGCCGATTATGACCATAGTTATCGGCTGGAGTTTGCCAGCGGGCCTGGTGTTTTACTGGCTGCTACTCACCGTTTTTACCGGCTTGCAACAGCTTGTAACTTTAAAGAAAAAGAAGGAACTGCCAGTAGAAGTAATAGATAATAGATAAAAAATTCCTCCCGATTAATCGGGAGGAATTTTTTAAGGAATGATTATTTTGATTTTATCCCCTGTGTATTTTTTGTTGTTGTAGTTGAAGAGGTAAGAGATGATCTCATAATCACCGCTGGGAGGTATGGCTTTCCAGGTTAAAAAAAAACTGTCACTTGTTGGTTTGACTGTGCCAATATAGGTCTCAGTTGTGCCTGTGGCGGGGCGGTAATAAATATCTACCTGCTTGATTTTTTCCACATTAGTCAAATTTCCCTTGATGGCCAGAGGGAATTTTTTTATGGTGGCGCCATCAGCGGGAGCGGTGAAGTCAAGTTTAGGCAGATAGCCGCTTAAAAGCAGATTAAAATCCGCTGACTGGCTGGCCGTGTTTTGCAGATCATCTTTGATGTTGACAGTCAGGGTATGCCAGCCATTTTCTAATTCTGACAGATCAATAGCCTGTGACTGGCCAAAACCGCTGACACTGTAAACCAGTTCATTGTCGATCAAGAATTCTGTCTTGGCAATGCCGCGTTTGGCGGAGCCAGTAAGTCGCACGGCCAAATTAGGATCGGTGATGGTCGGCTTGTTGTCAGGTGAATCAATATTAAGCGCTGGCTGATCCTCAGGTAGGTGAATATCATCATATTGGGTTGGAATGGCTTGCCCGCCATCAGGATTTAGGCCCTGTTTTAAAGCCCAGGCACGCACTCCCGCTTCCCAATTATTATATTGAGGATCGTCACTGGGGTTAGCCGGTTCTGGGCCACGCGGATCATCTTTATTGACATAGTAAAGGATGTCATGGATTTCGCCTGTGCTGATTATCTTAGTTGTTGCGGTTGGGGTATATTCGGTAGCCAGTTTTCCTGATATGGTGTCGATTTTTATTTGCCGGCCAGACATAATCTGGCCATCTAGAACCGGCTTGCCAGTAACAACTGGCTGGGGTTTGATGAATGACTCCACTGGCGTATCCTTGAGCGCGGAAGACATAAATTCATTCCAGATCGGAGCGGCGATAATTGAGCCGTCGGCGCCGCGTTTCATCGCCTTGTTGTCGGAATTTCCGACCCAGACACCGCAGACGAGCGAGGGAGTATAACCCAACGTCCAGCCATCATGGTAATCGTTGGTGGTACCGGTTTTGGCGGCGACCGGCCGGCCCGGTAGAGTCAGTTTGCCACCGGCGCCAAAAATGAAGGCGCGGGCGCTGTCATCAGAAAGAATGTCAGTCGTCTCCCTGGCGATTTCCGGGTCAATCACCTGTTCGGATTTGTCTTTATATTCTTCAACCACTTTGCCATCTTTGTCCTCGATTTTTAAAATTGGATTGATCTCATGCTTCATTCCCTCCTGTGACAGGGTGCTGTAGGCGCTGGCGTGATCCAGCAGTTTTACCTCGGCGCCGCCCAAGACAATGGACAGGCCAAAGCGGTTGCGGTCGGCGAGGGTGGTGTAGCCCAGTTTGTCCGCCAGATTCAAAATATTGTCCATGCCCGTCAGATAGGTCAGTTTGACCGCAGTGATGTTAAGCGATCCAGCCAGGGCTGTGCGCAGGGTGACTGGGCCGTTTTCGTTGTCATGGTAATTGTGCGGTTCATACGGCTTGGCTCCTGTGGTGTCAAAATTAGTCAGCGTGTCATAAATGATGGTATTTGGCGTATACCCCTTGGCAAAGGCGGCGGTGTAAACGATCGGCTTAAACGAAGAGCCGGGCTGGCGTGGGCTGATGGTTACATTAACTTGGCCGTCAATATCCTCGTTAAAGAAATCAGCCGAGCCGACCATGGCCAGAACCTGTCCGGTCTTGGGGTCTAGAGCCACCAGCGCGGCGTTGGAGAAATCATATTTTTTGCCGTTGGCCTCCACGCCTTTTTTAACCGCCTCCTCGGCGATTTTCTGCTTGTCTAAATCCAGAGTGGTGTAAACTTTTAAGCCCTCTTGGTCAATGAAACTCTCACCGTATTTTTCTGACAATAATTCTTTGATGTACATGACGAAATGTGGTGCGGTGATGGATTCGTGCAGGGGTTTGAAACTGAGTTTTTCTTGTTTGGCGGCCTCGGCCTGGTCCTTGGTGATATAGCCGAGCTCAGCCATGGAATCTAAAATATAACGTTGTCGTTCCAAGAGCTTATCCTTGTGGCTGCCATATGGCGAGTAATAAGTGGGCATTTGGGGAATGGCGGCCAGAATGGCGCTTTCTGACAGAGTGAGATCCTTGGCCGGTTCGCCGAAAAATGACTGCGAGGCGGCTTCAATGCCATAGATGACCGAACCGTAGGGAATCTCGTTTAGATACATGTTGAGTATTTGGTCCTTGGAGAATTTCTGTTCTATCTGATAAGAGATGATTAACTCCTTGATTTTTCTGGTGTAGGTTTTTTCATTGGTCAGGATGGCATTCTTTACGAACTGCTGGGTTAGGGTGGATCCCCCGACTTTTCTACCGGTAAAGAGATTGATCAATATTGAACGGACAATACCAGTGATACTAAAGCCTTGATGCTGATAAAAATTGCGGTCTTCGGCAGCCAGGACTGCTTCTTTGGCGTAGTCAGGCACATCATTTAATGTGACAAGTGTGCGTTTGATGTCGCCATGGATATCATACAGGACGGTCTGTCCGGTGCGGTCATAGATTTTTGTGGAAACAGAGATATTCCTTTTTAAGACTCCATCAGCTGAGGGCAGGTCTCTGGAAATCCAGGCCAAGGCGATGATGGTGGTAATGCCGATAAGCAAAACCAGCCAGACAATTATAAGCAGTAAGGCCTTGATGAGTCTTTTTTTTCGCCCCCGGACTTTTCTCTTGGGAGAGGTGTTTTCGGTATAGATTATTTTGCCTCCTCCCCTTTCTTGGTGATGCAAAATTCTCGGTTCTTGTGGATCACGCCAGTTTATATGAGACATAAGTATTATTTGAACAACAAAAAAATCAAGTAAGAATTTTTGTTTTAATGCTTTAATGTTTTAATGATGCTTGATCCGTATATCGCCATGGCCAGGGCATCGGCGGCATCATCCGGCTGGGGGATCTCTTTCAGTCCCAAAATAATCTTAACCATTTGTTGGATTTGTTTTTTATCAGCCGCGCCATAGCCGGTCAGGCCCTGTTTGACTTGCAGCGGCGTCAACTCGATTATTTTTATCCCAGCTTTGTTTAGTGTCAGCAGAGCCACACCGCGCGCCTGGCCCACAATCAAAGCGGTCTTGGCATTGGTGGCAAAAAATAGTTGTTCCACGGCGGCAGTGGTCGGCTGGTATTTGGCAATAACCGCCTCAAGCTGTTTTTCCAAGTTAGTCAGCCGCTTAGCCAGGCCGTCTTTTTTTGATGTTTTAATTGACCCAAAGGCGATTGGCTTTAGTTCCCCCTGTTTTGTCTCAATAATCCCAAAGCCAGTGTCGGCCAAGCCCGGATCAATACCAATAATTATAGCCATAATTTACCAATTGGCATTAGTATAGACAGAGTTGACGTCATCCAAATCGGTTATCAGGTTATACAAACGTTCAATTTGTTCTTGAATTTGCGGGTCAGTGACTTCTATCTCTTCGCGCGAAATAAATACCAGGGAAGTTTCTTTGATTGGAAAGTTTAAAACTTTAATTTTAGCGGCAACAGCCATCAGGTTTTCCGGCGAAGTGATAATTTGCCAGCCAGCTTCGTTTTTTTGGATTTCCTCGGCGCCGGCATCGATTAATTTAAGTTCATCATCCTCAGTCAGATTTGTTGCTGTCACTAGAATCACACCTCGGCGCTGGAAATTCCAGGCCACGGAGTTTGTGCTACCCAAGGTGCCTCCATATTTGTTGAGAATTGATTTCAACTCAGCGGCTGTACGATTACGGTTATCAGTGACGGCTTCGACGATAAATCCTGTTCCGGCGGGGCCAATAATTTCATAGATTACCTCTTCGAAATTCGCTCCATCTTTGCCTGCGCCTGTGCCTTTGCTGATGGCGCGTTCAATGTTGTCTTTGGGCATGTTGGCCGTTCGCGCCTTGTCGATGGCTAATCGCAATTTAAAATTGGACTCTGGGTCGCCGCCGCTTTCGCGCGCCGCCACGGTGATTGCATTAGCCAACTTGGTAAAGGTCGCTCCCTTTTTGGCGTCAGCCGCCGCTTTCTGCCGATGAGTTGTCGCCCATTTGCTGTGTCCAGACATAGAATAAGATTTCAATTAACAATGACCAATAACCAATTATGAAAAATTATTTTGGTCATTGGTCATTGGAAATTGGTTATTGTAATTTAATAGTATATTATAACAAAAAATCTCAAAAATCAATAGGTATTTTATTACCAGATCAGATTGACAATAGTATGATAATTTGCTAAACTACTATGAAAGTTAAGTTCTTTACATTATTTTCAATATAAATAAAATCTATCCGTAGAAGACAAACCTAGGCAAGCCCGTCTCTTAATAGAGTTGAGGCGAGGAGGAGAATATGGATACTGAAGAACAGTTCCATAAGGATGAAGAGAATAATATTGAAAGTCAATTAAGTCCACAGGCGTTAAGAGAAAAAGAATTATCCCAGGCACAGACAGACATTGCCGAGAATCTTTATCTTTTGAGCAGGCCCGAACGAAGGTTTAGTGCCGCTTATCTGTGGCACAAGTTTTTTGCACGTTTTGACAAAGCCACTGGCTCTGCCGCCGGTACTATTGAGTTATTAGTTGAGTTAAAAGAAGATGACGCCCAAATTTACAAGTGGCTTGTGGCAGCCGAATTCTCCTCTCAGGAGATCGCCCAACGCCTGAGCCGTTGGACAGACGGGCGTATTATCAATGCGGTCTTTATGGCACACGATTCCCTGCCTGGCCAGAATCTTGAGAGGTCAGCTAATGCGGATGATGATATCTTATTTTTTGTCTTTACCTGCGGTTGGAGCGACCAGCAGATCATTGGTGCTCTTCATCACATGGATTGCCTTACCCCGAAAGCCATGCGTTGTTTTGACACTTTTAACTGGGATAAGCCGCGATTTTTCTCCGCCCTGCTTAAAAGCAGCTGCTTTGATGATCGTGTCTATCACATGCTTAGGGGATTTAAGGTTCCTACCAAGCAGGGATTGGGCGAGCAACCCCTTTGGACTAATGAGAAATTTTTCCGACTGATGGACAATTTGGGAATCAGCGATAGCTGGAAGGCGGCTATTTTGCGCCAGGCAGGTGCTTCACTCGCTGATATTTGCTCGACTTTTGCCGCCCTGGGCCGGAACAAAGTCCAGACGCTAGAGTCCTGCTGTGACTGCGGTTTCCGGCCCGGGCAGGTTGCCACGGCCTTTGTCATTCTGGCTTGTAGCAAACTGCCGCCGGATAAGAGGTATCGAAGAGACACGAGAGTTTTGGCTCCTTTGGAGCAGACCAAGATTCCGCCTGCAGAGAAGTCAGAAGTTGTCAAGCTACTTAGACATTTGTCATTGACTGATGGACAGATTTTCTGGGAATTGTCCCAGGAGGATTGGCCCTACTTTGTAATCGTGGATCATTTTTTGGCCAGCGGTATCAGACCAAGAGAGATTATTGAGGCCATGCTGCGGGCCGGCATTACTGAGTATCGTATAACTCGCATGCTCGAGGAACAGTTAAGAGAATTCGGATTGAAACTTAATGTTTACTGGTCGCCGGTTCAGGCGCAGGAATGGAGACGGATACTGTTTGAGCTGGTAAGTCAGACAGATCGTTAATAGACCGCTAATTGTACAAAAAAAAGACAACTGATCTCAGCTGTCTTTTTCTTATTGTGTATTAAATCAATGTGATATTGGCGACAGTATCGCCATCTTCCTTAAACCTCATAACTCTCACACCTTGGGTATCGCGGCCCAGGATGCTGACTTGGGCCAGAGCCAGGCGTATGACTTGGCCATGGTTAGAGATGACAATCATCTCCTTGTCATCGGGATAAATTATTTTTCCCGAGACAATTTTGCCGGTCTTGGCCGTGATTTTGGCGGTCTTAATGCCTGAACCGCCGCGGCCTTGCACCTTGTAATATTTGAGCTCTGTCTGCTTGCCGAAGCCGCTGGCCATAATCACCATCAGCCGCGCGATCTTATCATCTTTGGGATCAAACACCGCCATGCCCACCACCTCGTCCTTGTTTTTCAGCCGGATGCCGCGTACGCCTGAGGAGGCGCGGCCCATGGCTCGGACATCGGTTTCCTTGAATTTGATGGCCTGGCCGCCGGCCGTGGCCAGAATGATGTTCTCGTTGCCCTTGGATGGCTGAACCCACTTCAGGTCATCATTGGCTTTGAGTTTTATGGCGATGAGCCCCGAGCGCCGGACATTCTTGAAGTCATCAATTGGCGTTTTCTTTATGGTGCCGTAAGTGGTAACCATTACTAAATATTTGTCATTTTCAATATCGGTTGAGGGCAGAATGGCTGAAACCTTCTCATCACCTGCCAGCTGCAGGAAGTTGACCAGGGCTTGACCCTTGGCAGTGCGGCCGGCCTGGGGCAGGTCATAGCCCTTGAGCTGGAAGACGCGGCCGCGGCTGGTGAAGAACATGATGTCAGCGTGGGTTGAGGTCATGAAGCAATGCTCAACTGTGTCCTCTTCCTTAGTGGTCAGGCCGATGACGCCCTTGCCGCCGCGTCCCTGCACCTTGAAGGTGTCTGGCGGCAGGCGCTTGATATAGCCGTCTGTCGTCACCATGACAATCGTTTCCTCGTCAGGGATCAGATCCTCGGCCTTGAAGCTGTCCACGCCATGAGCCACGATTTTGGTCCGCCTTGGCTCGCCATATTTTTCTTTGAGCGCGATGATTTCCTCTTTTATAATCGTCAATATTTTTGCCGGCGACTTAAGGATCGCTTCTAAGTCCTTAATCAGTTTTTGTTTTTCTTTTAGCTCGGTTTCGATTTTCAATTTTTCCAAATTGGCCAGCTGCTGCAATCTCATTTCCAAAATGGCAATGGCCTGTCGTTCGCTCAGTTTGAATTTTTTGATCAGGTTGACCTTGGCATCATCCTTGTCTTTGGATTTCTTAATGGTGTTTATGACTGCGTCGATTTGCGCCAGCGCCAGAGTCAGTCCCTCCAGGATGTGGGCGCGCTCCTTGGCTCGATCCAAATCAAAACGCGTGCGGCGGGTGATCACTTCCTGGCGGTGTTTTAGGTATTCTTCCAAGACAGATTTCAAATTGAGCGTCTTGGGCTGTAGTCCGTCAACCAGAGCCAGGATGTTGAAATGGAAAGTGTCCTGAAGTTGTGTGAACTTGTATAGCTGGTTGAGAACCTTTTGTGGATAGGCGTCTTTTTTAAGTTCAATCACAATACGCACGCCGTCTTTATTGGATTCATCTCTTAAGTCCTTGATACCCTCAAGTTTTTTGTCTTTGACCAGCTCGGCGATTTTTTCCAGTAGCGCGGCCTTATTGGTCTGGTAGTTTACCTCGCTGACAATAATGCGATAGATGCCCGCCTTAGTTTCTTTGATTTCTGCCTTGGCGCGGCAGACAATGCCGCCGCGGCCGGTCAGATACGCTTGTTTGATGTCATTGCTATTGTAGATAATGCCTCCAGTCGGGAAATCCGGCCCCTTGATGAATTTAATCAGGTCTTCAATCTCGCAATCCGGGTGGTCAATCAGATAGATAATACCATCAACCACTTCCCTGAGATTATGGGGCGGGATGTTAGTGGCCATGCCTACAGCAATACCCTGTGTGCCATTAATTAGTAAATTAGGCAGCTTGGCCGGCAGGACTTGCGGTTCCTTGTGGGCGCCATCATAGTTAGGCAGGAAGTTGACCGTGTCTTTATCAATATCAAACAACAACTCTTCGGCAATAGGTGAGAGTTTGGCTTCGGTATAACGCATGGCCGCGGCGCCATCGCCGTCCATTGAGCCAAAGTTGCCCTGACCCTTGACCAGCGGATAGCGCAGGGAAAAATCTTGCGCCATGCGCACCAGAGTGTCGTAGATGGCCAGGTCGCCATGCGGGTGGTATTTGGCCATGACTTCGCCGACCACATTGGCGGATTTGCGGAATTTGGCGTTGGAGCGAAGGCCGATGTCCCACATGGCATAAAGCACGCGGCGGTGGACCGGCTTTAATCCGTCTCTAACATCTGGCAGGGCGCGCGAGACAATCACGGACATGGCATAGTCAAGATAGCTTTGCTGGACCTCGTCGCTGATGGGTTTTTCAATCACTGCTTCTGGCGGCGCGTTAAAGTCAAGATGTTTTTGGTTTTTATCTTCTTTCTTGGGCATAACAGGAAATTTCAATCATCAATGGCCAATTTAAAATTAATAAAAAATACAAAACAAAAATTTGGTCATTGGTAATTGGTTATTGAAATTATTTTAATATTTTTATCGTTCTGACAATCTCATCTAGTAGTGGCTGATAATAACTGTTATCACCTCTGGCCGTGGCCCTAACTTCTGCCACTATTTTGTTAGCAGGAAAATCTAAATAAATGATTCGATCAAGGGTACTTGTTGAATTATTACTATAAATGGAGCTTTCGGGTGTGGTGGAAGTAAATATAAATAAAGGTTTTTCGGCCACGTAGCCATTTAGATTAATTTTGTTTTTTGCCAGCCAGGTATTGAGGTTGTATTTTTTGGAGTTGCTATTGAGTGTGATGGCCAGACGACCATATTTCTCCAGAGAGGATGTGGCCGAAAAATCAACCAGTACTGCTTCACCTTTGCCTTCACTGACCTTTTGCCAGTTGTCAGGATATTGGACGCTAAGCCCTAGCACGTTTAGTTCATGAGTTGGCCAGTTGCTGCTGTCAGGATTGCTTTTAATCCTTTCTTCCAAATCATCTTTTATTACCGCCATATCATCCGCGCTAAGCGGCTGGATTTGCGCGCGATTCTTGATTGCGGTATCGAATTTTGCCAAACTATTTTTGATTTCTTGGCTGATTTGCGACCAACTGGCCTGATTGGTCGTATTTTTTAAGCTGGCGCGTAAGATTATAAGCCAGCCGCAGACCAGGATGACGGCAAAAATTCCCACAACCAGCCAGAGTTTTCTGGTTTTAGCGGCCAGATCCGGTTGGTATTCGTTGATGTTGATATAAACCGGCTCTTTTTTTGGTTCTTCGGCATTAATTTCTTTTCTAGGTCGCACTGGATGCTTGATCTTTTTCGTGCCAGAGGCGCGTCCGCCTGTGGCGGATATTTTTGGTTTTTTGGTGCGAGGCATAAGCAAAGAACTATTATTTTAAATAAAATTAAACTTCCAGCACGATTACTCTCGTTTCCTCCCCTTGCAGGTCTTTTTTGGCAACTTTTAATTTGTCCAATGTTTCGGATTTCAGTCCGCAGGCCTTGAGGAAGTCGTTTACTGGGGCGATTTTTACCTCGCCTGCCATTTTGTAGTGCATGGGGATGACTATGCGGGGCTCAATTTGTGACACAACCTCAGCGGCTTTTTTGGCGTCGATGGTGTAAGTGCCGCCGACAGGTATGAGCAAAATGTCAACATTGCCTAATTTATCTAAGGTTTCATCACTCAAATTTTCTCCCAGGTCGCCGAGATGCACCAGATTGATGTTCTCGCTGATGATTTTGAAGATGGTATTGAGTCCCCTTTCTTTGCCTTGCTTATTGTCATGAAATGACTGTATGCCATAAATCATCACGTCTTTGGTCTCGTATTCGCCTGGTGTGCTAATGACAAACAACTCACCTCTTATCGCCTCGGTATTATTGTGGTCAGAATGGTCATGGGAGACCGTAACAATATCTGCCTGAAAATGCGGCATCTTAAGACCATCTCCGTCATGAAAGGGATCAATGGCGATTATAACCTCGCCCTGGCTGCCCTTGGTCTGCAGCTTGAAACAGGAGCGTCCCAGATATTGAATTATCATAATTTTGATGGTATAGTTTAGGAAGTTTTATGAGATAATTTTAACATATTTTTTCGTCCAACGCAAGACGTTTTGCCCCCGTAGTTCAACGGATAGAACAAGGGACTCCTAAGCCCTAGATACAGGCCTGTCCCTCACATTTATTTGCCCCCGTAGTTTAGTGGATAGAACAAGGGACTCCTAAGCCCTAGACACAGGTTCGATTCCTGTCGAGGGCAAATAAATGTGAGGGATGAAATTCCTGTCGGGAACATAATTTTTTTTAAAGGCGGCGCCTAAGGTGTTGCCTTTTGGATTTGTTCTCCTTGTTCCCAAATTGTTTTAAAAATTTTTCCACCCAATGTCTAGACATGTCTAGACATTGGGGATTATTTTTTTGTCATTATTAGTAAAAATTATTTTATGTAAATTTAGATATTTTATTTTTTTATAACTTGTGGATAAGCTGTTGCTATATGGGATAAATGTCTAGACATGTCTAGACATTACTTGGATTTTATTATAAAATTCATGTAAATTTAGCTAATTCATGTAAATTTAGCTAAAATATAAAAACTCTAAATTTAAATAATTTATTTTTTTAAAAAAAGCATTGTCTAGACATGTCTGGACAATAAAAGTGTTAACTTATTAGCTAACTATCATATGAAAATTCACCCTCACCTTTTATAAAAGGTGAGGGTGAATTTGTTGTGGACCTTAAGGGATTTGAACCCTTGACCTCTTCCATGCCATGGAAGCGCTCTAGCCAGCTGAGCTAAAGGCCCTAGTAAAATACATTATAACTTTTTTTTTACTTAATTTCAATAGTGGTAATTTAAGATTATTTTATTTAAATTTAGATAAAATATTTTAAAACCCAAGCTTCTTGCTTGGGTAAAAGTGCAAACATTATTATTTAGTGAAACCGGCCTTGATCGCCTCAATTTGGTCATGCCAATTATCCAAAAGTGCATCGGCAAAACCCCAATTTACCGCTTCTTGAGCCGACAAAAAGTAGTCGCCCTTCTTTTCTATACACCGTTGCAGGAACAAACGAATAGTGTTTTCTGTCCATCTTTTACGGTTTGCCCGGAATTTCCTGCCAGTTAGGGCTTTTTCCACATAGATATCAAGCATCTTTTCGTCGCACTTCTTGGCAAAATCAACGTTACTATATACAGTTTTGTTTTCCCCTTTTATTTCTAGGGTACCGGTATGGAACATAAAATAAGAATGCGGGAGCAGTAGTCGGTAATCGGCTGCTTGCAGAATAATACTGGACATGCTTCGAGCATGAGTATAGGAAATCATGACGATCGGAAAGGGCATTGACTTGGCAGTATCATGCATTGCCATGCCCTCGATATATTCTCCGCCACAGGTTTGCAGATGAACAAAGACCGGCTCAGTTTCTGACTTCATCCGCATGACATGGAGATTTTTCTCAAATTGCGTGGCCATACGGTATTCCACACCCGGTTCAACCATTGAGTCGTTAACATCTACTTGCTCAAAAGGATAACCATGCACCCAGATTTGCCGACTCGGAACATGTATATTATGGGCATGGATTTGCTCGATGCCGTTGTAATCATCAGTCCCGACTTGAACGGAATTTTCCATATGCTCACCTCCCTTGTTTTGTGTTTTGGTTTTGCTAGGTATTGTTTAAAGTGCAATAGTTTAAAATATCTTAGTTTAAATCAACTAATAAGTCAATTGTTTCAAATCACCTCATTGTCATGGCTGTTACTTTCCACTCGGCCGGCTTCGGTGATGCGGATGAATTGGCAGTCACGCAACTCGTCAATGGTGCGGGCATTGCCGTAACTCATGCCTGACCTTAAACCGCCCATAAATTGGTCAATGATGTTAATTACCAAGCCGCGATAGGGGACGCGCGCCTCAATGCCTTCAGGCGTGATCTGCCGATAATTCTCTTTGGCGTTGGGCCGAGAAATGGAGGCGGTAAGCGAGGCCATACCGCGAGAGATTTTGTATTGCCGGCCTCGGTAGGTAATGACCGGTCCGGGGGTCTCTTCGGTGCCGGCGAATTGCCCGCCGATCATGACGGTATCAGCGCCGGCGGCCAGGGCCTTGACGATGTCAGCGGCCTGTTTGGCTCCGCCGTCGGCAATCAAAGGTACCTGGAAGCGCTGGCAGACAGGGGAGATGTTCATTATCGCTGTCAGTTGTGGAACACCAAAGCCTGTGGTTATCCGCGTGGTGCAGATAGAGCCGGGACCGATGCCGACTTTGACGCCGTCCACTCCGGACTTGATCAAATCAAGCGCGCCTTGAGCTGTGGCAATGTTGCCACCTATAAGTTCAATATTAGGGAAATTTTCTCTAATTTTAGCTATTTTTTGTAGTTCGTTTAGCGAATGACCGTGAGCGATATCTATGACTAAAACGTCAACTTCTGCCTCAATCAGCGCCTGGGCGCGAGCCATAAAATCGTCTCCGGCGCCGATGGCAGCTCCAACCAAAAGCCGGCCTTTGGCGTCTTTGGCCGCCTCGCGGTTATTGCCATAAATCAAGATGTCTTTTTGGGTAATTAAACCCTTTATATTAAAGCCATCATCTACCAGCGGGATTTTTTCCACTTTATTAAGCCGAAAGATCTGGCGCGCCTGCTCTGGAGTTATGCCTGGCCTGGCTACTATCAATTTTTCCCGCGGTGTCATCATGCTGGCTACAGTGGCATTTTCGTCAGTTACAAAATCAATATCACGGCGGCTGATAATACCTAAAAGTTGTACCCCGTCATCGGAAACCAAAAAACTTTTTGCTCCAGTTTCTTTAATTTTTTCTCTTAATTTAGCTAAATTTACTCTTGACGAAACGCAAAAAGGATTGTTTATTATAATATGTTGTTTCCTCTTGACTTTAGTCACTTCGCGCACCTGGGAGTCGATATCTAAAAATCTGTGGATAACTCCAATACCGCCTTTGGTGGCCATGGCGATGGCCATTCTGCTTTCGGTCACCGTGTCCATGTTGGCAGAGACCAGCGGAATATTCAGCCGCAAATGGCGGCTGAGTTTGGTAGAAGTGTCGACGTTTTGGCGTGAAATTATCTCGGATTTTTTTGGCACCAGGAGAACGTCATCGTAAGTTAGAGCCAGAGGGATATTTAGCATATTTTACCTCTGGCATCTTATAGCAATTTTGCCTGCTTGACAATGGTGGATAAAGTTTATAAGCTTAGTGCAAGTTAGTTGGCACATTACAGATTATTTTTATAAAACAACAAAGAAGGCAAGCCCGTCTCCTAAGGAGCCGAGGCAAGGAGGAAAATCATGTCGGTCAAGATCAAGGAGTGCAGCGAGCATCCGGAATATCAGGGTTTGCGTAAACCGAGGAGCGGTTGTCCGCAATGCGAGGCGCTGTATCGGGCGCAGAATCCGGATATTGACGAAGTTATTGACGCGGATTTGATTGAGGCGAAGTATAAAATACAATCACAACGCCAGAGAAAGAGTTACAATGCGCTTTTGGCGCGCAATCGCGATTTGCAGAATCAGATTGATGCCATTGGCATCTTGAACGGCGAATGCAAACCGATTCGCATCAGGCCGAAAGGATCGTTCAAGAAGGGGCCGTCCGAGGCCGCAGCCATGATGTCTTTGGGCGATTGGCACGTTGAGGAAAAAGTCAATCCCAAAACCGTGAATGGGAAAAATTCCTTTAATCCGGAGATTGCTGAAGCGCGCGTCAAGCGCTGTTTCCAAAACGGCCTGCGTCTGGTCAATATGTTGGGGCAGGATGTCAATATACACACCGTCATAATGCCTCTGCTTGGCGATTTTGTCACTAATTATTTGCATGATGATCAACGTGAGACCAACTATATGCCGCCGGCCGAAGCAGTGATGTTCGCTCTAAGGCTTCTCAAGTCCGGCATCGAGTTTATGCTCAATAACAGCAAGTATGATCTGGTCATACCTTGCTGCCATGGCAATCATGCTCGCATGACCGATAAGAAACGCAGTGCCAATATGGTCGGCACCTCTCTCGAGCATATCATTTATAATGTTCTGGCTGATCAACTGGGCGGCAGTAATCGCGTACAGTTTGACATCGCCGAAGGCGCGCATCTTTATATTGATGTTTTTGGCATGAAGTTGCGTATTCATCATGGCGATCGCATCCGTTATCAGGGCGGTGTCGGCGGACTGGATATTCCGCTCAATAAGGCCATTGCCCAGTGGGATAAGGTGGAACGCGCCAACTTTGATGTCTTAGGCCATTGGCACCAGACAAAAGTTGATTGGAATAAGTTCCTTGTTAATGGATCGTTGATTGGTTGGAATTCTTATGCCATTGATATCAAGGCCAACTTTGAAGAGCCGCGCCAGACCTTGGCGTTATTGGACCGCGATCGCGGCCTGACTGTTGTTGGCCCTATTATTCTTAACGAAGTGCAACGCAATGTTGCAAACCTTAAATAACAAGTTCTTTTCCCAGCAAGCTCGGCCGAGCTTGCTTTTTTTATCTATGAATTGACAATCAACTCGAAGAGTTATAAGATAAGGCTGAGTTCTTTACATTACAAATTGTAAAAAGTTGACCCAATTTTGGTCAGAAGGAGGTAAGGATGAACGTTTTGCTGGTTGGATCGATGAGTGATAATCCTCAAAAGGCCTATGAAATATTTGAGACATACCGTAAGAGATTTATCGACTATAAAGATTTTGTTTTTTTAAATCCCCTTGAGCTGATCAAACAATGCCAGCAGCAAAATCTCATGCCCGAACGCTCTGAGGCATCGGCAGTTAGCAATAGTGACTGGCACTGGGTCTATAACCTCGAGAACTGCTTGAGTAGCTTGCTATTTATGGATGCGATTTATTTGATTCCTCTTTGGCATACTGACCAAGCGGCGATAGTGATTTTTCTGGTGGCACAAAAACTAGGTCTCAAGCTTTTACGGCATGATACCGATGGCGATTTAGTGGAGAGTACCTTTGATTTTCAGATTCAAAATCTATCTAGCGGCCAAAATCCTTCTACGCCCGAAATTCCTGATACTAACCAAGGGACCGAAGAATCAAATCCTGATAAATCGTCTGATGATTCTTTAAGTAACTGGTTTAATCAGCATTTTTAGACAGGAGAATTGCCATGCTGAAAAATCCGAACTTCTGGACGAGTTGGCGACTGATTCTGGCGCTGCCGATAATTCTCTTGCTGTCCCATCATACTTTCTGGTCGCTGGTATTTTGTCTGCCGCTCTTGGCCTTCGCCGAATTTACAGATTGGCTCGATGGCCATGTGGTGCGTAAGTATGACAAGGTCAGCGACTTTGGTAAGATCTATGATCCGTACTGCGATGCCACTCTTCATCTGTTAGTTCTTCTTTTTCTGATTGGCTATGGCCTGCCGATCTGGGTGGTGGCGATTTTTTTGGCGCGTGAAACGTCTATGGCATGCGTGCGGATTTATTGCGCCTTGCAGGGTCTGGCTTTAGGTGCACACTGGCCAGGCAAGTTCAAAACCGGATTTCAGATCGCTTTTATATTTGCCTATGTCCTGGCGGCATTGTTCTTGTCATCCGGTTATAGCGTCATTGGCTATGGCCCGATCTTGTTTTGGTACTGGATGATACTGGTTTACATTTTACTGTTTATCGCGCTGGCTTTGACTGTCTATTCCCTTGCTGAATATTTGTACTTTGTTTATCAGAAATTTCACATTTCTTTTAAGATCGTTCGGCCGGTTCTTGATTGAGCCGGTTTTTTCTTTTTCTTGACTTTTTATGGCAATTGTGCTAAATTACTGGTACGTCAAGTGCTCACCTTTACGTAAAAATAATTTTTAAAAACATGTTATCAATCAGATTTGCCAGACAAGGAAAACCAAAGCATCCTTTGTATTCTTTGATCGTGGTAGAAAAATCCAAGGATCTTTGGGGCGATTATGTCGAAAAATTAGGCACCTATAATCCGCATGACAAGGCCGCCAATTTTAACGCTGAGAGGATTAATTATTGGCTTGGGATTGGCGCTCAACCTACCCCCACAGTTCATAATTTGTTAGTGTCTCAAGGCATTGTTAAGGCAGAGAAAGTCCGAGCCGGAAAATCTCAGCCAGGCAAAAAGCGTGCCGCGGAAATCGAGGCGGCCAAGCAGGCAGCTGTCGTTGAGGCCAAGGCAAAAACCGTTGAAGTACCGGCAGAAGAAACTCCAACTGCTGAAGCGGCTTCAGTTGAGGCACCGGCAGAAAAAGTTGTGACTGAATAATAATTTTACACTCACTCCTTCTTGATTTCCCCTTTTTATTAAAGTAAAGGGAGACAAAGAGGGGTTTGGACTGGTAGCTCAGCTGGTTAGAGCGCTTCCCTGTCACGGAAGAGGTCGCGGGTTCAAATCCCGTCCAGTCCGCAAAACTAAAATAACCCTGTTAATTGGGGTTATTTTAGTTTTGTCTGTTATGGTAGACGGGATTTGAACTGGTGGCGAGCGAGATATGAGGCGAGGCGGAAGCCGAGCCGAATAATCGAGCGACGGACAATTGCGACCCTGGGAGCGATTGGCGGCCACCCTGGACGAGCGAGACCGCCGCCTATTTGGCGGCGGTTGAGAGAGATGAAGTTATCCCGTCCAGTCCGCCTCAGAAAAAAAGTATCGTGAGACCCGAGAACCCAGTATTCTGCTGGGGTTCTTTGTTTATATAAAATATAGCCATAGCTTAATTTTGACAGAATATCCATTTTAAACTATACTAATATGTATTAGTATACTTTATGATTAACCACAAACTAGCCAAAGACTTCTTAAAAGTCATCTCAGATAAAAACCGTCTGGAAATATTGATATTTCTCCAAGGCTCTCCTCGTTGCGTTTGTGAGATATTCCCTCATCTTAAGATCTCCCAAAAGCTTGCTTCACATCACTTGTCTCAACTGAAAAAGTTGAATCTAGTGAAACAAGAACGGAATGGAAACTATATGTTTTACGGTTTGAATAAAAAAACTCTAAGCCAAAACTTAAATAATCTTAATTCAATATTAAATAAATAAATAATATGGATGTAAAAAAAATCGTTAAAGATGCATATAAAAACATCGCTGTTAGCGGATCTGGCTGCGGTTGTAGCTGCAACAGCGCTCAGAGCATTTCAAAAAGCATTGGATACACCGACGAAGAATTGAAAATTGTCGGAGAAGCCAATCTCGGCCTAGGTTGTGGTAACCCATTAGCTTTCGGAAAATTAAAAGAGGGAGATATTGTCTTGGATTTAGGTTCAGGGGCTGGCATAGATGCTATTTTGGCCGCTAAAAGAGTTGGCGAGAAAGGAAAGGTAATAGGCGTGGATATGACAGGGGAAATGATTGAGAAGGCCAAGGAAAATGCTGAAAAGCAAGGAATTAAAAATGTCGAGTTTCTTCTGGGAGAAATTGAAAACATTCCCATTGCCGATAATTCCGTTGATGCCATAATTACAAACTGCGTTATAAATCTTACGCCAGACAAATCCAAAACGTTCAGTGAAGCATATAGGGTATTGAAAGTTGGTGGCAAAATTTACCTCTCTGATATCGTTTTATTGGAAGAGCTTACTGAGAAACAAAGAAATAACAAGGAACTTATATCTGGATGTGTTGCCGGCGCTTTATTGCGGGATGATTATTTGAATAAAATAAAAAATGCAGGCTTTGATGTAAAGGTTCTTTACGAAAATACTAGTATTAGTAAACAGCAATATAATGGCATGCCATTAGAAAGTATTATGGTTGAGTTAACTAAATAACAGGTATATAAGATAGATTACTATTCTATTTTTACAATACCATCTGTTACTTTTATTTTTGATTTAAAACAGCTCATTAATTCTCGTTTTTCCTGGTTGCTACCTTCATGTAATACGTACTTAATATATGTCTTTAGCAAACTGCTGCATCAGAGACCGCCCGAATGGAAATATGATTATTCGGAAAATTGATTTTTTATTTTTTTAAAAAACATCCCCGCGTTTTTGCGAAGATGTTTTTTATTTATCTGATTTTTATTTGGAATTTTTCCTCAAACCATTTGATGGTGGCCGCCAGTCCAGCGTCAATGTCGGTCTGCGGCTGCCAGCCGATCAGCTCTTTGGCCAGGGAAGTATCGGCCAAGGTGTCGTGCGGCTCAACGCGCGGAGCGATATAATCTTTTTCCCCGCCTATTTTGTCGGCAATCTCATTGACTGAGTAATTGTGTCCGCCGCCGATATTCATCATCTCGCCCTGGCCCACCTTGTCGCTTTGCATGGCCATGATGTTGGCGCGCACGATATCGCCGACATAGGTGAAGTCGCGTGTCTGCGTGCCGTCGCCGGTGATGGTCAGTTTTTTGCCGTCACGTCGCGCCTGCAGAAAAACAGAGATGACCGTGACATAGCCGCCAGAAAGCGCCAGCCGCGGGCCATAGACATTAAAGTAGCGCAGGGAAACGGTCGGCAGGCCGTAAAGCACGGAGAAGTTCCTGGCATAATGCTCGCCCACGTATTTCTGCACCGCATAAGGGCTGATGGGGGCGGGCAGCATTGTTTCTTTTAAGGGCATTTGGCTCTGATTGCCATAGGCCGATGAAGAGGCCGAGTAAATCAGCTTTTTGACTTTGGCATCGCGGCTGGCAATGAGGACATTAAGCGTGCCATTGACATTGATATCATTAGTGGTCAGCGGATCCTCTATTGACAGCTGCACTCGCGGCAAAGCCGCAGTGTGGAAGACATAGTCCATGCCGACAAAAGCCGGCTTAATATCTTCCAGCTTCCTGATGTCCGCTTTAAAAACTTTGGCTTGCTGGTTGACATTCTCTCTTAAACCAGTGGAAAAATCATCAAGGATGGTGACTTCATTGCCCTGTTTGATTAGTTCATCGACTAAATTGGAACCGATAAATCCGGCGCCGCCAGTGACAAGGATTTTCATAGAATATTTTTAAAGTTTATTTTTATTTTATAATTATTTTTTTGAGGTATTCAATCACCTTGCGGTTGCCAATGGCGTTTTTCAGGTAATCTTTGTAGGTTTCGGTCTCGAGCTGTTTGGCCACATCCGGATTAGGCGGGTAGTTCTTGAGTAATTCGGCGATTTCCTTCTCCACCTCATCAGGTGTCACTTCCATTTTCTGCTCTTGAAATATTTCTTTGGCGATGATTGAGGTCTTGACGCGCAGTTCTGCCTGCGGCTCTAGTTCTTTCTCTAGTTCCTCGGGCGACTTCTTCATGGAAGTCAGGTAATTGGAAAATTCCAGACCCTGTTTGGCGATATTGTCTTCCAGCTCGTGCAGCATCCGGTGGATTTCCTCGTGCACCAGGAGTTCCGGCAATTCCTCGAACTCGCTGATTTTGACGGCTTCTTCCAAAAGCTTTATTTCCAGCTGGCGTTCCTGCTTGGCTTTTTCTTCCTCTAACAGATTGGCGCGAATGTTGGTTTTCAGTTCCTCGATTGTCGGGAATTTTCCAGCAGAAATTTCTTTGGCCAGATCGTCGGTCAATTCCGGCCTGATCACTTCTGCCACCTCGATAATTTTAACTCTAAATTCTGCCGGTTTGCCTGCCAGGGATTTTTCATGATAATTATCGGGAAAGTCAAGAGTGAAGGTTTTTTCTTCTCCGGTTTTAAGCCCAAGAAGATTGTCTTCAAATCCCGGGATAAAGCGGTTCTCGCCGATGAGCAGAGGATAATTCTGGCTTTTGCCATTTTCAATAGGCACGTTATCGCGGAAAACATCGAAATTGATTTTAACTAAATCGCCCGACTTGACCGGCCGGTCAACCTTCTTTTCTTCTGCGCGCATGGAACGGATTTCGTCGATGATTTTCTGCACCTGCTCGTCAGTGATTTTTATTTCTTCACGCTTGAGAGAAATTTTAGACAAGTCGCCAAGTTTGACTTTGGGCAGAATGGGCACGATCGCCTTGTAGGCAAAGGGATTTTCCGGAGCCAGTTTTTCCACGCTGATCTGCGGCTGGCCGATGGTGGTCAGATTGTTTTCCTTAATAACCTCATAATAGGTTTTCATGATGATTTCGTCGATCGCCTCCTGCAGGATCGCCATTTCTCCGAATTTGGCCTTGATGATGTCATAAGGCGCCTTGCCGGGGCGGAAGCCCTCGATCTTGGCGTTCTGAGAAATTTTTTCCGCGGATTTTTTCAGGTAGGGCAAAAGTTCGTCGACGCTTAATTCCACGCTAATTTCCACGTTTGATTTCGGCAGTTTTTTTATATTTGAGGTCATAGTCAGGTTATTCGGTAATAAAAATATTATAGCATTTTATAGTTAAGTATTTTTTGTCGTCATTGCGAGCGAAGCGAAGCAATCGTTCAGTTCGAGATTGCCGCGGTCGGTTGATTACAACCTCCCTCGCAATGACAATGTTAGTAAATATTATAATAGAATTCTGGTTTTGTCAAAAAAGAAACCGCTCCCGACAAATATATCGGGAGCGGGAAAGTGCTTGGCACCGCCACGGGGAATTGAACCCACGGTTTACGGATTGAAGGTCCGTTGTCCTAACCAACTAGACGATGGCGGCAACCAGAAAGAGCTTGGTGCGCGAAGCGGGAGTTGAACCCGCATGACCTTGCGGTCAACGGATTTTAAGTCCGTTGTGTATGCCAAGTTCCACCATTCGCGCACTTGGATCATTTGGCTGATTCAATAAATGATTGAAGCATTACTTCGCCTTCGGCGGTTTTTATAAGTTTCATACATTTCATCAGCAAGTCGAGTTTTTGACATCCCTCCGGATCTGTCGGCCGGTCGATTCTGGCGATTGTGAAACCCCTTTCAGGGATGTATAGTGAAACTGCCATCCCACCCTGCCCCTGATCACCGATGATTTCATAAATAGATAACTCGGAAATGCATATTTCTTGAGAGTGTTTTTGGGTACGGAATGCAATCTGAGCTGCCGTCATTTTTTTCTCCTTTTTGTTAGGTACTTTTATCAAAGTTTGGCTGATTAATCAGTGTATCATATGGCTAGTAATTTGTCAAGATTTGTCAAGATTTATGATTTATAAAATAAAGAGCCGGCTACCAGGGTAGTCGGCAAAGAACAATGGCTATCAGGAAGTGATGCCGGGAGGGGGAACCAGTACGCACTGGCAGTTCGGTGAAGCCCACGCGGGAGCTTCGATCTTGGTCGCCTGAACTTTTGTTCCGTTATCGGAACTTATTCCAGACCCTCCGGCATCGTCCGGTGGTATTATATCATATCTAATATTTTTGTCAAGCCCAATTGTTTTTTGATTGTTAAATTGCTAAGATGAACTATATGGCTGAAGAATCTACAGATCGAATAATCACGGCTGAGGCTGATAATCTTGACGGCGTTTTGGATAATGCCTTGCGACCCAAGACGCTTCAGGAATATGTCGGCCAGGAGGCGGTCAAGGATAATTTGAAGATTTTTATGGCAGCAGCCAAGACCAGGGGCGAGCCGCTGGAGCATGTTTTGATTTTTGGTCCGCCGGGATTAGGCAAGACGACTTTGGCGCACATCATCGCTCGGGAAATGGGCGGACAAATCAGAGTCACCTCCGGCCCGGCCATTGAGCGCACCGGCGACTTGGCCGCCATCCTCACTAATCTGGCTGACGGCGATATTCTGTTTATTGATGAAATCCATCGGCTGAATAAATCGATTGAGGAGGTACTCTATCCGGCAATGGAGGACTACGCATTAGATATCGTCATCGGCAAGGGACCGTCGGCGCGCACTCTGCGTCTGAATCTTCCCAAGTTCACCCTGATCGGCGCCACCACCAAGGTCAGCGGCTTGTCCTCGCCTCTGCGCGACCGCTTCGGCAATGTCTGCCGGCTAAATTTTTATGAGGCCGGCGAGATCGGCCGGATTATCAATCGCTCTGCCGAACTATTGAATGTGGATATTGATGGCGAGGCGACTAAGGTAATAGCCGGACGCAGCCGGCAGACGCCGCGCATCGCCAATCGTTTACTTAAGCGCGTGCGCGATTTTGCCCAGGTCAAAAAAGATGGTAAAATTAATTTAGCCACAGCCGAAGAGGCCTTGAAATTATTGCAGGTTGATGAGCTGGGCCTGGATGCCATTGACCGCCAATACTTAAAGCTCGTGGCGGAAAAATTCAGCGGCGGCCCAGTGGGCTTAAACACCATCGCTTCGGCTTTGTCCGAGGATATGGATACGATTGAGGATGTGATTGAGCCGTTCTTGCTGCAACTGGGATTTATTAACCGCACCTCCCGCGGCCGCGTGCTGGGCGAAGCGGCTTACAAGCATTTGGGAGCAACAGTACCGAGCGACTTGCAACAAAAGCTTGTTTAATTCACTTCAAATTTTAGTATTGGTGCTGTTCCTCTACCGTCATTCCTGAATTTTTATGTAATCATAAAAATATCAGGAATCCATAATTAAACCTGGATTCCTGGTCCCGCCAGAGGTCGGGCAGGCAAGCCAGGAATGACGTAAAGTGATTCTTATGTTTAATATTTTCGCAATTAATTTTATCATTCCGTTAGCTGTTTTTTACTGGGCCTATCTGGCGTTGGTATTTATTTTTTTGATCATGTCGATTTTAAATATTTATAATCTTCTGCGTTTCGGTTTTATGACCTTTACCAATCTGGCAGTGATTGTTATTTTTATTGGTATTTCTGTCTGGCTTTTGGGCTATTCTTTCAGCATACTGGGACAGTTTGATTGGACTGTTCCGGTATTCGATTCTTCTTGGTTTAATCTGAGCAATAATTCGTTAATTAACCGCCCCGGTTTCACCTTATAATTATCAAGTTATGTTCGATAAAAGAAAATTACCATTATCCGATCGCAAGCCCAATGAGGAAGTGATTGTCCAGCTCTGGCCTCATCCTTTCATTTTTTTGAAGATTTTTTTGATTTTCGTCATTTTGTTTTTGATTCCTCTGCTGGCATATTTCATTATTTCCCAGTCAGCATCCTGGATTCTGGAGAGTGAGATTTTTTTGCCCATTGCCATGGTGGTCAACTTTGCTTATTGTCTGATTGTCCTGTCTCTGGCGCTGTCTATTTGGATGGACACCTATCTGGATGTCTGGACGATCACCAACCGCCGCATCATCAGCCGCGAACAGAAGGGGCTGTTCAATCGTGTGGTGTCTGAGTTGGAACTTTACCGCGTGCAGGATGTGACAGTGGAACAGAAAGGGATTATCGCCACCATGCTTAACTTCGGCGATTTGTATGTGCAGACCGCCGGCAAGGAGGAGAGATTTATTTTTAAGAATGTGGGCGAGCCGGTGCGCGTGGCTCGGTTGGTCCAAAAATTAGATGAGGATGCCAAGCGCGGCTACTATGGCCAAAGCCAAACTGTCTGATTTTGATTATCATCTGCCGCCAGGACTCATCGCGCAGAAGCCGACAAGTCCTCGCGATGCGGCGCGGCTCTTGATTTTAAACAAGGCGACAGGAGACATCTCCCATCGCCATTTTTTTGATCTGCAGGAAATTTTGACTGCCGGGGATGTGCTGGTTTTTAACGATTCTAAAGTCATACCGGCGCGGTTTTTGGGCAAAAAAGAGACAGGCGGAAAAGTTGAAGTGTTTTTGCTTCAGAAGACCAAACCCATCCCCGCCTCCCCTTTCAAAAAAGGGAGGAAAAATCCAAAAAATACTTGGCAATGCCTGATCGGCGGCAGGATAAAAATCGGGCAAAAAATTATTTTGGGAGAAAATATTTTTGCCTGGCCGCGTAATCGATTGGAAGATAATATCTGGCTGGTGGAGTTTAATGTCGATAAGAAGAAATTATTCGCTTTGGGGCAGACGCCCCTGCCGCCCTATATCAAGACCCTGGCCAAATTGGCTGACTATCAGACGGTCTACGCTAAAAGCGAGGGTTCGGTGGCGGCGCCGACAGCGGGTTTACATTTCACCAAGCGGCTAATGGCAAAATTAAAAAAGCAAGGCGTGCAGATTGAGTTTGTCACTCTGCATGTGGGCCTGGGAACCTTTTTGCCGGTCAAGACAGAAAATATTTTAGAGCATAAGATGCATAGCGAATGGGCACAAATTGATGCCGCTACAGCTAAAAAAATGAATCAGGCCAAAAGTCAAGGCAAAAGAATTATTGCTGTTGGCACGACTGCGCTTCGCGTCTTGGAAAGCTTTGGCGACGTTTCCGGTTATTTGCGTTCTGGCGAGAAGCCAACTGACATCTTTATTTACCCTGGTTACAGATTTAAATTTGTCGACGCCTTAATCACTAATTTTCATCTGCCCAAGTCCACCTTGCTGATGTTAGTTGCCGCTCTGGCTGGCAAGAAAAATATTGATTTCGCCTACGCGCAAGCTATCAGGAAAAAATACAGGTTTTACAGCTTTGGCGATGGCATGTTGATTGAGTAAATTAGACCTAAAATTTTATATTTAGTCAAGCCAGGATATTTTGATTGACAGGGTGGATTATTTTATATAAGATACTTTACTAATCAACTAATCATTTTTAAGTTCAATCATGGCTTTGACTGAAACGGCGCAGGTGTTCGAACTACTGAAAAAGAGCCGACAGATACTAATCATCATCAGGAAAGATTGGACCGGCGATGCCGTCTCCAGCGCTTTGGCGCTAGCTGAGTTTTTTCATGGCCTGGGCCGCCGCGCTGACATTATCTGCCAGGATTTCAAGCAGTCATCCAATTTTTCCTATCTTCCTTTGTCTTTAGTCCAGCCGGCTTTGGGTAACCTGCAGAAGTTTGTTGTTTCCGTGGACATGAGTCAGACCGGACTGGGCGAATTCGAGTACGATGAGAGCGAGAGCCGCCTTAATTTCTACATCACGCCCAAGACCGGGCAATTGACTAAAGACAATATCTCGTCTGCCGTCTCTGGTTTCAAGTATGATTTAATCATCACTCTGGCCACGCCGGATTTGGAGGCGCTGGGTGAGGCCTATGGCCAGCACGGTGATTTTTTCTACAGCACGCCCAAGGTCAATATCGACAACAATCCGCAGAACGAGTATTATGGCAACATCAATCTGGTAAATATTGCCGCCTCTTCCACTGCCGAGATCGTCTATGATCTGATCAGGGAGTATGATGAGAATTTAATCAGCGACAATGTGGCCACTTATCTGCTCTCTGGCATCATTACTGCCACCAAGAATTTCAAGTCGTCAGCGGTTACGCCCAAGACGTTGGCTCTGGCCGGGTACCTCATCGGCCATGGTGCCAGGCGGGATCAGATCATCCAAAATTTGTATCAGAATAGATTCCTTTCTACGTTAAAATTATGGGGTAGAGTATTGTCGCGCCTTAATAATGATTTGAATGACAAGGTAATCTGGTCAGTGCTATCTTTGTCTGATTTTTTGGAGACCTCGACCAACGCCGAAGAGTTGCCTGACGTGGTGGAAGAGCTAATCGTCTCCATGCCCAAGACCGAGGTGATTGTCTTGCTTTATGAGGAGCGGCGCGGTGAGCAGATTGATATCAAGGTATTAGTTTACTCAGTCAAGAATCGCGATGCGATTTTCCTCAGCCGCAAGTTCAACCCGCAGGGCAATAAGGATCTGGCGCGCTTCACTCTTAGCGGAGCGACTCTGGCTGAGGCCGAGCACCAGGTGATTGATGAGATAAAAAAACAATTAACCTAATCCCCCTCAAGTCGGGGATTTTTTTAATAGTTTGTTTAGAGTATAATTAAGGTATTAGGAATATGCTCGAAAAGCAAAATATCATCTGGTTTAGGGATTTGACCATAAAGAACATACCCGAGGTCGGCGGCAAGAATGCCTCTCTGGGCGAAATGTATGGCGCCTTAAGGCGCAAGGGCGTTAACATTCCCAATGGTTTTGCCGTCACTGCCGGCGCCTACCAGCAGTTTCTTAAAGTTGCCGGCATCAGGAACAAGATTTTGGAAATTTTAAAAGGCACGACCAAGAAAAATATTCCCAGCCGCGCCAAACAGATCCGCCATCTGATCTTAGGCGCCATCTTGCCCAAAGATCTGCAGGCGGAAATCATAGAGGCATATCAAAAAATTTCTACCGAATACGGCCAGGGCAATGCTGATGTGGCCGTGCGGTCTTCGGCCACGGCCGAGGATTTGCCCGGCGCGTCATTTGCCGGCCTGCAGGAGTCATATTTGAATATTCGCGGCAAGGAGGAGCTGCTTATGGCAGTCAAGAAATGTTTTGCCTCGCTTTTTACTGATCGCGCCGTTTCTTACCGCATTGACCAGGGTTTTGACCACCGCAAAGTGTCGCTGTCGGTCGGCGTGCAGAAAATGGTTCGCTCGGACTTAGCCGCCTCGGGCGTGATGTTTACTATTGATACGGAAAGCGGCAACACCAATGTAATTTTAATCAACGCCGCTTACGGACTGGGCGAGTATGTGGTCAAGGGCGTGGTCAATCCTGACGAGTATTATGTTTTCAAACATACTTTGAACAAGGGTTTTAAGCCGATTATCGGCAAACAGGTTGGCGACAAGAACAAGAAATTAATCTATTCCGATAATCCCTTCCGGCCGACGCAGAGCGAGTCGGTACCGCTTATGTCGCAGAAGAAATATGTGCTGTCCAACGAGCAGATTTTGACTCTGGCCAAGTGGGCGATGGTTATTGAACGTCATTACAAGCGACCCATGGACATCGAGTGGGCGATTGACGGCCGCAGCCAGGAAATATTCATTGTGCAGGCGCGGCCCGAGACCATTGCCAGTCAAAAGAATCCTAATCTATTGGAAGAATACCGTTTGACTGGCAAGGGTAAATTATTACTCACCGGTTCCAGCGTCGGCATGAAAATCGGCAGCGGTAAGGCGCGGGTGATAAAGAAAGTGGATCAGCTTAAGGAGTTTAAGGCGGGCGAAGTGCTGGTGGCGGAAATGACTGATCCTGACTGGGAGCCGATCATGAAAAAGGCCGCAGGCATTATTACCGACGCCGGTGGCCGCACCTGCCATGCCGCCATAGTCAGCCGCGAGCTGGGAGTACCCTGCATTGTCGGGACGGAAACAGGAACTAAAAAAATAAAGACCGGCCAGCCGGTTACAGCCAATTGCTCGGAAGGAGAAATCGGCAAGGTGCTGGACGGCCTGGTGCCGTTTGCTATTAAGAAAGTCAACCTGAAGAAAATCAAAAAGCCCAAGACCAAAATCATGATGAATGTGGGAAATCCCTATGCCGCTTTGGGCTTTTCCTTCATACCCAGCGAGGGCGTAGGCTTGGCGCGCGAGGAATTCATCATCGCCAATTACATCAAAGTCCATCCGCTGGCCTTGCTTAATTTTTCCCGCATCAAGGACAAGAAGGTCAAGGCGGAGATCGCCGACCTGACGATCAACTATCCCAAGAAGCCGGAATTTTTCGTGGACAAGCTGGCCGAGGGTGTGGGCATGATTGCCGCGGCTTTCTATCCCAAAGACGTCATCATCCGCCTATCCGACTTCAAATCCAATGAGTATGCGAACCTGATTGGCGGAGGGCAGTTCGAGCCGGTCGAGCCCAATCCCATGATCGGCTGGCGCGGCGCGTCACGTTACTATTCGTCTCAATATGAAAAGGCGTTCGCTCTGGAATGCCGGGCGCTCAAAAAAGCGCGCGAAGAGTTCGGACTCAAAAATATCAAAGTCATGATTCCTTTCTGCCGGACAATCGAGGAAGGAAAAAAAGTGATCGGACTGTTAAAAAAATACGGTTTGGAGCAGGGTAAAGAGGGCTTGGAGGTCTATGTGATGTGCGAGATACCGTCCAATGTGCTCTTGGCTGATAAGTTTAGTGGAATCTTTGACGGCTTTTCCATCGGCAGCAATGATTTGACCCAGCTGACCTTGGGCGTGGATCGCGACAGCCGGCTGGTCAGCCAGATTTATGACGAGAATAATGATGCAGTCAAACTTCTCATCTCGCTGGTGATAGAAGTGGCCAAGGCGCACAAAAGAAAAATTGGCATCTGCGGCCAGGCGCCGTCTGACTTTCCGGATTTTGCCAGATTCTTGGTGCAGGAAGGGATTGACAGTATCTCTCTAAATCCCGACACTGTCATCAAGACGACTCTGGCGATATTGGATCAGGATAAAAGACAAAAAAACAAGAAATCAAGAAAACATTAAAACAATTTTTTTTAAAAAAAGCCACTCACTGGGAGTGGTTTTTTGAATTATTTATATTTTTCCATTTTGATTTTGCTCTTGTCGATATTTGCCTCTTCATGTTCGGGCAGGTTTTTAACTGGTACGCCCAGAGCCATCAGGCAGAGGACTCGGTGCTTCTCCGGGATATTTAATATTTCCTTGACGCTTTTTTCGGCATTGCCCTGGTTGCGAATTTGGATCCAGCAGCAGCCCAGGTTCTCGTCGGCGGCTTCCAGCCAGATGTGCTCGGCGACAATGGCGCAATCCTCCACCCACTCGCTGCTTTCGCTGTCGTGGCCGATAACAGCAATAATTACTCCTGCGTCTTTGGCGAAAGTCGACCAGGGCGTGGTTTTGGACAGCAGTCCCTTAGTAGTCGGCTCTTTGACCACCACGAGTTCCCAGGGATATTTGGCATTGGCCGAGGGCGCGAAGCCGGCGGCATTAAGCACGGCCTGGAGTTTTTCCTCAGCAATCGGCTCGTTTAGGTATTCCCGGACAGCCCGGCGGGATTTGATGGCTGAAATCATAAAAGTTGTTTTAGTAAATAGTATTATAATACCACAGTTAAAATTTGGCAAGATTGTTTAGTTAACAGTCAAGGGTGACACTTTTGACTTGATTGAGGCTAAATATTGATTGAGTTTCTGTATCGGGGTTAAGCCGTTCATGCCTTTGCCCAGATGGTACCTCTCATAATTATACCGATGAACATACTGACTTAGATTCTTGAATGGCTTGTCAGGATTAAGGTAATATTCATCATCAACACTTCTGTTGGCTCTTTCCACTTTGCCGTTCCAGGGCGCACTTCTTTTGGGAATGAATCTTTGGGTGATATTGCTGTTTTTAACATATCTGGCAAAACCACCACGAAACTCGCCGCCATTGTCTGTCTGTAGTCCCTTAATCTCAAAGGGAAAGAATCTTTTGGCCTGCCTTAAGGCCTGAATTGATGAGAGGGCATTCCTGCTGTAGCAATCGACCGCATACTGTATATTGGTGTAAGTATCGCTAAATCTGTACTAGTAGTTCCAAACTCCCGGTTCTTCCTGTGAAGGCACATATTTGACATCTAATCGGACGTTTTCGCCTGGTATTCTGGCTTGATACGGTTCCTTCATGGGTTGATAACAAGGCAGCTTCTTCTGTGGTTTCCTGATTAGTCCTTTCTTCTTGTAGTAGCGATAAATGACTGCGGTTGAGACATCAATACCCAATTGGTCCTTCACATAGAGCTTCATCTTCTTGGGGCCATAGTTGTATTTGACTTTGGCCTCGTAAATCAGACATCTGACATGGGACTTGAGCTTGAGTTGTGGATGCAATTCTCTGCTGATATGACGGTTAGAGCCGTAGCCGTGATCCCTTGTTGTACCACTTGTAATATGTCTTACGAGAGATACCAAAAAGTAGACAGACCTCACTAACGGTTTTACCGTATTTCTCCACCTGAAGGCACCATCTAAACCGTACTTCCCTATAAGCGCTAAGTTGAGAACCTGGCATATATTTGGCTGAGATTAGGTGAGTTAACAGTGTCACCCTTATCTTAGCAAAGTGTTACCCTTTAATGTTAACTGTACAACTCTTTGACAACGAGGAAAAAAAGGAGAAGCTCATGGACACTGTCTTTTATTGGGTGTTGGTTTCTGTAGTTTGCCATGGAGTCGGTTGTCAAGGAAATGGTTGAAGGTCAGAAGGCCGAAATCAACCAATTCTTATCCCAGTATAAGAAATAGCACTATACAAAGAGCCGTCTCGGATTATCGAGGCGGCTCGTTTATTTTTTTTTAAGGATAAATCGGGAATTTTTTGGTCAGCGTCAGGACTTCTTTTCTTATCCGCTGGCGCAGTTTCTTATCCTTAGGCCGATGCAAGATTTCGCTGATCCATAAGCCGATCTGTCTCATTTCTTTTTCTCTCATCCCTCGGGTGGACAGGGCCGGCGTGCCCAGGCGCAGGCCGGAAGGATTAAGCGGTGTGGCCGGGTCATATGGAATCATGTTGGCATTGGTGTAAATTTCCGCTTCTTCTAGCAAGTTAGCCGCTTCTTTGCCAGAAAGTTTGACCGGTCTTAAATCCAGAAGCAAAAGATGATTGTCAGTTCCATCTGAGATTATTTTAATGCCATTTTGTTTCAAAGTTGCGGCTAAGGCCTTGGCATTTTTAATCGTCTGCTTCTGTATGCTGTCGAAATTTTTCGACAGCGCCTGGTCAAAGCAGATGGCCTTGGCGGCGATAATATTCTCCAGCGGGCCGCCTTGAAGTCCCGGGAATACTGCCTTGTCAATATCTTTGGCTAATTCGGCGCGACAGATAATGAAGGCACTGCGCGGGCCGGCTAGTGTCTTATGAGTGGTGGAGGTGACTATGTCAGCGAAAGGAAACGGCGAGGGGTGGATGCCAGCGACAATCAGTCCGGCGATGTGTGAGATGTCAGCCAGAAGCAGAGCATTAACTTTTTGGGCGATGGCAGAGAATTTTTTGAAATCAATCACTCGCGGATAGGCCGTGGCGCCGCAGACGATCATCTTGGGTTTTTCCCTCAGCGCAATTTTTTCTATTTTTTTGTAATCCAAGAGGCAGGATTTTTTATCAACGCCGTAATGTATAAACTTAAACAGCTTGCCGGAGAAGTTTACTGGCGAGCCGTGCGTCAAGTGCCCGCCCTGAGCCAGGTCCATGGCCAGAATCTTATCGCCGGGCTTGAGTAATCCCAAGTAGACCGCCAGATTGGCCGAGGAGCCGGAGTGCGGCTGGACATTGGCGTGCCAGCGGTCATAATTTAATCCAAATATTTTCAGGCATAAGTCGCGGCAGATGTTTTCTATCTCATCAATATACTTATTGCCGGTGTAATAGCGCCTGCCTGGATAGCCCTCGCTGTATTTGTTGGACAAAGGCGAACCCATGGCGGCGAGAGCTTCCTTTGAGCAGTAATTTTCTGAGGGAATCATAACCAAGCCCTGCTCTTGGCGGGCGATTTCTTTTTTTATCAATTGATTGATGCGAGTTAGAGGCATAGACATTATATTATAATGCTATAACAAACAAGGGATTTTTTCAATGATTGACAGCAATTTTGGCAGCTGATAGAATATAAGCATTAAAGTTTCGGTATAATCATATGGGCAAACAATTAATAGAAGAATTCAAAAAGACCTTGGAGGCCAAGCGGGCAGAGATCATCAAGCAATTGGATAGTATTGGCACTCGCGCCGAAGGCGCTGAGGTCAATTTTAATGCTGACTTTCCCAACTATGGCAACAGCTCATCGATTGAGGATAACGCCTCGGAGGTATCTGATTATACCACTAACTTGTCCCTGGAAAAAGAATTGGAGGACAACCTGCATGATGTGGAAAAAGCCTTGAAGAGAATTGATGACGGTACCTACGGCAAATGCAAGCATTGCAACAAAGAGATCGAGATCGAGCGACTGCGCATCCGGCCCGAGTCGACCTCCTGCGTTTCCTGTAAGAAACGGCTCAAGGGCATGGCTTAAATTTATGCTTAAAAATTTTAAAATAGCGGGTATCGTCGCCATGGCCGCTATTTTTTTTATTTTCGATCGCGCGCTTAAATGGCTGTTCACTCATATCTGGAAGCGGGCGGAATTTCCTCTTGTCGGCGACTGGCTGAGATTAAAGTTATCTGTTAATTCCGGCATCGCTTTCGGTTTGCCGGTCAATTATTTGCTGATTATTTTTTTTACAATTTTAGCCATCATGATTTTAATTTATTTGGCCCATCGGGCGTATGCCAAAAATAAATCATGGGAGCTTGTCGCCTACTCGCTGATTATTGTCGGCGCTTTCTCCAACCTTCTGGATCGTCTGGCGATGCGGGCAGTAATTGATTATTTTGACGTCAAATATTTTACGGTTTTCAATCTGGCTGATGCCTATATTACCATCGGCCTAGCAGCAGTTTTGTTGTGCGTGATTTTGATTGAAAGTTGAGGTTGATTTGTGTTATAATTAACATTAGTTTTAATCAATATTCCGTTATGCGGCCGATTAGAAATAAATTTATATTAATTGCTTTTGTCTCTTTTTTATTTTTATTACCTTCATCATCGGTTTTTGCCTATTCAATTGAGACTTTATCTGGCGCGCCGGCGACGGGCAATTATGTCCTAAGCCAGAGCAAGACTGAAGTGCGGCTTAATCCCGGCGAGCAGGCGACTCGGCCCATAACCGTTACCAACCTTTTCGGCTCGGATGTCACTTTTACAGTCAGTGTTGAGGATTTTATCGGTTCAACTTCCAGTCCCGATCAAGAAGTTGATTTTTTGGGCGCGGCCAAGAGCCCTTATTCGCTTAAGGATTATCTTAAGCCAGAAGTCACAACCTTCACCCTGCAGCATGGCCAGCGCATCACGTTTCCCGTTTTAATCCCGATACCGCTTGATGCTCGGCCTGGCGATCTTTATGGCGCGGTCATTGTCTCGGCCGCAGGGACAGCTGGCGCCCCCGGCCCGACTCAGGTCAAGGTTATTAGCCGTCTGGCCTCGCTGTTTTTTGTGCGCGTTAATGGCGAGGTGAAAGAAAGCGGCGGCTTGGTTGATTTTACAAGCGACGGAAAATTATACTTGAGCGGCCCGGTGGGCTTGGATTTTATTTTCAAAAATACTGGCAATGTCTATTTGAATCCTTATGGCCGGCTGAAAGTTTATGACACCATCGGTCGCGAGGTTTACAGCAAGAATATTCTGCCCTACTTCGTCTTGCCGGGAGCGGTTCGCGAGCAAAAAGAGATGTTTAACCGTCCCGGCCTAGTTGGTTTTTACAAGGCGACGTTGACTTTGAATCGCGGTTATGGGAATTATCTGGATCAAAAGTCCCTTTACTTTTTAGTCCTGCCGGTTTACTCACTTGTTTTGGGCCTGGTGGTTATCATTCTAATTATTTGGTTGATTTGGCGAGTAAAGATTTCCTACGAGAAAAAATAATTTTGAGCATGAGGAGAGTCCTGTACTATATTTTAATAGCAATTCTTTTGAGCGCGGCCACTCCGGCGCTGGCTTATGTCATGTCTTCGACCAACTATCGCATTGAGCGCGACTCGATTAATTTTGTCGGCGGCCTATCCACCTCCACCTCCTATCAGGCAGAAAGTACTCTGGGCGAGTCGGGAACCGGCCTGGTTACTTCCACAAGTTTTAGCTTGAAGGCCGGCTATCAACAGATGGAGGCGTCTTTTATTACTTTAAATATTCCCTCCGGCGCCGCTCTGACACCGACGATCAACGGCAACTTGGGCGGCCAAGCCAATACTTCCACCTCCCTAGGTGTTGTTACTAACAATGGAAATGGTTATACTTTGCGATTACAGGCCAGTACCTCACCGGCCTTAAAGTCCAGCGCTTCCAGTTTTGTCAATTATGCCACAACTGGCGCTGATCCGGATTTTACCTGGTCTGTGCCTGCCGCTTCCTCCGGATTCGGCTTTACTCCAGAGGGCAATGACATCGCGACTCGCTATAAGGATAACGGCGCGATTTGCAACCAGGCCGGAGGCAGTGATACTGCTAATAGCTGTTGGGATCCTTTGTCCACTTCTTATACCACCATTGCCCAGACCACCTCAGCTAATTATCCCACCGGTGCCACCACAACCGTTAAATTCCGCGCCGAAGCCGGCAGTTCGGCGGGTCAAGCCGGAGGCGATTACTCCGCCACAGTCATAGTCACTGCTTATACCAATTAATCTTAGAGCATGTCTAAATTCAGAGTCGGCATCATAATCACTCTGTCTCTTCTGGGAGCCGCTTTGGCGGCTTCTGTTTTTAGCGCGACCTCAGTTACCAGTACCATGAATGTGACATTGTCGGTAGTAAACTGTAATAATGACGGCACTTGTGACAGCGGCGAGACCAATGCCAACTGTCCTGCCGACTGCCCCTGCGATAATGATGGCGTCTGTGAGGCGGGTGAAACCAATTCCAACTGCAGTAGTGATTGTTCTGGGGGGGTAATCACTTGTCCTCCTATTTGTCCTCCCTGCGTGCCTCCTGACCCCAGATGCACCCCAGCCACAACTACACCACTAGTCATCTCCGGTATAGCTGTCTCGAATATTGCCACCACCAGCGCGAAAATCAGCTGGCTGACAAACAAACTGGCCGTCTGCCAATTATTCTGGGGCGAAACCACTGATTATAGTTCCGGCGCCGCCAGTGAAGTCACCTATATCTTAAGTCATAGTTCTTTTTTGACTGATTTGCAGGGCAACACTCTTTACCATTTCCGTGTTAGTTGCGTCGGCAGTGATAGTTCCTCGGGTGCCACAGGAGATAATCGATTTCGCACTTTGGGTGAAGAAGTGGACACCACGCCGCCCGCTAATGTGACTAATTTGTATGCCGTCTCCAGCGATAGTCAGGTTGCTCTTTATTGGCAGAATCCTCCGGATGACGATTTTGCCGGCGTGGTAATCAGGCGTTCGACTTCTTATTATCCCAGTCGGACGCAAGGAGTTCTGATTTATGACGGTAATGGAGCAAGTTTTCTGGATTCCGGTTTGACTAATGATACTCTTTATTATTACAGTGTCTTTTCTTATGATTTTAGCGGCAATTATGCCTCAGGAGTCGGCGTCAGCGGCCTGCCGCATAAGGGCAAACCAACTACCACCACTCCGCCGATCACCCCGCCAATTACTCCGCCGGGTGTCGTCACGCCTCAGGATTTATTTTTTCGCGATTTTATTTTTGAACAATTGGGTAAAAGTTTACCCATAGACAGTTCCGATCAAGTCGGTGCCAGCACGGGTTATGGCTTAACCGTCGTTTTGCCTGATGCCAAGGTGATTACTGAGACCGCCAAGATGGTATTAAATTTGGGGCTTGACGGGCAGATTAGCAGTTATATTTTTGATCATGATGCAACCAAGCAGGCCTATGTTGCCAATTTGCCGGCTATAGCTAATGCCGGTCGCGATGCAGTTACCATCGTGGTGCTTGATGTCAGCGACAGGACGCTTAAAGTCGTCTCTGGCTGGATTGTTTTCAGTCAGCCGGAAGTCAAGGTGCTTCCGTCTCTGCCAGAAGAGATAACTGCCACTATCTATACCCCCCTCTCGGATTTGGCTCAGACGCCGGCTGGAAAAACGGTTGCCGCCGCCTCAGTGGCGATCGGCGTGGTGGCGGTGGTGGTGGGGACGCCCTGGTGGAATTTTTGGATTCTGTTGCAGTTGTTCTTCACTCAGCCGCTTAGATTCATCTGGTTCCGCCGCGGCTGGGGCACGGTCTATAACTCCATCACCAAGCGCCCGGTTGATTTAGCCCTGGTCCGCCTTTATCGAACCAGTGATAATAAACTGATGGCTTCCCGCGTGACCGATAAGAACGGCCGTTATATTTTTTTGGTCGATCCCGGGGAATATTATCTGAAGGTGGAGAAGGCAGGTTTTGAATTCCCCTCAGCACTGCTTAAGCATGCCAGAGATGATGGTAATTTTGTTGATTTGTATTATGGAGAGAAGATCGCCATCAGCGGCACTGATCGAGCCGCCATTATTGCTAATATTCCCTTTGATCAGGGCGATGTCAAGATGTCAGATCAGCAAATTTTGCATCAATTTTCGCACACGCGCTTTGCTCGGCGTTTGAGTTGGCTGGGACCGGTTTTGGCGGTAATCTACTTTATTCTTTACCCCTCGCTTTTGGCTGGACTGGTCGTGGCTTTGCATCTTCTGATATTATGGTTATTCAGTCGCTTGGGCGAGAGGCGTCACAAGAAATCTTGGGGCGTGGTCTTTGATAAAAACAGGCGCAATCCCATTGGCAAGGCCATCACCAGGGTTTTCTCATCAGAATACGGCCGCATGTTGGAATTTTATGTGACTGATAATCAGGGCCGCTATGGTTTCTTGGTCGGCGATAACAAATATTATGTCACTGCCGACAAGCCCGGCTATTCCACTGCCCAGACGCCGCCGATTGATCTGACTGGGCAGAAATTAGAGAAGATGGTGATCGCCCAGGATTTGCCTTTGACTAAACTTGAACAGGCAGAAACTCCCATTACACCAATCGAACCGTCTCAATCATCTGTTCCTACCGTCGCTTCTACCACGCCGTCCGCAGTTGAGCCAGTATCTGCGCCGTCTCAACCCGCGCCTTCGACTGGAAACAACATTCCGCCTACAGTTTCTTTTCCAAAAGTTGAGTCACAAATTAATATTCCGCCAGCTGTTCCAGCAGAAGCTATACCACCCTCGACTATTAAGAGAGAAGAAATTAAAGAAAAAATTCAAAAAGATATGATTAAGCCAGAAAAAGAAATTAAAAATCCTCAGGTTGGTGAAATAAAAAATAATGAAGACCAGAAGACGCCGATCGAATTACTAGTGGAAAGTCGGATGCAAAAATTAAGGGAAAAGAAAGCGGTTGAGCCGGCAATCCAGCCGGAGGTACAACCTGAAGTTAAATCGGCAGAACCCCAGCCGGCTGCTGAAGTGTCTCAGCCCGAAGTAAAAGAGGAATCAACAGGCGCCAAAAATGTCAATCCTCAGGAAAATATTTTCGGTTAAATTTATTTTACTATTGTGTAATATGGTAATAGGGGTTATACTGATATTTAATTATTTAACTACCCCGACTACAAACTACTAACTAATAACTAGAATCATATGTCTGAGCAAATATTTACTGATACTAACTTTGAGGCGGAAGTTTTTAAAAGCGACTTGCCGGTCTTGGTTGATTTTTATGCTGACTGGTGCGGGCCGTGCAAGATGCAGGGGCCGATTGTGGAGGAGCTGGCCAAGGACATGGCAGGCAAAGCCAAGGTCGGCAAGCTTAATGTCGATCAAAATCCGCAGATGGCCAATAAGTATGGCGTGATGTCCATTCCCACGCTGATAATTTTCGAAGGCGGGGAAATAAAAAAAACCTTAAGCGGCCTGCAGACCAAGGAGGCGCTTAAAGCAGAGTTGGAGAAGGTAATGTAAGTTAAATTTCTGTCATCCCGATGGAGGCCGTAATCGGCTGACCGTGGGGATCCCGTGTTGTTTTCACGGGATTGCCACGCTCACTTCGTTCGCTCGCAATGACATTTACTATTGGAAATTTTATTTATTAAAGTTTATGTATCGTAAATCATAAATTATGTCTACAAAATACGATTTAATTATCGTCGGCGGCGGGCCGGCAGGGCTGACTGCCGCGATTTACGCCTCGCGGCGCGAGCTCAAGACCTTGGTTATCGCCAAGGCCGTCGGCGGTCAGGCAGTGATGGCCGAGAGAGTGGAAAATTTTCCGGGCCAGGAGCCGATAAGCGGCTGGGATCTGATGCAGAAATTGGAAAAGCAGGCCAGGGGATTCGGCGCGGAATTTATTTCCGATGAAATTTCTGTCTTGTCAAAATCAGTAGATGGTTTTGGACTCAAAGGCCGATTGGAGACCTATCAGTCCTCGGCCGTTATTCTGGCTTTCGGACTGACTCCGAGAGATTTGGGCGTGCCAGGCGAGGAAAAGCTGACCGGGCATGGCGTGGCCTATTGCGCCACTTGCGACGGGCCGCTTTATAAAGGCAAGACCGTGGCTGTGGTTGGAGGCGGCAATTCGGCTCTGGATGCGGTATTGTATTTGTCCAAGATTGCCAAGCAAGTTTATCTGGTCAATCGTACGTCAGAGTTTGCCGGCGCCGAGGCGGCGCTGTTCGAGCAGGCCAAGGCGAAAGAAAATGTAGAGTGTTTTTGCTCGCACACAGTTAAGGAGATTAAAGGCGAGGACAAAGTTACTAGTGTTGTCTTGGTTGATGATAAAAATATGGAGAATGAAGTGGCAGTTGATGGTATTTTTATTGAGATCGGCTATATACCCAAGTCCGATTGGATTAAGGGAGCGGTAGATGTAAACGAGCGAGGCGAGATTAAAACCGACAAGTCCTGCCAGACGTCGGCAGAGGGGATTTTTGCGGCCGGCGATTGCTCGGATGTCGGCTATAAGCAGATGACGATTTCCTGCGGCGAGGGCGCCAAGGCCGCGCTCTCGGCTTACAAGTTTGTGGCCGCCAAAGGCGGTAAGGTTGTGGCGCCTGATTGGGGAGCGAGGAAGAATTAAGAATATTTTTTTTTATAAAATAAAGTGCCCGCGGTTGAAAAAGCCGCGGGCTTGTAATTTTACTTATTTTTTAGTATATTTAACTCATCAATATCGCAGAAATCATGACTAAAATTGAACTGCCGAAAACTTACGAAGCCAGAGAAAAAGAAGACAGGATTTACCAAAAATGGGAAGAGTCCGGTTTTTTTAATCCGGATCGATTGCCGAATAGTGAAAATAGGAAGCCATTTTCCATTGCCATGCCGCCGCCCAATGTTACCGGCATCTTGCATCTGGGCCATGCGTTGGAGAACGCGCTGATGGATATCAAGATCCGTTATGAGAGGATGAAGGGCAAACAGGCATTACTAGTTCCCGGCACTGACCATGCGGCCGTGGCCACCCAGGCCAGAGTAGAGGATGAGTTAAAGAAACAGGGCATCAAAAATCCTCGCCAGGAATTGGGCCGCGAGGAACTTTTAAAGCGCGTCCGCGTCTTTGCCGAAGACCACAAGCAGATCATCATTTCCCAAATCAAGAAAATGGGCACCTCCTGTGACTGGTCGCGCCTGGCTTATACCTTTGACGAGAAAAGATCCAGGGCGATAAACGAATTGTTTCGTTTGATGTTTACTGACGGCTTGATCTACCGCGGCTACCGCGTGGTCAATTGGTCAGTCAAAGGGCAGTCCACCTGCTCGGACGACGAGCTGGTTTACGAAACCAGAAATACCAAGGTCTATACCTTCAAATACAGCGACAATTTTCCGATTCCCATTGCCACCACTCGGCCGGAAACCAAGCTGGGCGATACTGCTGTGGCCGTCAATCCCGCTGATGAGCGCTACAAGCACTTGATCGGCCAAAAGTTCACAGTGGATGTCGGCGCGGCCAAACCCTTAGTCATCACCATTATCGCCGACAAGAATGTGGATATGAGTTATGGCACTGGCGCCGTGGGCGTGACGCCGGCGCACAGCCAGATCGATTTTGAGATGTATCAGAACAACAAGGACATCGGCATTATTCCTGTGATCAGCCCAGACGGCCGCATGCTGCCGGCGGCTGGCAAGGATTATTCTGGATTGACTATTTTGCAAGCCAGAGAAAAGTTTGTCCATTGGCTGAAAGAGAAAAATCTTTTCATCAGCGAGGAAGAAATTGAGCATAATGTCGGCTTGTCTGACCGTTTCGGCGATGTGGTGGAGGCCCTGCCGATGGAACAGTGGTTTGTTGATGTCAACAAAGTAATTCCCGGCCGCAACAAGTCGCTAAAAGACCTGATGCGCGAGGCCGCAACTATCGGCCATAACGGCGATAAGAATAAAATCATTAAGATAACGCCCGAACGCTTCGCTGACGCCTATTTGCGCTGGATCGACAACCTGCGCGACTGGTGCATCTCGCGCCAGATCTGGTGGGGGCATCGCATTCCAATTTGGTATTGCGACGAGTGCAAGGAGATTTTTTATAGCAATACTACTCCGGCCGCTTGTCCCAAATGCAACAGCAAAAAATTACATCAAGATGAAGATACTCTTGATACCTGGTTTTCCTCTGGCGCCTGGACTTTCTCGACTCTGGGTTGGCCGGAGCAGACGGAAGATATGAGAAAATTCCATCCCACCTCCTGGATGCAGATGGGATATGAAATCTTGTTTTTTTGGATGGCGCGGATGATACTAATGACCACTTATGCGCTTGATGATATCCCTTTTTACGAGGTTTATTTCCACGGGATTTTACGCGACAAGAACGGCCGCAAATTTTCCAAGTCACTGGGCAACGGCCTTGACCCCTTGGAAGTGAGCGCCAAATACGGCACTGACGCTTTGCGGTTGAGTTTGATCAAGGGTGTTAGCGCCGGAAATGACAGCCGCTTCTATGAGGAGAAAGTTTCGGCTGGCCGTAATTTCGTCAACAAGCTCTGGAATATTTCGCGCTATATCCTTTCCGCTGTTAGCGAATCAAGAATCATCGAGACCAAGCCCGAGGCGCTAACTCTGGCAGACAAATGGATTTTAAACAAATTGAAATTGACAGTGCAAGAAGTCACTCGGCGTCTGGATCAGTCAGATTTTTCCGGAGCCAGCGAAGTCCTGTCTGTCTTTACCTGGAGCGACTTTGCCGATTGGTATCTGGAAATCAGCAAGATTGAAAAAAATAAGGATGAAATTTTATTGTATATCTTACAAAATCTGCTGAAGCTCTGGCATCCTTTCATTCCTTTTGTCACCGAGGAGATCTGGCAGAATTTTGATCATGGTTTGCTTATGGTTGAGGATTGGCCCAAGGCGTCCGAGGTTGCCGGATTATTGAACTCGATTAAAAATTTATTTAAGTCGTCAGGCGGAGAAGAAGTGGCATATGATTTTGAATTAATAAAAGAAATTATTGGCGCCATTAGGAATTTGCGCATGGAAAACAAGATCTCTCCGGCGCAACTAGCCAAGGTGACGGTTTTAAGCGTAGGCAAAAGCGAGTTAGTCAGCCAACAAAGCGAAATCATAAAAAAACTTTCTCGATTGGATGAATTGAATATTGCCAAAGAAGGGGAAAAACCATTATCTTCTGCTGTCCAGGTAATTGATGGCGCGGAAATCTATCTAAATTTGTCAGGTCTGGTTGATGTGGAGGCGGAAAAGTCCCGCCTGTCCAAGGAGATTGAGGCGGTCCAGCATTATGTCAAGTCGCTTGAGCTAAAGCTGTCTGATAAGGAATTCATCAGCCATGCTCCCGATGCGGTGGTGGCAGGAGAGAAAAATAAATTTGATCAGGCCAAAGAGAAATTAGATAAATTGAAAAATCAGCTTGGTTCTTTGTAATTTACAAAAAAAGAAAGGAGGCCCAACCATGCCTTGGGGATTCAATTTTCATTTGCCGCATGACAAAAAGATAATCCAGTATAGCGTTTTGATTGTTTTGGAGATTATGACTCTTGCCATGTTGTGGTGGAGGTTTTTCTGGGGCAGTGGCCTAGTGATTATCTGGTTCGCTGGTACCTTGTTTGTTTTGCTCAGTTTGGTTTATGTTAATAACTTCTTAGTGGCTTGGCTCAACTCTCCGAAGAAAAAGAAACCCAAAGACACTTTGGCTGAGCGCAAAAAGAGGCACACCGGTTCTGGCAGTCGCATTAGTCGTTTCTGATTTCGCACCTTGCTCTCTTTTAGAGAGCTTTCAAGAATTTAATTATTTTATATATAGATTATTGATTTGCGCTAATTGATAATGTATGCCAAAAAACATTATTACGGACGAAAAAATTATCGAAAATATTCTGACCCGCGGGGTGGAGAATATTTATCCGGACAAGGAGTCGTTTAAGAAAAAGCTGATGTCTGGCGAGCGGATAAAGCTCTACTGCGGCTTTGACCCGACTGGTCCTGATCTACACCTCGGACATGGCGCCATGATCAGGAAGCTATCTCAGTTCCTGAAGTTGGGACACGAGGTGATTTTTCTTTATGGCGGTTTTACGGCCATGATCGGCGATCCGACAGACAAGGCGCAAGCCAGAAAGGCGCTTACTGCCGCACAGGTCAAGAGCAACATGCGCGGCTGGAAGAGCCAGATTCGGCCAATTATTGATGTCAGGAAAATTCATTTTAAGAACAACGCCGATTGGCTATCCAAACTAAAATTAGAAAAACTATTGGAGATTGCGGCCTGCTTTACGGCTCAGCAGATGCTGGCCAGGGAGATGTTCCAGAAACGTCTGGCCGAAGGCCGTGATTTGTATCTGACAGAATTCATGTATCCATTGATGCAGGCATATGACAGTGTGGCGATGGACGTGGATTTGGAAATTGGCGGCAATGATCAGATGTTTAACATGCTTGCCGGCCGGACGCTCGTGAAAAAGATGACGGGCAAGGAAAAATTCGTCCTGACGACCAAGCTTCTGACTGATCCGAGCGGCGCCAAGATGGGCAAGACCGAAGGCAACATGATTACCTTGACCGACAGTCCAGATAACATGTTCGGCAAGGTGATGAGCTGGTCTGACGGGCTGATCGTGTCGGCTCTGGAGATTCTGACTGACGTGCCGATGGAATTAGTGAAAGATATTGATTCGCAAATAAAATCCGGCGCGCTTAATCCCCGTGATGCCAAGCTCAATCTGGCATATGAGGTGACACAGATTTACCTGGGCGAGGCGGCGGCGGAAAAAGGCAAGGCCAATTTCAAGCGTGTGGTTCAGGACAAAGACAAGCCGGAAGAGATCAGGGAGATAAAAGTTGATTTTGAGGGAGACGAGATCGGCGTCTTGGATTTATTCGTCAAGGCGGACTTGAGCAAGTCCACCAGCGAGATGCGCCGGCTAATCGGTGAGAAGGCGATCAGGATTGATGATCAGGTTGTTGAATTGGCTGATTTGAAAGTAAAGATTCCCGAAAGCGGCTTGTTGCTCCAACGCGGCAAGCGGCAGTTTGTGAGAGTTAAAAAATAAAACAATTAGATTTAAAAGAAGCTCCGTAATTCCGGAGTTTTTTTATATTTTCTCCCAGATCGTGATATTCCGCCAGACCTTTTGCCCTTCTCTTTTATAAATCAAATTGCCGCTGTCCAGGCGCTTGAAGCCAAGTTTAGGTATGGCCGGCAAAATTTCCATTTTTCTGATTTTGCCGCTCACGTGCCATTCGGGAATGACGATAACGATTTTGCCATTCGGCTTGAGCAGTTTGGCAAAAACCTTAAACGTCTCAAGATATAACGCGTCCAATTCCTTAATGATTTTTTCAATTGTTTCTGATTTTTCATTTCCCTTGATCGGTTGTCCCAGGAACGGTTCAGTAACAATCGCATCAATCGTCTCGCTAGCAATTTTATTAGTTAATTTCCTAATATCCGATTTTTCAATTCGTAATTCGTAATTCGTAATTCGTAATTGTTCAACCAGCCATTCCAAATTTTTTCTCGTATCAGCGATGGCCTTGTCCGACACGTCCGTGCCGATAAGTTTCCTAAATCCCAGCGCCATGGCCTCGGCCAGAATTGTGCCGGAGCCGCAGAAAGGATCAAGGATGGTATCGCTTGGATCAGCGCCGCTTAGATTGATCATCATCTTGGCGACCTTGGGCGGCAGCATGCCGCTTCTGGCGTCTGCGGCCGGCCGGCCGAAGTCCCGCCGTCCGTATTCCTCAAAATCCTGCACGGCGCAGGTAAGTCCAAAATAATTTGGCAGGACAAGGAAGTCCTGGCATTTTTCCTTGGTGACAATGACTGACGATAATGCCGGCTCGCGGCTTTCCACCAGCCGCGCGTTAACGCCTTTGCTTTTTAACAGCCCCTTGGCCTTCATGCCGAAGTTGGATTTTTTGACATTGTAAAAGCTGACGCCGAATTTGAATTTGCCGCTTGTGGAGGAAGCGGTGCCTATGATCGGCCCGAAGTCGGGAGAGGATCCCAAGACCACACCGATCTTAATCGTGCCGCCCAGGCGGTTCATTATGTCGGCGTAGTCTAATTTGTCATTTTCCAAAACCAGATATTCTTTTGCCGAGCCGATAATTTTGGCCTGCGGCAAAACCGCGCGGATTTCCGCGGCTGAAAGTTCTGGATTGTTGCCCAAAATAAAAATGTATTTCATGATTTAATTCTACATTTTAAACAAGGAAAAAGCCAGTCCGATTAGGGACTGGCGTAGAAGGCACGACATGCAGACACTGCTCATGTCAATATTTTATAGGTTGGCAATTAATTAGTCAAGGTGGATAAGTAATAATTAGCTTTCATCAAATAAAATGTCATCCTGAGCTTTTCGCGTTAAGCCCGAAGGGGCGAAGCGAAAAGCTTGAGGATCTAACTAATTTTAATAGCAATTTTGGCTGGTTATTGGCTTATACATCGTCGTGCCGCAACGGTTGAGATCCTGACATTGGCGGCTTTGGCGGCCGCTGATGCAGGTATTCCAATCGGTGCAGGACCAGTTTTCAGTGCAGAGTTTGCAATTTTGGCTGGTGACGGGTTGCCTCAGATATGTGCCGCAACTATTTCGGTCAACGCAGGTGCGGGTCTGGATGCCGACCGAACCACTGCCCTGGCAGGTGCTCCAACTGCCGCAGGACCAGCTTTCCTGGCAGACGCAGGCCTGGCTTATCGCCGGCTGGCGGTTGAAGGTGCCGCAATGGTTGTTGTCCGTGCAGGTGCGGTATTGCCAGCCGTAACTGCAGGTGGTCCAGCCGCTGCAAGTCCAGCTCTCCTGGCAGATGCAGGATTGAGTAAGCGCGGGACGAGTGTAGCTCGTGCCGCAATTGTTACGTTCAACGCAGGTGCGGTATTGCAGGCCGGTAGAACATACTCCCCAGACAGTACAATTCCAGCTTTCAATGCAATTGGAACAGGTCTGGCTGGTGATCGGTTGGTTATACCCGGTGCCACAGTGGTTGTAGTCGGTGCAAGTCCGCTGCTGCCTACCATAAGCGCAGTATGACCAGACACTGCAGATCCAGTTTTCTGCGCAGATACTGCAGTTCTGGCTAATGGCCGGTTTGGTGAAAGCTGTGCCGCAGTTGTTTAAGTCAGCACAGTTTCGGTATTGGGAGCCATATGAGCAGGCAGACCAGTCGCTGCAATTCCAATTTTCCACGCAGTAGCTGATGTTATAATTTTTCAGCCCTAAATCATAAGAGATGCTGGAAATGTTATATTCGTAGCCGTTGATGTCCGAGCCCTCTGCATAGCTTATGGCCACCGGAACATCAGTGATGAGCGATTCATTGCGGAAGCGGTTGGCAGTAAGGCCGTCGGTGGTAATGCGGCGGCGTTGGCTGTTCTGGAGGTAATAGATGACACTGGAATTGAGATAGCGCAAGAGCGTGCCGTCCGGCAGGGGTTGGCTCTCGGTAATGTCGCAGTTGCCGGGGTTGAAATAGTCGGTCTCAAATCCGGCAGGGATTAGCAGAATGCGGCTCCCTTGGCTGGCGTAGTGCGCCAGGGCAGCGCAAAGTTTGCCGCCAGGCAGGATCGCGTAGGTTCTAGGGCTGTTATTAAAGCGTAAGAGCGCAAAGCCCGGCCGGGCAGTGACATTTTTGCCGCTGATCAGCTGGTTGAATTCTGACTCGGATAAAAGTAAGATTGTCTGGTTTTTCCATGAACCGGTATACCAGCTGAAAAAAGTCGATTCTGTGGAAAAAAGATGTCGCGTGCCGGTGGAGTCAATGTAGTAGACGGCCGGGCTGTTAGCTGTCTTGACTAGATCGCCATCATGCGGTGTGTATGCCAAAACCGGGCTGGCTATCAGTCCGAAGGAGATGAAGATTATTAAAATGTATAATTTTTTGAGCATAAGTTTATTTGTAATTGTAGTAAAAAATCACTCTTTTTGTCAATAATTTTTGGATATCAGCACTTGATAATTAAGAGTTTTTTATGTATAATTCAAATTGATCAGAATTTATGTCAGAGTGGCGGAATTGGTATACGCGCATGCCTTAGGAGCATGTGCCGCAAGGCTTGAGGGTTCGAGTCCCTCCTCTGACAAAATAGTTGACTATTTTATTAGTTATGATATAATCACTACTAATTACCAACTACTAACTACTAACTAGTTTTGTATGCCTAATAAAAAATCCGCAGCCAAAGAGTTGAGAAAAAGCGCCAAGCGGGCCATCAGGAATTATAAGGTCAAGAAGGCGATCAAGGACGCCGTCAAGAATTCTCGCCGGCTGATTGAGAGCAAAGAAAAGCAGGCCGCGGAAACCGTCAAGGCCGCTATCAAACTGTTGGACAAGGCCGCCGCCAAAAAGATCATCAAAAAGAATGCCGCCGCCCGCAAGAAGTCCCGGCTGATGAAAAAGCTGAATTTGTTGATGAAGTAAAAGTATTATAAAAAATCCTCCCACGGGAGGATTTTTTAGCTAACAGTATCTGGCGACAAACAGGTCAAACAGAAGTTCCGGGTTTTTGTGGCTGGATTTGAGTTTTTTTTCTATTTCCATCAGGTAATTCAGGATGTCGATTAGTTCAGACAGAGTGAATTTTTTTATGGTCGCCAGGTTTTTGGAAACAACATAGGAATGCAGTCCGGTCTGAGTGGAGATGGCGGCGGCGCTGGCGCGGGGATTGGCTTCCAGAATGCTTTTGATTTTTAACAGCGACTTGAATTGCCAGTTGATAGAGCCCAGAAGCGACAGCGGCTCATTGCCAGCCAAGAGTTGTTGCGAGATCAGCTCCAAGGCCAGTCGGCGATTCTTGTTGGCCAGAGCGTCGGTCAGATTGAAGACATTGTCGTCATATTTGGCTTTGACTAACAGTTTGACGTCTTCCGGCAATATTTGCTTGCCACCTTTGAAAGCAACCAGTTTCGCCAGTTCATTGGTCAGTTGCACCAGGTCATTGCCGACGAGGACTATCAATTCATTTAGTGCCGGAGCAGACAAGTCGATTTTGTTTTTGGCAATGTATTTTTTGAGCCAGTCGGCCAGCTGGCGATTTTTGAGAGCTGGCAAAAACCAGCTGTATTTCTGTTTTTTGAGGTAGTTGAATAAGGCGTCTTTCTCGGGAATTTTTTTCTCTTCGTCAAAGACGTCAAAAAATAAAATATTATTATCCAGGTTTTCATGCTGTTTCAAAAATTCCGCTACTTCTTCGCGCAGTTTTTTTCTGCCAGCGGACTGATCAGCGCACAGCCCTTCCACCACGATCATTTTTTTCTCGCTCAAGAAGGGGACGGTCAAGGCCTCCTGGCTGAAGCGGTCAATGTCCAGACCTTCGGCTGACAGTTGGATGACATTCAAGCCCGCCTTGTCTTTTTTCTCGACAAAGCCCTGCTTCAGTTCTTTTAGTTTTTCCTGGCACAGATAGGCATCTGTGCCGTAGATGTGGAAAATCATAACGAGATAATTGTAGCGGATTTGGCGGTTGTTGACAAATTTTGATGGTTTGCTAAGATGCTGTATTGAAGATCGTTCATTTTATCTTAATCAAAGAGCAAAGAAAAGAGCGACTGATGCCGCCGAAACAGAATGATTTTGCACTTGGTAAGTTCTATTTGGTGAAGCTGACTGAAAGCGCCAAAATACAACGCGGATTGGCTGAAGTGTACAATGACAAAAGAGAAACATGGGAAGATGGTTGGATGGTATTGCGTTTTGATCAGCCGTTTGATCTCTGGAATTCCAGCCTGATGTTTAACAGATTTTCTCCTGTAACCAGGGATACCCGTTTTTGGACCCTTTATCCTCATGACATTGCAGAATTTATACAGATGAGCGAAGCCCAAGTTGCTATTTATTTGCAGGAAATGGAGGCCAAGCTCCGTGATTATTGCGATGGTTTGGTGAGGGATTTGAAAAGATTTGCTGGTGATTAGGATTGTTGTTTAAGTGTTATTCGTTCATTTGCAAAACCGCCTCTCTGCCACGGGCAGATCGGCGATTTTTGAATTAAAATAATTCGTAATTTTTAATTCGTAATTGTTTTAGTTTCCCCCCAATTATCTCCCACAGAAAGCTCGGCCTCAATCGGCGCGCGGAGTTTCATCGCCCCGGTCATTTTCTCGCGGACAAATTCGGCGACTTTTTTAATGTCATTCTCAGGAACTTCAAACACCAACTCATCATGCACTTGCAGAATCATTTTGGCGTTGGCAGATATTTTTTCCAAGTCATTCTGTATGGCAATCATGGCCAACTTGATCAAATCGGCGGCCGTATTTTTTGATATCACTCCTTCGCTATCAAAGCGATGGCTGTGTTCCACTGATAGGGTATAGGTTGTTTCAGAAATAGTATCAACCCAGAGTTTTTTGATGCGGTACCAGGAATATAATGGGGATTCAATGATTAAATTGTTGTTTCTTAACCAACTTTTTATTTGATGTACTGTGGAGCAACCGCCGTTTTTCCAGCGGTTATAAAGTACGTAATCAGATTCAGTCTTTAGGTTTTTTCTAGTCAATCTGGGGTATTTCTTTATTATTTCATTAATAATGAATTGAGGAGTTTTGCATGCTGTGCGGTAAGATTCTTTAATTTTTTCTCCATAAATATTTTTCCTAAAAGAATTTCTAAGCATGTCTAATCTGAATGAGATTCCGCCCTTATATTCGTATGGTCCTAACAATGATGATTCTACACCTAAGGTTCTAAGAAGTATCTGCAGGTCGCTGAGTATTTCTTTTTGGCATAAATGAAAGTTCGGCATGTACTTATAATTTTTGCCCAAACATCCGTCAGCTTCAAAAAAACCCTTAATAAAAGCAATTCGATTTTCTTTGGATTCTTGGAAGACGCGGTTTAGTATCCTTTTAGTTTTGGCATTTTCATTGCTTTTGACCCCAAAGTGTTCCAGGAAATTGCCCCAACCCACGGAGGTGATAGTAAGCTCCCACTTGTCTTGCGCTCTTGGTGTGGACGGAGGAAGTTTCCTCCGCCTAGGATTTAGACCTAAGCTGCTGAAATAATTTTCACACTTTTGCAGTTTTTTCTCCTCCTGGTTGCCAAAGGCATAAGAAAAATCATATCTAACAGCTCGAGTTGTTTTTCTTTTGGAAAAATGGCCATCTCCGTAGTAATAGCCAATCCAGTACCAGAAATCGGAATGTATATTTTCAATCTTGAATCGCTGCCTATTTTTGTTGTAATTGTATTTTATGGGTGAAAGAGATTCTTTGAAATTTTTGATTTCAGGGAAAGAAAAGCAGATTTTATCGTTTAGTTCTAATTCTGTAAATTTTTTCCAAAAATAACCATCATTGTCAAGACATAAGACCTCATGTCTGACATCGCAGTCCAAAGTTTGTCCATTGGATAGTGTGATTTTTGCCAATTGTGCCTTGCCCCTATTTAAAACTTTATATTTTTTCCAGCTCTCACCATCCCAAACCAATTTGGGTTTTTTATTGTCTGAATATAGATCGCCAATTTGTCGATATCCACCGGAAGTAAGTATTTTTACATGTCTTGGCAAACAGCCCTGAATCGGCATATTGACAGCCATGCGCTCGGCAGAGTTGCGTACCTGGCTGATGTTGGAGTTGATTTCCGGCAGATAACGTTTGCGGCCGTAGAACGTCTCCACATATTCCTTATCGCGGGCGATTTCCACTGTCTCATCTAGCCATTTTTTTACGCCGCTAAAGGTCTCGAAATATTTGTAGATGAATTTTTGCGCCTCAGTGTTGGACAGGCCGGTGCGGGACGACAAACCCCAGGCGCCCATGCCATAGATGATGCCGAAGTTTATTTCCTTGGCGGTGCGGCGGATTTCCTTAGTTACTTCGCTCGGCTTGATGCCGTTAATCAGCGCCGCAGTCATGGTATGAATGTCGCCGCCGCTGTTAAAAATCTTAAACATCTGCTTGTCATTGGCCAGCGAGGCGATGATGCGCAATTCAATCTGCGAGTAGTCGGCCTTGAGGATTTTATTGCCTTTCTCGGCGATGAAGGCCTTGCGGATTTGGCCGCCGATCTCGGTGCGGATGGGGATGTTCTGCAGGTTCGGCTCGCTGGAAGACAGCCGGCCGGTGGCCGTGACTGTTTGGTTGAAGGAAGTATGCACGCGTTTGTCTAAGGGATTTATCAGGGTCGGCAAGGCGTCAAGATAAGTTGACTTTAATTTGGACAGTTCGCGGAATTCCATGATCAGGTCTATGATCTTGTGCTGGCCTGATAGTTTTTCCAGTTCACCGGCGGCCGTGGACAGTCCGGTCTTGGTCTTGCTGATGCCGGCGGCTGAAATTTTCAATTTATCAAATAATACTTCTTTGAGTTGCTTGGGGCTGGCCAGATTGAATTCCTGCCCTGCCAGTTTCCAGGCCTTTTTCTCTATCGCTTTGATTTTCTGTCCGAATTCCGCGCTTAATTTATTCAGGAATTTGTCATTGATCTTCACGCCGTTTTTTTCTATTGCCGATAGGACTTCGATCAAAGGCATTTCCACATCATAAAACACGGTCTTTAAGTTTTCTTTTTCCAGTTCGGTGGAGAATTTTTCATACAGCCGGAAGGTCAAGTCCGCATCCTCGCCCGAATACCAGGCGACCTCCTCAACCGGCACATGAGCCAGGGTGATGGGATTCTGCCCCTGTTCTTTCCAGTTGGGCGAGATCGGCTTGCCAATCAGTTCTTCTATCGGCTGCATCTGATAGCCGAATTCCACAAACGCCAAGGTGTCCAGATTGTGCTGGCGGTGGCCGGGATTTAGGACATAGGAGGCGACCATGGTGTCAAAGTAAAAACCGGCGGTTTTGACGTTGAAATGCCGGTTGATTATTTCCAGATCGAACTTAAGGTTATGGCCGATTTTTTTGATCTTATTGTTGTCGAAAATTTTCGACAGTTCCGGCTTGATTTGATCAGCCAAATCAACCGGCAGATAGAAGGCCTCGCCTGCCTGCCAGGAGAAAGAAATACCCACCAGCCGAGTGGTGAAAGGATCAAGCCCGGTCGTCTCGGTGTCAAAACAGAATATTTCCTGTTGTTTTAAATCAAGCAGGAATTTTTTCAGGGTTTTTTCTGTCACTAATTCATAATCCTGTTTCCCCAATCGAGGATTGTCATTGCGAGCGAAGCCCGAAGGGCGAAACGTGGCAATCCCGTATTTTATGTGAGTGCTATTTTTTTCTATTTGACTCGGGATCCCCACGGTCGCTTCACTCCCTCGGGATGACACTGAAAACAAACTTTTTTGTCCGGCAGGAGCGATCATGCCGGTTTTGGCCAGAGTGGCGATCTGGCTCATCAGCCGCTTGAATCCCAACTCAGAGAAAACATCAACCACGGCGTTTTGGTCAAAGCCGGCAAAGCGGCAGTCAGCCAATTTGAAATCAATCGGCGCGCTTCTGACGATGGTCGCCAGGCCTTTAGACATGACAGCGTTCTGCCGCTGGCTTTTAAGCAGTTCGCGCGTACGGTCTTTGATTTTTTTGGAATCAATATTTTTGTAAATGTTTTCCAGCGAGCCGAATTCAGTCAGCAGTTCGATGGCGCCTTTTTCGCCGATGCCTTTGACGCCGGGAATATTATCCGACAGATCGCCGCGCAGGCCCTTGTAGTCAATCAGCTGTTTGGGCGAGAGCCCGCCGAATTTTTCTTTGACTCCCGTCTCATCATAAAGAAAGGTTTCGGACATTCCTTTGTGCGGAGCGAGGACTTTGGTGTTATAATCCACCAGTTGGAGGCAGTCCTGATCGCCGGTTAGAATGATGGTTTCAATATCCGGCCTATCAACTGTCTTAAGCTCGCAGATGGTGCCGATCAAGTCATCGGCCTCAAACCCCGCCAATTCAAAAATCGGCACGCCAAAAGCAGTGAGCACTTTTTTCACCAGGGGGATCTGCTGGTAAAGTTCGTCTGGTGCTTTGATTCTGGTGGCTTTATACTGTTCATACTCCTCGTGGCGGAAGGTTTTTTCCTTGCGGTCAAAGCAGGCCGCCAGGTAGTCGGGTTTAAGGTCTTTGATTGCTTTTAAGAAAATCGCGGTAAAGCCGTAGACGGCATTGGTCGGCCGGCCTTGTTCGTCAGTGAAACTGGGCGGCAGGGCATGGAAGGCGCGATGCACCAAGGCATTGGAATCAATCACCACTAATTTTTGTTTTTTGGCAGGCATAATTATATTGTTATTCCTGGCTTGACCAGGAATCCAGAATTTAATTTTTAACCTGGATCCCGGATCAAGTCCGGGATGACAAGTCCATTATAGAATTTTCGGGGCTAAAATTCAATCTTTTCCTCTTGACTTTTTATTCAAAAAGAGTAAGATGAGGGATTCAGATATTAGTTAGATTGGACATTAAAATTTGTAATTAACCCCAGAAAGGAGTACAGAGTATGATACTGGGCGTTATGGGCGACACTCACGATTGCAGTGATGAGTTAATCCGCGAGATTGTGGAGAAAGAATTCAGGCCGCGCAGCGTGGAAGTTATCGTCCATACCGGCGATATTATTGCCAGGCATGTAAATGCTGAATTATTTGGCAACTTTCCGGTCATCTGCGTGCTGACTAAACAGCAGGCCTTTGATTTCCGTTTTTTTGTTTCACCTCACGATTGGCGATTCGTGCGGCCGGCTTTTCCTATTGATCCGCCAAAGTTCATGGGTAAGGTGGAGGATCAGCAGGCCGAGGAGTATATCAAAGAGCTGGAAGAATTCAATATGAAACAGCGCATTTATGCTCGCCTGGTTCCGATTGCCGCTCCTGCAGGAGACCGCATTGTCGCTTACTGCGGCCACGAGCGCAGTTTTGACGTTTTTAGCAATCCGCAGAAAGTCCGTGATTTTTTTATGGAGATCAATCAGGTTTGTGACGGCGTTAATTTGGTTTTTACCGGTCACATGCATCATCAGTTTGTTTTTCGTAATGGTCCGATGACCTGGATGAATCCCGGAGCCGTGGCTGAATCATTCAACCATACTATAGAATTCGGCGTGATTGATACTCGAAGCAAGGAAGTCGTCTTGGGACGCCTCAGCGGTCCGGAGGCCAAGATTAGTACGGTCACTGTCGGCATTGTTTCCGATGCCGGCAATGTGGATCAGATAGACTCGACTTTTTGGAAGCGTCTGCGACAGGAATTCGACGCGCGTGCCGTGACTCAGGTAATTGCCTGCGGTAATTTTCGGCCCGAGGATATCGGTCGGCCGGAATTGGATGATTTGCAGGTTTATTACTATCTTCTGCCTGAATACAACGACGGCGAGCCGCCAAAAAATTGGCACCAGCTTCTGCCGGATAATCCGGTGGTGGGAATCTGTGGCCACAGGTTCTATGTCCAGCATGGCATCGGGCCGGAGCACGCTGTTTTCTCCGAGATTCAAAGGAATGAGGCGTTCAATTGGATTTTTGCCGAGTTCAAACATTTGGATTTTATCGTCGCTGGCCTGGTGCCTGGCACGATTCTGCAAGAGACGGACAAATATTCGTTCATCAATCCTGGCGACGCCAGAGACCACAAGTACTTTGCCACCATCTGCCTGCCAAGGAGAGAATACACCTTGGGGACGGTCAGAGCATAAGGAGAGGGAAATGAAGGTGATCAAACGAGCAGGTGAGGTTTGGCCGATTACCGTACCTTGGCAGCATTTTTGCCATAATTGCAATACTATATTAGCCATTGATTTTACTGATATTCAGAAAGGGGCACAGCCGACTAGTTCTATTGGTTATTGGTTTTTTGTTGCTTGTCCGGAGTGTGGTAAACGCTTTAGCGCTAACTGGCCATTTGGCTGGAATGATGAATTGGAGAAAAAATTTAAGGATTGAACAGTTGAACCTTATTCGACCTATTATAGTAGTGGGTTTGATCAAAAGCAAGGAAGCTCACGAGCTTCCTTTTAAAATTTTATTTTTTGTTTGTTTCTTTGCCATTTTTTTGTTAAAATATAAGCATTATGCATCTCCAAAGAATCGAATTGCACGGATTTAAATCGTTTGCCAATAAGACGGTTTTGGAATTTCCCGTGCCCGACAAAAAAGACCGGACTTGTGGCATTACGGCCATTGTCGGCCCTAACGGCTCGGGCAAATCCAATGTTGTTGACGCGGTGCGCTGGGTTCTGGGCGAGCAGTCGCTCAAGTTACTACGCGGCAAGAAGGCGACGGACGTGATTTTTTCCGGCTCGGCCAAGAAAGTCCAGCTGTCTTTGGCCGAGGTGTCTTTGTATTTGGATAACGAGGATCAGTCGGCGCCGATTGATTACGGCGAAGTGGCTATTACCAGGAAATTATATCGCGACGGCTCGTCTGAGTACTTATTGAACAATCAGGAAGTCCGGCTGTTTGACATTGTAATGCTGTTGGCGCAGGCCAATTTCGGCCATAATACTTACTCCATCATCGGCCAGGGCCTGGTGGACAAGATTGTCAATTACAGCAATGAGGAGCGCAAGGAATTTTTCGACGAGGCCACTGGCGTCAAGCAATTCCAAATCAAGCGTGATCGTTCGGTGTTGAAGCTGAAGCGTTCGCGAGAAAATCTGGAGCAGGCCCGAGTTTTGGTGGCTGAATTGGAGCCGCATCTCAGGTCGCTGACGCGCCAGGTCAATAAACTGCGCCAGCGCCAGGAGATTGAAGTGGAGTTGCGCGAACTGCAGAATCGTTACTATGGCCGGATGTGGCATGATCTAAGCGCGCAATATGATGAGTTTGCCTTATCTTATAATACCTACGACAAGCAGCGCCTGCGTCTGGAAACCAAATTAGCCGACTGGCACAACCGCCTGGAGGAAATCCAGGCCAGCGGCAGCCGCGCTGATGATTACAACAAATTACAGGAAGAATACAACACTATTTTGACCAAGCAGAATGACACCTTGCGAGAGTTGACGTTACTACGCGGCCAGCTGGAAATCGAATACCGCAAAGCCGGCAAGCACGATCTGTCGTTTTTGGAGAATCGCCGCGGCGAGTTGGAACAGAAGATCAAGGAACTTACAGCCCAGCAGAAAAGCGTTCGCCTGAAGGCGGATGACAATGCTGAAAAATTGGCTGACAAGGAGCGCCGGCTGAAGGTCTTAACCGATGAGCTTGTGGTCTGGCAGAATAATCTGGACATCATGCAGGAGGATTATTACCGCCAAAAAAGCGGCGGCAAAATTAATTCGCATGATGAGGCGATCAAGGAACTCTTGGCGCAAAAGAGTAGAATTGACGGCATCCTGGGCACGGTCAGTGATCTGGGCAAGGTAAAAAACAGCAAATACGAAATGGCGCTAGCAGCCGCGGCAGGCAATCGTCTCTCAGCAATCATTGTGGAGACCGATGGAGTGGCGGCCCAGTGCATCAATTGGCTTAAGGTTAACCGTCTGCCGGCCTTGACTTTTTTCCCCCTAAACCGTTTGAAGTCCGCTTTTCAGTCAGCGGAATTGGAAGATGTTTTATCCCAGCCGGGAGTAATTGGATTGGCCTCGGATCTGGTGGGTTTTGATCGCAAATATCAGAAAGTTTTTGAGCTGGTTTTCGGCGGCACAGTCGTGGTAGAAGATATTGACTCAGCCAAGGCCGTCGGCATCAATCGCGAGCGAATGGTGACTTTAGATGGTGATGTCCTGGAGAAAACCGGCATGATGCGCGGCGGATTCCGCAAGCCCGAGTCGCTCAAGTGGAAGTTTTTGTCTGACAAATTTTTCCCCGAAGCCAAGATCAAGGAGATTGCTGCGCTTAAGGCCAAGTTGGAGGAACAGCGCCGCGAACGTGAGAATTTGTTTGTCCAAGTCAATGACTTGAAAGCCACAGTGGCATCTGATGATGGCAGAATAAAAAATTTAATCAGCGAGATGGAAGTCAATCAGAAGGATTTAGATAAGATATTAAATGACTTGAAATCGCTTCAGCTTTCGCCGGAAGAAACGAGCGAATTCCTACGTCAGACGACAGAGAAAAAAGAAGCCGCAGAGCAAAAGCTATCAGAAATTGAGAATAATTTAGGCGAGGCGCGCGACCGCCTGGACAAGTTCAATTTAGAGGAAGAAAAGAAGAAGCAGGAGATTTTTGCCATTCAGCAGGAGTCGTATGCGGCGCAGACCGAGCTTAATCGCATTAACATCGAGTTTAATCAAGTCAAGATTGAACTGGCCAAGGTGGAGACTAGGCGCGAGGACACGCTCTCGTCCATACGTGAAAACTTGGGTGACAGTTGGCAGTTCAACCGCCAAGAGGATTATGGCGAGGTCAAGGTGGAAGAGGCGAGGACGCGAATTGAAAAATTAAAGAAACAGTTGGAACTTATCGGCGGCATTGATCCTGAGGTGGAAAAGGAATATGAGGAAGTCAAAGCCAGATTTGAATTCCTAAGTGAACAGTCCTTGGATTTGGAGCAGGCGATTAAGGATCTGGAGAAGGTAATTATGGAGTTAGACAAATTAATCAAGTCGCAGTTTGAGGCGGAATTTGAGCGTATCAACAAGGATTTTTCGCGTTACTTCAAGCAATTATTTGAGGGTGGCTCGGCCAAGCTAAGTTTGGTGCAGAAACAAGAGGAACAGACCGAGGCGGAAAAAATTCGTGAGGAGATTAGCGGTCAGGAACCCCTCCTAACCTCCCCTTTCGCAAAGGGGAGGGGAGATGATGCAGATATAAATCCTCCCCCTTTGCGAAAGGGGGATTCGTATGCGACCATAGAGGAGCATCGAAAGGGGGTTTCAGAGCCCAAGAAGATTATCTATCCCGAAGACAAGTCGTTTCTGGCCAATATGGGTATTGAGATTGAAGCCACACCGCCAGGTAAGAAGATCAAGTCCATGGCCATGCTTTCTGGAGGCGAAAAGACCATGACCGCCCTGGCTTTGATTTGCTCCATTATCAACAACAATCCCTCGCCCTTCATCCTGTTTGACGAGGTGGACGCGGCGCTTGACGAAAGCAACTCCACCAAATTTTCCGGCATCGTCAAGGAGCTGGCTCACAAGACGCAATTTGTCATTATTACCCACAATCGCGCCATCATGTCAGAAAGTGATGTGCTTTACGGCGTGACCATGCAGGGCGATGGCGTCTCTCGCTTGATTTCTTTAAAGTTGTCTGACGCGGAGAAAATTACCAAATAATCAGCCCTGATAAATTCACAATTTTAAAGCCCGGCGCATCGCGTCGGGCTTTTTGCAGTATATAATATCCAAATTTAAACAAAAAAAAGGGCGCGAACTAGCATCCCTAATGTGTTATTTTGTGGATGGTTCGCGCCACTGAGTACCGGTATTCAGTACAGATTTTCGCCCGCTTGTATGAAGCAGGCAAGAATTTATAATCCGAGTATCGGTCATTTAGTTGAGAGTCAGCCAACTTGCTTTTTACCCGCTAATCAGCGAGATAAGAGCCGCTCTGATGGGGCTCAAATAACGCCTCAGGCGAATAAATGTTGTAAAAGTTCGTATGTGCGGGAGTAAGACTCCTGTTCTCCCTCTTGATATCAACGAGTAAAAAGCGAGAAACTGCTATTAATTGTCTTTTGGGGGACTTGTTGCGGCTTTGCTTAAAGCGCGAGAAATGCAGCAATAAGCTGTTTGCCTAAGCCTGATTCATAGCAGATTCCCTGCAAAGACGGTCTAAGTGGCTATGCTAAGCCATTTAGTCGACTAAAGAGCTGTCAAAGAGCTTGATTTTGGGGATAAAGCGCCAAATTGGGATATTTAGCGTTTTTATCTTGAATCATATATTGAGAGTCGTCACTCTCTATAAGTAATTATATCATATTTTAAGAACATGGTCAAAGTGGACAAATATATAATAATATTGTTTAAATTTAAATAAGGTAAAAAATGTGATAAAAAATATCCACAAGTTGTACTTATTTGTGGATAAAGGTTATTCACAAGTTATTAACTATTATTGACAAGTAAGTAATTTTTTATTTTAGTATAATTATTTGATCAGTAAGACATTATTATTAGCGATTAAATAAGAAAAATCGCCTAAATATTTTTTAATTGGAGTATTGGGAAGGTTGTTGATGCGAGCAAAGAGATAATTATTAGTGCCAGAAGCGGCCAAACTGGCTTGATCGGCGCTATTAGACAGGATTAAACCTTGATTAGAGAGTTTATAAACCAGTTTTCGGCCGTTATAAAGGTCAATAGTGTTAGTGTCGCCGTTTCGCGAAATTTCAAAATTATGAATATTGGGATAAAACTCCACGACTTTGGTGCCGTCATTTAAATAAACACTGCGGGATGAGGGAGACAGACGAGAAGCCAGGATAATTAAGCCCTGCTCGATTTTTTGTCTGGCTGGGTTATCAAGCAGTGTGTGCGAACTGATATTGACACCATAGTCAGTCAGCAGATTATTGCCGGGGCCGGTTTTTTTCAGGCAGGCCGCAAGAGGGTAGGAGTCAAAAAGCGCTAGGAGATCGCTGTCTTGTCCGAACAATTTAGTGAAATTAAATTCAGTGAGAGAATTTTTTTTCGGTTTTCCTGTTTCGATTATTAAATCACAGTCAGTTTGCTCAGTAGCAGGCAGGGTCGGCGGAGAAAAAAGGTCAGCCAATTCGAATTTTTTTAAAATCACGCCTTGCGTCGAGATTAAGCCGTTGATTTTCTGGCCCTGATTAAAACTCAAAAGATAAATTAACTTGGCTGATTCGCTATTAAGGTTGGGTGGCGTCTGTACCATCACAGTCAGTTCGTGATATCGGCTCAGTCCACTTTGAAATTTTAAATAGTTAAGGGGGTTGTGGCTGATTTTTAGATTATTCAGCCAGTCCTTATTATTGCTAATGACAATAATTTTTTTGCCTAGGTAGCGAAAGTCGATTTTTTTATCTGTTAGGTATTGTTCAATTATTTTTATCTGTTTGGCTTCTATGCCCAGGCCGCAGGTTACCTGCGAATCATGCCGGTCGCAGACGATTGCCAATTCCGAGGCGATCTGATGGCGGTCAAAATCGCTCAAGCCGAATTTTGCCAAGATGGCATCAGTGGCTTTGAGGCGGTAGAAGTTATCGGGCGGCCGCCAGTTCCAGTGCAGGTAAAAAACAGTTTTGTCAGAAGCCAGGTGGCTTAGGCCATCAAAGGCGAAAATGTTTAAAACTATCGCCAGGCCGATTAAAAGCAAAATCAAACATACCGAAAGCCCGGCCAGGAGCCGGGTTCGGATTGGTAGCTTGAAAAATTTTAAATACAGAAGAAACAGCATGGCAGTTATTTTTTTTACCTTCTGAATCCGCCGCGGTCTTCCCGATCATGCCTTCTGTCTCCGCGGCCGAAGCCGCCAGAGCGATGGCCTCCGAATCCGCCTCGATTACCTCGGCTGGAAAAACGCCCGCCGCTTCGGTCATCGCGACCGTTTCTGTCGCCCCTGGAGTCAGCGGCCGGATTATAATTGGGATCAGTTTGTTTGACTGACAGATTGATACGTCCCTTGTCGTCAATCTCAATGACTTTGACGGTCAGCTCTTTGCCGATCTGCGCCACGTCCGTGATTTTATCCACGCGCTTGTCGGAAAATTCCGATATATGCACCATGCCGTCCTTGCCGGGCAGAATTTCCACGAAGGCGCCGAAATCCATCAGCCGCACGACTTTGCCGGCATAGATTTCTCCCACCTCGACTTCTTTGACTAAATCCTCAACCCATTTGACCGCCCTGGCAATGCCTTCCGAGCCCACGCCGGTGATGGCCACCAGGCCGTCATCGTCAATATCGATTTTGACATCGCATTCATCGATGATCTTGTTGATGATTTTGCCGCCCGGGCCGATGACATCGCCGATTTTTTCCGGATCAATACGCAGAGAAACAATGCGCGGCGCGTACGGAGAGAGATCCTTCCGTGGTTCGGCAATTGCTGAGGTGATGAGATCAATGATTTTATTTCTGGCTTCTTTTGATTGTGAGAGTGTCTGGCGGCACAAATCCAGAGTCAGACCGTCTGTCTTGGTATCCATTTGGATGGCAGTGATGCCGTCAGCGGTTCCGGTAACTTTGAAATCCATGCCTCCAGGCCCATCTTCAAAATCCTGCAGGTCGGTGAGTATTTTGTAATTTTTTCCGTCAGAAGCCAGGCCCATGGCGATTCCAGCCACTGGTTTTTTGATCGGCACGCCAGCGTCCATTAGGGCCAGAGTCGAGCCGCAAGTCGAGGCCATGGATGAAGAACCGTTTGAGCCCATAACTTCGGACACGACCAAAACAGTGTAAGGAAAAATTTCTTTTTCCGGCAAGACCGGCAGGAGCGCCTTTTCTGCCAGCGCGCCATGGCCGATTTCGCGGCGTCCGGCGCCGCCGAATCTTCCCGGTTCGCCATAGGCATAGGGCGGAGCGCTATAAAAATGCATGTAATGTTTTTTGGTATCTCTTTCAGTCATCTCATCAAGAATCTGCGCATCGCCGGGTGAGCCCAGAGTGACGACAGACAAGACCTGGGTCTCGCCGCGAGCAAACAATCCGGTGCCATGGGTGCGTGGCAGGATGCCAACCTCGGCCGAGAGTGGCCGGATGTCAGTCAGTTTGCGGCCGTCAATGCGGCGGTCGCCTTCCAAAATCGCCCTGGTCGCCTCGCCTTCAAGATATAAGCCGAAATTTTCTTTGATGTAAGTGATGATCGGTTCGGGCGTTTCCGGATATTTAAGTTTAAGCTGTTCCAAGAATTTTTCCAACAGTTCCAAAGCGACCGCATTGCGCTCGCGCTTGGTGCCTTTAGGTTGGTTGAACAAATATTTTTCCAGTTGCGGCGCGAAGAATTTTTTGGCCTCCTCAAAGACCGCTTTTTTCTCGGCCAGAGTGACGTTGCCTTCTTGGTGCGCGGCCTCGATCAGCTTGTCTGCATCCTGCTTTTCCCTGCCGATTTCCTGCCTGATTTTTTCGATAAAATTCAAAAGCGGCTTGGCCTGCTTTAAGCCGAATTCCATCGCAGTCAGGAAGTCCGCCTCAGGAATTTCCTTGCCCTCAGCGTCAATCATTAGGATTTTGTCAGCCGAGCAGGAAAAGACCAGCTTGAAATCCGATTCGTTCAGCTGGCTGTTGGTGGGATTTAAAATTAATTCGCCATTAACACGGCCGACGCAAATACCGACTAACGGCCCCTGCCAGGGGATGTCTGAGATATGCAAGGCCAGAGCCGAGGCGGTAATCGCTAAAATGTCGGCAGCGTTTTCCTCGTCATAAGACAAGGTGGTGGTGGCCAGCTGGACTTCGTGGCGCAAGTCAGGATTAAACAGCGGCCTGATGCCGCGGTCGATCATGCGGGCGTCCAAGATGGCATTATCAGTTGGCCGTCCGTCGCGCTTGACGAACTTCGAGCCCTTGATTTTTCCGGCAGCGTACATTTTTTCCTGCATTTCCACTGTCAGCGGGAAAAAATCAATTCCGGTTCTGGGATCTTTGCCAAGGACGGCCGTGGCCATGACGATGGTGTCGCCGTAGCGCACCAGGGCGCTGCCATTACAAGCCAGGGCGACTTTGCCGATTTCCACCGACAGTTTGCGGCCGGCGAATTCGGTCTCAAAAACTTGATGCTTGAACATGTGATTTTCCTTTCTCAAACCGGAGGGATTTATTTGAAGGAAGAATCTATAATGTCATCCCGAGGGAGGCTGTAATCAGCTGACCGGGGAATCTCGTGTTTTTGTCACGGGATTGCTTCGTCGCTTCGCTCCTCGCAATGACACTTGTAGACTTTTCTTTCAAATAAATAATCTTCTTCTCGGTTTGTTATGATTAATAATAAGTTTTTATCTAATAAATGTCATCCTGAGCTTTTCGCGTTAAGCCCGAAGGGCGAAGCGAAAAGCGTGAGGATCTAATCAACTAAACAATAAACGGGGAGCGCCATTGGCGGCCTCCCCGATGATTATTATGATTCGGTTGGTTCTGCCGTCTCCGTTCCCAGTTCATCGGACACCTCATCCTCAACTAGTTTGGATGACTGCTCCTGGCGCCGGGCGATCTTGAGTTTCAGTTTCTTGACCAGTTCCTCAAATCCCGTGGCATTTTCCCTTTCCAGGTAGCGCAGTAAGCGGCGTCTTTCCGCCACCTTGCGCAACAGGCCGCGGCGGGAGGAAAAGTCCTTCTTGTGGCTTTTCAAGTGCTCGGTCAGGTTTTTGATTTCTTCGGTCAGTAAGGCGATTTGCACCTCTGAAGAGCCGGTATCATTCTCGTGGACGGCAAATTTTTTGATGATTTGCTGCTTCTTTTTTTTGTCGATCATAAAGATGACTTTGGTCGCGAAATTCCCAGTTTAGGGCTGTAAGCCCGGCCTCCAGACCGAGAAAATCGCCTTAATAATAATGAGATTATTGTATAGTATTTTTATCTTTTTGTCAATATGAAAAGTGAAACGCTCCGATGCGAGGCATCGGAGCGCGGTTGAAGGTGCGTGCGGTTACGGTTTGGGCAATTCGGAGAGATCCATCCAGTGGCTTACTTCACTTAAAAACCAAACTTCGTCATCATCATTCACATTTTGCTCTTCCCAAACCAGCATATCTTTTCCGTAGAAGTCAATGGTACGGAGAATTCTGATTGCTCCATTATTACACCAAGCCAGTACATATTCACCCTTTGGGGGTAGTCCATCATCCCTCACGCTTTTCCATTTCATGTTCATTCTCCTCCTATGGTTTGTGCGGCAGTTCGGTTTGCGAGCCGATCCCGCCGCCGGTGACGATACGAGCGAAGTAGTTTTCGGCGATATTGACCGCCTCTCTCCCGCGCAGGCCGAGAAAGGCCCGCACATACCAACTTACTGCCTGTCGCTGTGTGTAGGCCTGAATTACCACTGGTTCACCTTTGCGGCGAATTCGCGTGCCCACTCGCCTTTGGAAATCTTTCAAATAGATCCAGAAGGCGAACTTTCCTGGCCGTCGCGTCAATCGTGGTTTCTTCGTCTTCGTCTTTGTTTTCCTCATGTTATTTCTCCCTTGAGAAGAACAAGTATTTGATTAGCAAGATGACAAAGCTGATTGATACAATATAGATGACAGCATCTCTCATTGGATTCTCTCCTATTGGTTTGTAATGATTCGATATTCCATTATATCATACCTAAATTATTTTGTCAAGTTTAGTTGCAAATGTTATGATTAAATTAATATTCAATATTTAGTATTCAATAATCTATGTTTTCTTTCCTTCATAATTTCACGCCCCATCCAATCGCTTTTAATTTGGGGCCAGTCACTGTTTATTGGTATGGATTTTTAATCGCCTTGGCCATGGTCGTCTCTATTTTAATCGCCTGGCGATTGGCTCCGAAGCGAAATTTAAAGCCGGACGATCTGATTGACTTGGCTTTCTGGCTGATCATCGGCGGCATCATTGGCGCGCGGCTGTATGATGCTTTTGTCATCGATCGGAATTATTTTTCCCGTCACTTGTTAGAAATTTTTTATCTTTGGACTGGCGGCCTGGCAATTCATGGCGCCATTATCGGCGGAGCGCTGTCATTGTTCATTTGGTGTAAAATAAAAAAACAAAATATTTGGGATTGGTTTGATTTGACTGCAGTGGTTCTGCCTCTGGCGCAGGCCATTGGCCGCTGGGGCAATTATTTCAACTCCGAGCTTTTCGGCCGTCCGACTGATCTGCCCTGGGGCATTCCCATTGCCGATAATTTGCGCCCGATTATTTATCAATCCAGCCAATATTTCCATCCGGCATTCTTGTATGAGTCCGTTTTGGATTTTTTACTTTTTGTTATCTTGTTTTTTGTCTATAAAATGTCATTGCGAGCCCCGAAGGGGCGTGGCAATCCCGTGGCAGAAACACGAGATCCCCACGCTTCGCTCGGGATGACAATAAAAAAAGGCCGATTGATCGGCTTGTATCTTATTGGCTATGGTTTGATCAGGTTTTTGATGGAATTTATCCGCATTGACGAGACGGCCATGTGGTGGGGGATGCGGGCGCCCCAGGTCGTAAGTTCATCGGCTATAATTATAGGACTTGTGATACTAATCAGAAAACAGAAAACATAAAACCCCGCTATAAAAGGCGGGGTTTTTAGTAGGCATTGCTTCGCAGGTCAATTGTTACCCGATGGATGGGCTGATCTGGCTAGGCAAGAAAATTTTTTAAAAGATTTATCCGAGCCGAAGCCCAAATAAAACTCCCAAATAATTCCCATGCTTGTCGTGCCTAGCCGGAACAGCCCACCGGGCATGTCCGTCAGTTGGCAGATACTTGTCCGCCTCTGGCGGAAGAATTTTCTCAAAAAATTATTAACCCGGCAAGCCGGGTAATGGAAGGTGACAAATTTTTCGTTTGAAGTGCTGACCCGCAAAAAGCGGGATGACCTGCGAGGCGATGCCTATTACGCCTACCGCTCAAAAGCCTGCAGACAAAGAAAGTATCCGAAGGGAAAATCTGAGCCGAAGCCGAGATGATCCTCCGCATAATTCCTATGCTTGTCGTGCCTGCAGAATCTTGGGCATTAGGCATTCGTAATAGATCATCTTAGCAAAAATTTTGGCGATTGTCAATTAGTCAGGAATTTATTATTTTATTGAAAATAAAAAATAGCTAAGTTTAGCTAATTTTTTATTTGGTAAACTTTTAACTGATGACCACAACTTTGTTTTTTGCGGTCTTGCCCGCCTTGATGGCGATCAGGCCTTTGGCAACTTTAAAATATTCAGCCAGGGCTTCGATGACTGCCTTGTTGGCTTTGCCTTCGCGCGCCGGCTCTCTGACGTAGATCTTGTAGACCGAGTCAGTGATTTTTTCTATTTTTTCCTGTCTGGAGTTTGGATGGACTTCAATAAGGAGTTGCATGTTTTTATTTAATGCCCTTTCTTTCTAGAAAGAAAGGGCAAAAAGAAAGTCGCGCCTGCTAAAAATCATGGCTAGATTTGATGCTTCGTCTCGCCAAATTGTCTGACGCCCTGATTACAGGGCTTGCGACAATTTGTTGCTCGCTTTGTGTCCGCCTGACGGCGGACAGCATCAAATCAGCACAAGATTTTTAACGGCGCAGGTTAAATAAATACTAAATCAGTTCAAGAACTTTCAATTCCAAATTTTTTGTCTGGGTGTCAAAGACCGCAAAGGTTGCTTTTTGAAATATGCCGCCGAGCGTGCCGGGATTTACGAGCTGACAGTTATTGGCCGGCGTCTGAATGCCCGGCTTGTGGGTATGGCCATAAAAGACCAGCTGGTATTTGCCGCTTTCGGCTAATCCTTTGGCCTCTTCCGGCCGGTGGCAAAAAGCCATTTTAATCCCGTCAATTTCCAGTTCGCCAGTGTCGCCCGTTACATGACAGTTGGCAAACTTTTCACAGACCTTCGGCAGAAGCTCGCGGTCAGCCACATTGCCGAAAACGAAATACATTTCTCCGCCGAACTTCGGGCCGAAGAGTTCTTTGATCATGGCCGGAGCGGCCACATCGCCGCAGTGGATGATGGCCTCGATTTTATTTTCTTTTGCCCAGGACAGGAATTTTTCAATATTGGGAATGTTGTCATGGCTATCGGAGATGATGGAGATTTTCATAAGTCATTTTTTTATTCAATAGCTGATTGTATTTTACTGGTAATTTTCGGTAAAAGCAAATTTTAATGAAAAGAAAAAAGCCACCGCTGGTGGCCTTTGTTTGTTCAATTATAAATCAAGAGCATTATAGTAAAAGAGCAAATTGAACCGTTTGAAGAATTCTTCCAAAATATCATTTATCTGTTTTGATTGCGCGCTTGACAGGCCTTCTTGCTCGGCCAGTTGGAAGATTTTTTTGACGGCTAGGAGCCTGCCGCCGTCTTTCATTTCCCACTGGCGGTAGAGTCGGCGCGTCTCGTCATATGCCCAGTCGCTTGCCTGAATGGCGAACAGATTCAAGAAGTGATTGATTTGATCCCAATGTTTGGTACCGCGGCTATAATCAAAACGTTCCTCATAAGTCAGTTCCGGTTTGAAAAATACATTACCCCAGTTTTTGCCGGCCAGATAGTAACGTTCGATTTCTTTAACCGGTGGTAATGAGGTCTTATCCACCAGACGGAATACCTCCGCCAATGGATGATTTAAGAAAAGCTCGGGCAGATTCTCGCCATCGATGATCGGTGAGAGATAGTCATGACGCCTGATCATGGCGTAAAGTTCCGTTGCCGATTCCTGTTTACTACTGATAAAACACGCCAGGGCAAGTTGAGCTGATGCCAGCTGGTGTCCTTTTAGGTTATAGCCCAAAAATCTGGTGAAGTCATGCAGTAGAGCGGCCCAAGTCAGCAGGGCTTTGATGTCGCGCGGCCTGATGTCTGCCAAACTCGAGTGCCGGAGCAGATTAGGGCATTGGCTTAATATTTCCGCGGCGCGCTCCAGTACTTGCCGGCTATGCTCGATGCCATGATCAACCGAGATCATAAACTCGCGCACGGCGCTGGGGAGTTTTTCGATCTCCTTATCTTTTTCTTCTCGCGTGCTTTTGAATTTCTCAATGCCGATAAGCAGGCGATGTAGCAGGTTATGCTCGGTAATTCTTTCAATTGGCGTGTAAAAGTCAGCGGGTTGCGGTTTGGGCATCAGCTATAACTCCTTTTTTCCAACTGGTAAATTTCATCTATCAAACCAAGTTCCAGTGCTTCTTTGGCTGTGAGATCGGTGTTTTTGGCACAAACCTCTGCAATCTTATCGAAGGTTTGACCGCTCCGTTTGCTTAGTATTTCCAGCATTTCTTGGCGTTCATGATCAAGTGAATTTAACCTTTTTTGCAGTTGTTCAGGATTATGCGCCTCATCCCAAGTTAGTTTGTCAAGCCACGGGTTATGAATCAGAATGCCGGCATGAGGCAGACACTGCCTCCAATCGCAGGCCTGCAGGATAACCGCACCCATGGAATTGGCCCCGCTGTAGACGCGACCTATTGTGCGACCAGGATAATTTTTGAGCAAGTCATAAATATCAAGTCCATAGGGAATTGATCCGCCATTCGAGCTCATAAGAATAAGCAAATCAAGCCACTGGTTTTGTTTTGCCTGGGGCTGGGACATTGCCCTGACTATCGCCTCGCGGACATAAATCACCATATTCCCATCAATGTCTCCAACGATGTCGATAGTATCATTTTCCAGCAAGTGGGTTTGCATCTGAGATAGGGCATTGTATTCTCTCATCTCGCACCTCCTTGCCTCAGCTCCGCTAGAAGACGGGCTTGCCTTGTTAAATTAATTTGTCAAAGTTCAATTTGATTTGTCATCTTACTATCTTGGGCGATAAAAGTCAAACTGAGCCATAAAAGCATTATGCCGATATACTGCGTCCAGAAATAGTGGTCAAACAAGCCAATGATTAGTATCGCAACCACTAAGCCCGCAGGAATAGAAATTATTGCATGCTTTTTTAAAAAAACAATAAAACAATAAAACATAAAAACAAAAAATACAAATCCAATCAACCCCAGCTCAGCAATAATTAGAAGATAAAGATTGTGAACCGGCTGGTAGGCATAAGCCGGCTGGCCAGGATGAATTTTTTGTAATTCTATTGTGAAATTGTTGATGCCGGTACCAATAAGAGGATACTGTTTAATTATGCTGAGTGCTCGGCTGACTTGGCTGATCCGCTCCTGACGGGAAATATTTTCCAGGCGGTTGGAAAAATCAGCGCGCGTCAGGATTAGCGGTGAAAAGAGATAGGCGAAAATAATAAATAGAAGTATTGGCGATAGGATAAATATTGAATAATGAATATTGAATATTGATTTTTTATTTAGCCACAAGAAAATTAGCAAAATAATAAGAGCCGCCAGCCAGGCCGAGCGGGAAAAAGAAAAAAACAATCCCATGATGCTTAGCAGGGCAGCGACAATCAGCAACAGCTGAATAGCTCGTTTTTTAACCAAGTCAAACAATCCATAGGCGGCGATCAGTCCCAGAGTCGCAAATCCGCCCAGGATATTGGGATGGCTAAAGGTGCCATAAGCCCTGAGCCAGCGGCCACTCGATGTCTCAATGACGACATCGCCCAGGTTGTCAGCAGAATGCGCGGCTATTCCCAGCCACTTTGCCGGCTCGATTATTTGAGTCAAAAATTGTGACAGGGCGAGGATTCCCTCAAAAGCCGAACCGATTACTAGCGCCAAGAACAGTTTTTCTTTTTTGATATTTAAAGAGACGATGATAAAAAACAAGGCCGCGCCTTCAAGCAGGCGGAACCAGAGATAGTAGGCGGCGGTCTTGTCAGCCGGCCAGAGAATCGAGAGTCCTGAAAAAGCAATAAATAGCCAAATAGACAGAGTTAAGATCGAACGAGGAGATTTCTCGATATTTAATATTTTAATATTATAATATTTTAATATTTTTTCTCTTAGTTCATTAAAGTTTGTAGATTTAATAAATTGTATCAAAGACAAAATGACTATAATCCACAACAGCGGCTCGGTGATAAAAATCTGTCCAGTTAAATATTGTGACTTAAAGCCGCTTACGAATTTTTCGTCAAAAATGTAAACTGCTGACAAAGGTAGCAGTAGGACGTACAAGACAATCAGCCGTTCTAAGATTTTTTGCAGTTTAGTGTTCATAATTGCTTAAGGCACGCTTAAAATTCTCATCGAACAAAACATTGAATTTTTGCCGCTTGTCATTGTCATGTAGCTTAATTAGGCCGTCAGACAAGACAACCCTTTTGCCGTCATTGGCCAGGCGATATTTTTGCGGCAGGATTTTTTCCTGCCAAGTTCTATAAGTCGCCTCGCCAACCAGTTCGCAGGCCGCCTCTTTGATTTTTTGTATTTTCAAAATTATTGGACCAGGTTTGTAAATATTTGCCGGTTCAGGCATTAGTACATTCGGCAATTTGTCTCTCAGCCAGCGGTTGGCGGAAAAGAATTTTTGCTGCAAGTTTTTGGCGTCAGTTAAAAAAATGAACGAACCAGCACCGTAGTAATAGTAGTAATGATCACTAGGTAGATTGACGATTGACAAGTCAAGATTATTCTCATCAGCCCAATAGCTGACGCAGATTTTATTTTTGGCTGTTTGAGATGTGGGGCGTAAGTTGAGTAATTTCAAGAAAGTGTTAATGAAGAATCTGGTTGACCAGACACGATCCGGGGCAGTGATTATGAACAAGTCAATATCGCCTAAGGCAGAAGAATTCTTGAGTGCCAGCGAGCCGTAAATTGCCACAGCGCGGATCCAGGGGAAAAGGAAAAATAGCTGGGCGATTTTTTTTGCCCGTTTTATTTTTTTCAAATACAGTCGGTAACGTTTTTGGCGAATGCCGACGGTTTCTTCGCGGCCTTTTAAATAGTACCAGCCCTGATGATTTGCCAGCAAAGATCTAAGCGGTTCAGTAACCAGCGCTTTTTTAAGTTCAACTGCGGTCGTTTTGATTTCTAAAAAATTGAGAATTTCCAAAAATGTCAAAGGATAGTTGAGGACGTCAAAATGAGTGATCGTTTTTAGGATCGCGTGATCCAATTCCCTTGATTCCATACGTTTATAATCTATCACATTTCCAATCGCTTGGGAATCAGTTGAAAATATTTCGCTTTTTTGCTATGATATTTTTGTCGGACCAGCGCGTCCGTCCTGTTGCCGGTCCGCCGGAGTTTAGGCCTGATAGCCAAGTGGTAAGGCGACGGTCTGCAAAACCGTTACTCGCGGGTTCGATTCCCGCTCAGGCCTCCAAAGCCAACCAAACAATTTTTACTAGCTTTACTAACGGTTTTTTTGCACACCAAAAACCCTCGCAGGTAATCGCGAGGGTTTTCAATATGGATTGATTTTAACTTAATCGTTTAAGGCCAACTCAGCACTCGGCTTCGCCCTGGCGATGCGGCGCGAGCAGTACCATGCCGACCAGTTGCCATCGTCCAAACGTTTGGCTATGGCCCACTTGGTCGCGGTCTTATAATCCAACTTGTCAATGTCAGAGATATCTTTATGGATGGAGTTGATTTGCCACAGACCCAGGTCATAAGAACCGTTGCGATTATAGCCCTTGGCCTGGTCATCCCACTTGCTTTCGCAAAAGATAAGCGCCTCTGCTTCACGGGCATTGAGGCCGGCTTTCTTGATTTCAGCCAGAACATAGGCCTTGATGTCATTGGTCGTGGGGTCAGGAGTATCTTCCACTTTATTGATCGTGGTATTGCCAAAGGCCTCCACCACCTTAATTGCTGTTTCTTCCCAGTAAGAGTGCTGGCTGAAAGCAATCGGGTCAGCTGACGTGGCCGCATGTAGATAGGTTGGCTTAGTAACAAAGACATCGGCCTGGGTAGCCGGAACCACCGCCACCTGGGCTAAAAGGAACAATCCTCCTATGACAAGCGCGTTTTTTTGGATTGTTTTAGTCATAAAAAAGTCGATAACTTTTGTTAATTAAAAATCATCCTATATTTCGAGGATGACTTTTGACACACAATAGAGCATTGTATCATATTGAAAATACTATGTCAATAGTTTTGGTCTGAAAAAAAGCCATTTTTTGGCTTGTTTTGGGTAAAATAAATTGTGGATAATAATTATTTTTGTTTAAATTTAGATATTTTATTTTTTTGTTAGAAAATTTTTAGCTTGACAAATTTTGTAGGTATGATATAATGGTTTATTACCAAAATGGTAATGGATTACTTGGACTTTTTACTAAAACGCTGAGGTTGGGCGTAAAGAAAGGGCTTGCCATGAGTGTGAGAAATCTGAATTCAAAGGAGACAAGGATGCGCGCCAAACGGCGGCAACGTCAACGCCGTGACGTGAAGTGGAATCGATACAGGTTGATTCCTATTACCTTTATTTCGCACATTCCTCGGCCGCCGGTACCAATTTCGGTTGTGAAGCTGGAGCCGGCTGTCTCCGCGCCTGTTGCCATTGAACCTCATGGCTTGGCGGCAACCGAAGGTCTGGGAGATACGGCATTGTCGCAGGCGCTGGCTGAAGCGATTACCGATAAAAACTGCTCAGCCGCTGAAGGAAGGGTAACGTCTGAGACGCAAGTCGCTCATAATACTGAGGTCAGTGAGGCATTGGATGAGATCCAATCCGAGCTTGTGCCAATAGCACAGCCAGTCGAGCGTCCGGGATTGTTCCAGTGGTTCACGAATTGGCTTGATCGCGTGCTCTCGTAGGCGTGATCGTAGTACATTGCCCCCACATCATTTGCAAGGTGTGGGGGTGATTTATTTTGTGCTGACTTTGCAAAAGTTGTATAATAAAATCATGGTCAGCAAAAAAACAGCGCTACTGCAAAAATCAGTGGCCGTAAAAAATTCAGAGAAGAAAAAATCATTATTCTTGCCGGAAACTAAAATCAAAAATCCGGCGGAATCTTTTACCATCTGGATCGGCTCGATACAATCGCTTCTTGCCCACTCAGCCCTGTTCATTCTGGTCTTTATTTTAGGATTTCTGGGAGTCAACTGGGAGATGTTGATGCTGATTTTGACTACTGCTGTGTCTTTGGAAGCGATTTATTTGGCTATTTTTATTCAGATGTCCATTAATCGTTCAGCCGAGAACTTGCAGACCGTGGCTGAGGATTTGGGCGAGATCCATGAGGGCGTGGAGGACTTGGCCGAAGGCGTGGAGGAAATTTCCGGCGATGTTGATGAGTTGCAGAAAGACATGGGCGAGATGCAGGAGGATGTGGAAGAGATTAACACCAATGTCGACGAAATCCAGATTGATGTCTCGGATATTCAGGGGGATTTGGATGATATCCAGACCGATGTTGACGATTTGCAAGGCGATATCAATGCCATCGCCCGAGGCGACAAGAAGGGCGAGAAGCGCGATGAGGCGCAGAAGGAATTATTAAAGAATATACATAAGAACATGGCGCGGGTCAAAAGCGATTTGGAAAAATTACGAGCCAAGAACTCCTCGCCGAAGAAGGAAAAATAATTTTAGTTATGGAATAAAAATGTAAGTTAATTATTTTTTTTCGTCAGCTCTAGCACGTTTCTCATCAGGCAGGCGACCGTAAGCGGCCCGACGCCGCCCGGCACGGGCGAAAGCCAGCTGGCCACCTCAGCCACTTTTGGGTCAACATCGCCGACGGTCTTGCCTTTTATTTTATTGATGCCCACATCAATCACGATGGCGCCAGGTTTGACGTCTTTCTTTTTCAGTATCGCCGGCCGGCCGAGGGCGATAATTATTATGTCAAAATTGTTACTGTTTGACGGGATGGTATTTTTTATTTTGCATTTTTTAATCTTTAGTATTTTATTTAGATATTTTTCCAGCCCCTGAGTGAAAATATCACCCTTGCCAATAATTAAAGTTTTTTTGTCCGCCAAGTTTTCGCCCGTGGCTTTTAACAATTCAATAATTGCGGCCACGGTCGGCGGCATGACTTTCCCGCCGCCAAAGCCGTCAACGTCTTTCCTGGGACTGATCAGTTTGACAATCTTGTCAGTATTAAATCTTTCAGGCAGAGGCAATTGCAGTAGAATGGCATTAATTTGCGGATCATGGTTTAAGAATTTGATCAGCTCAGCCAGTTCATTCTCGTCAATGTCGCTGTAGCATTGCGAGTTGCACAGGTATTTGCTGAATACAATCCCGACTTTTTCCGCGGTTTTTTCCTTGAGCGACACGTAAATCTGCGAGGCAGGATCATCGCCGATCAGAATCGTGGCCAGGCCTAGATGTTTGCCGGCGCCAGTGATTTCGTTTCTGATTTCCAATAGGATTTTATCGGCTAAAGTCTTGCCGTCTAAAATTATCACCCTTGACATATTGAATATTTTTTGATAGAGTTATTCATTGAATGTTTAAGCACCTTAAAGTATGTGAATTTAGCATGATCTAAACAACAAATAGAAAGGAAAACAGATATGTTGGCATCGCCGGGAATAGAAGACAGACGGGAAGATCCGCAGTGTAGGATAAAGTATGATCGGGAAGAGAAGCAACTCACTATCATAGCGGTCAACCTAACGGCGCAAGACGAGTTGGGGGCGCTGGCGGCAGTAATGCGGCATGGCGATGTTATTGCCATGTATTATTTTTGGATTGATCAATGTCTGCACTTGGAAGATGAGATCAAACGACGTTTTGGCGAATTCAAAGTCAAAGTCAAGAATAGCGATATGTCCGGCTTAGGATGTTTTTTAGAGGCATGTCAGTCAAGAGCCGTTTATCTCTGGGCTGGTGAGGAGTCAGGGGATGGCTGGAATACTCTGGTATTCGGCCACGAATGATTTGTACTTAACCCGTCTCGGCATAGCGTTGAGGCGGTTTTCTTTTTTTAATCATAAAACATTTTAATGAGTTTGTCATCTTGATTTTATAGGTCGTTTCTGATACTCTTAAATCAATTATTAATTCATAATTCTTAATTCTTAATTAATCATGAACGTCTCTGAATTAGCTCGAAGAATGAAAGTTACCACTCAGGACTTGCTGGAACAACTGCCCGGCATGGGTTTTGATATTGGCAGGCGCGCCATCAAGGTTGACGACCGCCTGGCTTACAAGATTATGGAGGCCTGGCGAGTAAAGGAAAAACAGCTAAGGGAAAAAGCGCGTATTGAGGAAATCCGCGCCAACACTGAGCTGGCTGAGGCCAAGCGCCAAGCCGGCGAGGAAGTGAAGATTCCGCCAGTTGTAACTGTCAGGGAATTCGCGGCCTTAATGAACCAGCCGATCACCAAAATTCTGGCCACTCTGATGAAAAATGGTGTTTTGGCGTCAATGAACGAGCGTATTGATTTTGACACTGCCTCAATCATCGGTGAGGAATTGGGTTACAAGGTTACTACTGCCGAAGCGGAAGCCGGTCAGACACTTGGATCAGAAGAAAAATTGAAAGAAATTTTAGCTGAAGAGTCGGCAGGGAAAACCGAGCGGCCGCCAGTCATAGTCATCATGGGTCATGTTGATCATGGTAAGACAAAAATTTTAGATGCCATCAGGAAAACCGATGTCGTGGCCACCGAATCCGGCGGTATCACTCAGCATATAGGCGCTTATCAGATTCATCACAAGGGACGAGTCATCACTTTTATCGATACGCCGGGACATGAGGCCTTTACTGCCATGCGCTCCCGCGGCGCCAGAGTCGCCGATATTGCCATTCTGGTGGTGGCCGCGGACGATGGCGTCCAGCCCCAGACCAAAGAGGCGATCAAGATTATCCAGGATGCCAAATTGCCTTTTGTTGTGGCGATCAATAAAATCGACAAGCCCGAAGCGGATATCGAAAAAACAAAAAAGGATTTGTCCTCGCTCGGCCTGTTGCCTGAGGATTGGGGCGGCAATGTCGTTTGCGTTCCGGTTTCGGCCAAGGCCGGTACTGGCATAGATGATTTAGTAGAGACGGTTCTATTGGTCGCTGATTTGAATAAGGAGAGTTTGCTGTCTAATCCCAATCGTCCGGCCATTGGCACAATAGTTGAATCGCATGTGAGCAAAGGCGAGGGTCGCGTGGCCACGATTCTGATACAGGCCGGCACGCTTCGTATCGGCGAAAATCTCTGTGTTGGCAATGATTTATGCGGCAAAGTCAGGTCGCTTAAGGATTACAATAATAATGACATCAAAGAAGCGCCGCCTGGCACGCCAGCAAAAATCATCGGGCTCAAAGTGGCGCCGGAGGTCGGTAGTATTTTGGAGGTGTGTGAAGATGTAAAAAACCTCAATCGCGATGTCAAATCGCGTCGGCTGAGCCAACAGAAGGATCTGTCGGTTTTCGCTGTTGGCCAGACCGAAGAGGAAAACGAGCAGGTTAAGGCCATAAACTTAATTATCAAGGCAGATGTCTTGGGATCGCTTGAGGCCATCGTTGAGTCATTGGCCAAGAAGGAAACCCCGGGGATAAAAATCAAGATTGTCGGCAAGGGTTTGGGCATGATCACCGAGGCGGACGTGGCCAAGGCCGAGGCCACAGGCGCGGAAATCATCGGCTTCAAGGTTAAGCCGCTGGGCGCTGTGCAGAATCTGGCCCGTGACAAGAAGGTTACCATCAAATTGTTTGAGGTTATTTATCATTTAATTGAATATGTGGAGGAGAAATTGAAACTGCTCTCCACTCAGGAAGTCAAGAAAAAGCTCGCCGGTAAGCTGGAAGTGATCCGCATATTCCGCAAGGAGGCCGCAAGTATGATCGTCGGCGGCAAAGTGATTGAGGGAGAAATCAAGGCCACGGATACGGCCATTGTCGTGAGAGGCGGCGAGGCGATCGGCGTGGGCAAGGTGACACGTCTGGAAATGTTCAAGAAGGCGGTGGAGCACGCCAGCGAAGGTCAGGAGTGCGGCGTATCCTTTGAGGGCAAGCCGGTTATTGCCGAACGCGATGTGATTGAATTTTACAATTAGTATTAAATCAATATTGTCATCCCGAGCGCAACGTTAGTGAGCGAAGCGAACGGGAGTGGAGTCGAGGGATCTATCATTTTATGCCCGATAGAATGCTAAAAATCAATGAGCTGATTCTCCAGCAATTGGGCGAAGTCATCACTCGCGAAGTGGAACTTCCTAATATTATCGTTACCATTACCCGCATTACCACCTCCAAGGATTTGCATTATTCGACTGTCTATATCAGCGTCCTGCCTGATAATAAACTGGATTATGCGGTTAAGAAGCTGAATTCAGTGTCCAAACATTTGCGTCATAAGTTGAATAAGAAGATTATTTTGCGAGTCATACCAAAGTTGGAATTCCGACCGGACATCAGCGAGCGCCAGGCCACCGATATTGACGTTTTGCTTGACAGCTTGAAGGAACAAGAGTAGGATGGATTATTGATTATATAATTGTTCATTACAACCGAAGAGGAGGAAGACAGATGAAGCGCAGGTATAGGTATAAGACGGTCAGTGAGTTGCCAAAAAGTGATGCCGGATTTGTTGTTTTTTTGAAAAAAGAAGCGCCAGTCATTGATTTACGAAAAGCCAAGTGCGGCTGTTATTACTTCGGGTGCGGCAGATTGCATAATGGACTAAACTATGCGGTTGTGGCCACAGTTATTGTTAAGGTTTATGCCAAAAAAAGTAAAGAATTAGCCATCGTAAGAATGCATGCTGGCGGCACCAAGGAAGCGAAAAATATTCTCTTAGATGATCCAAGAGTTTGTGATTTATTGTTGTGGCCGGCGACTGATGAAGAAGTCATTACACTAAGACAGGCAGCAAAAAAAGCTGTGATGGATAAAGCTAGACAGCAAGTCAAAGAGATTGAGGGGTTTTAATGCTCATTATCAAGCGTCCGTTGGGCGCTTTTTTTATCTTTAAAAATCTTGAAAAAATGATTTTAAAATGTTAAGCTGATGGTAGAGATATGAATAAGACGAATTTAAAAATCGGAGAGTCGGCACCGGAAGAATTCAATGTGGTGGTGGAGATTCCCAAGGGCTCGGCTGTCAAATACGAGATGAGCGAGGCAACGGGCAAGTTAGAAGTTGACCGCCTGTTGGGCTCGTCTTTTTCTTATCCATATAACTATGGTTTTATTCCTGAAACCCTGGCTGATGACGGCGATGCGATAGATGCCATGATTTTAACTGATCAGGTGCTAGAAAAAAGCCAAGTAGTTGCCTGTCGGCCGGTGGCTATTTTACAAATGGAGGATGAAAAAGGCAGAGATGAAAAAATTATTTGTGTGGCCGTAAATGAAATGGATAAAGATTTCAGTCAACTTAAGGATTTAGATGACATTGATTTACCGCTTTTGGAAAAAATCAAGTTGTTTTTTAAACAATATAAAGATACGGAAAAAAACAAGTGGACCAAGGTGCAGAATTTCGGCGATAGACAAGAGGCGATAAAAGCGATTGTCCAGGCGCAAGAGAAATTTTCCAAGTCAAAATAGAATAAAAATCTTGACTTTCGGCCGATTTTTTGTTATCATCTTATTTATACTTGGATTTTGCCAGCGAAGTTATTGATATTAGTCCCCGTAGTTCAGTGGATAGAACACTAGCCTTCTAAGCTGGATACCGAGGTTCGATTCCTCGCGGGGACATAGATTATACGCGAGGAATCGAACTGGTCGCTGACCCCGGCAACGCAGCCATCACGATTTCTGTCGGGATGGCGAGGCGGAATTCCTCGCGGGGACATAAAATATTTTTAGTCCTCGTAGTTCAATGGATAGAACGAAGGATTCCGGATCCTTTAATACAGGTTCGAATCCTGTCGAGGGCAAAAGTTAAAATAAAATGGTGGCTGTAGCTCAATTGGTTAGAGCACTCGGTTGTGGTCCGAGCGGTTGAGAGTTCAAGTCTCTTCAGCCACCCCAGGAGAGAGCAGCTTCAATATTCTTGCGGCTGCTTTTTTTTGTCAATTTTCTTTGTTTCTTAACGGGACTTGCTTTTTCTCCTTGATTATGTTAAATTAAAAACAAGAAAAATAAGCTAATAACCAATCGAAGCAATATGGGATTACCCAGTAAACGCCGAACCAAGACATCCAAGAAAGAACGCGCCGCTCACTTTGCCTTAAAGTCAAGGGTCTTAAATTCTTGCCCTAAATGCGGCCAGCCGGTTTTGCCTCATCGTGCCTGTGCCAAATGCGGCACCTACAAGAACCGCGAGATGATAAAGGTAAAGACACGCGCCAAGACCGCCAGGCAGAAGCAAAAAGAAGCCAGACAGAAGTCCGAAGACAAGAAAGAAGCCAAGAAGGCGGCAAAATAATACAAAAATAATTTTATCTTAGCACCTTTATGTCCAACAGACATCTTTCCCGCACCATCGCCGTCCAGACCCTTTATCAGTGGGATTTTAACGGCAAGTCAGGTGATCTTTCAGAGATCATGAAAACTAACAAGGAGTCCTTTGCTCCCGAGTTTGACGACCAGGGGTTTATTGAGCATTTGGTCAGTGGCGTGGGCAAGCATGTTAGTGAGATTGATGCGCAGATCACCAAATTCGCCCCGGAGTGGCCGCTTGATCAGATCACCATTGTGGATCGAAATGTCCTGCGTCTGGGAATTTTCGAACTGCGCTATGACGATGCCATCCCGGCCAAAGTCGCCATCAATGAGGCGATCGAGTTGGCCAAGGCCTTTGGCGGCGACTCCTCGGGCAAGTTCGTCAACGGCGTCCTTGGCGCGGTCTATAAGGACATGGGCGAGAAGAAAATTGACCAGCAGGCGCAAGTCAAGTTACAAAACGAATAATTGATATGCCAGAGATCACTCTGTTAGAAAAAAATCTCGGTGTCAAATTCAAGAATTTGGATTTGTTGACAGAAGCCATTACCCATCGCTCCTACCTTAACGAGCATCCTGATTTTCATCTGGATCATAATGAACGTTTGGAATTCTTAGGCGATGCGGTTTTGGAGCTTGCTGTGACCGAATACCTGTATAAGAATTTCCCCAATCCCGAGGGCGAACTGACCAACTGGCGCGCCGCGCTTGTAAATGGCGATGCGCTGGCGGCAGTGGCCAAGGATTTGAAGATTGAGAATTTCATCTTGATGAGCCGGGGCGAGGCCAAGGACAAAAATTCCAAGGCACGGCTTTATATTCTGGCCAATGCCATGGAGGCGATTATCGGAGCGATTTATCTGGAGCATGGGCTGAGAGCGGCGCGGCAATTTGTGCTTGAAAATGTGGTGGTGAAATTGGATGAGATTTTACAGCATAAGCTTTATATTGATCCCAAGAGCAATTTTCAGGAGAAGGCCCAGGAGAAATCAGGCATCACGCCGACTTACAAGGTTTTGAGTTCTTTCGGCCCGGATCATGCCAAGGTTTTCAAGGTTGGTGTTTATCTGGACAAGGAATTAGTGGCCACCGGCAGCGGTTCCAGCAAGCAAGAGGCGCAAATCCAGGCGGCTGGCGCGGCCTTAAAAGCCAAGAATTGGGAGAATAAAAAATAGTTTTATAATTTATAATAAGGTGACAAATTTATGACTCTCGATAATCTTTTTCTGCTGGCTGTCGAGCAGGCAGCGTCTGACGTTCACTTGATTTCCGGTCTGCCGCCGCATTTAAGAGTAAATGGTGAGCTCAAGCCCTTCGACGGCAAGGCCCTATCCAGCAAGGATATAGAACTTTTGGTGCGGCAGATTTTAGATGATACTCGTTTCAAGAAATTCCAGATCGAGAAGAATCTCGATTTCGCCTATGAGAACAGCGCCGGCGATCGCTTCCGCATCAACCTGCTGTACGAAAAGGGAAATCTCAGCTTGTCGGCCAGAACTATTCCGGCGGAAATACCTAGTATGGAGGATATCACCATGCCGCCGATTGTCTACAAACTTTGTGATTTGGATCGAGGGCTGATTTTGGTCACTGGCCCGACTGGTTGCGGCAAATCGACTTCGCTTGCCGCCATGATCAATTACATTAATAATAATCGCAGCACCAACATAATCACCTTAGAAGACCCGATCGAGTTCCTGTTTCAGCCCAAGAAGAGCTTGATTCGTCAGCGCCAGATGGGAACAGACATGATGTCGTTTCAGGACGGTCTGGTGCATGTCCTGCGCCAGGACCCCAATGTTATCATGGTGGGGGAAATGCGCAACTTAGAGACCATCGCCACCACCATCACTCTGGCCGAGACCGGGCATTTGGTCTTTGCCACCCTGCATACATATAACGCCGCTCAGACGATCGACCGCATCATCGATATTTTTCCGCCGCATCAGCAAAATCAAGTGCGCATGCAGATTTCCATCACCTTGAAAGGTATCATCACTCAGAAGCTTTTACCTTCAACCAATGGCAGCCGGGTGGCGGCTCGGGAGATACTTATTAATAGCCCGGCCGTGGCCAATCTGGTAAGGGAAAACAAGATTTCACAAATCAAGACAGTGATTCAGACCGGAGCCAAAGAAGGCATGATTGCCCTGGATAACTCTCTGGGAGCTTTGTACAAGGGCGGCATGATCACCAAGGAGGTTTATGAGGAGAACATGAGCGGCCTGGGCGGGGTTTAATTTAATAAAATTAAATTAAGTCAAAATACCATTAGAATAAGTTGACTAATGGTATTTTTTTTGCTAATGTTTATAACGTATTTATAATTGCGGCGGTAGTTCAGTTGGCTAGAACGCTTCCTTGCCAAGGAAGAGGTCGAGGGTTCGAATCCCTTTCGCCGCTCATGAAAACGTTAAGTACAAGAACAATGAAACATTAAAACAATTCCTTAGTGTGTTTTATGTTTTATGCTCTTGTGTTTTTGTTTAAGAGCCCAAGTGGTGAAATGGTATACACGAAGGACTTAAAATCCTTTGGCCGCAAGGCCGTGAGAGTTCGAGTCTCTCCTTGGGCAAAATTATAAAAGACGGATTTGGGCCGTCTTTTATAATTGCAGATTAAATATTTTTTACTTTTGTTCCGTCAAAATATTTTTAATTTTATTCATGGCTTGGGCTATTTGCCTGCGCGTTTCTACTCTTTCTGGATTGTCGCTTTGTTTTTCTGCGTTTTGAGAATCCTGCGCCAGCCAGTCGTGAAGAACCTCATCTAAATAGTCGGGGTCGCTAAAACCGGCATCAACATAGAGCATGGTTTTTGCCAGATTAGTGCGGAGTGCTAATTCCTCGTTTTCCTCGGCGCGTTCATCTTCTTGCGCTTTCCAGGCGTAAAAAATATCGTTGGCTTATTTTACTTCCGCGTCATTAGAATCCAAATCGTTGGGACTTTTAATGCCCCGCTCAACGAATTTCTTATAAGCGGCAATAACTTTTTCTCTGGTGATTTCTTTCTGGGATTCTGTTGATGAAAATTGTTCTCTCATAAATAATTATAAAAGTTTGACTATTCCTTTTTGGTGCCTTTATTAAACCAAATCCGAACCTATTTTGAAAGAAACTGACCGCTCCGCCCTGCCGCCGCTCGCTAATGCTCGCCAGCCAGCAAAAAAGTTTTCTTGACATTTTTTCTTTTGCGCGCGCCGATTTTTTCTTTTAAAAGGAAAAGAAAACTTTTTTGCTGGCTTCTGCTCTGAACGAGCAGGGCGGCGGGGCTTCACTTCGGCTCGCGGGCAAAAAATTTCCTCCCCCCAACCCCCTCCATTTTTTGCCCGCTCACGCCTCTTTAATTTTTTTGATTATTTTGCTTTTTTCTGATATGATTAAAAATATGGAGAAAGAACCAGCTATTCAAAATAATCCAGAGTCAGACGCTGATTCTCTTGAAAATAAAGAACAAGAATCTTTAGAAAGAGAACTATCTGACCCGCTTATTAAAGAGCAGCTAAAACGCATCACGATTTTTGGTAGTTTTTCTGAACCAAACGAAGAAGAGTCTGAAAAATTAAAAAGACTTGGGAAGTCTTTGGCGGAGCAAAATCTGACAATATTGGTTGGCGGAAATTATGGATACTTAAAAGAAGCTGCTACAGGAGCAGTCGAAAACGATGGGCGTGTAATTGTAGTTGGGACAACGGCGGGTAAAGAAAAAGGGTGGGCAACTGAAAATATAAGAGGCAGGTTAAGGGGGGTGTATTATGAAGGCGGTTACCCCGCTAAAAAACAAGGGCTTTTTCACGAGAGCGTTGGTGCTTATGTAGTTTTACCTAGTCAAACACTTGGAACATATACTGAATTAGTCGAGGCAGTAGATAAAATGGCCTCTTTTGATACATATCTAGATAGATTCCCCCAACCGGTGATTTTTGTAGGAGATTTTTGGAAAGAAAAATTTGAACAAGAAATAAAACCTCGTATAAAAGAAAGAGTTTTGGAACATATTTATTTTGTTGAAAATGAAAAAGGTGTTATCGATGTTTTATCAAAGTACGCAAAATTAAAACGAGAATATGAACAAAAATAATATAACAGAGAACATTTCAATAAAAGATATTCCTTCTGCTCTAAATACTGATCTATATAACTACAGGGCTAGTGAAAGAAACTGGAAACAAAATTTTTCAGAAGTAGAAGTTCATGAAATGTTTTTCAGAAAAGCCCCATATGAAGGCAATAATTTTGTTGTCGCAGTTGGGATGCCGTATGCTTTGCGTTTTCTAAAATCTAAGCTACAGGAGAAAGACGGCGAGTGGCTTTTGTCTCAAGGTTTTTCCAAAGATTTTATCGATTATTTAATTAAGGAGGGTCCAAAAATATTTAAGGATGTCAATATTTGGTCAGTTGAGGAAGGAACAATTGTTTTTCCACAAGAACCAATCATGAGGATACAAGGACCAACTATTGCCGTTCAATTATTAGAAACTTATTTTTTGAGTCAAGTTGGTTATCCGACCCTCATTGCTACTAAGGCATTGAGATCTGTATGGGCGACCAATCAATTAAACAACAATTGTGGCCTATTAGAGATGGGGTTGAGAAGGTCTCAAACAAATTCTGGGCATTGTGGCGCTAGAGCTGCGTGCATAGCTGGATTTGGCATAACTTCCGATGCGCTAGCAGCTCAAATTTTTGGCTTGCCTGTAAGTGGTAGTAGTCTTATGCATGCGGATATACAAAGACGAGAAAATGAAATTGAAGCGTTTAAGTCATTTTATGAATACGTGTCTTACAAAGATAAGGTGATATTTTTGATTGATACTTACAATGTAATTCAAGGCGCGAAAAACGCAGTTGCTGTTGCAAAAGAAATGAGGTCAAATGGCCATGAATTGTTTGGGGTCAGAATAGACAGCGGGGATATTAAAAAGCTCATACCAGAAGTGAAAAAAATATTTTCTGATGAAGGTTTTCCGAATGTTAAAATAATGCTCACGGGCGATATGAATGAGTATAAAATTTTAGATTTGGCGAAAATCGGAGTCAATCCTGATTTTATAGGGGTTGGCACAGAACTTGTAACGGGAGGCGAAAAACCAGCCCTTGGAATGGTATACAAATTGAAAGGGATTATTATTGACGGTAAAGTCGTGCCAAAAATAAAAATTTCAGGAGATGCAGGCAAAACAACACTGCCCGGTTCTCATCAGATATTCAGAGTCACAAATAATCAAACGGGGAAATTAGAGAAGGATATTATAGGGATGCACGACGAAGATATTAGTGGCGAACATTTACTCAAACAAGTTGTATTCAATGGAAACATAATCGAGGAATGGGAAATTTCGGATATTGAACTAACTAAAATCGCGAAAGAACGAGCATCGGCGCAAATTAATTTGTTACCAGAAAATATACTAAATTTTGAAAAAAATGACTCATTCCCTGTAGAAATTTCTTCTCAAGTCCAAAAAGAGACAGAAAAACTGTTGAAATTTTATTCCAAAGCAAAATAATCAAAAAAATTAAAGAGGCGTGAGCGGGCAAAAAATGGAGGGGGTTGGGGGGAAGGAATTTTTGCCCGCCCTCGCTTTCCGCCGCCGCCGAATTTCGTGCCAGTGAAACTGACGCGCCGCCTAATTTTTAACCATAAAATCAATCAACTCTTCAGAGCCATTTTTCGGGCCCCGTTCATTTCCAAATATAGCACCGCCGACGAGAAAAATGAAATCGTTCCCGCCGATCAAATCTCGTACTTGTTTGTAATTTTCTTTTCTCATACCGCCTCCAAAAGATAATACGGATTGTTTAATTTTATCCATTGGTTTATCGCAAGCCTCTCTAACTTTTTTCGCGGTCTCGGGACTACATTCTGCTAATTTACTAAACGGCGCGGGATGAATAATACAATCGGCCCCGCACATCCGTAGTATTGTGGTAATAACTTCATTTGAAAATCCAAAAGGTCCACGAGTATAAATACCGAAACCAGAAGGGTGAGTAAAAATCGGCAGGAAAGTATTTTCACGGACATACCGCACAAATGGAAGACCTAACAACGGAGAAAGCATAATTGCAAACAGATTATCTGCCGATTTTTTCTCAATCAATTTTATATGTTCCAAAATTTTGCTTTCATTTTCTAAATTAAAAATATACATGAAATGCCTGCCCTTTTCTTTTCGCAGTTTCGGAAGTTCAGCCGCCAAAATGTCTAATCTTTCCTCCAACAAATTTGCTGGGTCATCAGGATAAAGTTGTTCGTCGTCTTTAACAATGTCGCAACCGCCATTAAATGCGTCGATTGCTCGTTTAACATGTTCACTCGTTGGTAAACCAATAGAGGGTTTTTGAACGCCAATTAATAAAGGTCTGTTTGAAATCTTAAACCACTCTAATAATTCCTTTCCATATTTTGGCCCAGAAAATTTTTTTAAAAACTTTTCTGGAAACTTGATCTCATCAATAATAAGCTTTGAAAAAATATTTGCATTAAGGAAGTTCCCGTTACCATTTATTGTTACCAGTAGTTCACCAACTGTATGAATATTTGCAACAGGATAAGCAAGGGTAAATTTTTGTTCATTCACAGAAAATGCTTTTGCGGAACGCTGTTCGCGCATTTCCAGAGTTTCACCATGTAGTCTATTGTAAGTGGAAACGCTTTGTTCACGCGCTAAAAAATAAGCCGCTTCCTGTGGGGTAATAGAAGTAGTGAAAGAATAATTTACAAAAACAAAATTATCCTTTTTATCTATTTTAGGATTCCAATCCAACCCCTCATTTGTATCTTCAATTACTTTGAGCATATTACTTTATCAGTTGTTCAATCGAAACGCCCAACGCTTTGGCGATTTTCGCCATAGTTTGAACGCTTGGCTTATTGACCGTGCCACTCTCGACCTTCATGAGTGTCGTGTATTTAATATCCGCTTTCTTTGCTAAATCGTCTTGCGTCAAACCAAGTTTATTGCGTAATCTTTTGATATTTTCGCTGATAATTTTTCCACTTGTCATATAAATAAAGTTTTGGTAGTATTATAGTAAATATGTTTACTACTTCCATTTCAATACTACCAAATAAAATGAATTTCGGCAAGCGATTTTTAGCGGCGCATTTCGCAAAGCGAAACACGAAATTCGGCGGCGGCGGAAAGCGAGGGCGGGCAAAAATTCCTTCCCCCCAACCCCCTTCCTTTTTGCCCGCCCGAGCGTTCAGTTTGGCGCGCGAAGCGCGCCGTCAGTTCCGTTCAA